>Ga0308169_10001645_pt1 | contig 25370 bp, 23 predicted proteins | sample PhyBR1_2_FD_202139 | JGI IMG/M metagenome (GOLD analysis project Ga0308169, IMG submission 202139) | Phyllosphere microbial communities from UC Gill Tract Community Farm, Albany, California, United States - DLSLSB.R1 | ecosystem: Host-associated > Plants > Phyllosphere > Unclassified | place...
CTCGAGAGCTGCCGCTGCCGCCGCGACGAGGACGAGCGGGTTCGCGACGGTCACGGCAACGAAAGCGCCGGCGACGGCGGCGCCCTGAGCGCGCTCTCGGACCTCGAGGCGAGCCTCTCTCTCTTTCCTCGTCCCTTCTCTTTCTCGCGCGCTCTTGCTCCTCGTGCTGACGCTCTCGCTCTCGCAGATTATCGTCGGAGCGTTTCGAGCGAGGAGCAGGACGGACGGGGGGGGGGGACTTGGGATAGAACGTCTTGTCAATGTCAACCTCGCTCTACGTATTCCCGCTCTGTCTGCACCGCTCGCACCCTCTCTACTCGCTGTGCTTCTTGATGAGAGCCTGCGCGCGAGTCGAAGAGAGCGTCAGCGAGCGAAAGAGAGAGCGGAGGTCCCCTCCTCGCGGCCCAGCCCGAGCGAGCGAGCGACAGAGGAAGAGGAAGAGGAAGCGCACCTGCAGCCCTGCCGCGTTGGCGCCCGTCACCTCGCCGAGCTTGTCGCCCGCGCGGAAGACCATGAAGGTCGGCATGGCGCGCACGCCGCACTCCTGGGCGATTTGCTGCGCGCGGCGAGGGAGCGAGAGAGAGAGAGGTTAGCTCGGCGAGGGAGGGGAGGACGGGCTCGAGCGAGAAGGGACGCACCTCCTGCGCGTCGACGTCGACCTTGTAGAAGTCGATCGCGCTCGACGACTCGTCGTCGGCGAGCTTCTCGAAGACGGGCGAGATGGCGCGGCTGCGAGCAGGACGGACGAGCGAGGCGGACGAGGTCAGCGAGGAGGAGGAGGAGGAGGCCGAGCGTCGCGAGCTGGCGAGGGGGCGACGCACCAGGGTCCGCACCTGTCGAGTAGAGCGTCAGCTCAGGAGCCTGCACGAGCCGAAAGAGAACGCGAATGGACGCACCAGGTCGCCCAGAAGTCGATGATGACGGTGCGGTCGCCGTTGAGGACCTGCTGAAAGTCGGCAAACGACTCGATAGGCTTGACGGGCATGGTCGGAGCTCGAGATTGAGCTGTACGAGTGCTGTGCTGGCGGGGATGCGGCGAGGCGGCGTGCGGTTGAGGCTGGCCGGGGTGGGGAAGGCGGCGAGTGGGGGAGGAGAGGGCGAGGTGGGATCGCTGCGGTGGACACGCAGGAAGCTGTCAGCGACGCCGAAGAGACAGGTCTCGAGGCCAGCGAGGTGGCGCACGCACTGGGTGCTGATGCCGTGGAGAAAAGAGAGCTGGGATCGGCCGGCGTGGAGGTCGAAGGGCGCGAAGTCAACCAAGCTGAGCGACGACGGACGAACGGGACCGTGCGTCCTCTCCACCTGCGCAGCAGAGCTCTCGTACGTGTGCTATGGCAGCTACGAGCCCGCCGCTTAACGAAGCAGCAGCTCACTCTCTCGACTCGCGCACGGGCCGACGACGAAGCAGATGCGAGAGGCGCGGAGCGGTAGCGTTACAGGTACACGAGAGCGATGCGAGGAAGGATACAGTCACATCTGGATCTATAGGATGCTTGCCGACCACGCGCTCGGGCCGTCACTGCTGCTGACACCCGGGACCGGCGTCCTCGTCCTCGTCGTACGGCCGCCCGTTGCCGTGATACTGCGCGCAGGGAGGCTCCTGAGTCAGCGTCGAGCGAGATAGGAGGAGGGAGGAGTAGGTGAGAGCTCGCTCGCGGCGAGAGGGAGGCAGGAGAGAGAGGAGGAAGAGGATGACGCCGACGCACCCATTGCTCCTCGTCCTCGGGCCTGTCCCGCTTCTCCTCGAGCTCGACCTCGTCCGTCTCCTTGCCCTCCTCGACAACGACGCGCCCCAAGTCGGGCCTGCGCGGCGGCAACAAGCCCCTCAGCGTCTCGACGCCGCCCTTGTCCGCAAGGCCCATCGCCCACTGCTCGTCCGGCATGGCCACCTCGACGCGCACGAGCAGGTCGCCGCGCGCGCCGTGGCGCCACATGCCCTCGCCCGGTACGACGACCTCGTCGCCCGTCTTGAGGACGCGCCAGCCGCGCTCGCCCGGCGCGGGCTGCGTGACGCGCAGGCCGCGCCCGTCGAGGTGGACGAGGATGAGGCGCGAGAAGCCGAGGAGCGACTCGGAGAGGGTGAGCGAGAGGGTCGTCGAGAGGTCGGCGGGGCGGTCGGGGCGGGTGGGCGGGCACAGCGTGAAGGTCGGATGGGGGAGCGGGCGGACCGTGATGTGCAGGTCGCCCGGTGCCGAAGAGTCGGGCTGCGAGCGCGTCGGCGTCAGTCTGAGAGCGGGATGTAGAGCGCGGATAGAGAGAGAGGAAGCACGCACAGACTCGTCGCCCTCGCCGGTGATGATGATCTTCTCGCCAAAGTGCATGCCGCGCTCGAGGTGAAAGTCGACGCGCTTCTTGTCCTTGACTGTGCGCGCACCCTTGCACTTCTTGCACCTGCAGGCGGGGAGAAGGAGGAGTGCGGGGCATCGTCAGCGAACAGCGTGCGGAGAAAGAGAGCGAGAGCGAGCGAGGGGAGGAAGGAGGAGGGGACGGTCGACGCACGCATCCTGGTCCCGGACCTTGAGCCCCCGGCCCTCGCACGACGAGCACCGCACGGGCACGCGCTGGATGTACGGGCCCATCTGCTTCATGGCGTACGTCTGCCCCTGCCCGCTGCACTTGACGCACGGCTTGGCCTGCTTGCCCGGGCGCGCGCCGGTGCCCGTGCACGTGCCGCACGTGCGCGTGCGCTCCACGGCGAGCGTCTTGGCGCACCCGGTGTACAGCTCCTCGAGCGTGACGGGGAGCTCGACCTCGGACGGCGCCGTCTGCGTCTTGCGCCGCTGCCGCGGGCGGCCGCCTGCGCCCGCACCGGCGCCTGGAGGAGGAGGGCCGCCGAACCCGGGTGGGACGCCCGCGCCGCCGCCGAACATCTCGGCGAAGAAGTCCTGGAACATGTCCTCCTCGCTCATGCCGCCCGAGCCGCCGCCAGGCCCGCCGCCGCCTCGAGGGCCCTTCTCGCCAAACTCGTCGTAGTCGGCGCGCTGGTCCGGGTCGCTGAGGACCTCCCACGCGTGCTGGATCTCCTGGAAGCGGGTCGGGTCGGGCGGGGCGCCGTCCTGGGCCGACGACTGCTTGTCGGGGTGGTAGCGGAGGGCGAGCTTGCGGTAGGCTGTGCAGCGGCGAGGAGGAGAAAGGGTCAGCGGCTCAGTCGTGCCGGATGGAGGTGCTGCAGCTATGTGAGCCCACCTTTCTTGATCTCAGCGTCGGATGCGCCGGGCTGCACGCCTGCGCACGAGGGAGAGGGACCAGGGTCAGCGAGATGATGATGAGGAGCTCGAGGAGAGGCGACAGGAGAGGGAGGAGCGCAGGCTCACCGAGGGCGTCGTACAGCTTTGTGTCTGCGACCATATAGAGGCTCGAGTGGGCTCGAAGGCGAGCTTGACCAAGCGAGAGCGAGACGAGGGAGTGAGAGCCGGAGCGCCGCTCGGAGAGGCGGAGTTGGAGGAGCGACGACCGGCTTGCTCTCCCTCGAGCTACCAGGCCAGGCCCTTGCTGCCACAGCCACAGCCACGACGATGGAGCTCGCCTCGGCCCTCTTCTCGTCCGCCGCGTCCTCGCTCGCCGCCGCCCAGAAGGGCTCGCTCGCCTCGTCGTACCTCGTCGACGCCGCCGTCCCACCCGTCCAGGTCGGTGTGTGGAAGGTCCAGCGCGCCAAGCACCACTCGAACGGCAAGCTCGTCTCGATCTGGACCGCCGACAAGCACCAGCTCGCCGCGGGCCCGCCTGCCTCGTCGTCGGCCGGCGCGAGGCGAGGTGGGGGGACTCGCGACCGCGGCGCAGACGCAGAGCGCTTCAAGAGCGCAGTCGAGGTCCTCAAGAAGGAGGTCAGTCCCGCCCAGCTCCTCCCCTGACCGCCGCAGCGGCCTCGAGCTGACGTCCCTCCCCCTCCCTCGCTCCCTCCTTCGCAGGCGTCGTCGCTGTCGAGGCTGCGGCATCCGTGCATCCTCGAGATGGCCGAGCCTATGGAAGAGGGCAGGTGCGTCCAGCTTCTTACGGCACCTTGCACGCCTTGCTGAAGCTGACTACGAGATCCTCGCGCGCAGGTCGACCATCACCTTCGCGACCGAGCCCGTCACCGCCTCGCTGCGGCACGCCATCGACGCCTCGGACGCCGCCCAAGACCCCTCGGGGCGCGCGTCGTACCGGCCCAAGACGGCGCAGGACCTCGAGCTCGACGAGGTCGAGGTGCAGAAGGGCCTGTCGCAGCTCGGCAAGGGCCTCCAGTTCCTCCACGAGTCGGCCAAGCTCGTGCACGGCAACCTCACGCCCGACGCCGTCCTCATCAACGCCAAGGGCGACTGGAAGCTGAGCGGGTTCGGCCAGTCGCGGTACCTGTTCGACCCGCAGGGCGCGCCGGCGAGGTGGGAGTTCCTCGCCTTCGACCCGGACCTGCCGACGAGCTGCCAGCGCGACTACGACTACATCGGTGCGTCTCTCTCCCCCTCCCTCGCTCCCTCCTCGCCTGCACTCATTGACTCGTCGCTCGCCGCACACAGCTCCCGAGTACGCCCTCGACGAGTCGCCGCCCGCCCCCTCGAACGACATGTACTCGCTCGGCTGCATCCTGCACGCGATCCACACGCACACGGGCCCGCCCTTCCAGAACCGCCACTCGCTCAAGAAGCTGCGCACCAATCTCGACGAGGGCCTCGGCCTCGTCTCGTCGCAGTGGCGCAAGCTGCCGCAGGACGTCCAGGAGGTGCTCGCGAGCCTCCTGACGCGGTACCCGAACCGGCGCTTGACGGCGAGGCAGTTCCTCGAGAGCAGGTACTTCGAGGGCTTGCTCGTCGGCACGCTCAGGTTCCTCGAGCGCGACTCGTTCGCCTCGACGTCGAGCGAAGCGCAGGCGAGCTTCCTCAAGGGCCTCGTCTCTGTGCGTCCCTTTCCCTCTGTCTTCCTCCCTCCTCGGTGCCGCCGAGAGCGCTCAGCTGACGTGCACCTCCCTCTTGCAGGTCCTCCCGAGCTTCTCGGACAAGGTCGTGCGGCGCAAGATCCTCCCCTCGCTCCTCGAGGAGACGCGCAAGGCCAACCTCATCCCGTTCCTCCTGCCCAACGTCCTCTACATCGCGAGCCGCATGACGCCCGACGACTTTCGCCTCGAGGTCCTCCCCGCGCTCAAGCCCTTGTTCGCCATCAAGGACCCGCCCCAGGCCGTCGTCGCCCTCATCGAGAACATGGCGACGATCCACGCCAAGTGCTCTCCGAGCGTCTTCCGCGAGGGTGCGTTGCTCTCCCTCTCTCTCTCTGCTGCGCCTGCCTCGAGAAGAGTGAGAACTGACTCGTCGAGCGGCACTGCACGCAGAGGTCATGCCCCTCATCTACTTTGCGCTCGAGAGCGACAACCCGGTCGTGCTCGAGAAGGCCCTGCGCGCCGTCCCGAGCCTGTGCGAGTCGCTCGACTACACGGTGCGTCTCGTTCTCTCGCTCGTAGGTACCTGTCGACGACCGCAGCTGACGCCGATGCTCTCCACGCGCGCAGACCGTCAAACAGACCCTGTTCCCCAAGATCACGACCGTTTTCTCGCGCACGACCGTCCTCTCTGTCAAGGTCAAGTGCGTCCTCGCAGCCCGGCTCTCTTTCACTCTCTCCCTCGTGCACGAGCTGACGACGCCCTCGCTCGCGCGCGCAGCACCCTTATCTGCTTCCACTCGATGATCAAGATCCTCGACAAGTTCACCTTGACCGAGAAGCTCGTGCCGCTCCTCGCCAAGATCAAGACCAAGGAGCCGAGCGTCATGATCGCGACGCTCGCCGTCCACGAGGAGATGGGCAAGAAGTGCGAGATCGAAGCCAGTGAGTCGCCGCGCGCCTTCTCTTCCGCCCCATCTCACCGCGCCGACCGTCCCTGACGCCTGGCCTGCTCTCGCTCGCAGTCGCGACCCTCATCCTCCCTCAGCTCTGGGCCATGTCGATCGGCCCGCTCCTCAACGTCGACCACTTTGCGCGCTTCATGACGGTCATCAAGCAGCTCTCGACGCGCGTCGAGGCCGAGCACTCGCGGCACCTCGCCGAGCTCAAGCGCCTCGAGGAGAGCAGCGGCGGCGCCGGGGCGCACGGCATGAACGGGCCGGCCAACTCGGGCACGGGCGACATCAGCGCGGCGGCCGTCACCGACTTTGAGAGCCTCGTGAGGGGCAAGGTGAACGGGACGAGGGTCGAGGGGCTCGCAGGGCGAGGCGGGCAGGTCGACATCTTTGCCGACGAGAGTCCGGTGCGTCTGTCCCTCTCTCATTCGGCGCCCGAGCGAGAGCTGATGTCTTTTCGCGCTCGCAGACCCTCACGCCGATGCCGACCGGCATGTCCTCCCCTCCCCTTCCCGCCCTCCCGAACCCCTCCCCCTCCTTCGGCGCAGCCTCCAGCTTCGCCTCCCCCACCGTCGCACAGCCCATACGCCCGAGCGCACCTCGCGTATCGTCGTCGTTCGGCTCGAGCGCCTCCCTCTCCGCCGCACGAGCCCCTTCCTCGCCGTCGTTCGCCCCGCCGCCAAGAGCCGCACCGCTCGCGCCCAGCCCGGCACCCGCACCTGCGCCTGCACGAACACAAGCACTGCGCAGCTTTGCGCCGCTGCAGCCGGGCCCCTCTCGCACCGTCACCTCATCGTCGCTCGCGTCGTCCGCCTCGTCGACCTCGGCGCTCGGGCCCAACTACAACCTCTCCCTCTCAACGACGACGCCCTCGTCGTCCGGCCTTCCTCCCCTACAGCCCACCTCGTCCTCCTTCTTCACCTCGCCGCAGCCCGCACCCTCCTCAGCACCCGCACAGCCCTCCTGGAACCGCATCCCGTCCCTCGCGCCGACGCCTTCGTACACCGCCGCGGCCGCCGCACCCGCCGCAACGCCGTCGCCCGCCTTCCCGCCAGGGTACAACCCGTCGGGCGCGCTCCAGCCGACGGTCGTGCAGCGGCCGAGCCAGCAGAAGAGCGCGATGGACTTTGGCAACTGGGCCGACCTCGATCCGTTGCGCAAGTAGCTTTCTCGCTGCAACGAGCACAGTTCGCCCAGCGAGCTCTCTGTGAGACGAGGCGAGACGAGAGGGAGAGGTACGGCTACACTGCAAAGAGAGAGAGAACTAGATCTACGGCTCACGCTCGCTCAGGACGCCTTGAAGGGGAGCGACGGCGGGCCGTCCCACAGGGAAGCGAGGACTCGTCGGTCGCCCGTCCAGGGCTCGCGAGCGTGCTGAACCTGCGTGCAAGCACGATGCAGAGAGCGTAAGCATCAAGAGGGCGCGCAGAAAGAGAGGGAGGAAAGGAGGAGGACGAGGAGAAGGAGCGCACGAGGTGGTTGTCGAGGACGAGGACGTCGCCGACGCGCCAGTCGATCAGGACGCGCGTCTCCTGGATCAGGTCGGCGCACAGCTGCAGGTAGCGGTGCGGGATCGCGCTGCCGTCGCCGTACGTCGGCAGGTGGTGGAACGCGCCGTCGGTGCCGAGGAAGGGCGGCTCGAGCGCGGCCCACTTCTGGGCGAGCAGGAACATGGACGTGATGTTGCCAAAGTAGACCGGGACGCCCGTGAGCGGGTGCCGCTTGATCGCCTCGACGTAGTGCACGACCTCGAGCGACCCGTCGGCGTGCCAGGTCCACTCGCGCGCGTGCCGCTGAATCTGCTGCTCGATCTTGGCGCGCGCCGTCGCCTCGTCGTCGCCGTCGAGGACGCCGGCGTCCGGGTAGGCGCGCGCGATCGAGTTGCCGAGGTTCGAGCCCGGGTTGACCTCCTGCAAGTACTGGTAGACGTAGCGGACGCCCTGCACGGATAGTAGGTCCAGAATCAGCTCTGCAGGACGAGGCGTGAGAGGGCAAGAGCGAACGAGCGCACCTTGGTCGCGAGCTCCTCGATAAAGTCTGGCGCCTCGACCTCGAGACGCGCAAACAGCTCGGCGCCGCTGTTGATCGGCGTTTGCCCTCCCTTCGTCGCCTCGCTCAGGCCGAAGAACACGATGTAGTTTGGGTAGTTTGAGCTCCAGCCGAACTCGCTGCGGGCGAGGAGGGATGCAGGGTCAGCACTGCGAGCTTGAGCGGGAGCGAGCTGAAGGAAGAGGGACGCACGAATGAGGGAACACGGGCGCAGAGGCAGGGCCCTCGTTCGCCGTACTGACGGCCTTTGCGCGCACGTTGCGCACGACCGGGTTGCCGAGCTCCTCGTGCGGCGGGCCGAGCTGGAGCGCGTGCACGATCCGGCTGAACCCCTCGGCGTCGTCGGCGTGCGTGCCGCGGAAGAGGATCGCACCGCCGTGCTGGTGCAGGAGCGACTTGAGCCCGTCGTGCGCTGCGAGCTGCTCGAGGCGGTCGACGAACTCGTCGAGCGTGCGGATGGACGAGTCGACCTGGGCGGCCAAGGGGAAGGCGCTGCCGTCGGCCGAGGTGCCGGCCCAGGGCCGGCCGGTGAGGGTGCGCTGACTGTCGATCGAGAAGGGCGAGAAGAGCGGCGGCGCGACCATGGCGTTGACAGAGTGCGGGCGAGGATGTCGGGGAGCGGAGCGGGGAGGAGGAGGGAGCAAGGAGCTGGTTCAGGCCGAGGAGCCGCGGTGCGGCATGCTCAGCCGGTGCTGCAGAGCCCTGCGCAAGCACGAGCTGACCCCTTCTCGCCCGCTGTGCGCCGCTGTGCCGGCCGAGGGTGCGCAAGCGAGCGAGGCGAAGGCGTGCGAGTGCGGGGGAGCTGTGGGAGTTGCGCGCGAGGGCCCGCAGCGGCACTGGGCAGGGTCGGTGTCGTCCAGCAAGCGACTGGAGCGCTCGTGCGGCAGCCTGTGCTGGTGAGCGTGGCGGAGGACGGAGACCAAGAGCCGCGACGAGATGAAGCTGGTCACGGTGAGCTCCCTCTCCCACGTCCGCTCACCGCGCTGCCGCCTGTGGAGGTGCGATAAAGCAACTGCTGCTCTGCGGCATGTCCAGCTCGGCCGACGATCGAGTCGCCCGCGAGCGTTCGTGCTCGCCCTCCTCCAGGGCGTGCTCCTCATCGCGCCTTCTCGAGCTCGCCAGCTTTCCTCGGCTCGAGGGCGGGCCTGCCGCGGCCTGAGTTCCGCCACCAGCTCTATCCCGCTTCCCCTACATCCTCGCCCCGGCTCTGCGCCTCGTCGTCGTCGCTCGCCCCGCCATGTCGACCTCGCCGACCTCCCTCGAGCGCACCGCGTCCTCGCTCGACGAGAAGTTTCCCCTCGAGGCTGGCAGTCCAGGAGGTGAGACTGCAGGAGGAGAGAAGCGCAGCTGGTACCGCTCGCCGCTGTGCCAAGTCAACATCGTCGGCGCCTGCGCCTTCCTCTCGCCGGGTCCGTCCCTTCCCTCCTCCTGCTCTCCCTCTCTCGGGCCGGTCCTGACTTTGACGCTCTACTCGCAGGCCTGTGGAACTCGATGAACTCGCTCGGCGCAGGAGGCGGGCAAGAGCCCTGGCTCGCGAACGCGGCCAACTCGATCGTGCGTCCCTTTTCCTCTTGCTCGCGCTCACGCCTAATTCGTGTGCTGACGCCCGACCTCGTCGCGACGCAGGTGTTCGGCCTCATGGTCCTCACGTGCTTGCTCGGCTGTGCGTTCCCTCCAGCAGCTCTCCTGTCCTCCCCTCGGCTGAACCGCCTCTCCCTCCGCAGCCTCGATCACGAGCGTCACGACCTACCGCTGGGCCCTGTGCCTCGGCGCCATGGGCTACGCGCCGTACGCCGGCGGCCTCGTCTACAACCTCAACACGGGCGCGACCTGGCTCGTCTACCTCGGCTCGGTCACCTGCGGCTTGAGCGCAGGTCTCTTCTGGAGCGTCGAAGGAGCGATCGCCTTGGGCTGTGCGTCCTCCTCTTCCTCCTCCTGCTCCTCCTCGACGCTTGTCGTGCCGCAGCTGACGGTGCCTGCCTCGTCACGTCACGCAGACCCCGACCCGTCGCAGCGCGGCATCTTCCTCGCGATCTGGCTGGCTTGGCGCAGTGAGTCCCTCCTCGAGCTCCTCCTCTGCCCGCTCTTGGCGGCCCTCGCGCGACGTCCGCTGACGCTCGCCTTCTGCAGATGCGGGCCAGATCCTCGGCGGCGCCATCAACCTCGGCTTGAACGCCAAGGGGAACAAGGTCGGGTCCATCTCGCAGGTCACCTACTACGTCTTCATCGCGCTGCAATGCGTCGCGCCGCTCGTCGCCATGTTCCTCGTCAGTGCGTGCTTCTCCCCCTCTCTCGAGCGCTCGAGCCGAACCAGCAGCAGCTGAGTCGCTGACCCCGACCGCCGGCTCGCCCGCCCGCAGATCCGTCCCAGGTGCAGCGCAAGGACGGTAAGCCGGTCAAGATGGAGAAGCACATCGGGTTCGTCCAGGAGATGCGGGAGATGTGGGCGCTGATGTGCCGGCGAGAGGTGCTCTGGCTGTGCGTCGCGCTTCCTCGCTCCTCCTCCTCGCTCGTCCCTCGGCTGACCTCGTCTCGGTCCGACAGGCTGCCGATCTCGCTCTACGCGCAGTGGACCTCGCCGTACATCAACAGCTTCCTCTCCCTCTACTTCACGGTGCGAGCTCGGTACGCCTGCCCTCTCCCTGGTCGACTTCGCCGCGCTCTTCTCGACGTCGCAGTCTCTCACTGACGGTCCCTCTCGGCAACAGGGCTCTCGGCTCCCTCGTCATTGCGATCCTCGGCGTCATCAGCAACTTTGCGCTCGGCGCCTTTCTCGACAACGAGCGGTTCAGCAGAAAGACGCGCGCGAGAGCCTCGTACCTCATGATCATGGTGACGCTCGGCGGCGTATGGATCTGGGCGACCGTCATCCAGGTGCGCTCTCCTTCTCTCTCGTCTTCTCTCTCGTGTTCTCTCTGTATTCGGCTCTGTGCACGAACAGGCCAGTCGAGCTGACGCCGACGCTATCTTTGCAGCTGCGCTTCCTCGAGAACAAGCCGCGCTTGGACTGGGTCGACGGCCAGCGCTTCGCCGAGGCCTGGATGGTCTACATCCTTTTCTACATAACCTACTTTGTGCGTCATCGGATCCTCTCACGGTCTCCCCGCCCGTCCTCCTTCTCGCCGCTCGCCCCCCCTCGCCCTTTCTGCCTCCTCGTCCTTTTCTCCTGACGCCCCCCTCTCTCTTCGCGCAACAGACGCTCCAGAACAACCTCTACTGGCTGATCGCCTCGACGGCACGCGCGCCGCACGAGCTCATCCGCCTCTCGTCGTTCCTGCGCGGCGCCGAAAGCGCCGGCTCGGCGTGCGGGTACGCCCTCACGGCGAGCAAGAACCTGCCGCTCACGGTCCCGCTCGGCATCGACTTTGGCCTGTGGGGCATCGCGATCACGACGGCGTGGATGACGGTCAAGGAGGTGGGCGTCTCGCTCGGAGTGAAGGAGGCCGAGGAGGAGGAGGAGGAACAGTAGAGTGTGCTCTTCGTCCGTGATGAACGCCGAGCAGGAGAAACAGTAGCCTTTACATCTGTCTGTCGGAACTGAATGCCTCTACGTGACGAGGTCGCCATCGCAGAGAGCTGCGAGCGGTCGACGAGAGGGTCCGACGTCCGCCTCTCGACCTGCGGCCCTTGCTCTCACCGCTTCCGTCTCTCACCGCCAGAGACCTCGAGCTGCTCATCTGTGCCCGTACACACCATGGACGACACGCCTGTCGACTCGCGGCGGTACACGAAGCGCCAGGCGGGCGAGCTCGTCGCCTCATCTCTGGACGGCGTTCTCCGCGACCCGCTCGGCGGCGCAAGGGCCAAGAAGCGCAAGACGAGGTGCGTCTGAGTCCGACTCTGCTCAGGATCTGCCGAGGACCCGCTGACCTTCGCCCTGCGCGACCGCCCTGCAGCACCCCCACCCCGAGGACGTCGACCCCGGCTCTCGAGGCCATCCTCTCGCGCTCGAGCACGCACAAGCAGCCTGCGAGCACCGCAGTAGCCCCCATCAACTACGACCCGTCGTCCCTCTCCGCCCTCCTCACCCGCCTCTCGACCTACCGCCTCTCGACCTTCTCCCCCTCCAAGCCCTCGTCCCTCTCGCCCCTCAACTGCGCCCTCCATGGCTGGACCCACACCACGTCGACCCGCGAGCGCATCCAGTGCACCACCTGCGCCCAGGGCCTCGTCCTCCTCCCGCCCTCGACCGGCGACAGCTGGTCGAGCCCGACGGGCGACCGCCTCCGCCTCGAGTACGAGCGCCTCGTCCTCGCGCCGACGGGCGCCGCGCATGCCGAGAACTGCCCGTGGCGCATGCGGCCGTGCGTACGCGGCTTGTACCGCCTTGCGGGCGGCGGGCTCGGCGTGCAGAGCGGCGGGAGGAGGCGGTTGCTCGAGACGGTCGGGCGGCAGGCGCGCGAGCTGAGCGCGCGAGGGCTCGAGGTCGTCGAGCTCGAGCTGCCGAGGGAGGCGCAGGCGCTCGTCGGGGACGAGGAGGGCCGGGCGAGGCTCGTCAAGGCGGTGCAGGCGGTGCAGCCGGGCGCGGGGGCGGCACCCGCCGGCGGCGCAACTTCGACCGAGCCCTCGCCTCTCGCCGCCACCGCCATCCTCCTCGCCGTCTTCGGCTGGACCCTCTCACCCTCATCCTCGCCCTCGCCCCTCGCCCGCTCCGACTCGTCCACCTCGCTCTCGTCCCTTCGCTCCCTCTCGACCTCCATCTCCTCCTCGACCTCCTCGCGCATCCTCGCCTGCTCCTTCTGCGTGCGCCAAGTCCTCGCCACGCCATACCTCCCCTCGCCCTCGCCCTCCGCCAACACGACCGCGCCAACGCCGGCGCCGGCGCCGAGAGCGTTCGACCCGGTCAGGCAGCACCAGCCGTTCTGCCCCTTCGTCGACGCGTACGCCGGGCACTCGCCGCCTGCGGCTGCACCGCCGAGCTCGAGTGTGAGTGTCGGTGCGGGTGCGAGCGGCGGCAAGGGCGCAGGCCTGCTCAAGCCGGGCTGGCAGGTCCGGCTCGAGGCGGTGCTGCAGCGCCCGGCGGGAGCGGCGGCGGTCGGGACGGGCGCGCCGGCAAGCGCCGCTGCAGATGTTGGAGCGGAGCACGAGCAGGGGCGGTCGGCCGCGCTGGCGGCGGCGGGAAAGGTGCGTCTCCTCATCGTGCTCTCTCACTTTCGGCCGGCGCTCGAGCTTTCGATGCAGCGGTCGCTGACGCTCTTCCCTCGCTCGCAGACCAAGGAGCTTCTCTCGTACGTGCGCAGCTTGCTCGGACCCAAGAGCGCGCCTCGAGGTGGTGCAGCAGCGGCGGCGGCGCGAGTCGGTGCAGCAGGTGCGGCACGGTCGGCGTGATCGAGGAAGGAGCGGCGGCGGGTACGGTGACGAATGCAAACCCTCGATACGAGCTCTACGAATGCGAGGCGGCGCAAGGAGAGACAGCTGGAAGAGAGAGTTGCAGCACAGACCCTCGCTCTATACCTCTTCCTCGAAAACGGACGTCGCGACGATCCTCGAGTGGGTGAAGTACACGCCCGGCCCAAAGTGGACCTTGTCCGTCATGAAGTCCTCGACCGACTCGCTCGTGTGCCAAAAGTCGAGCACGTCGAGCGGCGCCATGTCGGGCGCCCTTGCGGCCGGCGGGACCGACTCGCCGTCGGGCCCGGTCAGGCCTCGCGCGGCGAACGAGCGCAGGATGGCCAGGTTTTTGTCGTGGAAGTTGTCCGAGTGGCAGACGCGCAGCATGCCGGCCGTGACCTCGGGCGAGTCCTGCAGGAGCAGAGGATGAGGACGGAGAGGGGAAGGGGACCGTGCGCATGTCAGCAGGCGGTCGTCGAGCGACGCTGTGGCTCCTCACCTCGAGAGCTCTCCTGCGGCGAGAGCATTGAAAGAAAGAGCACGTACCTTGAACTTGCGGCAGGATTTGGCCGTCGAGAGGCCGAACGAGAGGCGCTTCTGCGGGCTGAGGATGTCGTCCGCCTCGAGCGACGCGAGGCGCTCGGCCGCTGCGACGACCTCGTCGACGTACGGCTCGACGTCGTCTCGTGTATGGCCGACAGCGTGCGAGCCGTACGAGAGAAAGACGCGGTCGCCGCCGCGCAGCGCGAGGAGGTCGGGCCGGTCGGCGAGGATCGTCTGGATGGGCGGGAGCGCGAGCCGAGGATCCTCCTCGACGGGCGTGAAGAGGCCGCCGAGCGTCGAGTTGGCCCAGTAGGCGTTGACCTCGTCGTCAAAGTAGGCGGCGAGAGGAGGAGCGTGCACGGGCGTGAACCACTCCCACGAGACGACGACGTCCTCCTGCGGGTCGCCGTCGGCGAGCCCAACCCGACAGAACTGCCGAGTCGCCCTCGAGTTGCGCTGTCGAGCGCTCGGCGTGTCGAAGATGGCGCCGCACGACGAGCGCAACGTGTACTTGGGCTCCTTGCGGATCGACCAGAACGCAGTGCTCGCCGGGTCGACGAGCGGGAACGACTCGTACAGGTACCGCGTGTTCGAGTCGCCGACGAACCGCAGCCACCGCACGCCGGCGTCGCGAGCGCGAGCGAACGCCTCCTCGGGCGTCGGGAGGGGCTCGAGCGCGCACACGTGCTGCTTCTCGTACGCGCCCTGCGACGTGCCCGGGACCGGCGCCTCGACCCACGAGCCACGCATGTCGTACAGGTCGCCGTAGCGACACGGTCGCTTCGACGAGGAGGAGGAAAGGGCGGGCAGGCTCGCCGTCCAGCTCGGCCGGACCACAACGGTCGCGTTGCCGCCCTCGACGACCCGGTCGACGTACCGCGCGCCGGCGGGTCGAACGACCGACGCCTCGCAGAAAAAGTGTGGGTCGTTGAAGAGCCGCAGGAAGGCTTCGATGCGGTACTCGCCCGGCTCGTCGAGCTGGACGACGAAGAGGAGCGCGTCGCCCGACGCTCGGACCGCCTGCGCCCGCTGGATCCGGGGACCGGAGACGACGACCGAAAAGGCCGACGACTGGAGGAGGCACTCGGGCTCGCCCTCGGCCGTCGAGACGATCTCGAGGTAGAGCGGCGCGCCAGCCGTGACCGACTTGCGCACGGGCTGGAGGCGGAAGAGCTCCTGCGGTTCTCGATCGAGATCGACGCCGCTCAGCGTGCATGCAGGGCTGTCTTGCTCCCTGCACGTCGCGTTCGTGCCGCCGACGAGGTACTGGTGGACCGGTGCGGGAGGAGCGGCGGGTCGGTGCTCGAGGTGGACGCCGTAAAGGAGGGCGACGGTGACGAGGACGATGGCGAGGAGGGCCCAGCGAGCGTGCTTCGTCTCGCGCAGGCTTCGAGAGGGGAGAGCTTTGGGTGGACCGCCGAGGAGTGGCTGCGTCGGGCGCCAGGGTCAGCTTCGGGCGCGAAGGAGCCTCGCTCGCTGCAGCTCATGCCAGTCGAGCTATCGAGCGAACGTGCACGTACCAAGCTGGAGGCCATGTCAGTGTCGAGAAGGAGGCTGCACAGCAAGCGTGACAGCTGTGCGCGCGAGGAGGCTGGGCAAGGCGGTGCCGCAAGGACGGAACCGCCGAGCGACCCGAGCGGGCTCCAACACAAGGCGGCGAGCGGGTCCGCGGCGGCGCAGCATTGCCGAGAGCGCGCAAGCTCGACACGAAGAGCCCTCGAGGTCGAGAGTGGGAAGGCGCGCGCGAGCAAGCGGGCAGAGGCCCGAGAGGTCCAAACGCTCGGCCCGCGCCGGGCTTGGCGGGATCCCGACTGCGCTCGATCGGGCGAGCCTTCCTCCCTCGAGCGCTCGAGGATGCTGCACTGGGCTCGCTGCGTCCCGCAAGGTCGGGATGCGCTTTCTCAGCGGGAGTGCAGAGAGGTCGCACGAAGCGTTCGAGCCAGACTTCCATGATCGAGCCGGACCAAGTAACCTTCGGGGCGTTCGGAAGCTAGAGCACCGCCGCGCGGGCTCGGCGCTCGCACCTCATGGGCTGCGCCTCTGCGAGCAGCAAGAGTTCTGCACGTGCGAGCGCCGAGAGAGCCGACGAGAAAGGCGAGAACGCCCTCGAGGCTCGAGGCGAACGAGGACGCGCAGCGAGGGTACTTCTGCTGCGCGCGAGACTGCTCTCGGTCGGCCTCTCTGCGAGGTGCAGTACATGACGAGGAGAGAGATGCAGTACAGGCCAGCTCGTACTACACCTCGTCGGCGAACCACGACGTCGCGACCGCCCGCGAGTGGACGAAGTAGACGCCCGGCCCGAAGTGCACCTTGTCCGTCATGTAGTCCTCGATCGCCTCGGTCGTGTGCCAAAAGTCGAGCACGTCGAGCGGTGCGCGCGCCGGCGCGCTGCTGCCGCTCGTCGTCGAGGTCGAGGCGGCCGGAACCGGGACCGACTCGCCGTTCGGGCCCGTGAGTTCGCGCGCGGCAAACTCGCGCAGGATGGCGAGGTTCTTGTCGCGGAAGTTGTCCGAGTGGCAGGTGCGCAGCATGGCGGGCGTGATCTCGGTCGCGTTCTGCGAGCGGAGGAGGGGAGAGCGAGGGGGCGACGAGGTCAGCTCGATGTCCAACTCGGGCGCGCCTGCGCGAGGTCGCAGAAAGGTGAGAGGAGGACGCACATTGAACTTGCGGCACGACTTGGTGGTCGAGAGCGCGAACGAGAGGCGCTTCTGCGGGCTTGTCGGGTCCTCGCTCTCGAGCTGGGCGAGCTGCTCGGCCGCGCCCTGGACCTCGTCGACGTACCGCCCGACGTCGTCGCGCGTGTGCATCATGGCGTGCGAGCCGTACGACACGAAGACACGGTCGCCGCCGCGCAGCGCGAGGAGGTCGGGCCGGTCGGCGAGGACCGACTCGATCGTGTCGTTGCTGTTGCGCGGGTCGAGCTCGGGCGCGCCGAGGACGCTGCCGAGCGTCGAGTCGGCCCACAGGGTGCTCTTGGCGTCGGTACCGGCGTCGACAAAGTAGGCGGCGAGCGGCGGGTCGTGGATGGGCGTGAACCACTCCCACGAGACGACGAGGTCGTCCTGCGGGTCGTCGTCGACGAGGCCGACGCGGCAGAACTTGCGCGTCGGCCTCGGGTTGCGCTGCCGGAGGCTCGGCGGGTCGTACGCGTCGCCGCACGTCGCGCGCACGTCGTACGGCGGGTCGGTGCGGTACGCGCGCAAGGCCGACGAGAGCGGGTCGACGAGCGGGAACGAGTCGTACAGGTTGCGCGTGTTCGAGTCGCCGAGGAAGCGCAGCCAGCGGATGCCGGCCGCTCGCGCCTGCGCGAGCGCCTCGGCGGGCGTCGGGAGCGCCTCGAGGGCGCAGTCGCGGTCCTTCTCGAAGATGCCCTGGGTCGACGCCGGGACGGGCGCCTCGAGCCATGCGCCGCGCAGGTCGTACAGCTCGCCGTAGCGGCACGAGCGCTCGGGAGCCGAGGGCGCGGCGCCGGACGACGTCGGGACGACGACGATGGTCGTGTTGCCGCCGGCGACGATCCGGTCGACGTACCGGCCCTCGCCCCGCGCCGCCGTGGCGTCGCACGCGGCGAGCGGGTAGTTAAACAGGCGCAGGTACGCCTCGATGCGGTACTCGCCCGGCTCGTCGATCGTGACGGTCGACAGGAGCGAGCCGGCGGACCCGCCGTGCGTCGCCTGGGCGCGCTGGATCCGAGGGCCCGAGATGGCGATCGAGAAAATGGACGACCGCAGCAAGCACTCGGCGCTGCTGTTGCTCGCCGCGGCCGCGATCTCGAGGAAGAGCGGCCTGCCCGCTTCGACCGACTCGACGACGGGCTCGAGGCGAAACAGGTCCTGCGGCTCGTGGGCGAGGTCGGCGGCGCTGAGCGCGCAGGCGGCGACGTCTTGCCCCGAACAGACGAGCGCTGCGCTGTCGACCGGGTAGCCCTGGACGGGCGCGCGCTCGAGGTCGAGGTCGGGCTGGTAATGTCGGTGCGCGGCGAGGACGACGACGAGGGCGAAGGCGACGGCGACGGCGGCGAGGATGCGGCGGCTTCTAGAGCTGGCTGGCGGTGCTCGTGGAGGTAAGGGTAGGCTGTGCGAGGTGGTCGGGAGAGGCTGTCGGCGGGACGGGGAGGTCAGCGAAGCGGTCCGGTTTCCTGCGCGTCGCTCATCCCGCCCAGCATAGCCCGTGACGAGGAGAGACAGCCACGCACCGTGTAGTCGGCGGCCATGGATGCGCTCAGCGCGGGCGAGAGAGGTGCTGGCGGGCGACGGCTGCTGGACCTTGTCGTCGAGGAGGGCCGAGGCGAGCTATCGAGCCGGTGAAGCGGGAGCGGGCAGCAGCGAGCGCGACGAAGGTCGTCGCGAAGGGCGTGGGAACCGCATCCACGCAGCCGGCGCGTGAAGCGCTAAAGCTGGTGGGCGCGGGGAAGGCAGGAGGGCAAGCTCGCGCAGCATCGGCCGCGCTGCGAGCTCTCGAAGCACTCGTCTCACAGTTTCGCCTCGCTCGAGCCACTCTGTTGGGCGGTGCTCGCTTGGGGTTCGCTACACAGGAAGCGCTGCATCAAGGCGCACACGGCGAGCTGCGACTTGTCGAGGAAGCCGCGAGCCGGGTCGGCCGATTCGGTTCGCGACGAGCCGCGTCTCGCTCATCGTCGCTCCCAGCTCGTGCGCCGCCGCCCAGCTCCGCCTGATGAGCTCTGTGCGGCGAGTGCGCAAGCGGGCGCAGGCCTTGGTCTTCGTCGTCGTCGTCCTCTGCTGCTGCGCCATCTCGCTCCCTCGGCTTCTGCGCCGCTCGCCTCCCGGGTCGCGCGACCTGCGCGCGTCCATCGTCCTCACGGCGTACGAGACGACGGGCCTGCGGCCAGACTGGCTGCGCGAGATCTGCGAGCGCTACTCGTCGCCCGACTACGCCAGCCTCGTGCGCGACGTCGTCCTCGTGTGGAACAACCCGGCGGCGCAGCTCCCTCCTGGCATCCCGAGCTCCGTCAAGGTCATCCGCTCGAGGGAGAACAGCCTCAACAACCGGTGCGTCTCGCTCTCACAAACCTGCACCTTCTCTACGAGCGACCGCTGACGAGAACCTCTCCCCGCAGATGGCTCGCGGCGCAGCATGTCGACAACCCGGTCGTCCTCGCGCACGACAACGACCTCGTCCTCAGCCAGGTGCGTCTCCTTCCTCCTCGTCAAACTCTCTGAGGACGCGCTGAGCTGATGCTTCTCACGCTCGCAGGCCGGCATCCGCTGCCTCCTCAACGTCTGGCGCGACCACCCGGACCGCCTCGTCGGCCCTTACGCTCGCCAACGCGTCGACCTCGACTACATCCTCGACGACCTCATCTCGCGCCCTTCACCCTATCACTTCGTCCTCCCGCGAGCGCTCGTCGGCGCCTCCTCGGCCATGGCGCAGTACGGCGCGCCCGAGCTGTCCGACCTGCGCGACTATGTCGACACCCAGGCTGTGCGTGCAGCTCTCTGCGCCTCTCCTAGTTCTTTCAGCTGATGCGCTTCGTCTACAGGCGCACTGCGACGACCTGCTCCTCAACCTCGTCGTCTCGGACCGCACGCAGCTTCCGCCGCTGCGCATCGCTCTTCCGCCCTCGAGCGTCAACGACTACGCCACCGTCTGCAGGTGCGTCCCCCTCTCTCCCTCTCCTGCATCTGTATCATGCGCTGATGCCGAGACTGACGCCCTCGCTCGCTCGCCCCGCAGCCCTCTCGACCGCACGCTCTCGTCCGGCCTCGCCGACCAGGGCTCGCGCTCGCAGCTGCGCACGGCCTGCATGCAGCACTTCCTCGCCGGCCCGCATTTCTCGCCCGACGTCTCGAGCCCTTCCTCCATGGAGATCGCCGTCTGTGCGTCGCGCCCTCGCTCTCTGTGCTCGTCGTCGCCGTCGCCCTCTTGCTGATCCTCGTCCTCTCGGTCGTTCGCTCGCAGGCAACGACGACGGCTCGTCGTACGCCATGTCGAAGCACGTCAGCTTGCGACGGTGGCGCGAGATGGAGAACGGCACGGCGGCGGCGCTTTGTCCCGAGCTCGCGTGCGTCGTCCCTCGCCTTCACCTCCTCCTTCTCGCCCGAGCCGCCTCGCTGACCCTCTCTCTTTGCTTTCAACGTGCGCAGCGCTCAGCACCTCCCTCCACCAGCACCTGCGCCCGCCGTCGGCCTGCGCGCCGAGCTCGAGGAGTACTGCCCGGCGGTCGACCGCGCCCGGGTCGAGTGGATCGATGCGCTCGTCGACCTCGGCGAGTGCGGTGCGGCCAAGGACGAGGCGCGGGATCCAGGGCTCGTGCCCTCGGCGCAGCACCAGTGCGGGGCATGGTGCGTCCTCTTGCTCCCCTCCCCGGTTCTCCTCCCTCCTGCGCGGTCGAGGGAGCTGACCCTCCTGTCTCTCCTTCCCGCTCGCAGGTGCGTCTGGGACCTGCGCGAGCCGACTCGAGCCGGGTGGCGCCTGCACGCCGGCGACTGCTGGGAGCGCTTCGAGGAGGGCAACGCCGCCTGGTGCGACGAGTGGTTCTGGCAGCGCCCGCGGTTCGACCTCGACGACTCGGACCCGGACGACTCGTAGCAGCTGTGCAACCTTGTTGTAGCTCTCGATCGTGTCATTCCCGAGAGCTGTGCGTTCGCGCAGGAGGACCCTCGAAGCGAAAAGCGAGAAGGCCGGTTTGCGAAGGTGGACGCTCAGGCCTCTCGAAGAGAAGGAGCTCGCTCGAGCCAAGCTTTCTTCTCCGGGAGCTCGCTCGACTGCTACCGCTCTCTGACACGCGCACGCAGGCAGGAGAGCGAGAGAGAAGGAGCAATGCGTGCGATGACAATCCTGTACAACCCTAAGAAGCTCTGAGCGTCTTGTACCTGCGAGCGCGACGAGGAGCGTGCGTCAATGAAGGAGTCCTGCAGAGAGCTGCGGAGAGGAAAAGAGCGCACCAGTCTAGACGGCGTTCTTGCTCCCGTTCCACGTCTTCCACCCCTTGTCGCAGCCCTGGGGGCCCTTCATCATGAGCTCCCTGCGCGCGAGGAGGCCGAGCGTCAGCAAGAAGGAGGAGAGTCGAGAGCTGAGGAGAGTACAAGGAGAGAGAGAGAGAGCAGGACGCACTTGCCGCCCGGCACGTCGCAAAAGTCGGTCAGGACGTCGCTCGAGTCGAGGTCGACCGAGGGGCTCTGCAGGTCGGCGTACGCCTTGAGCATCTCGGCAAACTGCTCCATCGCCGCCTGCTTGCTGAGGTACGCCTCGGCGAACGCAATGGCGTTGCGCACGATGAACTTGGCGTGGCCATCGTGCGCGCGGAGCCACTCGACCTTGGCGGGGAGGTCGGCGAGGTACTCGTCGACGGGGACGTAGTGCACCCAGGGACGCAGGGTCGGCTCAAAGTTGCCAAAGTAGGGCGAGTCGACGAAGAAGGGGACGCTGCCGCTCTGGAGGAGGCCGACGCGGCGCGACGACCCGAGGCCGCCGTCGACGTCGATGATGTACTTGTACCCGCTCTGCTCGACCATCGAGATCGACTCGGCCTCGACGAGGTTCGACATCGACTGGATGCGCGCCGCCGACGGCAGCTCGAAGAAGGCGCTGCCCTTGGTGAACTTCTCGCTCGTGAGCGGCGGCATCTCCTTGGGCCGGAACTGGGTCAAGCCCGCGTCGATGAGGTGCGGGTACTTCGAGCTGAGCTGCGCGATGCGGATGCGGTTGTTGGTCTGCCAGTTGTCGACGCCGAACGAGAACGACGCCGAGCCGCGGAAGACGACCTTGTCGACCTTCTCGTCCCACGAGTGCAGCTCGGACCGAGGCGGCCAGACGTAGTTGCCGTTCGAGCCGTACGCTGGAGGATCGGGGATGGGGACGTCGAGGTGGAGAGGTGACGAGCGCAGGCCGAAGAGGAGGTAGCCGGCGTCCTTGCTGAGCGTGTCCTTGGTGACCTGCGGCGAGTCGCCGACGCGGAAGACGGCGTCGAACCGGACTGGCTCTGTCGGGAGGTCGGAAAGAGTCAGCGCTTGACGCCCTGCGCGCAGGAGGAAAGCAGGGAGGGGCGCGAGGAGAGGAGAGAGAGGAGGACGCACCCGACTTGCCGCCGACGGTCCTCGTCAACAGGCCCGAGTCTGCCATCTCGCGGATCGTGTCCATGATCCAGTGAAGGCGCTGCACGCGGTACGTCTGGCCGAACGTGACGAGCGGGCGGTACAGGATGTCGGTGCCGGTGAACCGGATGCGGTACGAGCCGCCCTTGCCAAGCCACTCGAGCGCGCTGAGCGACGACGGCGTGACGGGCTTGCTGCAAAAGCTCGCCTCGTCGTCGTCGGCGAGGCACCGCCAGGGCGCAAACAGGCGGTCGACGTGCTGGCGGTAGTGCTCGGCGGCCGGCCGGCGGTAGAACGACGAGGGGACGCTGATGTCGACCGTCTCGGTGCCGCCGAGCCGGTCGGGGACGTGCACGTACGGCGTGCGCAGCGCGAGGTGGGCGAAGAGGAGGGTGCACGCCGCGAGGACGCCGCCGATGAGCCACCGCTGCTGGCGGAGGTGACGGTGGACGAGCAGCTCGGACACGGGCCGGCTGCCGTTGAGCTGCAGCATGGTCGGCTGCGGTCGTGCGCCCGAGTCGTGCGCGGTGCTGGACGAGCGGGAGGGGCGACGAGCGGGGCGAGGCGGGCGAGGCGAGATGTGGTCGAGCGAGCGAGCGAGTGCCGGCGGAGGGCGGACGCGCCGAGTCTGGAGAGCGTTCGTCGAGCCATTGGGCCGCGCCCAGAAGGTGTGCAGCCCACCGAGCGGCAAATCCCCGCGTTTCGCTCCCACATGCGCCCTTCGACCGCGGCTCCGAGTGGAGTGTCGAGGGCCGGAGCCGGCCGTTTGCCACTCGCGCGGATCGGGCAAGGTCAATCTTCTTGCGAGACGCAGATGTCAACGCGCGCCGCCTGAATGGAACCAGAGACTTTTGCTCATCGCCGGGCGCCGCGACGTGATGGACGTGATGCCTCCTCGGCCCTGCTCTGCGAGCTTTGCAGCGTTCGTGGACGAGAGACGCGCAGCTTGCAGCTCAGATGCCATCCGCAAGTGAGCCCATGTTGCGCAGCACGAGAGAGACACAAGCACGGCGACAGCGACGGGCAACCACGCGCTCGAGCCCGACGCGAAGTCAAAACCGGCGCACGCGCCCTCTTCGATCATCGCTCTCGCCCGCAGCACGCTGCTCGCTGCGGCGGTCGAGGAACAAGCTCCTTTGTGATTGCTTCTGCCGCTCGCAATGCAGAGCTTCGACGGAAAGACTCGAGCGCAGCTCACGTTCGGCAGCCCGAGAGCGGAGAGTTTCGTCGTCGAGGTCGGACGGAGCTTCTCTCTCGTCGTCGCAGCTCAGCAAGCGCGCTCGAGCCTCGATGCAGTGTCTAACCAAGCGTAGACCTCGCCGCAGCAATACATACGCCCGCGTCGATGCACGAGGTGCGCTGCGCGATCTGCAGAGCGTGGGAACGAGCGCGCTTCTCGCTTCACCCGAACGAGCGGCGACAGGCACGAGCGCAGCACTCTCGAACACGACGACGACGAAGAGGTGCAAGCTAGAAGAGAATGACCGTAGTAGCTTTACAACCGTCGCCGGCGGATCTAAGGGAATCTATAGCGGATGCATTACTTCTCCTTGCTGAGCGCGAGCACCTTCTGCCGCTCTCCATCCTGCGAGGCGAGACGAGCGAGCACGATGTCAGCTGCGTGCGCTCGAGAGGCGCAGAGAGAGAGGAGGGAGAGAGGGGACGCACGAGGATGTCGTCGAGGTCCTCCCACGGCACCTTGCGGAACTTGTTCGAGACGAACTTGCGCACATGCTCGGTCGACGACACGAGCGTGTCGCGCCCAAACAGGTCGATGAGGTCGCTCGTGCACGTGTCGCGGCGCATGGTGAACGCAGCCGAGATCGAGATGCCCTTGGATGTGCCAAAGTCGAGCACCTCCTCGTCGTGCACGCACACGGGCGCGGCGCCCGTCAGGCCCGACACCATCATGTTCATGGCGATGTCCTCGCAGTTCTTGCCAAAGTCGACGTAGCGGTGGATCTCGGGCGGGAGGACGCACGTGTAGGCGTGCAGGCTGCGAGCGAGAGAGAGAGAGAGCGAGGGGTCAGCTCCTCGAGCGGCTCGAGCGGGACGACGACGACGACGACGACGGAAGAAAGAGGACGCACAAGTTGGCGTTGATCATCATTCCCTTCGTGAGGATGATGTCGTACTTGTGGTGCACGCCGGCCATCTCGTAGAAGATGGTGCCGTCCTCCTTGCGGCCGTGGATGCGTGGGAAGAAGCCGGCGATCGAGTCGGGGCGCGCCTGCCACACGCTGAACAAGAAGTCGATGCCGGCCGCGGGCGCAAAGATGTCGTCGTCGCAGATGAAGACGGCCTGCGTCTTGAGCCCCTTGATCGGGTTGAACCGGTTGTTGAGCGTGTCCGAGTCCATCATGAGGATGGCGACCCGGCCGCCGGCGACGAGATCCTTGATGTCCTGCGGGACGGGCACGTTCGGCGAGTGCCACGTGATGAAGACGGTGTGAACCCTGTCGAGGGGGAGGAGGTGGTGGAGGAGGTGAGGGAGGGAGGGAGGAAGAGTGAGGAGAGGGAGGGTCAGCGACGAGTTCGCTCGAGGAGCGCGCGAGAAAGCGAGAAGGCACGCACAGGTCCGACAAGAGGTAGTGCCCGATGAGCTTGGTGAGGTACCCGAGACGCTCGGGGTTGTAGAACGAGATGGCGACCGAGTACTGCTCCTGGACGGGGAACTTGCCCTCGGTCTCGTACTTTGGGTTGTACTTGGAGCACAGGTCGTACGCGCGGTGCGTGTTGGGCCACTCGTACGCGGCGAGCTCGCCCTTGATCGCGACGTCGTGCCGCGGAACGGCGTACTGGTCGCGCAGCTCGGGCTGCGACTGCGACACCTCGTACTCGAGCGTGCGCCACTTGGCGAACATGCGCGGGTGGTAGTTGACGCGCCAGTCGCGGTGGTAGAAGTGGTGGAACGACCAGCTGCGAGCGAGGCACCGAGAGCGAGAGTCAGCTGCGAGGCTCGAGTCGAGGAGGAGGTTGAAGGGGAAGAGGGACGCACGGCTTGGTCTCGGCGGTAAAGTGGTACACGAACGCGTTGTCGATGAGCTTCTTGCCGATCGCAAAGCCCTTGAGCTTGGCGGGGACGTTGTACGCAGGCCCGATGACGCCGAGGCCGGTCGTGGTGCGGTTCGCAAAGTACCAGTTGAGGAAGCCCTGGTCGCCGCGGTTGTACGACGGCGCCGTGAGGTACGTGTCCATCATGTCGTTGAACGTCGCCTCGGACGGTTTGAAGACGAGGACTGCAGGGAGAGGACGGTGTCAGCAAGCGCTCGAGCCGCAGGAGCGAGAGGGAGGGGAAGAGGACGGACCGCCCGTGTTGTAGACGTCGCCGATGTCCTTGACGCCGGCAAACACCGTCTCGGTCGAGAAGAGGTGGTCGATGTTCTGCAGGAGCCGGTCTAGGGTCAGCTGCCGCAGCGCGAGCAGGAGGGAGAGCAAGAGAGGAGGGACGCACCTTGACGACGGCCGTGTCGACGTCGAGGTAGATCATCGACTTGAACTGGGTCTGGGCCCACAGGTGGAGCTTGCTGTACCGGCACTGCTTGTTGATGCCGAGCTCGAGCTTGACCTTGCCCTCGTACGGGTACG
>Ga0308169_10001646_pt1 | contig 25364 bp, 39 predicted proteins | sample PhyBR1_2_FD_202139 | JGI IMG/M metagenome (GOLD analysis project Ga0308169, IMG submission 202139) | Phyllosphere microbial communities from UC Gill Tract Community Farm, Albany, California, United States - DLSLSB.R1 | ecosystem: Host-associated > Plants > Phyllosphere > Unclassified | place...
AACGTCATTCAGTCCTCATAGGGGTGGATGTCTATGTCTATTACTGGATTTCAAGGTCGATAGAGTGTCCAAGAAGGTGCAATTTGGACGAGATGGACAATGTGCTATCCCGCTGCAAGGGAACGTCAAACGTCAACATGGTTTGACCGGTTCGGCTCGTGCCTGACGTTTCGCATTGTCCATTCATCCCCATCCACATATCCTTCTCGCGTGATGTAGCATCGATCTCACAGAGCAGCGATACACCTGATTCACCGCTGAGGCGGCCGTGCACGCCGAGTCAACGGGGGACCATCAAGGTCTCGAAGTCGCTACAATTCCCTGCGAATCCCGAACATCGCTCAGCGATCTACCAATCCATCATCCTCTCCGCCAACTGCGTCTCCTCATCCTCCTGCCCCTTCGCCGTCCTTGCATCGCCCCGGGGTCTACCGGGTAGCTTTGAACCATGAGATGGGTTCGGTCCGTTGTCCCGTCCCGTTGATGGCGGGATGTACGCCTGCTGCATCGGCGGGCCGGGCACCGGCATCCTGCCGGACATGGGCACGGCGTACGCCGGGTATGTCTCCATAGGTGACAAGCCCAGCTGACCCCGCGACGACCGGCGCCGAGCCTGATCAACCTGGTGCGGCCGTTGAGAGCGCGACCGAGGCTCCAACATGGGCTGCAGCTGCTGACCCTGTTGTTCCAACTGTGGCTGCAGAATGCTCGGCCGGTGGGACGAATGCGCGGCGTGTTGGCGGTGGTAGTTCCGGGGCCATTCCGTCGGGGGATGCCCGGACGAGCGGCCGAACGTGGAGGAAGACGACGAGGATGAAGACAAAGCCGCTGAAGGTCGGCGGGGCTGATCTTCGAGGGGGGAGCTGCTCGTGCATGAGAAGAGTTTCTGCTTGTTAACTTTTGTTCTGGTCGGGTACAGCGGGCGACATACGCCGAGGCCTCCTCCTCCTCCTCCTCTTAGGCGCAGCGGTCGGTCGGACATATTATGTGCATCTCGGTATCAGCTGCTGGTCCAAGGATGGCTTGGGAACAACGAACACGTTTCAAAGAGTTTGGTGGTGCGGTACCGGGCTTCCGGAGCAGGCGGAGACAGGCAAGCAGGAGTGACGATAGAATCAATTCCGACCCCTCACCCCGTCGCGCGACAGGCCTTCTTTATACCCCTTCACAGGCGTGTCCAGGCCCAAGACGACTCCATCGAAGACGTAGTCAGGCCCAAGAGCCAAGCGTGCGAGCCTTGTCACGACGAGACCGGCAGAACCGCTTGTACATCACCAGTGAGTTATTTGATCATTGCACCTCGTCTCCCTGGCGTGTACAGCTCTTTACGCCAAGGGCCCCCCATGGCTTCCGCTAGCCTTACCTACGCGAGGCTGCAGGCGACACGTCGAACCGCCAACACTTGCTCAATCTCACCCGGACCAAGAGTGTCCTGGCGCTGATGTTTAGACAGGCTTGTCGTTGTCTGGGCGGTCTCTCGGCGAGTCTTGGCATGTTCGAGTGAGATGCTTCACGGGCCGGAACAGTCGTCAGCGATCCGGTGATGCACTTTTATAGGAACACAGCAGCGACCAATAGTATACCAATACGGGTTGATCGAGGATCCATTCGAGGGTGTTCGGCCCCGCAGTCGAGATCCTTGGGTGATTCCAAGCTGTGCTACTGGCGTAGTGTTGCAGCAATAGTTCACCTTGCCCCCATTCTTCTCACACAAGCACCAAGCTCCGCGTGCACCGCCTCGTATGAGGCACGCTCAGCGAGTCGAAGGCGACGAGGGTATGATGAGTACTGCGCGGATCAAAGCTCGGCGAGACCGCTGATTATCGCTCGGAACAAATCTGTCGGCAACCCGCAGTGCTATCATCGACCACGATACATTTCCTCGCTCTTGTATCCTTGAACCTCTCTCTTGCGACAGAAGATCCATTATGCACACACATACATACGATTACTGGCCAATCAATGGTTTTTGTTGCGTCATCTGAATATCATCGCCAGAACCCCTCCTCCTCTGCAATCGACTCTCCGACGCCGCTTCGATGGTCGTATTTCGGCCTCATGATCATCCCCGGCTCCTCGTTGCTATCTCCTGGGGCTGCACCTCATCTTCACTTCCGACCTTTGCGCATTTAGCTCGTGTCCCTCGACTTCGTCGTCACCGGGAAAAGATACACCTGACTGTCGCTCAGAATACGCCCACTCCCCTCCCCGTTCGCCGTGTGGTTCCAGAGAGGCGGCATGGGCGGTACGACGTGAGCTACTTCGTCACGACTTTGGCTGTTCTGCGTTCGGATCGTCTCAGTGGTATCTGTCGGCCAAGCGGCGGATTCGGACGTGAGCTCGGATTGCGTGCCTAAGGGTAGAAGGGGGTAAATTGTGGGTACGTCTTTTGTAGAGCTAGGGAGCGTTGCACCTTGCAGTGTCGGTGCTGTCGATTTCTGTTTCTTGCGGCCCTGGAGGTGAGCCGAAACATCTCAGAATGTCAGCCAACCGACGCCGATCAGAGTGCGCCCGAAGGGATGCATTTGGAGCGGGGCAAGGTGAGACCGGGGTAAAGTGACGTACGAAGCAGCCGCACCATCCACCTCCTACGTCCTCGTCTGAGAAGGAGTAGTTGGAGATGTTGTCGGAGGGACCCGACCGTTGCGAAGAAGGGCGTAACGCTGTCGTCAGCCCAAAGGGCCCCACTGGGTTGTGAACTCACGTCTCTCTTTATTCATCACCATCTCGAAGTCCAGTCCTTGGATCGTCAAGTATGGAGTATGGAGCAAGACGGCGAGGTGGGGCACAAGGTAAAACGGGTTTAGAGGACGAGATTCAGGTCTCGGCCATCACGGCCAGACGGGCTGCCGGGGGAGGACAACCGGCAACTCGGGCGTGTTCGAGCTCAAAGGATAGCGAAGCGACGATCAAGCGGAAAGTGAGCCGTCAGCCGTATATCCCAAGAAGAAGATACAGGCGGTGCGGGAGCCGTGCATGTTTTGCCCAGACCAGATCGTAAGCCGAACGATTTGTGGGAAAAGAGTCGTCGGAGTGCTAAAGATGGATATTCAGGCACGGGCGACATGAAACGCGACGCTTTTCAGGGGCAACGCCCCCGGGGGGAGGGGGTAAATCGAGCAGCGTCGGTACCGTCCCGTCCCCGGCCTTTGCGAGGGTCCAGTGCTCACTGTCAAGCTTGGACCAACAGCGCACCTGTACTCAGTCTGCACGAGTGCATGTGGATGTACATGAGGTGGGGAACTATCTTCACGCTCCGACCTGCTCAAGCAGCAGGTGGATCGACTGGGGTTTCAAGTCCTTCACCACGCAAGTCTGCTCTTCGGGCGTGCGCCGATAAGCCGGTGGTCGGTCGTTTCTCTACGAGCCCCCGCCGCCTCCATTGCCTCCCCCTCCTCCCCCACCACCATCACCACCACCACCACCTCCTCCTCCTCCGTTTCCGCCGCCGTCGCCGGCGCAGCCTCCCCCATCGCCGCCGCCGCTATAACCGCCGGCACCCCATCCCCCACCGTCCACGCCCGCACCGCCCCGGCGCCTTCGTTTCATGGCGAGACTTCTCATCAGCTTCTTCCCTCACATGCAAGCATCAAGCATGTGCTCACTCGCCCTACGATCAGTGTGCGCCTTAGTGCAGAAGCGGACTTGCCTTGTCAACGGAAGAGGTGCATCCGCCGCGAAGTCGAGCGGGCGAGGCAGTCTCGTGTTGATCGTTGTCGCTCTGCTCGTGGTCTGTACGGTCACTCGAGCTCCACCCGTACGAACGAAGCGTACAAGACTCTTTGAAAGGCTTGATGCGACTCTTGATCCAGTCGCGAAGCATTGCGGGAGGCACTGGTCCTAGTGAGTTGATGCGCGAGAGCAGTGACGAAAGTCAGATGATGAGCAGCTTGAGTCAGTGCAGCTGCTTATCGATCCTCTGGAACGGAAGCAAAGTCTTGCACAAGCGGGGTCATAGCGGCTGTAACATGCGTGGTGCCCTGTGGATCTGTGTGGGCCTCGCCTGAGGGGCGAGTTGCCCTCGACATCCTCCGGGCTTGACCTGCATGAAGAGGAGTAGGCGCGGCATGCATGCAGGTCCGGGCGAGTTGCTCCAGGGGCTTGGCTAGGGCCAAATGGCCTTTGCGAGGGATGTATTCGCTCAACGCGGCAGCGATGAACTGTGACGGAAGATCAGGCATTCGCTGGGTGGTTCTGACTGCGCCTCCGTATCGAAGTCTCATGGCACAACTGGCTGCACCCAGATCACCTCGAAGTGCTGGGCCGGGTGAGGCCCAAGACTAAGGTGTCCGTCATCTGTTTCACTTGCACACACAGTTTCGACAGAAACCAGCAGTCTCCTAACGTAGCTGGTGTCAGTGGGACTGCAGCCGCACAAGACGGCCGCCCGCGATGCGCAATGACAATGAGCGTCTGCTGAAGTGGTGTGCATACCATGAGAGAGTATCAACATGTGCGCTCGTTGGAGTATGATGTTCACATCCGCCACGGCCGTCGCTCAACACGATCCGCTTCGTCGCTCACCGTGATGGACCGCAGCCCGTCGGTACCAAGCACCAGTGTAAGCGACTACAGTCGATCTAGGTCCCTCCCCCGCCTCCTCCACCGGCTCCCCCTGCCCCATCACCACCTCCTCCTCCAGAGTGTCCGCCGCCGCCGCCGCCGCCGCCGCCCGCCCCTCCACCATCGCCGCCAGTCCAACCCGCTCCGACAAGAGTGCCTCCGCTGTTACCACCGTCTCGCCTTCGTTTCCTTCGATGACTCTACATCAGCCTTTGACCCCCGCCGGAAGGCCGTGCCTTGGCACTCACTCGTCCTGCCGTCAGTGTCGGTCCAAGAGACAATGCGCAGTCAGCTGACCTTGTCAACCGAGGAGGTGCATCCGCCGCGGAGTCGGGCAGGCGTGGCGGGCTCGTCGTGATGGTCGTTCCCAAACTTGTTGCTGTCTGCGAAGGTCAGTTGACCGTCCTGGGATAAGCAGCCACACCTACGTGGCGCTTTGAGGGGGTAGAAAAGGCTCTTGATCCAATCCACGAGCATGATGAGAGATGTGTATGCTTTGGTAGATATGGTAAAGGAATGACAGTGCGGTGGCAAGCAGCTCTGACGAAGCTGCATATGATGGGCTTGTTCCTTCAGACGCCATCGGCCTCGTGCAGTCAGCGTGTGATGGGATCGGCGCAGGGACGCGACTTTCCATATGTGTGCGGTGCGTACGCGTGAATCGGGCTCGCCACAAGTGCAACATTGCTGCCTCGAGGCCTTCACGTCGCGCACTTGTGGTGCCGAGTCGTCTGCGCCGTCGTCGTGTCATGCATGCGGATCTAGGATGGTGTCTGGAGACCGCTAGCAGGGAAACAATCAAACAGCAAGCGAAAAGCACCAGCGGAGGTTCGGAGCGACGACCGTGGACGTGGACAGCCTTGCACGATTACGCATTGCCTCGGGAGTCCTTGGTGGGCCTTCGCCTGAGAGATTCACTGTTACATCAGTGCCGCCCAGCTAGTAACGAGGGCAGCTCACCCAGCCTGTTCGTTAGCATGAGTTCCCAGAGGCTCCACGGCACCGACCGAATCCACTGACAGTCTCGACGGAAGTCCAGCAGCCTCCTCGAAGTCTCATGGTGAGGTGGTTCTGCCCGTCGGGTGCTGAGCCGAGTCAGCGAAAGACCACATACGCTATGGCCACCCGTGGAAACTCACGCTCGGCAGGCACGAGTTGCAGTAGGGCTTTGATCCAATGCAGAATTTGCATGTGGTCGTCGAGTTTATGTGCTTAGTGGTGGAGTATGCGAATGCGCGGAGAATCCGTTTTGTTACGTTGCAACACGAGTCGTTGGGTGAACGGGCACGGTATGAATCTCATCGGATTGCATCTATGATGCGAGCCGCGGCTCCATGGGCCATGATTGGAATCTGAGGAGCTCCGAAGAAGCTAGTGAACGTCGTGTGTGCGCACACAGTAAGCGCACACGGCGGGTTGTGTCGGCCAACGCCAAAGTCGCGCCGGATGTTCGATCAGACGATGGTCATTTCGGAGCCAGACAGGCTTCACGGGCCCGTAATCACGGACTGTGGTGGTTTGGACATGAAGACGTAATATCATCTCGGTTCGTGAAACACGTACCCTCCCTAGCCGCCGCCCGTCCTCGCCTACACTCTCCGGCCCTTGTGGGCCCAACGACAGAACGCATGTTTTTGCCGAAGAAGCTCCCTTCGTACCCCAGACCACCTCAGCACAATTGTCCCTCAATCATCGATGACGATAACGTCGTCCGCGCTCGCCCCTCCCCCGGTACCCCGCCCTGATCCGTTCGTCTTTGGTCTCTTCGCCTTTCTCTCTTCCCTGCTCTTGTCATCCTCGCCATCCCCTCCTCGCGTCCCATTGTTCCCGCTAGTACCGTTCGCGCCGTTCGCGCGATGCGACGACACGTCCTCCAAAACCTGCATATCGCTGTCGGAGTCGGAGTCCTGTATTTCGATAACCCGGCTCGAACTTCCTCCCGCATCGTCTGTGAAAGGGTTGGGCCGCCGCGTGCCGGCCAGTGCGGGGGGAGCGGGGGAGTTGGAAGCGGAAGGGCGATGGATAATGCGGCGTGATGCAGAGGTGGAGGAGGTGGTACGCGCCGGTGCGGGAGGGGGGACGACTTTCGTCTCAGTCTTTTTGGGCAGAGCATACCTGCGATCAGCTCGGACTAAAAGGGCCGGAAGAAAGAAGCTCACAGCTGCACCCATTCCCGTGCCGTCTCGTCGTGCTTCTTTTTATTCCGCTTGAGCTCTTGCGCTATTGCGGGTACGAGAGGGTCGGCGGGGTTGGGGTCGGTCAGGAGGGATGAAAGGGAGAGGATGACCTTGTAGAGGGACAAGGCGGGTGACCAGTTGTTCTTGATGATCTGCTCGTCAGTTTCACAAGATATAACATGAGCAGGAAGCTGACATCAAGACCTGTCCGTCAGCTCTTCATTCTGGACTCAAGATTGGAGGCACTCACATATCGCGCCAGTACTGGCAATATTGCAGTGGTACACCTTTGTCAAGAACTGCAGATGGGGCGGTGAGAATCTGCACGTTCAGCTCCCCCTCTTCGACGCTTGGTTCCGCTCACGGATAGTCGTCAGGTATTCGGACGTCGACGTCGAACACGCCTCCTTCATATGGGCTCTGGGAAGGACCGGGGATAGTGCACTTCCATGAGAAGATGTTGCTCTCATCCGGGGTAAGCTTGATATCGCCAGTGTCTTCCTTGGCAAGAGCAGCAATCTTGCGATCAGCTCCACCCTCCATCATGAGGCGACGCCTAGCTGACCTCTTTCTTTATCCTCGTCACGGCCGTCTGCTGTCAGCGGCCAGGCTCGATTGCGAGGGGGAAGGACCTACGCCTTTGCCTCCTCCAGGCGGCATACTGGGGGTGTCGTTGAGGCAGTCAGAGACGAGGAGATGGATGTAGTGAGTGCAAGAGTGGGGTTCAGCAAGGTTGAAGCAAGAAAAACGGTGATAGGATGCGAAATACAGTCAGCTCGGACACGACGGATAATTCGTCGTCGTCTGTGCCCGAGCTGCAACCTGTCAGAGCGTGCATCCGGTGATCGCCGACGACGGGCACGTGGCCCCTGCCCGCCCGAGCTTAACCGATCAGCCGACGAAGGTGAGCTGCTCGGCGGGATGTTGGATATGGGGATGATATCGGAAATGCAACCCTTTGTCTAGCCCTCGGACGTCTTTCGTCTCACCTCTCAGCCTGGTCCGTATCGTTATCACACGTCGTCAACTACATAGATCTAAACAGTCCCGGCTCTTATACCTTTCTTGCTGGACGAGATCAAAACCAGACCACCACACGGCATCTAGGCGACCTGGGATCTTGTCGCAACTCACAGGACAGATATCGACCATGGCATCGACATCGACGACAGCCTCGGTACCTTCGAGTGGGACATATCCCGTACATTTGGCCTCGTCGCTGTTCCCTTCGGCAGCAAAGAAGCGGAAACGAGACGACGTACAGCTCGTGGCGCTCAAGTGTGGGCTCGATCCGTCCGTCACGAGATCTGCTCAGCTAACAGCCAAGATACCTTCAAGCCGGCCTCCATGAACAATGTCACAGACGCCGCGGTGGTAACGACTGAGAGCGGGACGAAGATCCTTCGCGCGAACACGAGTGTGAGCTGCCGCCGCTTTATTTCAGCTGATCTAGAGCTGAAGCTGAACCCCAGTCGCACGGCACGCAGGCTTTCGATATTCGGGAGGAGCAGAGCAAGGCGCGGGAATGTGTACTGGTCTATGATCCCGTCACTAGCGTGCGTCGCGCTTCGCAACACCTGTTGCAAGCTCACACCGCAGTCATTCACCCTACATGCTCTGCCCACCACCGCGCACCTCACGCTCAACCGTTCCGGTGCAGCGCCCATCCGTGGGAGCACCGCCCACTCCGAGACCTCCTCAACCACCTCTTCATCTTCCCAGCCGCTTGCTCAGCGACAGTCGGGACACGCAGGCTTGAAGGGCGATCGTGCCGCCGAGTCAGGGGACGAAATCGAAGTAGCACCTCGTCAGCCCCCGAAGCGGCGGCGGCCAAGCGAGATGCCGACCCCCGATCCCGCACCTCAAGCTCGACCCAGACCCACCACCGGCGGGAAAGGCCTCCCGCGCAAGACCGCCCCTGCACCGGCTGCACATGCGGCCATACCCGACTTCAGCGCTCCCGCCAAGGCAAAGCCGAAAAAAGCCGCGGGAGTGAAGAAGGGGACCAAGGGCGTTGCGGCAGGGAAGAAGAAGGCGCCGGCGGTCCAGCAGGGCAAGTTCAAGTCGGCCGAGATCATCGAGGACTCGGAGGAGGAGTATGATCTGGGAACGAGCGAAGTCGGTGGGCAGGCTGACGCCAACCGTGATGATGGGGGAGGAGAAGAGGATGAGGATGACTTTGCGAAGATGTTGGGGGAGTCTTTGGCCGAGGATGCGGATGGCGCGGGGGAGGAAGACGACGATGACGAGGAGGAAGAGGAGGATGACGAGGAATACGAAGACGAGCTCGAAGGGGCACGATTTGCGCCCCGGCAGTCGAAGAACAGCTCGGGTGTGTTCCAGCATGACCGCTTTGACCGCCAGGAGGGCGTGCTGACTGACAGCAATCAACGACGAGGCGGAAGAGTGGCTTTAGCCTCCCGGGTGCCCTCCATCCTCGAGCCATCTCTCAAAATGAGATTTGACGACCCGATACAATGTTCTGCACTGCTAGAATCTTGTACTACACATATGGATGCACCTCTCTTGTGCTGGTCAACACACCTTTCAGATGGAGCACTTGGCGCGGGGACACAGTCGCATCACCACATCTATGATCCACGATGACTCCGCTTCTGGCGACATGATAGACAAGTCCAATCCCCTGCCGCGGCCACCCATCCTTCGCGTCCCTCCCGTGCCTCCCGAACCCTGGCGGAACCCAAAACCGTGCCGAAATACTTCAGCGACATATACAATAAGATATAATCGGACTTCTATAGCACAACCTGCTCGTGCCGGCGGGTAGTATGTCGTAGGTGGAAATTTGCTGATGGAACCGGAATGGCGGTGTATCTAAGTGTATGTTGGTTTCGTGAGTGTATCGATGAAAAGTGTATCTATGACGGTAATTATAGGTGAAGGGGGAATTGTTGTGGCTGATGCAGGTGTTGTTGTTGTTGGTGGTGGGCAAGCTGTTGTGCCTGTTGTTGCGGTAGTGTCGAGTATGTCTGCTGTACTTGATGCGCGCCGGCGGTGGGGGCGGGGTACGTCAAATGCGTCGGTATGATGCACTCGCCGTCCTCGCGGACCAGGAAGATCGTCGCCGGTCCAGAAGCGGGCCGCGATGGCTCCGTCGCAGCCATGACCTCCGAGCTAGCGTCAACACAGAGCCAGCCGCATCTCGAGGCGCGGACTCACCATCGGCCTTCGTTGTACTCTGCGGGGTCCGAGTCGTAATACACAAGATGATGTGGCGAGCTATCCTGGTTCTTCACGAAGCCTTTCCCGTACACTGTGACTAACGGCTTGGTCGTCCGCGCAGTGAAGATGTGTCCGGAATGTCGACCCGAATCGATAGCCGCATCCGGGGGCAGTATGCGCGTCACGGACGGCATGGGCGCGTATGGCTCCGACGTCGTCTTGACGTAAGGGGGCACGAAGAAGGTGTACGTCTGCTGTTCGGTCGAAACGATACTCCAGATACACACGTCGCCGACGTTCATGGTCCAGAAAGATCGAGGGCCCATTTCGCCTGGCGACCCGCCATTTGCGTTCAGTATGTACTCGTATGACGAGTTGGAGGAGACGTCGCCTGATTGCCGCTTCCTGTGCCCTGGCCGCGCGAATGGGCCTCTCACAGCCGATGCTGAGCCGGTGCGATGTCGCCGTACCGGTCCGCCGTCTGTAGAGGGTAATGCCATATCTGTCATACCGCCCGCAGGTGAGATCAATGAGGTTGATGAAGCCTTGCGCGAGTGAGCACCGAAGTAGTCGAGCGAGGATGTCGTGCTGTTTGGTGAAGACGGAACTGAAGGTGTGCCGACCGATGGCAAGCCGGAGAGATTCGTGTGAGGTGTCATGGGCAAAACGCCATAACGAGACGAAGGCGTAGACGGCAAGCTGTTCGGCCTAGACCCGCCACGAGCCGGCGCGGGCATCGGTACAGGCGCCCATCGTCGATCCGCATGGACAACCTTGTCCTGCACCATCTCCTGGTCGCACGACAGCCAGACGCCGCCCCAGCGATGATCGATCGGCACCATGTACATCTGCTCCGGTCGGTGCACCTCGAAGGCGACTTTCTGCAGTTGCGAGACAAGATCACCCGCCATCTCGCCCTCGGGCAAGCACGTCGGTACCTCGGAACTCGTCCCATCGCCACCAACAACATCCGCATCCTGCTCGACCCGTCGAATGATCAGCACAGGCGAGCATATGCCGGTCTGCAGCGACTGCAGAATGACCGTCGAGTTGTAGCGAATGGGCGGGGAAAAGTGCGGGGCAGACATGGCATTATTTGGCGCCGAAGGCCAGTCGGGGTGAAGCGGCGGATTGTGTCCCGGTCCTGGCGCCTTGTTGGGGTCCGCGAGCCAGATGATGAACGACTCCCAGGTGCTAGCATGCGCGGTAAATCCGGGGAAAGCGGTCCGGTGCGTCGGTAGGGGTGGAGGCACCGCACCGTGAACAGGTCGATTGTCCGATCCGAGAATCCTCGTTGGATCAGGCGTGACAGACAAGTACCGCGTCGATGTTGTTTGCGATTTGACCCGGTTGAACAACGCAATGGTCGTACCGTGCTGTATCAACAGCTCGCTCGATTTGGCGTTCGCCTTCTTCTTGCTCGGCTTCGAAATGATCTTGATATCCTTGCTGTCGAATTGCCCGATGATCTCGTCGTTGGTGATATCGCTCATCGTCCCTTTGGCCGGTCCCCAGCCGTTCGATCCCGCATGGTGCGCGTACGGCGCACGCACCACCACTTTCGCTCTCGACTCCCTGCGTTTGCTATCCGAGTCCGAAATATGCAGGTTCCTGCCCGCCACATTGCCGATGAACGGCTCTTCGTCTTCCTTCAGCGTCTCCGTGTTGATCTTCTCGTCGAGGCTCTTCCCGTCCACCGTCGTCCAGCTAACCGTCGCGTCCTTGACCGGCTGCTCCCCGTCCAGCGAGATGTTCACCCTGGGCGGCAAACGCGTCAACTTCGGGCACCCGTCTTTGGAGGAATGCCACCACGCCGCGCCAACTAGTACAGCTTGCGGATGTGGACAAAGGAACCGCTTCTCCGTGCCGTACGACTTCTGCCCCACCTTGGGCGACATGACCGTAATTTTCCTCTCTCCTGATGCCAACCGATTCGGCGAGTGGATGTATGACGCCAATGCATCGGCAAGTGCGTCGGGGTTGGGGACGGTTGGAGCTTTGCCTGGTACCGCAAAGCTGGGGTTCTTGACCTTGGGCGGTGCTGGCGGGATAGCCCATTGTACCTCGGCAGGACGTCGGGCAGGCTCCGGCACGTTTGCCCCGGTAACGGCTGGGATCGGTGACGTCCTTAATGGCGCTAATGCCCGCCCGACGGGTTTCGTCCATTCGTCCAAAACGGTCGCAAGCTCCTGGTTGCCACCGCCATCGGTTGAGCTTGCGGACGAAGAGGATGCCCGTGAATTCATCATAAGGTCGGAGAAGGTGCGGAGGGGCTTGAGGTTCTCATGGCTGAGCTGCGAAGGAGATATCGTGCCCGGTGGTTGGGGTGGAAACTGTGTTCGCGATTGATCCGAAACGGGGGTCTGGTTGTGGGTGATGTAATCTGTCCAGTGAGGTGGTAGCTGTTGTAATGAAGCGGGATGGGCGGCGTAGTTGGTATAGTCGGGTTGGTACGAGTACTGCGATGGGGTGAAGTCGTACTGCATCCCTGGCGTGATGATTCGCTCGCCGTCATGTAATGAGGCCGTGTCCGGAGCGATACTTGTTGGTGGGGCGGATGATTGGACGGAGGGCGTCTGGACCTGTGGATGCTGGAAGGACGATCCGTTCGTGTCGATCCCAAGAGATGGTCGGTAGGGCATCGGTTGGTACCCGCCAAACGACTGTTCCGGATGATGGGAGTACGGTAATTGGTTTGACAAGCCGAGGTATCCCGCCTGCTGGCCTGGATCTAATCCCAGGCCACGCTTCTCATCATCTTGTCCAGCGAGATATGGAGGCACCTGTGGTTGCGGCACGAACGAGAGGGGCTGTGACTATCGGATCAGCAACGTGTGAGCAAGCTCATGATGCAGCAACTCACACCCTGCCATGACCAGTCCATGGGGTTCAGAGGAGCGCTGGGAATGGGGAGGAAACTCGGGGCCGAGGGGAACCTCTTCTTGTTCGGTAGGGATAACTTTCTGAGAGCCGAGGGCGGAGGGATGTAAGTGGATGCGCTTCTCGACCGGCCGTTTGTGTCGAGAGGCAACGTGATCAATCGGGGAGCGGGCTTGGGCAGCTGAGACGCTGTAGCGAAGCCGTTCGATGCCCCACCAAGGTCCGGGTACGCTGAGAATGACTGTTGTCTAACAGGCTCTGGCCGGAGCTCCATGATCAGCTGATGATTTGCGGGGGGCTGGGCTTCTCGACGAGGACGGATATGGGTAGGAAACGGTCAAGGCGTAGACGGCTGTCATTCTGGGAAGGGGACCAATATATGCGATGGGAAAATGCTTCTTGGTACATCGGAAGTGTCGGGACAGGGCAACGCCTTCATGTTCCCGTGGGGACAGTCGATGAAGGGGACAAGAGCAGCAGCGGCGCGTGGAGGTCGCTCCATCCTCTCCTAGATAAAGGAATAGTGAGAACGATGTGTCCGGATCTCGGCCGTGAAGGTACGGATGGGTGCTGTGACAACGCGAGGGGAGATGACAGCGTTTGAGTGCGACGTCCCGTGCCCTGGTCTCCCTTCAAACGCTGCTCGGACATACCGGGGAGGGAGGAAAGACGGGGGCGGGATGATGACCAAGCAAGATCACTTCGCATCGATGAGGTGCAGCGAGATGCTCACCTGATCGACTTGTCTTTATCCCCAACGACTTTGATGCCAGCAGATACGAACTCGGTGCCGAGTTCTGAGACGAGCGAGGGAGTGTACAATGCACTGTCGGTCCGGTGTGTGTGCGATGTGTCGGACGTGTGCGGAAGTGCGGGTGGCCGAAGGCGTGAGTAATCGTGACCGCGGGCGGATGAATAGGGTTGGGACAAAAGTGCGGATGGATAACCGGGAACGCGAAAAGTTGAGACTATCAGAGGTCGAGGACGTGTAGCTGATGGTCTGCCTGGCTGATTTGATCGATTGATAGCGATGGGGTATCGTCGGTCGAGGCTGAAAAGAGGGCGGCCGGCAGGACAAGCGAGTGCGGCACCACACAGCGGGCGGTCGTAACGGACGATAGATGTACGACGCCTATTTTGCTTTGAGCCGGGCTCAAGCCAAACGGAACAACGAGTATGCAGTGCGGCATGCACCCGGACCAGATCGCGTGGGAGGGTAAAGGGACGAAGTCGGTCTAATCACGCCAGGTGAGTATGTACGAGCTAGGTCGTCGAGTAGAACTCTGCAGTCGTCGTCGTCGTCGTCGCCGCCAGACGGGACCGAAAGGATTAGACAAGGAAATCCGAGCACGGGGGGGATAACGGGCGGCGTCCAGGACTTTTGAATGGGCCGATGCCGCGCATTAAGCAGTGCTGATTGCTTCAGGGAGCAAACCCCCATATTACCCTGGATCACCTGCTCGACTCCCCCTTTCCAACTTTGGTTCCTCGACTACCCTCGAGCCATCATCCCACATCATCCACACATCGCTTGCATGGCACCCTTGCGTAACAACACCGGGTTCGCAAAGAACGAGCAAACAAATAAACAACACAGGCCGCAAGCTGCATCGACATCCTTGTCTGCCCCAAGGCAATCCGCATGCCGTCTGCGTTGAAAGCATGCATCCGCTGCTGCCGACAGGGGGTAAACCAAGGCAGAGGTCGCGCCGTAGTCTTTCCGGTAGTCCGGCTCGGACCCAGACCGTCCGCGCCTCCCCCCGTGACCCCGGCCGTAGTCTGAGAGCGAGAGCCGAGAAAAGCGCAATTCGCCTCCCCAAAACCAAGGTTTCAAATAGACGTCGTCAATCACGCCCGCGCTTTCTCTCCTCTGAAGCCCTGCCTACAGGCTTCTTATCCTTACTTCTTCCTTTTCCCGCCACCGACCTTCTGTCGTCCCGCACGGCCCGTCGAACGGCTTTGAACTGCGATCCCCGCAGTGTGACATGGGCATCTCGCTGCCGAGGTTATCTCCTCTCAACTCGGTGCATATACCCCAACCTCGGTCTCCACGCCTCCAAGCTCGCCCCTGTACACTCTTGCAATCGGAGAATGTTTAAGCAAGCTTGATACCGACCCTATTCTCACGCCACGAGGTACGGTACGGACCGTCGCGTCAAATGAACTGCACCCTGGATGGCCATGCCGGACCAGATCTTGGCCTACCAGGCGTACATATTGTAACTACTGCACTACTGTTGGGTGACCATGTGCGCGCTTTGTTTAAGTATCGCAGATTCATCCGCCCTGAGGTCGCATGGCTCGGTTCGAGTGACAGTGCTAAAGCTTCGGCGAGGCCCCTTGTTCGGCTCGCCAAGACATCGGAGACACCGCATGTAAACAAGCGACAGAAGCATACAATGTCCGCCCGCTTGAGTGAGGAGACCTGCCGATGGAATATCCGCTTCGGTTTCATCCCGGCCGCGGGACCACTACAATGCATACGGGCGGCCGGGCAAGCTCGTCAGGAAGGCGGGGACATACACAGGATTATAGGAGCAAGGGACGGAACGGGACTGGCATGGCGGAGATGGACGGAGCAACAGCGCGGTTTAACCCACAACTCACTCGAATCCGTGCGACTCCCACATGACCCTCGTATGGTCCCTGAAGAATCTCGCCCCGCCTATTCCATGCTCATTAACCTCTGTCCCAGTCAATCATCGCCGCGGCCCGGGCCATTCCGGCCCAGCATCGTCGCCACGTCGTCCCTTGCAGATTCCCGGTGTGCTCGCCGTTCTGCTGCGTGTTCCCAGGTACCGGCTGGACTGGAGGGGTATCTCCTCTTGCGTCTCAGGGGACATTTGCCCCGGTCCGCTTTCCCGATCAGTTGTCAGCCGAACTTGTCCGAGATGTCCGATTTCTTCGCAGCCGCCAGGAGGCAAGCCTCTTCGGAGGAGAGGTTGTCAGTCACTGCGGTCAGCGCTTCCGGCGATATGGCGTCTGCGCTCGCGGGCGTCGGTATTGTTGATTGAAAAAGTCCAGCACCCCGCCGGAAGCTGGATGGAGGTCGTAGCAGTCGGCCTATGGCTGGATCGGAAGTACGGATCTTCGCCCAATTCCCCTCGGCCTGTGGGGTAAACCAATCCAAAATGATCTTCATGCTGCTATCGATCACTCGCACTCTTCTTGGCTGACGTCCACGCTTTCCAAATAGGTCGACCACCAAGTCGATCGTCAATCAGCTCAGAGCAGGCAAATGCAAAATATTGATCATGCTGGTATCCTCGTCCGGAACGTTGACGCGCAGAGTCGCCACATCCCATCCCTTTGCCACCTTGCTCCCTCTCGCCTCACACTTGCAGATGCTCTGGAGCTGCTTTTCCTGCTCTTTCCCGGAGAGCAAGCGGAGGCTGTGTAGGCCGACCGCAGTCGCACACTGGGCGCCGCAGTCGGCGCGGATTGTGAAAGCGGGAGCCTAGATGTCGCGAATCAAGCCCCCTTGGCCTTCGCTTCGCAGGAAACGACGTTTCTCATGCGAGGCAGGAGAGTCGTCCGGTGCCGGAGCGAGCATGCTGGCTGTGCTTGGCGACCGCGTCACGCTCGAAACTTTGTCGTGCTGTACTCGAGTCGGAAGTTCCTTCCATTCAGTGTTAATTGGGTTTGACGTGTCTAGGCAGTGTCGTTGCAGACTGGAGCAGGCCGAGCTTATAAGCTTAGATATCCTACTGCCTTCATTTCTGCTCCACTGCCTGTGGGCCACAAAGCAGCTGTCAGTCCAGATGGCGTCATAAGGTTCAAGCTAGGCAATTCGTCGGCAGGCATAGCCATCTTGTCCCTCGTCCCTCAGAACCGGATACCAACAAGTCGAGCCAAGAAAATGCATACATACGAGTACAATTGACGAGCCACCGCTCGTCCACCACACCTAAAGCCACCCCGGCCACGAGCGAGCACGCTCCATTCTATGCCGCCGCCTCCTTCTTCGCCTTCTTGGCAGCTTTTCGGGCCGCCCGCTCCTCTGCCGTCTCTTCCCGCTCGACGCCGTCCTCGGTCTTGACCTTCTTCTTCTTCTGTTGATCAGCTGCTACTCGTAGATCGCACGGCGATCCGACACACCTTCTTGTCGCCCTCGCTAGCGTCCACCGGTGTGCCCTCGGCGGCCTCGCTCTTCCTCTTCCTCTTCTTCTCGCCCTCCTCCGGGATCTCCGTGATCGAAGCCGAGACGGCCACTGCCGGCGCAGGTGTGGGGTCCACGTCCATGCCATTCGAGGCCGGCTGCGTCGCGACGAGTCCATCCTCGGCCGCCTCTTGGGCGTTGTAGTCGACGTAGCCCGCCTTCCACTCTCCGGGTGTGACGCCGTCGATGGCCTTGCCGTACTTGTCCAGCTCGCCCTTCTTGATCATCTTCTTCTTCTCCTGGGCCTTGGGGCCGAGGCCCCATCGTCGGGGGTACAAGTCTCGGTTCATGATACATCGCTTGATCTTAGCGACCACACCGTGATCGCAAGAGGCGAGGTCGACAGTCGACATCATGGCGATACCGATGGCGATGGCCTCTCCCTTGGTCGTCATGAGGACGACCTCCTCGTGCACCTCGATGTCGGCCTCGTATCGAAGCAGACCGGGGATCATGAGCTTGGCACCGTAGCAGACGGCGTTGACAGCCGAGTCCTTGACGACAATTCGCTTGAAGTTGGTCAACAGGGACTCGAGGGGTCGAATCGCCCGTCGCAGGTAGGATTCTGCCGTAAGCATCATCCCAGACGGGGTGCCTTTATCGGGACTCACCATCCCTCGTGTTGTCGTACAGCCACTGGGCGTCGAGGACATCGTGCATCGAGACGATGTCGTCGTTCTCGCCGGTGATACCACTCCTCACTCGTCGCAGCTCCTGCATGTGCGCGCCAACACCCAACAGCAGACCCAGGTGCACACACAGCGTTCGGATGTACGTTCCTGCCTCACAGCTGACCCAGAAGACACCGAGGTTTCGGTCGTTATCGTACTCGATCAACTTGCTCTCGTAGATCGTTCGCACACGCAATTGACGCTTGACAGCCGAGATCAGAGGGGGTCGCTGGAACAACGCTCCAGTAAGAGTCTCCAGTCCCCGCGCGACGGCAGCATCGCCGCCCTCGACCTTGTCGTGGAATCGCACGACACAAACGTACTCCTTTCCGGCGCCCTGCTGCGACTTGACGAGTCGGGTCGCCCGGTCGATACACACGATCAGACATCCCGTAACCTTGGGGTCGAGCGTTCCGGAGTGACCGGTCTTCTCCACGCGGAGGATCCGCTTGAGCCAAGCGACGACTTCGTGCGAGGACGGGTTGGACGGCTTGTCGAGGTTGATAACTCCCGACTTGATGTACGTCTGCAGGTCTCGCTTGAGCGGAGACACTCCCTGCGGGATCAGCTTTCCGCCGGATCTTCAAGAGCGCCACGCCTTACCGAGGGAATGGGGGTGAAGTGGGAAGATCGGACGAGCAGTTTGTCGTAGTTCTTCAGCAACAATGGCCACTGCGAGGTGTCTGCAAGTTAGCATCCTATGACAAGGTCTCCACTCGAGCCGACGCACCGAGCTTGGGCGTCACAGCCTCGCTTTTGATCGCATAGTCGCCCGAGACTTGCAGCTCGCTGACCTGGGTCGACGACAGGGCCGTAGATGACGAGGCCATTTTTGGTTACCGAGTGGGTTGTCGAGCTTGTCGAACTGGAGCTGTCTATCGAAATCACAGCTTGTACCGGTTTCGAGGATTTTTGGCCATTCCAGCGTCGACATGCGGAACCCGCCGCCGCCCAAGCGAGCGGAATCAAACGCGGATGTGGCACTTGCCACGACCAAAGTCACGTGACTTTGATCACCGGTTGACTCATCTGCCTAAAACTGGGTGATTCGACGCGACTGTTCCTTTCACGACCGTCGCCACCGAAAACAACAAATCAATCGCCCGATCGCCTCCGCTTTCTCCTTGTACTCCTACCTTCAGCAATACCTAGTCTTTTTCAATCTTGTTGTATTACCCCTCAGCATGCTACGTCGCCTGCCCACCTCTCAAAAACCAGGCGATCAAACCCCCACATCAGCCACCTCAGGCGGCTTCGGCCTCATCGTCCGGCCGTTCAAAGCGCCCACGCCGCTCGGACCCAAGCGCGACCTGGTCCTGCCTGCTCGCAAACGGAAAGCTGTGTCGTACAAGGACGCAGGGGGCGATGGCGACGAGAACGACCCCGACGCTGATGTGGACGACCATGTCGCCAAGAAAATCAAGTACGCGATGGGCAACAAGGAATACGGGGCGGATGGAGTTTTGGGCGGGATGGGCAAGTTGTGTAATCGGAAGTTTGCGGTGTTCAAGCCCAAGGAGAAGACGGTCGTATTCGCCAAGAGGTCAGCTGCAACGGGCTTGAGGGAAGTATCCGCTGACTTTCAGCTTCAGTATACCGGTCATGTACAATCTGAAGACGTCGGAGAAGATCGTGCATACCCTCTCACACGCCTCGCTGGGCGCACGACCACACCCCAATATCGCTCCGCGACCCCTCTTCGACCCCATGGCGGATCACGCTATTGTGTTATACGACCCAACGATAGACGATCGGCCGGATCCCGAGGAAATCGAGCGACGCAAGGCGGAAGAGGAGAAGAAGAAGGCCGAGGAGGCCGCACGGGGGCCGCATAAGAGTTTGAAGTCGATTTTGGGAATAGTGGACGTGAAGAAGAAGGATGAGGTCAAGGTGCCGGTGGTGATTGACCCACGGCTGGCGAAGATCTTACGACCGCATCAGATCGAGGGTGTCAAGGTGAGTGCAGGGCTTCAATCATGGTCAACCCGGGCATCGCTCACGGCCAGTTTTTGTACAGGTGTACGACCGGTCTCATGGCGGACAAGGCTTGGGGATGTATTATGGCGGATGAGATGGGTCTGGGTATGTCTTGACCGAACTCAGTTTGGATGTCGACTTCTAACACGCAGGCAAGACGTTGCAGTGCATCACTTTGTTGTGGACGTTGCTCAAGCAATCCCCCACCGCCGGAAAGGGAACATGCGAGAAGGCAATCGTGGCTTGCCCCACATCACTGGTTGGGAATTGGGCAAACGAGCTTGGTGAGCTGGGCCCCTGTAAGGTACCACCATGAAGCTCACGGCAGTCAAGTGGCTTGGTCCAGGCGCCATCAACCCCTTGGTCGTGGACGGGAAGGGAGGAAAGGCCGAGCTGATCCCGGCTGTGAGAAGATGGGTCAATGCGCATGGTCGAAGTGTCACCCTGCCTGGTGAGTGGTTGCCAATCCCCTATCAATCCCGCTCACGACAGTCATGATCGTCTCGTATGAGACGTTGCGGACATTACAGGACGAGCTGGCGGGTTGCCCGATTGGGCTGTTGCTCGCCGACGAGGGCCACCGATTGAAGAATGCCGGTACGTACGGTTGACCGAGTGCACAGGCCGAGCTGACTTTCAGACACCCTCACCTTCCAGTCTCTGACCGCCCTGAATGTACAACGGCGTGTCATCCTGACGGGTACACCTATTCAGAACGACCTCTCCGAGTACTTCGCTCTGCTCAACTTCGCCAATCCTGAATATCTCGGTTCGAAGCTGGACTTCAAGAAGAACTTTGAGCTGAAGATCCTTCGAGGGCGAGACGCCGATGCTACCGAGAAGGAGAAGGAGGAGAGTGATGCGAAGCTGAAGGAGCTCGGTGGGCTAGTCAACAAGTTCATCATCCGACGCACGAATGACCTGTTGTCGAAGTATTGTGAGCTGGCCGAGAAGTTGCGGCAGTTGCATAGCTGACATCAGTGCCCGTCAAGTACGAACACGTCGTCTTCTGCCGGCCCAGCAAATTACAAGCGGATTTGTACGACACTTTCGTCACTTCAAAGGATGTCCAACGGCTATTGCGTGGGAAAGACTCGCAACCGCTCAAGGCGATCGGCCTGCTCCGGAAGCTGGTCAATCATCCGGATCTGCTCAACCTTCCCGAGGACCTGCCGGGGAGTGAAAACGTCTTGCCAGATGATTACCAAGGCAAGGGACGAGATCGGACCGTCAACTGCTCGTACTCCGGCAAATTCGTCGTGCTTGAGCGGTGAGTGCAATCATACTCCCCCCACCCGGATAGCTGACCGTCAGGATGCTCGAACACATCAAGAACTTTACAGACGACAAGATCGTACTCATCAGCAATGCCACGCAGACGCTTGATCTCATGGAAAAGATGTGCCGTAACAAGAAGTAAGTTCGGCTGCCGGCTCATCGATGAGCGTGAAGCTAACAGGCAGGTACGGTTGTGTTAGATTGGACGGGACTATGAATGTGAACAAGCGATCGAAGATCGTCGACAGGTTCAACAATCCCGAGAGCAAGGAGTTTGTTTTCTTGCTCAGTTCGAAGGCAGGAGGATGTGGGATCAACTTGATAGGTGCGAACAGGTTGATCTTGTTCGACCCGGTGAGTCTCTCTTGTTTCCGACTCACGATGAGGTCTGATGGCAGGACTGGAATCCGGCCAGTGACCAGCAAGCTTTGGCCCGAGTATGGCGAGACGGGCAGAAGAAAGAGTGTGAGTAGTACAATACCGCTCGGGGAGGCCTTTCGCTGACGGTGTAGGCTTCGTGTACCGATTTCAAACCACGGGCACGATTGAGGAGAAGATCTTCCAGCGACAGTGAGCCTCATCTGTCACTGCGACTACTTTCAAGCTCACGGCAGGTGTCAGAAACAGAACTTGTCAGCCTGTGTCGTCGACGAAGCGGAGGACACCGCCCGACATTTCACGCAGGACGATCTACGACAGCTGTTCAAGTTCAACCGAGAGACGCTGTGCGACACGCACGACACGTACAAGTGTAAACGGTGTAAAGGCGGGCGGCAGTTTGTCAAGGCCCCGGCGCTGCTGTACGGCGATGCGAGCTCGTGGAACCATTTCCCGAACGAGGAGCTGGGGAAGATGCACGATGACCTGCTGCGGGCGGAGCTGGGGCACAAGGAGGTGTCATACGTGTTCCAATACATCTCGCACTAGGAGAACGGAGTTCAAAGCTAGGGGATGAGGGGCGCTAGGCATGGCAAGGCGTCATATGGGCAAAGCGAGGAGCAATACTAAGTCTTGGTGACACATATATCATATCTAGATTACGACGGGTTTTAGCGGTTGTAATACGCATGGATCAGGTTGTAGCATGCTGCATGTAGTTGAGAAGACGAAGCTCCCGGTGTGCCAAGGAAGATATGCGTGCGTGGCGGTATGCCTACCCTACCTCGAAACTGCCGTTGGTGTGGAGGAAATGTACAAGGGCTTGTGATGCTGTCAGCTGATTTTGCACGCCCCTCTGAGCCAGAGCCCAGCCTTCCCCAAGCACATACCAACGCTCAGGGTTCTCCCTTTTCCCCGGGGCGAGGCACAGCGCTGCCTGAGCCTTCAACTCGAGCCCTCGAACACAAGCAATCAATGCCTAATATCCGTGCGCTCGTCTGGTTAAACCATGCTTCTGATGCTCGGACCTGGCGGTGTTTCGCCCCCGGATTCGGCCAAATATGCACTGCATACCTGCCCCTGCTCTGTCAGAGAGAATTCCACACTCACCGCTCAGAACTCGTCAGCTCGACCACATCTTGTAATTGGATCGCACCACGGCTTGGCCCCCACCGCCGCCCGGGGGCGAATGCCACCCCGCAGAGATGCGGGTTGATCTTCTTGAAGACACACTCCAAGGAGAGATCGGTCCTTCCTCACCTCGGCTTATCTCTCTGCGCCATCCGAAGCCCGTTCACCATGTCATCAGGCTCGAAGAACACGACGACCTTGTCGCCTTCGCCATCCCCGCCACTCGCCCGCGTGTGGCGAAGTCGCCAAGCCTTGACGACTTGATCGGCTCCCCCGCGCCCAAGAAACCCATAACAGCCCTCGGCGCGCCTCCAACGTCTCTGGGCGCCTCCGCGGTAACATTTGTCCCTCGCACAGCGGTGCCGAGCACCAAGGTTGATGCCCGGACCGTCGAAGCATCCGGGACGGGAGGGCGCAGGGCGGCAGGCACGGCAGCGGCGATGACCGACCTCCACACACCTTTCGCTCGAGCTGTTCCTTTCTCGGCGTATTCTTCCAGGACACACACAACCCCGTCCATTCCCTACAGCAGACGATATACCCCCTCGCCCGTCCCTTCTTGCCGTTCATCTACCTCCTCCTCTTCCTTTCGCTCCGCCTCTCCTGTACCGGTCCCTTCGGCATCGTCCCGAGCAGTTACACCTCTCGAAAGCCGACCGCCTCGTCCTAGCTGGAAATCTACCTCCGCGTCAAGACAGTCGTCGTACAGCTCGTTACCTGGACTGGACAGCAGCCAAGTCACCAACGAGACCTCACCGCCGACCTCACTTTCGTCTCGCAATACCCCGCTTAGCGCTGGAGAAGTGCCAGGCATCGTCGTCACCAGCGACGAAGACGTTGCACGGCTGTTCGCCTTTGACTTCAAGCCTGCCGATTACGAGGGCAAAGACAGCGGTGTCTTGATAGAGCTCGAGAACCACAAGGAGGAGCTGGACTTTGCCTCCGTAGGCGTGAAGAAGCCGATCAACGTTCCCAACGTCCCGGTAGAAGGACTGGACGAGCCGCTCGGACGAAAACCGAATAGACTGCGAGCGACCTTAGTCTCCGTAGAGCCCGTCGACGACGTCCTCGTCGACCTCTCGGAGCTGTCACAACCTGCGGCAACTCAAAGAGCCATTTCCACTGCGTCCCTGCTAGATAAGATCAGAACTATCAGCAAGCAGCGAGAGAAAGCAGCGAGCGAGCAGGAATCCGCGAGCGAGCCACTCCTGGTGGATCTGTTCGACGAATCTCCTGGAATGAGTAGAGTGTCCATCACTTGCTCTCTGAAAAGCCTACAGTCCGGTCTCAGCTCGAACAAGCCCCAACCCTTCGGCATGTCCATCCCGGGCCCTTCGCGCCCATCCGACGGACGTCGGCCAGAATCCCCTCGACGGCCCCGCCTTCCCCGTCAACAACGTCCGGCTAAGGACAGGAATCAGCCCAGCACGAACGGCGATCTCGTCGACCCGAAACTCGATCTCGGATCCGTCATTCCTCGCACCCAGGGCCGGGCGTCCCTGGGCCAGCCCAAGTCAAATCCAGCACTGCGGGACAAACTGTCGCCGGCATGCTCACGCGCATCATCGCCAAGCAGACTCAACTCGGTAATCGCTGAGAGGTATAAGACCCTCTCGCCGTACCGTCAGCTCCTATCGAGGAAGTACCCTCAACGGACAATCCCGCCGGCACTGCTCGACCTGGAGCAGAAGGACATGCTCCAATGGAGCTTGATGAAGGCTTGGAAGGGGACCGAGCCGAAGGCACAGCAGAAGGAGTATATCACGCATCTGCTTGAGCTGCTGAGCGATATGATCAATGAACGGCTGAGTACGCCGGGTGGGTCACCCGAGAAGGGCAAGAGAAGGTTCGAGGTGGACGTCTTTGGGAGTGTCAGTTGGGGTGGGCAGACGGGAGCGAGTGGGGATCTGGACCTGATCGTGCTCGTGGGTCATCCCGATACGCTCCCGTGACCGAAAGCTGACGGGCAGGACCATCAAATGCCTTTCGGATGTATGTCAATATCTCATCCACTCATCATACACATCTCCCATCATGACGTGCAAGGTCCCCTCGCAATCCAACAAAGGCCTGTCTTACACGTCGCGTCGTTCTCCCTGCCCAGGCTCCGGATCGACCCATCGTTAGGACGGCTAGCAGTAACATGCTGACGCGCAGTCCATCCCAGCAAATGGCGCATCCCACCGGGTGTCTATACGACTAACAGCTCGAAAGGACCCCGGACTCCGCTCGAAGATCTGCCTGCGGTGTACCGCATGCGAGCGGTCGAGCGCGAACTCGCTAAGATCGGGATGCGCGAGACCCAGCCAATCGTCAGCGCCACCACTCCCATTGTCAAGTTCAAGGAACCGTCTGCCCGGATGGAATGTGACATCAACGTCAACGACCTGGGCGGATGGTACAACTCGTCCCTCATCCTGCATTACTGCCTCATCTCGCCACATGTCCTCCGACCCATGATCTATGCCCTCAAGCTCTGGGCGAAGGCATTCGACCTGAACGACCCATCAGGCGCTCGCGGACCCGCCACGATGTCGTCATACTGCCTGACGCTCATGGCCATCGCGTACCTCCAGCACCGGGGCGTCCTACCGAATCTGCAAGGGAGGGTCAAGGCGGAGTTACCGTCCGATAACACCACCGAGGAGGCGGATACGATCTGGGTCGGCTGGGGCAAAGATCAGGGGATCAAAGCGCACATCGGCTTCGACCGATCCCCTCCGCCCGGATGGACACCCGCCAGGTCGATGACGGCAGCAGAAGCCGTGCGTGGCTTCTTCTCGTACTTCAACCAGTCCGCGAAGGACACCAAGACGCCGAAAGACGGCAAGGCGAAGCCGGAAGACAACACGCCGTCCGCTGACCGGTTCGATTACAACACCAACATCGTGTCGATACTGCAGGGCGGGATCGCTAAGCGCCTCAAGCCTCAGGGCGGGTCCAACCGCGAAGAGGCGGTCTTGCGGA
>Ga0308169_10001647_pt1 | contig 25331 bp, 46 predicted proteins | sample PhyBR1_2_FD_202139 | JGI IMG/M metagenome (GOLD analysis project Ga0308169, IMG submission 202139) | Phyllosphere microbial communities from UC Gill Tract Community Farm, Albany, California, United States - DLSLSB.R1 | ecosystem: Host-associated > Plants > Phyllosphere > Unclassified | place...
CATCGACGACTCGGATGACGATGACGATGCGGACGCGGCGTTCTTTGCGCGTGAGAAGAGACTACGGGAGGAAATGCAGGTCATGGCAGAGAAGAATGGCCATGTGATGCTGGACAAAGGGACGAGAAAGCGTAGGAGGGAGGACAAGAGGAAAGACAAGGGCAAGAAGGGTGACGATGATGCGAATGGAGAAGAGCCCGCGACGCAGGTCGAAAATGATGATGTCGAAATGGTCGATCCGGACAGTTCGGACGAGGAGGACGACACGCCTAGGAAGAAAGGCATATCGCCACTGGACTCGAATGAAAGTGATGGTGTTGGCGGCGAAGGGTCGGTGGTGCGCCCAAATGTCGAGATGACGCAAGCGACACAAAGAACAAAGGTGAAGCGAGTCATCGAGTCTGATTCTGAGGACGAGTAGCGTACTGTCTCACCATGACGACTGCACTATTGTGTCTTTGACCTGCAATGCATGCGCCTATGCGTATGCAACTGCATCCATGCCACGTGTACTATAGATACAGCTACCTCGACAGAGTTGTTCAACGAGACCCTGGCTTAGTGATGTCCTCCGCCCGCGCCGAAACGACCGAAAAGCATTTCTCCCACGCCGCACCCGATAACAATAGCGAGGATCCACCAGATGTTGAAGCTCATTGCCACGAGCCTGTGATCAGCCCCGGCTGGGCAGAGACCGCGCTGCGCAACTCACATCAAGAGGTAATGGATCAACGTTTGCAGTGCTTGCAACATCCCTCTCGGAATATCCACACCCGCTCGCCAAGGCCTCGCCCATCGACCCCTTCTCTCCGCGAGCATCTCGACCCGCACCGCCCTGGGCAGATGCGCCATCTCGTGCGACTCGGCCTGTTCCGTGTCGAGCGTCTCGCCATATCCGCCCATCGGCGTCACGTCGCCCTTCTCCTCGTCTGCCGCAGTAGCACTTGTTCGACGTTGCTGATCGAGCGCGATTGCCGTGATTTCATCTGATGTGACTGAGCCGGAGGACGTTGGCAGGTGGTCGAATTTCTGGCTGGGACGGCGGGATGCGGGTCGAGCGGGGAGGGCGAAGGAGCCGATGGAAGAGGGAGCGATGAAGCCGACTTGTCTGCCAGTCAGCACAGCTTCACGGATGTATGGTTGTACAACCGTTGTCTGCGTTCCGACGGAGTGTACGGCAGAGACAACGAAGAAGACTTTAACGGTCGACGAGACCCGACTCACCCTCTCTGCCATGCCGTATCACAGGCGCGCCGCACGGCTACGAGGTACCGCTCAAATATGGCAATGACGAAGACGCCGATGCACACACCGACAGTCGCGCCGGCGGAAGATGGTACCCACGATGCGAACCACAGCACTGATGTCAGTGCGCACGACGACCGCTGACCGAGCTGACGTACTGTCGGAGCCTATGGAGCCGTGAAAATACATCTTCATCCCGGTCGTTACCCCTCCGCCCGTAGAGGACACTGCGGGGTCAGTCGCAGCATGTCGTGCATGTCGGCTGTCGAGTGCTCACTGCCGTCCATATCCATTGTTCCGTGATTGTGGGCCATGCAGGCAGGCGTTTCGCGTCGTGTCGTCGATCCAAGCCGACTTTCGTTCGGTCGAGCGCGTTCCTTCTGCACGATCAAAGGTCTTTGGCTGCCACAAGCGATGGTGCGAGGAATTGTGTGAATCACTGATGGGGGTCAGCGAGACGTGTGAAGAGCGAAGCAGCTGTGCATCCTGAGACCAAAATGTGTAGCCGCCCATTGCATGACGACCAATGGCGGCCGACGCGGGTGGCTAAATCGAGAGTGCGGATTCCAGCAACGGGGATGAATTCGCCGCTGTGCCTGAGGCATTTGATCGCCCCCTGACGTTTCAGAAAACGAGGCATTTTGTGTCAACAAACAACCATGACGTGGCGGCGAGCGGCCTTCTGATACCACAGAACAGGTCATCTTCCCACTGAGCTACAGGCAGACATCGGCGACTGTGACGTTGCGTCCACCTGTGTCCTGCGACGGTATCTAGACCAAGAGTCGCGTGGCTCGTCTTCCGCCGACCTCGAGTTACGTCGCTCGTCAGTCAGCTCGGCAGTCATGGCGCTCAACAGCTCGTACCCGCTTCCATCCCTCCAGCCCGACACAAAGCTCTCATTCCAGCCGTACCCCGTTTCATCTCGTCAAAGCCTCCACTCTACACTCTTGACCTCCATACGCGGTGTCGCCCCCGCATCTTCTTCGGCTCCCGTCCCGTACTCGGGCGCACAACAACACACGAGCCCGGCATACTGGTCCTCTACCCGCTCGCCCCAGGCAGGCCCCGGTCCCACCTCCGAGTCGATCAAGTCGGAGCGAAAAGCGCGTCAACGGGCCGAAAGGCGCGCCGTATCTGGGCGTCGACCTGCCGGTGTGGGTCTCGGCCCTGACGCAGACGAGCTGAGCGACGAGGAAGAGGCGCTCGAGCAGGAACGGGTGAGCTATCGCGAGCGAGACCCCGTTGAGGCTCATATTGTCAGGCTCGGATAGATATGTTTGGACATCGGTTTCTGTTGCCCATCGGGCGGAGACAGACTCAAATGGAGATGGACCAGGCCCCGGTGAGCTGTTCTCCAGGTCGTCGTGAGAGAACGCCTCCTAACGGCAGTCGCCAGAGCCGTCCGAGGCGGACCAGGATAGAAGGCAGGAGGATCGAGGGATCGCTTCGCCGACGACGTTCATGCATCAGCCGATGGACGAGGACGAGCCAGGCGGAGAACTTGATCTCGACGCGGATGTGGAAGACCTAGATGCCGACGTGGAGGATCTGGACGCGAGCATGGAGGATCGTGATGGAGGAGAGTTTGACGACGAGGACGAGTAGCGAGTAGGCGACGCTTCGGACCCACAGCCCAGCACTGCCAGAGTGGACGACCCCAGACGACGAGTCATGACTATATGTACGAATACATGCATTTACAAGCTGATCTACAATTGGGAATCCAAAGACCCATCCATCACTTGGCAAACCAAAAGTCGACGCTGCGCGGTGCTGGAGTCAGCTTGCATTTGAGGGGCACCAAAGATCCACTCACGCAAGCCGTGCGAGACTCTCTCAGGCAGTTCCACGCCGTCACCTGTGATGTCCAGTAAACGAACCTTGAGAGCCAGCTCAGCCAGGATCTAGCTGTCAGCTTCGAGTCGTGCGGAGGTATGTAGCAAGCTCACGTGGACATAGCTGCCCGTCTCCTTCGACACCATACCGCCTTCACCATGCAGCACCCTGATCCCATCGGTCCACTCTGCTAGTTGCGCAGCATGCACGGCGTCCAAGTCCAACAGCGAGAGCTCGGGGCCGGACATGATAGAGAACGACAGCTTCGAGATGAGGTTTGGCGAGCGGGTGTTGACGGGACATCCAGTCTGTAAGCGCAGATCAGTCATATTCGACAGGTCGACTACTCGTCAACTCTGCGCTGTCAACTTCCCGCAATCTTACTCCTTTCTCGCAGAGACTCGTAAGCTGGAGGAACCGCAGGCCGACGAGTGAAATCACCCCACGCGAGCGTCCTTCGATTGGGTGACTGGTGTAAGCTGAAGTCCGTCGGAAGGTCCGGTCAACTCACCAGCTTGACATATCGGAGTGGCTTGGCAGCCACAGCCTTATGTGAGGGAACGATGCCAGGGACAATCACCGAGCTCGAATTGAACCAAGCACCCTGCAACATACAGCCCACTCTGCCATTAGCTACCGTTCAAGCGCCGGATCGACAGCGGACCTTTGCTCCGCCAGGACGCCATACGCTTCGATGCCCAGCTTCTCCCTCAAATCCTTCACGCTCGGTTTCGAAAGCATCCCGTCTTCCTTCTCCAGCATCTCCATCTGCCTTTCACGTATCGAGCGATAGTCGGCCTCCAGGAAATCCTTCTCGAGATGCAGCCACGTCTTGCTCGCCTCGTCTGTCAATGTAAGGCTGGTCTGTGTGTGGACCAGAAACGACAAGCGATCGAAGTCAGGTAGGCGGGATTCAGAATCTGCCCACATTCTGTCGATCAGTTCACGCCACTCTCACGTCGGCGGACACTTGCCGAAGGAAGAACTTGAGCACGAGCGAGTGCAAGCGCGAGAAGTTTAGCAGGAAAAGTTGGAACGTGGGCGGCGTATGATGTCCCGCTTGTGCAATCTTGTAGTGTTCGCACAGGACCTTGACGCATTCGTCACTGGCGTCAGCTGCACGTAGGGTAAGTCGTCGAGCAAGCAGCGAACCTGGCCCGGGCAATCGGGCACTGCTTATCGCGTGGTCTAGCTTCCTGCTCGATGATCAACTGCAGGTCAGATGTAGCAATTGGCTTGGGAGGCGAGGAGACAAACATTGTGCAGACTCTCCTCGTGAGATGCGAAGTAGTGCTTGGTGTCAGCTGCGGCGGACTATGCCATTTTCCGAACCCACCAAACATTCGAGACCAAGCTCTCCTGTATCTTGGAACAGAACGGTCGCCAACAAAGGGCCAGCCCCCCCTTCTTCCTGATCAGCGACGTTGAAGCCTAATCTTCTCCATCCTTCCTGTGCTCTGTCCGTAATCTCATCCTGGTGGCCGACCCGTTCCATCTCTACGAGAGTATCGCTGAGTCTACCAGCCCGCCAGATCTCCGCGAGCATCTTCTCATGTTCCGGATGTTGGGTCGGTCTGACGGGATAAAGCCGCTTCATATTGAGGATCGCGGCGTATCGAGACTGGAAGTTGAGGATCTGCGGCTCGACAATGTTGTTGGCGCATGTGGGCATGAGACGCTGGGTGTCAGTCACCAGACGGGGGTCTTTGTGCAAGCTCACAGAGACATAGCGCCTAACGTTGAGAAGCTCGATGAGCGACACCAGCTCGGGATAGTATGGGCTATCCTCCTGCTGTGCAGAACGGAGACTAGCATTCAGGAAGCCCAGACTGGAGTCAGCTTCGCAAGGTTCGCCATATGCAGTGAGCTGACCTCTGCGCGACGAGCTCGAGGTCGCCAGCGCCTTCCAACCGCTTGGTGATGACCTTCAGCACACCTGCACAACCAATCGTCCCGTCTGCCGACGTCTGGGCAACCTGCATCCGGGCCCAGACCTTCGAGAACCCAAAGTAAGCTGTGTCCGCCGTAACCCATTCCTCCCCCCTATCTCGGGCCCTAGCTTTTCCCTTTCCTTTCGACCTCTTGTCCAGCTGTTGAGACGATATGACCAGTTTGCGAAGTATAGCCGTTGCCGGCCGTAGGACATTCGGCTGACCTGCCGAGACCACTAGCCCAAGCAAGCGATCCGTGAAGGCGTCCGAAAGGTCGTCCCACGCCGCCTCGAACTCGAGCAGTCCTCGAATACCTTGTAAAGCGTACTTTGGTTAGCAAACCTCGGGAGTCGCCGATTACGACTCACCGCAAGGGTGTTCCCGCTCAGACCGGCCTCCTCGCGTCTGACTAGGTCGACGAGATCAGAGACCCCTCCGCGCATCATGAGCTCGACGCTGAATTCTTCCTCCTTGACATATTTCTGCAGGTTGAACAGAGCAAGCTTGAGCGACATGACGTTGGAGTGCTCGTCTGGATGGTGCGCGGTGCTGGTGCTCAATCTAGCGTTGCGAGCTGCTTTGAGGGATGTGACGACTGAGAGGGCCTCGGTCGCTGGGGAGGGGGCCAGCCTGGTAGTTAGCAACGCTCTCGTAGGGCGAGCCTGAGGACAAAGACCAAGAGTGATCTTGAATTGGACCATGATGGCAACTCACTTCAAAACCTCCTGGCTCTCGACTTTGCTCGCGAGGTTCGTCTGGGTCACCAAGTTGTCTCCCTCATCTCGCAGACAGAGCGTTATGTGATGTTCACTGGTGCCGAAAGAGTTGGACATGATCTCGACGATGTATCCTATTCTCTGGACAGTTAGACGGGGACAGGCGCTGAGAAGGAAGCGAGATAACGCGTACCGCTGCCGCATCTATCCTCGCCGGAATCTTGCGGCCTTTGATCAGCTCGACGCCGCCCGAGAGAGACGTTTCTCTTGTCACTCACCCTTGTAGACGATGACATTGGTAGGTATAGCATTCTGCCTCTGCGAGCGAGGTGTCGCATGCGGGTCCGACATGGCCGTGTGCAGGTGTGTCGACCTGGAGGAGGGAAAGAAGCCTGTCCGAGGTGATGTCGAGAAGAACGCAGGTCGATGCGCGCCAGGCACGGGGGGGGAGTCGGAGGCCCCAGCCGGAGTGATGGCGGTCATGTCCGCCAAGTGTGTGAGTGAGAGTTAGCCGACCAAGCCGAACCGACGTCGTTCACACCCCGTAGTCACCCCCATTCACACCTAATATCACTATCAGGGATACGGACACCCGCTTCTCGACCCCCGTCATACTCTACGCTCAGTCTCTCTATCCATAGTTCTTACTGTGCATACCCAGTCTTTCCATTTCTCCCCTTTGCATCTCCTCGATCCCGGCCCACCCGCGAAAGTGGAGAGCTTGACTTCAGCTCATTTCCCATTTCCCCCGCTTACCCAAATGGCCGATCTCACCCCACGTGCGGACAGGCTGCGCCGGCGCCGTACGGGCCAGCGAGCCGGAGAGGAAGACAGTGACGACACCGACCGCCCTTCGACACCGACACAGTCGGGATCCAGCGCATTCGCACCTAGTAGACCGGCTGATATTCCTCTGCCAAACGATGACGTCGACGAGACCGCGGAACTGGGCGGCAACGAGTCCGACTCGATCGCGTCGCGCGATAGCTCGCTATCGAAGCAGGGATCTTGGCAGACGACAGAGTCAGCCGACAACGACGAGAAGGAAGGCGAGGAGGGCGAGGGAACGGAGGGGAAGAAGCCACTCGGACGGTTCAGCAGCATGACGCAGCGCATCAAGTCGCCCCTCATGAATACGCTCAACCTGGAGGAGCTGCGGGAGAGCATCTCGAAGAACGTCGAGGGCAAGTGAGTGGATCGACCTTAACTCAGACTCGGACACAGTGCTCATGTTAGGTTCGCGCCATTGCATATACCCCCCCACCGAAGGTGGCAGACAGCGGCGGTCGCGACCTGGGCCTTGCTGTTACCGATCTGCTTGTTCATCTTCCTCATGCTCGCGTATGTTCCGTGGTGTGTTTTTCGATGTAGCTGATGAAGCAGATCGTACCCTTCCACTTGGTACGCGCTTATACCGTATCTCATCTGGATGCTATTCGATGCCGCGCCCAACTCCGGTGGTCGTCCGAAGCAGTGGGCTAGGCGGTTCTTCTTGTGGAAGTACTTTGCGCGTGAGCTTGGTCCGACTCCGCCGTCGTCCGTTCAACACTGACGACAGAATACTATCCGTGCAGCATCGTCAAAGTCGGCTCCTTCAAGGTCCGAGACAGGGAGGGCAACTGACAGGCAGGAAGCAGACTTGCCGAGCGATAGGCCGTACCTCTTCGGTTACCATCCTCACGGAATAATCGGAATGTGAGCTCTGACCTCAACCTCACTCATATAGAGCTTACGCCAGGGGCGCATTCGCAAACTTCGCTACGGAAGGTACTGGCTTTTCGGAGCAGTTCCCAGGCATAACCCCGCACCTGCTCACTCTCGGTAAGTGGCTTCAGTCCGTTATCTTCGAAGGCTCCGCTCATGCGCAGAGTCCAACTTCAAGATGCCTTTCTACCGCGAGATTCTCATGTTCCACGGCATCTGCTCCGTGTCCAAGCCATCTTGCGCCAACATTTTGCGTAAAGGACCCGGATCGGCAATAACCATCGTCATCGGCGGAGCGGCTGAGTCCCTATCTGCGCATCCAGGGACGGCCGACTTGACCTTGAAGAAGCGCTTCGGATTTATCAAGATGGCAATTCGGGAGGGGGCGGATCTGGTGCCCGTCTTTTCCTTCGGGGAGAATGATGTGCGTGTCGCGTTGTGCGCATCGCTCCAAGCTGACCCGCAGATATACGACCAGCTGTTCGTGTTGACCATGTGCGTGTTGAGGGGCACTGACGGCAGGTCAAATCATAAAGGCTCATTCGTATACAGTGTCCAGAAGAAGTTTCAAAAGATTTTTGGGTTCACTTTGCCGTTATTCTACGGGAGAGGGTGAGCTGGCTGGACTCGGTCGATCTGAAGCTGACCGTTAGGATATTCAACTGTAAGCTGGCCGATTTGGATATGATAAACTGAAGCTGACGACGCGTAGATAACCTTGGCTTGATGGTGAGCGGGCCCTGCCAATGAGTCTGCTGAACTTACGCGCAGCCGTTCCGACATCCCATCGTATCCGTCTGTACGTAGACGAGGAGCCGGTATGGATCCCCTCTGACTGCAGTCGGAAAGCCGATACATGTCGAGAAAGATCCGAAGCCCTCAGACGCAAAGGTGCAAGAATTTCACAAGCTGTACATAGAAGAACTGAAGAGGTGAGCTGAAATTGCCGCTTCGGACGCCGGACGCAACTGAAGTCGTAGCATTTGGGACAAATACAAAGATGTCTATGCGAAGCACCGGACGAAGGAGCTCACGCTGGTAGAGTAAGGCTCGAAGCTCAACCACCACAGCTGGCTTTCCGGCCGTGAACGAACACGAGAAGAGGTCATTTGTATTCCCAGCACAGCACAACCAGCTTCACACATGCAACAAGGTCACTTGCAACCGTATAATATGTTGTTGACGATCGCGACAGTCCGTCACAGCGGGCTGCTCTGAATTTCAAGCCGCCGGCGACGAGTCCAAAGCCGTTGCCGAGCCATCTGATGCACAATGCGCAACATAGCGAGACCATCGAGGAAGGGAATGGTGTATGTATACATGCGTACAATATGATGATGTCCTCCGCACCCCAGCGAGTGACCGCTACCCCTTCTGACTCGGCATTCGCTCAGCCGCCCGCCTTGTCCTTCCGAAGCTGATCCAGCTGTGCGTGAGCGATGTGAAGTCGTCGGATTTTACAACTACCCACCCAGTTCTTCTTGCATTCCCTATACGCCCTAAAGTAATCCATGCACTGCATGTCAGCCATGCACGATCCGGTTTCCCCACCCGCACAACGCACCTCGTTCCGGTTGTAATGCGCCCGCTCCAGGCAGTCCAGCGACGCCTTGCTGGCCTCCGCGCATGGATCAGCGTACTGCACGTCAGCTTGCGCTCGCAGCGAGACCCTCAGGTGGTAAGTCCGACCTTTGTCTGCGCGCCGCGGTTCTGCGCGTCAGCTGGGCGGGACCGGGACAAGCGGAGGGCCACACCTTGAAGGTCTCCTTGTAGTCCACCGGCCTTTCCAGCGCGGGGGACGCCTGCTCTGGTCTTCGGCCCATCGGCAAGGGCGTGTTCGTTTGCGGTACCTGCGTCGCCATCGCTGCGGCTCTTGTATATAACGGACTATGGGGAAAAGGACCAGATTCAAGATCCGATCAGCAGCCGGGCTAGGAGGTACGAGTGGAGGCTGTGGCCAGATTTCCCAACGCGGGCCTCCGGACATGACCGACCACGACGAGTATGGGCTTCGGAGAGGACGAGGTGGATGAGTGGCTTTGGACACGTTTCATTCACCTCGACGAGTTGGGCTGTGTCGGTTCACCCACAACAGAGGCGTGCACAGGGCACAATCATGACTGTCATCGGTACGCTGGCCGGAATAGGCATGGCGATAGGGTGAGTACCCGCGCCGGCGGACCGAGGCAAAGAGTGATCGCTGTTGACACCCAGGCCGCCCTTGATATACGTCGATCAGGTAGGTGCAGCTCATTGCTCGACTCATGGCGTGCGCCTGACAGATTCAGGCGTATAGTATAATCAAGAAGAAGTGGGTGAAGTGCATCCCCTAGGGCCGTATAGCTAACACGGCAGAGACTCGTCAGGTTTCTCACATGGTCCGTCCTTGAGCGTCATCTGGCTATTCTGGTCGCTCACAGCGCAGACGTCTGCGGCGTTGTCATCATCGCCAACATCACCCGAATCTTCTTCTGGCTTGGAAACCGCTTCGAGACTCGTGAGCCGCCATGCCTTTTGTCCTTGTCTCTCTCTGAGCATCCTCCCATTGCTTCCGAGCTGACTCACAGCCCTGCTCGTACAGTCCATGCTGCTCGTCATCTCCCAGCTCCTCCTCCTCTCCCTTTGCCTGCACTACGCCCCGATCGACTCGACCTCCGCGTCCGCCGACTACGCATCCATGCCGCCTTTGACGGAACAAGAGCGTGACGAGCAAGCCGCCCAATCGGGCTTCGTCGACCAGTACCCGCAAACGTCACGCTCCAAGAGCTATCCAACCGGCCGGCGGAGACCATTTGATTTCTGGCAGTGGGAGGGCTATGGCTCGTACCTCGAGTTCCTTGCGGGGTTGATCGTCGTCCTGGGTCTGTTGCAGGTGATTCTTGGCAGGTGGACGTGGTGAGTGTCCGCAATCGAGAACCGGCTGGACAGGCACTGATGGCAGGTACATTGATGCGTAGGTTGTCCAAAGCTGGTCAACATCAAGCTCACCTCAGTCTCGGCTTCATCGCCCTCACCATAGGTGCGCCACGGCTTCGCCTTACTCAGGACATAGCTGACAGGCAGAATCGACGCTACCAATCCCGCAGTTCGTCTCGAACTACAAGCGGAAGTCGACATACGGCCTCCGCGCCTCGACGCTCGCTGGGTGGTTCTTCGGGGACGCGTTCAAGTGCGTCATCTGCATACGCTGTGCGAAGTCGCGCCGGCTGATAAGCAGGACGGTGTACTTCTTCCTGCGGCATTCGCCCATTCAGTTCCAGATCACGGCGATCATGACACTCTGCTGGGATGCTGCTGTCTTTGCCCAACGGCTCAAGTATGGTGCGGAACCACCGAGGGGTATGATCAACTGAGAACACGACCGAGAAAACTCCCGGGGTCTGCGCGTGGGCGCGAATGGTTGCAGGTGTTGACGCGGGTGTAGATGCGGGTGTAGATGCTTGTGATGCATTATCTCGCCGCGCCGGACTGCCCGCATGTCGAGCCGAAACGAATGCATTGTCGGGTACACCTCCACCCCGCCTGCCTCTGCTAGCCCTACGCTCTCGGGTATCCCAGCGCATCCCTCCACGCTGTTCGCCCCCCGGTCCGATGCGCCGATCATCCGGTCACATGCCTGATCTAGTCCATCTCAACTCGCGCGTCAACGTCCATAGCCTACTTCCTGGGTCGCTCAACGGTGATCGAATCCCACTCTGCTCGCTCCTTGTTCTCAGAGAGGACCTGGTTGATGTGAGGGGCGAGGTATCGAACGTCCTGGATGTCAGCGTGTTCCGGATCGGTCGGTCCATCGCGAAAGCTTTTTCAGCAGCGTGAGGAGCGCATGCCATCTCGAAGGAAAGTACACTCACATCCTCGGGCTTGGTCCATTGCGACTTGGGGAGGTTTTTGTGGAGAATAGATTGTTGGAAGGCGACTCGGTGACGGAATGCCCGGTCGTAAGACTCTCGTGGTGACAGTCGGGTCAGAGCCTGTGGGTTAGCGACGCTGCGCTAGGTGTCTTTCATCGCGCTCATTCAAGCGAAGATCCAGCAGATTAACAATCCTGTCTGGGAGAACCAACGGAGACCCAAATGATCGGACTCGCCGACACCCTGGTCGTCCTGCCGTTCCTACACCTCGATCACTCGTCCCGCCGAACCGACAACTTCCTCCGCTTCCTCGTCCGATCTCCGCGTCTTGCTCAGTCTTTCATCCCACCACACCGTTCGGCTTGAGACCACTGATTCGACGCAGAGAATCTCGTCCCCTTGTGAAGCGCGCGTGGGTCGCAACCGTCCAACAATGCCCCTTCCTTCTCAAGTCTGATCCCCGTGCTCCTCTTTCCTGTCCCTCCTTTGCATCACCCATATCCGCCCGCACACTGACCTTCTGCACCTCCGGGTTCTCCTCGATCAAGATATCGTCGTACTTCAGTCCCAACTGTCGGTATCCGGCAAGGTGGGTGTAAGCGGCCGCGACGGGCTTGAGCATCTTGGCCAAAGCCGGCACGCGCTTGATGTACGGGGCGAGGCTGCTGGTCAGTTTCTCTGTTCCTTCGCCAGCTGGAGACCGCGCACGAAATGCCGAGGGGTCCGGTGATGGTCATGATGTTATATGTTTTCGTGTGAAGGAAGAATGAATACGACGTATGCAAGGTGTATGTATGCTACGCTGTGGGTCGAATCGGTGCATGATCATTGGCTGGCGGACTGGGCCGTCGCCACGCGCCCGGAAATTTGCGGGGTTAGATGATCAAGGGGGTTCGCCACCCACCGCGACTGAGCCTTTCGGAAGTGGCCGGAGAGGGGAGCGCGCGCGTAGTCACAGGTGATCGATCAGTGGGGTCAAGGGCTTGTTCGTATGCACGGCGATGCAAGGCCCGCGAACTGACGCGCTTGGGGGACAGTTGCTCATACGTTTAACGGCTTTCAATGGCCAGTCAAAGGAGGAAGCTGTACGCGACTCAGGTTCCACGCATTGACAAATGCTACGAAGCCACGCCTTCGGCTCGGCACACTCTGTTCATACCTGGCCCTTGACCTGCCGACAGCGCCGCTCGGGTTCAACGTGACGCACGCCTTCGCTTCCTCAAGTCTCGCAGTCCATCCGTTCTCAAAGGCTCTGGACTCCGCAAGCATCAATGAGTGTCGAGTGACTTTGCCCGTTCGGGGCAATGAGACGGCCTGCCGAGAGCAGGCGGAGGCCTACAGGACGCTCATTCGCGATTTGTGTCTTCCAATTGATCGTGGATCATCACCACAGTCATGACCAGCATTTCGAAGGAGTCTGGGCGCCAATCGCCCTTCATACACTCTCAATCGCTTTTGCCGAGTTTGGTAAACAGCCCGGAGCCTAGTCATTCTGAAAACCGCTCCGCTCACCTGGGCATGCCCAAGAACCCCGGCCAGACCGTCCAGGGTGTTGATGACTCCTGCCGACAGACTTGGCTGCGAGGAGACGGTGGTCGCGTCTCCTGCTGGTATTTCCCGCTCCAATACCCTGGTGAGTTCATCTCGCGAGCCGCGAGCCCACTCCGGGAGTGCGCCCGTCTATCGTCGCCCGAACCTTCGGAGGTCGACATGCCGATGAGCGCCACGGAACAGGCGTGGACAATTACACAAGTTCGATCCGATAGGTGCATCAGACACGGAACGCGGAAGGGTTCTCTAACCAGCCCGGCGAACCCGGCCGCTCCGGAGGCGCAGATGCCGGCGCTGAGAGCTCGGGAGCTGCGTGCTCTCCATGCTATGTGCCCCGAATGCTGCCTTCAGTGAGGTTCCCGATGTTGTCATCAGCGTGCCCTCGACCGTCTATAGGTTTGCTATCTCAGTAATGTCCAGCTTGTGATGTGTGTCCACGTGCCTGGCGCCGAGGTCCGGAGAAGACCGAAAATAGCAGCGCGCGTTTGGCGGCGCTTCTGGGAGATCAATTTAGGCTTCGTCCACTTTTTAGAAGCGAACCGCACGTCTCCATCGACTCGACGCCGCTTGCTTCGCGCTGGTCTCTCATCGTCTCACTAATCGTCTCGCGTCCGCGAGGCATCTCGATCAGCTGGGATCACCCTTTTGCCTCGCTTTTGCTGGGCTATCGCATCCACAACAATGTCAGTCGGCACCACCCGGCCGGGCGAGAACAATGTCGAAGATCTGGAGGCGAAGGATGTCTCGCCGCCGGAGCAGCCGGTGTTCCATGGCGAGAGCAGCAAGATCCACCAGGACGAGCAAGTCGGGTGGCGGCGGACGACGCGGCGTATAGGGCAGATGCTGAAAGATCGCGGAGTGGAGGACAGGGGTATCGTGCCCCGACCAGAGGATGTGAGTGGATTGAGCGGCGGGAATCGCGTGGCATACCCGTTGATAACAGGATCGTGAACCGCTCAGCTCGTGGGGTTACCTCCCGCAGTTCACATTGTGGGCCGCGTGGAACACCAACATCCTCACTGTGTGTACAGCGCTTCTGCCCGCGGACGCATGCTCACCGTCAGTTCTCGGAGGGCATGCTGGGCCCATCGCTCTTCGCGCTCGATCTGAAAACGTCGATCCTCTGTATCATCTTCTTCACCGCGATCTCCTGTATCCCGCCGGCCTACTGCGCAATGAACGGACCTCGGACAGGCATGCGGCAGATGGTGCAGGCTCGATATGCCCTCGGCTACTGGCCGGCGCTTATTTGTGGCTTCCTGAACTGCTTGCAGTTTATCGGGTTCATGAGCCTGACGGTGATTCTGGGTGGGCAGAGTCTGTCGCTCGCGAGCAAGTCGGAGATGAGCTGGACGGTGGGGATCATCGTCGTGTCGATCATGTCGCTCCTGGTAAGTGGCCAGACGACATCCACGATGTGTTCCGCTGACGATAGCTTTCATTCATCGGCCTGCGTGCGCTGCACTACCTTTCCCTGGCCTCCTTCCCGATCGTCTTGATCCTGTTCGTCGTCATTGCCGGTGTTACAGGATCCGACCTCAAGCTCGCCAGCTCAGAAACGGCCAAGGCGGTCTCAGCGGTGTCAGCAAGCGGAGTGTTGGGCTACGGGTCAAGCTTGATCGGATTCACCGTCAGCTTCTGCAGCTTGGCGTCTGACTTCGTATGTGCCATTGAAATCTCATCGCACGGCGCTGACCTCAGACTACCAACTTGCCCGCCCACACACCACGAGGAACCCTCTTTGTCGCCGTCTTCATCGGCTTCTTCGTTCCGATCACGCTTGTTCAGATATTGGGCGCTGTCGCACAAGCCGCCGCTTTCGCGATTCCATCATGGGACGCCGCCGCGCTCATCGGCACGCCCGATCTGCTCTTCGTGATGGTCGGATCGGGCAACGCTGCCCGATTCGTCATGGTCCTGCTGTGCTTCAGCGTTGCTGCGAACACCGCCCCGACGATCTACAGCTGTGGCCTGTCTGCCCAGGTCGCTATCCCCTTCCTCGTCCGGGGTGAGTGTCACATGTGTCCCCGGGTCTTCCGCGCCGTGCTGACCCGCAGTGCCGCGCTATCTCCTCGCCTTTGTTGTCTCGGCAGTCTTCCTCCCAATCGCCATCGTCGGCGCCGACCACTTTTACACCGCCCTCTCCAACTTCCTATACATCCTCGCCTACTGGACGGCGATCTACATCCCGCCCATCGTCATCGAGCCGCTCGTCTTCCGCCGTCCCGTCTCGCGCAAGACGTACCCACTTGAAGCATGGAACGACCCGAAGAAGCTCCCGATCGGGTTCGGCGCGATCGCTGCGCTGGTCGTGGGTGTACCGCTCATCGCGGCGGGGATGTCGCAGCATTGGTGGAATGGGTGGATTGCGCGCCAGATCCCCGGTGGAGAGTGAGCTCGAGGTCACCAGACAGCAAGGGTCAACTGACAAGCAGGGGCGACATTGCTTGGGAGATAACCACTGTGGCTGTGACGATCACTTACACGGGCGTGAGGTATCTGGAGCGGAAGTACACCGGCAGATAGGGCGTGCGCGGGGTGTAGTTGTCACGGGAGATCCTTAGATGTGTATACGTGGACTACAGATCATATAATTTGCAAGGATGCATGGATGCATGGGTCGGGCTTATTGGCATCTGCATTGGTAGCGACCTCGGCAGGCTTTCGTATGCGCTAGATAGCGGTGCGTCAAGATGCAGACCTATCAGAGTTTGATGAAAAGGTGGCCTGAAGCGGCGCATGCATCCATACCAATCCATAAATCGTTCGAGAGCGCAGCTCTGTCTCGCAGAGACACAGTCGAGTTGCTTCCAACTTATCACTCAGAACGCGTGCCCTCCCCACGCGGGCGCCAACGACCTCCGCCTGCTCCTGTATGCCTCGGCCGTCTGCGCGGCGGTCAGGTACGGCAAACCGTCCGAACCGTCCACGCCGTCCACACCGACTCTAAACTTCCCGTACATCTGCTTACGTGCCCGCTCACGCTCCTTCGCTTCGTACTCGAGCTCCCCGTGCAGCACGTCCAGCTCCGGCGAGGGCACCTCTTTGTCCAACGAGATCGCGCAGCCCAGCTGAGTCGTCGTGCCCGATGCGGACGCCGAAGAGTTAGCATACGAGATGGAGGATGATGCGGGAGGGGTAATCGGTCCGGCGAAGGTCGAGAAGGATCCCGAGGCGGTGATTGTTGACGAGCTGGAGGTACAGCCGGCCACGGGACAAGCACTAGGTGGGTCTGGCCAGGGCCAACCGTGAGTCGCACCCAGTGACTCGACGGCCTCGTCGTAAAAGTTGGAGAAGGATTCTCTTCGGAGGTGCTCTGCGAAGATATCCATCGCTTCGCATGAGGTCGGACGAGCTCCGACCGGCGGCCGAGGCGCCGGTCGAGAGGGGATATACGAGAGCTCGAGTTGGGGGGCGATGTCCGCTATGGGCCGACTTGGCGCCAGGATGGATTGCAGAGGTTGTAGGGATGGTGCTGGAGCGATTTGACGGCGCGGGGTAGATGATCTGCCCCACCCGGGCAGAGAGGGCAATGAGGGGCGGATTTTGTCGGTCTTGCGGAATGTTACGGTCTTCTTCGGCTTAGGTGAGACTGATGCTGGCGCGATATGAGTCTGGCTCAGCTGCGATGGGACGATAGTGGCCAATCGGCGCGTGAACGTGGAGAACGTGGTGATAGACAAGCGCCGACGTGGCTTGTTCGAGTTTGCCCCAGTGTTCATGGACATGTTGGACTCGGACCGTCTCAGCATGAACCGCTCCATCGTGTCGTTTGGAGGTTGACCGAGTGAAGGTAGCGAGCGCGATCGATGCAGCCTGTGCCCCTTCGCACGCGGTCGGAGTGCCCAAGACCCGTCCGGCTCGGTTTGCAGATCGCCTGGCGCCTCGGGGACCGTCTCGAGCGTGGAGAACGACGAAGAAGTGTTGCTTCTCCTATGTAGGTTCGAAGGAGCCGAGAACGATCTCGGGAGAGCCTTGCTGTTGAAAACCGGCAGATGTGGGTTGGGAGGAAGAAGTGGGAACTGCACAGAAGGGAGCAAGGAATTCAATGATGAAGTGGACGATGAGCTGGGGACCTTGCCGCCGAGGCGTGGACGTAATGAAGATCCTCGAATAGGTGGAACGGGTGGAGCGGGCTGTGGGGGCGCGTCCGCTTTGAGGTCGGCGCGAGATGACGATCGCTTCGGTATGCGCGGAGGGGCTGATGACGAGCTGAGCTTCGAACGCGTCGACGAGCCCGAATGTGATGAGGATGCGGGGGATGGCGGGCGAATGCACGAAGGGGATTCCTTTGTGTTGATGACTGTGTATGGTCAGCTCTGCCCCATCAAAGTGTTGTTTGCATCGGTGTAAAGGGAGTCTAGCCTCAGGGAGGCAACATGAGATACTCAGTCGCGATCGGAATGGTCGAAGGGGGTTGAAACGGAAATGAGGCACGCAATGCGACCCAAAGCGAGACATTCCTGCGCTACTTGCATCGGGTCGCGGTCGCAGGGCATGACCGGGATTGGGCAATCGAGCTGAACTCACGATGAGAAGCGTGAACCTGCTCGGAGTGGTAGTCCGGCTGAGCCTCGAACAATATTGCTGGCAGTTTGCCCAGGCGTTTGGGGGACCATTCCGCCAAAGCCCTCTCCCGCTCTATTCGGCGGAGCACCTCTACGAGCGGCACGGCCGGGAGCTCTGGTGGAGCGCGCGCTGGAGGCAACGGGAACAAGTCGTAGCCTAGGGTCGGTGAATCGTCGTTCAGCGCAGGCGGCGTGGTGGGTGACCGATCTTCGGACCCTCGCGGCGTGCGAAGGAGCATGGCTTCAAGCCCGCCCAGCGTTGGCGATTCGTCCGGCACCGCGTCGGACATCGTAGGTGAGCCATGCGGAGTGCTGACCGGAGGGCTCTGCAAGTCGAAGATGTTCCTCGACACCGTCACAGACGTGTCGACGCATCCTAGCTGGGGCTTCGCGTTGGTCGGGGTGGTCTGCCGTGAGCATGGCTGACGTGCTGACTGTTTTTCCGTTGACATAGAAGCCGCACTCACACCGGCCCACCAATTCTTCGTATCCCCACGCTCGTTCATCCCCGCTCGCGTTGCACTGTCACCCGGCAGACCGAGATGTCTACCCGTCCTCGGCGTCCTAGGGCCCCATGACCCGCCGTCATGATGCTCGTCCTCATAGTCCACAACTTCCCGCACTGGAGACCTGACAACAGCCGTCCATGCAAATTCTGGCTTTGTCGGCGTCGTCGGGCTGACCAGCAGCGCCGAGAGGGTGGATGAGCCGGACGAGGTGGACGCCGTGAGTGTCGACGAATAGCTGGACCGATCACGATGTCGCGTGCGGGGGAGGATATTGAGCGGGGGTGGTGGCGTTCGTGCGGGAACCGACGCGACGGGGTGGGACATGATAATTGCGGTCTGCTCCCTTTGATTACAGTATGCCGCCTCTCACGTCGCCGGCGTCGCCATTGATTCACTTCGAGACGAGTTGGGCCGATATCACTACACTGCAGCAGGGAATGTGTCAGATTCGAGCGAGAGGCTCATACCCAGTCTAGCGAATGGAGCACGCGTCTTTGGTAGGGTACGAAGACGCGCTCCCGTTGAACGAAAATGTGCCCAGCCGAGATCCCACCCAAATGGAATGGGTCGAGACCCCCTGAACTCTAATATTACTCACCCTTGCCGCCACTCACGTAATAGCGTAATATCTCTTCCGGTTGCTCAGGGTCGTCCCAACCTAGCGGCTCCCGCTCATCGCGCACGTGGCGTTCGTGGACGCCCACAAAGCTGCATACACACTTGCAGGGCACAGGCAAGGAGTCACAGGCTCGCCGCCATGCTGCTCGTCATGTTGGGTGAGTAAGTGGAGCATCTCGTCTTGCTCGCGTATGATCACCTATGCAGTCGTGGAACTTGGCAAGGTCGACGACCACGAACGATAAAACGCCTCTTGACTCCGTCTCGCCAGGCATGCTTCAGGAAGACTTCATGCTGGCCACGCCATGCATCGTTGCGCTGCATTCACAACATGCGAAGAAAACTGTCGTGATATTACACACACCACCCAACATCCACACCCCAGGCTCGATATCCTACGGCAAGCGCCCAGCCTCCGAAACTGATCCCGCCAAGGGCGGACTCGCCACTCGCCCGCATTCTCCCTCGAGCAAGTAGTGTGATGCAAGCATTCATGACCTGGCGGTTTTGCTGCCGCTCTTGTCGGCTGAGGTAGCGGTCTCCTTGAACCTCCAAGCGGGGATTCGGCGCTCGTACAGCTCGTCGAGCTCCCAGTAGGTTCGGCCGTAAGTCTAAGTCGTCAGCCTTTCTCCACCTCGAGCTACGAGGGGTGGGCGCACCTCGGGGTAGAAGAAATAAAGGATAATGGTGGTCGGGACGAGGAGACCCGCCCAGACGAAGATGGCCTTGGTGCCCAAGTTCGCTGCGTCCGGGCTGATCATGTACGATATGGACCACTGGAAGACGACGCTGCGTCGTCAGCAGCTGTTCGGCGACCGACAGAGGAGACTCACAATCCCAGTCCGTAGCAGCCGAGGTTGAAGGAAGTCGTTTGCGCTCGCAGTCGAGGGGTGGAGGTCTCCGCAGAGGCCACAAAACCGATGGGACCAGCCGATGCACCGTAGCAGAACACCCAGCACAAGAGACAGCCCAGGGCGGCCTTGCCCGCCTGGACGTTGTTGAAGATGCCCGAGGTAGCGACTCCGATGTTGAAAACGCACATGAGGGCGCAACCGCTGTGTCGTCAGACTATGACTAGCATGAGGGCGAAGTGCAAAACGACTCACCCAACAAGAAGCGGTCGGCGTCCGATGTACTCGCACGCGACAAGCGACATCGCAATAGCCACAATGAGGATGACAAAGGTCAAGACGGAGACCAGGAAAGGGTCGGCAAGACCAGCCACCTTGAAGAAGTACTGACCCGTTAGTCTCCCAGGACCGAGATCACAGATTCAGCTTACCGTGGAGTAGCTGAACACGATCGGAGCACCGGCACTCCACTGGCTGCAGATACCGACACAGCCGGCGAGGGTCCTTCGCCAGTTGGTACCACGGAAGATGTCGAGGAAGCTGGTTTTGCCACCAGCACTTGTGAGCTCCCGCTCCGTCTCGATTCCGTGCCGAACCACCGCGTACTCGTAGTCCTGCCATGAGCTTGATGACCTCACCAGGGTTATGGTCACGCACAACATCGTAGTCCGGGGCGTATCCGTAAAGGCGGACCATCGATCGTTTAGCCGCCTCGTCGTTGCCCTTTCGAGCGTGGTAGATGTGGGACTCGGGGACCATCCAAATGACAAGGATGAGAGTCTGCGTGTCAGGAAAGATCTCGTCGCGAGCTTGGTCAGATACTTACACCGGTGAAGAGGAACTCGATGGCGATGAGGGACTTGTACACGGTCGGCGTGTGCACAGCCACGAGCTGAGCGGCGACAGCCACGATCAGCTGGCCGAGGGCAAGCATGAGCTGATACGATCCAATCATGAATCCACGGATCTGGAAGGGCGAGATCTCGGAGACGTAGGTGACGAGAATAGACTGGGCGAGTCCGACCCCGAGACGAACGAGGACGGCCGCACCGAGCCAGCCTTGCCAGTCGTTGACCGTGATCTGGGCTATCGAGCCAGCGAGCAGAACAGCGACGGCGAAAAGCATCGCGGGCCTGTCCCGTAAGCGCGTCCCGCCCCTGCAGATCGTCGCACTCACTTTCGACCGAATCGGTCCGCGATCGGACCCCCAACGAACATGCCGAGCGTTTTGGACATCTCGGGGAATCCTTGCCAGAACGAGACGACCTTGGCACTGACTTCGGGTTTGCCGTTGAGCGTCGTGTCGGCGAACTGGTTGATGAAAGCCTGCATGGGGATGATGTTACCTGGAACTTGCTGCTGGAACTGCAAGGTCAGGCGAGGGTCGCGCGGTCAGGAAATCAGAAACCCACGCCGTCGTTCAGCGCAGCCCAGTTGAGGATCAAGCAGTAGACCATCGCCTTCCAGAAGACCTTGGCGATCTGGAGACGACCGAGGCCTGTAGTCAGCTCCGCTGCCACGAGCAGCCGAAAACCACCCACCGGCGTAGCGCGTCTCGAGAACCGCGCCCGTGGCGACCGCGTCGTGACCGTCGTAGTGGGCAACATCCTCCTTCAGGTCGGCGACCTCGTTGGATTGAGTCTCGTATTCGGTGGGCATTGTGAGTGCGAGTAAGGCGTCGATACATTCGTTCCAATGCGGCCCCCCGTCTTATATACCACCAGAGTGAGACTTTTCCCCAGACGAGCACGGGGCAACAAACAGGGGACCCGGAACGACTTCGACCGATCTTTCGCGATTCCATTAGCGGCAATGATCCGGGATCTGACGAAGCGGTAAGCGTTCCCGAGGCCGGCTGACAGGTATCGGGAGACACTGGCCCGAGGGATCGATACCTTCCCATGTCTGGATTCAGTGATCTCGGCGGACGTCGCACTCCCTCGAACACGCTTCTTCCGGCATACATCGAGCCGATGACCATGATGCCTTCGGGACAGCACCCCCCGCGGCAGGAATGGTGCTCAGTGCACGTGCCGCTCGCAGCTCGTCATGGTGGGATAGGCATGTACGCGTGGAACGGACTGGGTAGGCGTCTGGGAGCCAGTGAGGTCGCTTGGTCTGAAGCAGACTCAGACAACACTGACTCTGCAACGCCGGACGGCCCCGTGCCTGGGGAATACTAGCACACACGACGGCGATTGGGACTATCCCATGGCCATCAGTGGGCAGATCAAAGTGCTGTCGCCGGACGCAAGACCGCGCTTGGTAGTGCCCAGCCTCTCGTGCTCATCTTGAGAACCTCTGCATCGTCTGTGAAGCGGTCGGCTGTGATCGGGGAGGTCTAACCCGCATGTGACAATGGCGCAGTTGCGTACATCCTCCACATCCGCCCACTCGACTCGCTGCAATTGAGACAACGCCAAGGTTAAACCGCAGATTGGTTGCGGGCTAAACGGGACGTCCGGCTGAGCGTTGAGCAGCGCGGAGAACCCGGTCGTCTACTCGCCGATACATGGATCTTTGGACTATCGTCAACGGTGGGTCACGTGTTGACGGCCTGCGATTGTCTAATGCCGAGGCCCTCGCTGGGTGGGTTGTGCGCAGCCCGAGCCCGAACAGGATCGAGCCAAGTCTGCAGGTCCCGAGGTCGCGTCCTGCGTGCGGAACGGCGAAAATGAACGAACCAGGAACGGGGGTTTGCGCCTTCCCGTGCCGGCATACTAGCTTATCTTCTGCCCTGGCACAACCTTGTCCTCCTCTGCGCTACGCAAGGCCGGCCGGTGCGCTGAACAGTCGGGCGGCTGGAGACGTTAGTCCGAGCGGGACTGCCCCAGAGTGAGACCGGGCTAAAAGCTTCCACAGGTAGGGGCAGAGATAGCCTGCCATGGCGGGGATGCTGGGGGGAAAGTCCAACTTGTAGCCCTCACTCGTGAAGGTGAGCGGCTCTGATGGGCTCCTGTCCCATGTCCAGTCAATTTGTCATCGGTACGGGTCCGTCAAATTAACAAGTCAAGCCATCTCCCGATTGATCCTGAACAGACGCCTCCAAGATGAAACGCACGCGGTGCGAGGGCGCCCCGAGTTCGCGCCTGCTCTGTGAACTCTTCATGAGCTTCGCTCCCGATCAGGTGTTCTGCCACTGACGTAGGTACAACAAGCCATGCATGGTCATAGCGACACTGATCCACATGCGCCGAGATCCTGATGTATTCTATGTCCGTCTTGTGCTCATTGTCTAATCGCCTGGATCTAGCACCCCTTCAATGACCCCGGATCGTCCCGCCCCGTCCCCACTTCTCCTCCAAGAACGCAGTCATCCACTCATACAGCTCCCGGTACGCCCCGCGCTTATCCATATTATGGTTGCTGCCGTCAGCCCGACCTCTCTTCTCTCACTCCCGGCCACTTACGAGTCGGTAAACATCCTGAAGCGCCAGCCGCGGACGTGGCTCTGTGTCAATTTGTCCAAGAACGAAGCGGTATGCGCGAAATGAACGTTGTCGTCCCCGCTCCCATGCGCCCACAAGAAGTCGACCTTGCCGAACGCTGTGACATTGTTCACGGCGCTCGTGACGTACCCTTCGGGGTTGGCTTCGGGCGTCGACATGTACCGCTCCGTGTAGATCGAGTCGTACAGCAACCAATTCACCGGCGGGGCGACAGCCATGCCTAGCGTGAAAATCCCCGAGTCCGCCTCGATCGTCTTGAGCGTCGTGTATCCGCCGTAGCTCCAGCCCCATATCCCGATCCGCGAGCTGTCGACGTAGGTCTGCTTGGTCATCTCCGCCGCGGCCTTGATCTGGTCGACAACCTCCCAATGCCCCAGGTCGTCGGTCACTGGGTTGCGCAGCTTGCGACCCTTGTAGCCGGTCCCTCGTCCATCGACGACTACGACGATGTATTTCCGTTCGCAGGCCAGGTACGAATGCCAGTCTCGCTCGAATCGGTTCGAGACCTGCTGCGATCCAGGACCGCCGTACACCTTGATGAGAACGGGATATCGCTTCCGGCCCGAGGTGTCCATACCCGGCGGTTGGATCTCCAGCATGTTGAGCTCGTACCCGTCGCTGTTGATCGTGCTACGTGTGATAAGGGGCTGCATGTACTCTGCGAGCGTCGCGTTCAAGCGGTCGTTGCTCTCAAGCAGCTCATTCACGCCTGCGAGTCAGCTGCTGTGTTGCACTATGTTGCTTGGCTCACCGTCTTCCTTTGCCTCGATCAGTCTCTGGTACGGCACGTCCGGACCGCGGTACGAGAGGAGGTAGTACCCTGCACTGGGGGAAAACGACACGTCGAAGTATCCCGGTTGCTTGACGTCCGTCAGAGCTGTAAGCTGTTCCGCGAACGTCTCGACCGAGGGCATCGTGGGCAATGCGGCAGAGTAGACGTGTCGGTCGATGGACGGGTTCGCCGCGACGAAGTAGCTAAGATCAGTCAAGCCATCCATGACCAGCTGGACGCCTGTACGCACACTAAGCCTTTCTCTGCGTCGAAACCAGCAATACTGGTCACCTCCCAGTCCCCCGAGGTCAGCCAAAGCGGCTCCGAATTGTTGGGCGGGCTGTAAAAGGCCAGGTGGTTGAAGCCGTCACTGTTCGGAACGATGTCGACGTATCCGTCCAGGAGATACCCCTGGAGCGGCCGGACGTTTTGTCCCTGGTCGTGAGCTTGAAAACAACAAGTGGAAGCAAGTAGCTCACATGATCAATCCATCCGTCATCGCCTTCCTCCCCATCCTTCCCCAGTTGGCGCACGACGTTGCCCTCCCGTTCTCCGCCCTGGAACAGCACGACATGTCCCACACGTGACGCCCTGTCCACTTCCTTAACCAGCAGCGCATCCTCTCCTACCCAGCTGACCTCTGCGATGACCCGCTGGTCCTCCTCGATCATCCCGGACCAGGTAAGATCCTGCTTCGCCGACGGGACCGCCCGGTCCACATTATAGCTGTCAAGAGAGAATGTGTGCACCGTGACGAGCGGGTTCGGCGTCCCGGGTTTGGGGTATCTTCTGTTAGCTGCAACTCTTCGCGAGGGCGAAACAGCTCACTTCATGTCCAGCTCGGTCGTGTACTGGTGCGGCTCGAAAGCGTCATTCGAGGGGTTGTAGTACTGCAGCCGGTAATCCTTGACGGCCGCCTCGTCCAATCGCAGATATGCGAGCGTCTTGCCGTCCGGCGACCACCACATCGTCGAGTCCGACTCGACCACTTCCTCTTCGTATACCCAGTCCGGTACTCCATTGAAAACCACGGCCGAGCCGTCCGTGGTGACTCGCACGGGCGTCGCGTCCGGACCGATGTCTTCGCCGGGCACGACGTACAGGTCGTTCTCCGACACGAACGCCAGCGAATGGCCCACCGGCGCCCAAATGCACTTGGCGACTGTCGGAGGGGAGCTGGGTGGGATGACGGGGAAAGTCGACGCGTCATCCAAGCGGTGTATCCAGAAGTTGCCATGCGACGAGTGCCGCCATTGCCTCACGTCGTCTGTCCGGAGTAGGACGTACTGCATGTCGGCGGAGAGCGACCAGCCGGACCACCGGATCTGCTCGCCGTTGTCGTCGAGCACCTTCGTAGCGTCTACCAAGACTTTCGGCTCGGTCGTGTTCTGCACCGTCTTGAGCAGGATGTTGCCCACGTCGTCGGTGACAGAGTATGTCCCGTCCGGGGCTACGCGTCAACCAAGCCTAATCGAACTTGTTGACGGGCCGACATACCCTCCTTGACCCAGTCAATGGTGACGCCGTCAACTCGGAACGTGCCGTTGAAGATGTGATCCATCGTGATATGCTTGTTCCCCCCTTTACCGCCGTACGAAGGCGCGGAGTACCCCCATCCAGCCAAGACACCAATGGTACCCGCAAGAGCGATGATCCCGATCAGAGCAGCCAGGATCCGCCGAGACTTCTTCCGCGGCCTCAGCTACACATGAGTTCGCGTCCCAAGC
>Ga0308169_10001648_pt1 | contig 25306 bp, 32 predicted proteins | sample PhyBR1_2_FD_202139 | JGI IMG/M metagenome (GOLD analysis project Ga0308169, IMG submission 202139) | Phyllosphere microbial communities from UC Gill Tract Community Farm, Albany, California, United States - DLSLSB.R1 | ecosystem: Host-associated > Plants > Phyllosphere > Unclassified | place...
GGTTGGCGGCTGGGCGAGCTATTTGTCTCGTCTCTGGTCCATTCAGCTCTCCCTGTTGCTCCTCACTTGCTCTTATCCAACTCGAGGCATTCGTTTGCGCTCGACGACCCGCCCTCTCGGCACTGCACTCCTCGATACTTCGTCAAGATGGGAGAACGTAAAGTGATCAACAAGTACTACCCTCCGGACTTTGATCCGTCCAAGATCAAGCGGAGGAAGATGGGACGGCAGGTGCAGCAGCCTGTCCGTCTCATGGCGCCGTTCTCGATGCAGTGCAACAAGTGTGGCGAGTATGTCTGTGAGTGGCCCTCTTTCTTTTTTGATATGCGGAGCTGACCGTAGACAAGGGCAAGAAGTTCAACGCGCGAAAGGAGACGGCCGAGGGGGAGGAGTATTACGGAATCAAGGTGTTCCGGTTCTACATTGTAAGTACTGTCACTCTGCCCTCTGTCCCATGGGCGGTAAGTCGGACGCCGCGCTGACACGCAGAAATGCCCCACGTGTAGCTCGGAGATTACGTTCAAGACCGACCCGAAGAACGCAGACTACATATGCGAGCAGGGCGCGACGCGGAACTTTGAGAACTGGAACGAGACGAAGGATCCCACCGGACGTACGAACGCCCTGCCCGATGCGGCGGCAGATGACGAGTACGACTCGGACGGCAACCTGCGCGAGGAGGCGAAAGAGCGGGACGCGATGGCCGACCTGGAGCGGGCACAGGAACAGAGTCGGAGGGAGATGGAAATGATGGACGAGCTGTCGGACTTGAGGTAGGTGTAGTGGTCCTTTGGTGAACGTCGCGCTGATGGCAGACAACGGAACGCGCGGATGGAGCAGAGCGGTGTGAATGCCGACCCTACTGCGCTCTTGGCTGCTTTGCACGCCGAGAGAGAGACGGCCGAGGAGGAAGAGCGGAGGAGGCGGGAAGAGGCGGAAGATGATGCCGAAGTGGCCAAGTTCTTCTCCAAAATCGCTGCGCCGGGTATCCCGAATGGAGCTGCGAGCGGCAAAGACAAGGGCAAGGGCAAGGAGAAGATAAAAGCAGAGGCCGCGGACGATGCCGGCCTCGACGATGGAACGCCCGACACGTCTTCGGATGACGAGGACGAGTCAACAGCGCTGCCCGGTCTGACGATCAAGCGCCGGGCCGCGCCGGGACTGGGCGGGCCTTCGGAACCTACCGTTGCGAGCTTGCTGGCGGCAAAGGGCAAGGTGCTCGATTCCATAGGAGGGCCTGCAGGGGTGTCGGCGAACGGCACAAAACCGGCGGCCGCGCCGCAGCAGGTCAAGAGGAAACGCGAGGGGATGCAGAAGTTGTTGGGGATCAAGAAGAAGGCCAAGGCGTGAGCAAGCGCTTGGGGAACATGCCAGCCCACAGCCAGGGTGAGCGGGCAAGCTCGTGCAGATGTCAGAGCATGTATTGTACACTATGTATCCTTGTTCCAGTCGCAGAACGGCCATAGGGCGCAAACAGCGTGCTCATCCGGATGTTTGAGGCCATTTGGCAAGGGCATACATGATCACATCCACAATTACATCAGCCTCAGTCTACTAAGCAGTGCGCAGTCATCTGAGATGATCTCGCCGTACAATCAGACGGCCGGCCCGTCATCCTCCATCGAGTAGAGCGCCTCAATCTCCGTCAAGATGCGCAAAAAGTCCCACAAGTACGTCTGCGCCCGTTGCACCCTCGTGGAAGATTGACCGGCGACTTCCGGGCCACCTTCAACGTTGACGTTCAACGCGTCAAGCAGCGTCGATGCGACGAACCGCACCTTGGCCACCAACGATGCGCTGTTGACGGCTGCACGTGAGCTTGAGCGTCGGCCAGTGGATTATCGCAAGCCCACCTATGACCTGTATGGGGATCTTCTGCAGGATAGCCAGCAGATCGCCGCAGACCTGGTCCTTTTCTTCGTCCGAAAAGAGCGCTCGGGTCGTCTCTAGCCGGCGTTGGCTGGCGGAGAATCGGCCGACGGACGCGCCGCTTCGCGCTTGCGCAGCGAGCTCGTCTTGTTGGAGCGTGAGGAGGTCGTCGCGGTACTGCAAGATGATGTATCGGGTCATTTGCTGTCGTCAGCAGAGTGTGAACGTCCCGGTCGGCGGGACGCACCTGAGTGACGTAGATATTCGCCTGCTGGACCAAGAATGCATCCTTCGCGACTGTCCTGCTGGCCTTCGGGTCGAGGAGCAACGAGCGGACCTCGCGAGAGGCTTTCCTGTCCCAATCCTCCGAATAGTTGCTATGATGAGCGCACATCGCGTGGAGATTTAGCAGACCCACCCAACCGAAGGCGCATTCTCGCTGGTCTCAAGGCGCAGCTCGGGCGGACAATCATCCATCAAACTCATGACCTCGTCGTACAGGCCATTGATCTCGTTGATACGCATCTGCAGCAGGATCCCAGTCGGCGGGTTCAGTCGGTCGTGCAGACGTTTCTCCAGCACCTGGCCGGTGACTGTCGTCACCACTGACCCGAGTCCGCGCATCGGAAACTCACGTCGAAACAGCTTGCTGATATAGTAGAAGCCGGTCAGTATCGAGGTCCGTCCTTCCGGCATGGGTTCCTCTCCGGCATCCGTGATGTACTCGTCCTCGCTGCGAGTGAGTGCTGTTCGCCCTGGGGGAAAGAACTTACGTGAGGGAGGGCAGCTTGACGGTCGCGGTGGAAGACTCGCTCGCGATTGGCGAAATGCCCTCAAGAACCGCCGCAGACTTGTCTCCGCCGATACCGAGCCAAAAGACACGTCGCCTGATCTCGCGATCGACAGGCGTCAATGCAGCGTATGACTGCGGTGAGCTGCATGAACTGCGCAGCGCACAGAAGTGGGACGTACGCTCTCTTCGTTGCCCCGCTCCTGGCATGTCATAGCCCAGCTTCGACCGAAGTATTCTGCCCACAGCGGTCGAAGGCCCAGGAGCGTGCAGGTCAAGCCAGCCATGTACAACAGCACGTCTGGAATCAGCGCAGTCCAGGTGCCATGGAAAGCTGCTCACGGCGGGTCGTGGTAGATTGCCTGAACGGCTTGGCGAGGTACACAGCGACCATTCCGTAGGTCCTATCCACGAGGGCTCTCACCTCGGCCCTCGGCAGCGGGACGAACGCCCGCGGGATCTGCACGAGCGTAGAGCATATCAGACCCATCACCAGGGTGATCCATTCCTCCGCCTCGGGCTTCTCCTCACGGTGCTCATGCAAATCACGCATGAATGTCGGTCGATGAATATACGGCGTGAGGCCGTACAGATAGTCGAAGTACAGGTCGACGATGAGGTACAGCAATCCCCGTGGCAAGACCACATCGAACGGGTTGTTCGGGTTATGCGGGAACGCCGCGAACGGCGTGGTGACCGACGGGGACGCGGACACCTGAGTCTGCGGTGTGCCGTCGAGTCGCGGCGAAGGGTCATAGTTGAACGGCGCGAGGGGAGTGAACATGGATCGTCCCTCATCGTGCGCCGGCGTCCTCACGTCCGAGTTGTTGCCCGACGAGGCGCGCAGGAGAGCCATGAGACTGGGCTCCCAATGATGTTCCGGCTCTTTGCGGTAGTCATATCGCAGGACATTTCCTGGCGTATCGAGTGCCGTGCCGTGAGTTGCGCGCTGCTCAGCGAGCGTCCCCGGTCCGGGCCCGCCCTGCTCGGAGGGAAGGTCCGCGCGGTACCACCCCGACGCTGCCGCGAACGGCTCCGAGGCATTTTGTCGATTCGCGCTGGGAGTCGCGTTCGTACTCGAGATCGGCGGGTAGACTAGGCCCGCGAAGGGCGAGCTCTCCCGCAAGGCGGCGGCACCATGATCGGGCGTGTCGTTGGTGTCGGGCGTGCCACCCTCGTTCAGCTTTCGCAGGTACTGGTTCGGGGGGCCACGCTTCTTCGGCTTGTATTCGAATCTGCCTGCTGGTCAGCCCGGTCGAGACTCTTACGAGTACACCCGGTCACTCACATTCAAGACCCAGGTGGGCGCAATGCGAGCACACATCCTTTGTCGGCAGGGAGGGGTCGCTTGCAGCGGCACTGCCCGGAGGAGGTCGGTCACATCGCACCCTGCTGTCAGCAAGCGCATGTGCGCGGACGACGATCAGCACCCCACTTTCTTGCTCTGCAGGCTGTCGGCGCGTCAGCTGGATCCAACAAAGCACGATGATTCAGTCCACTCACCATCGCATGATTCTATAGTTTTTCCGTCAGCAAGGATAATCAACGGAGAAACAAGTCGGATCGATGGCGAGCGGAGAGCAAGAGGTGGGGGTGGACGGCAACGTAGACTCACGACTCTGTCTGGTCTTCTTCACCTTGCCTTCCCCCGCAGCCACGTCGCTCTTCCGCTTCTTGCCTTTGGGCTTGGACTCGGTCTCGGGCGTATCGGGCGGGGCGTGTATATCGGGCAGATGGAGCGCTTCGTATGACAGATCGCCAGCTGGTTCGGCGCCATCCAGGTCTTGCAGCGTCGGCAGGTAGTCCCCCGTAGCAAATGACTCCATCGTATGCCGTAGTCACGAGTAGCGTGCAGGGGCGAGATCGGCGACGGATGCGATAAGAGTCCGAAGGCGAGACCGGCTGTGAAGGGAGGCGCGTCCTCACAAATGGCAAGACGTGATGCTGGGTGTTCGGTTACCTCGGCTAAATCAGTTTGCACCTGGGCCCGTACGACATCTGTTGCAAAGCTCGCAGGCAGCGACACGTCCTCGAGAACGACCAGCTCTGATAGATGCATCAAGGTAACCTCGTGATGTATAGTATGCACATGCTCATGTATGCCAATCTTGTCCCCCATCCTACTTGAACGTCTTGCTCCTGTTCCCGCCCTTCGGCTGGCTCATGTCCTGCGGGATCCTGCCAAACGTCGTTCCCGAGATCGCTATCATCAGCTCGATCATGGACATCGGGGAAGCCAACTCACCTGGCGGCTTGTCCTTCTTGACCTTCTTGTCGGTCTTATTCTTCTTGCTCTTCTTGCTTGGCTCTGCCGTCGCCGCCTTGGGGTCGTCCAGCAGATTCGGCACAGACGAATAGTCAAAGTCGGGGATATCCTCTGCCGCCGTCTTCCGCTTCTTCGGCTTAGCCGCAGCTGCACTCTCGGGCGCCGCCTCCAAGTCTCCAATTCTCGTGGTGGAATCAATCGGTGCTTCCGCCGCGCGCTTCTTGCTCTTCTTAGTAGCCTTCTTCACCGTCACGATCTCCGGTTCGTCCAGCTTCCTGACCTTGAGTCCCTTGGTCAGCGCCGCCTCGGTCGCCTCGACGAACTCGGCCACTTCAGTTGCCGTAGACTCCTTGCTTTTGGACTCCGCCTGCTCCTCTGCTGATTCCGTCCCATCGGCCTCTTTCTCTTTTCCAGACTTTTTGACCGCGGCAGTGTCAGTCGAGCTTTCCGGTTCCGCGACCTTCCTCGGCCTACCCTTCTCATTGCGCGGGGTCACGTTGGCCGCCGCCTTCCCGTCCTCCGCCTGAACCGCATCTTCCGGACTCGAGTTCGAGCTCGTCTCTGAGTTCGCCTCTTCCTCCCGTTTCGAGCCGAACGTCATCTCAGCTGTCGCTAATGTCGATCGCTGCGCGGCCGGGACAAACGGTACCGTCTCCGGCTCGGGCAGCTTGTTCCGCTCCTTCACCTCGGTGGCTGCTACGACTGGCGCCTTCGAGGCCATGTCCGCCGCTATTCCCTGCATGATGTCGTCGAATGTTGATGATTCAGCACGGCTCTTAGCCTTGGGCGAGGTTGCCGCTGCGGGTTTCTTCGTTGCCCCAAATAAAGCGGACGCGGCTTTACGCTTAAGTGCCGGCGCCGGCACGGCTTTCGCTTTGGGTGTAGACGACACGGCAGAGCCGAAAAGTTTGGACGTGGTCGAGCGTTTGGGTGCAGCAGCCGGTGCGGACGTTGTTTGAGGGAACAAAATCGACGCTGGAATCTCCACAATCTTCTTCGAGTTCTCCGTCGTCTCCACGGCCGCCACTGTCGCAGGGCCGGGCGCGTCGGTCGGCAACGCCAGGCTCGCCTTTGGAAGCGCCTTTGGCGAGGCTTTGGGCGACGACGATTTGCGCCTCTCCCTTTTCTCGTTTTGAGCCGCCTCAAGTTTGCGCCATTCAGCCTGCGCATCGGTCATCACCTTCCACAGCTCCTCGCTACGTCGCGATGCGGTCGTCCATCGCTGCCCCAGCCTCTGTCGAAGAGCAGCAAGGGTTTGGGGCGGGAACTGCGCCAGGCTTTCCAAAATGGTACGGTAAAAGATGTTACTGAAGTGAGCGCCGGTTCGCTTGAGCTTTGGTATCACTCACGAGACCGACTCGTCCTCTTCCCGCGCAACGCGATCCCGCCACATGTGAATGCGCTTGTACATGATGCCAACCTCCGAATCGGCCGCGACTTTGCCGAGGAAGCTCTTGGAAATGCCTGTTTTCCAGCCCGAACTGCCCGACCCGTTCTCCGTGTACGGTTCCGGCGACCACATGCGCAACGCCGTCTCGCCCGATAACCTCAGTACCTCGCGCATGGCCCGCTGAGGGTTGGTCGCTGCCGACGGTGCTGGCGAGCCCGCGTGTTCCGGGTCCGGCGAGGGTGCCCTCGACTTCTCGAGCAGCGCGTTGCGCAGATTGTCGTAGATCGAGAGAATGAAGTGTGTGTCGGCTTGCGCATATAGCTTCATCTCCTTGGTCAGGGGTCGGATACGCCAGTCGGCCATTTGGTACTTCTTGTCTGCGCGATAGCCGCAGTACAGCGCTAGGAGGTTGGCGAGACTGTGCGGCCGGATCTCGAGCACTTTTGTAGCGTGGAACGTGTCGAACAGGTTCACCACGTAGATGTCAAAATCCTTTTGCAGCCAGACAATGTCAGAGTCCGCTCCGTGGAATACCTTGAGTCAGCTACGGTCTTGTCACTCGGCTCACCTTGACAATCGAAGGATCAGCCATCACTCCGCCGAGCTTGAGTTCGCGCAAGGCTGCTCGCAGGGCCAGAGTGTCCACCAGCCAGTCCTTTTCCCTCGTGCTGATCTGCATCAAGCACGTAAAGCCATGATAGCTGTGCTTATCGTGGTGCTCCAAATCGACCCCGATCTCTTTCGCCAGCTTCAACTCCTCCACCATCTCCGCCAGCTGTTCCGGCTTGTCGACCCAGATCGCCTCGGTCGACTCGATGGGCGCAGCCTTGATCACTGGTGAAACAGTGAACATGCTCGTGGGGTAAGGGAGATGTCTCGTCTCGTAGAAATACGGATGCCGGCGCCATTCCAGCTCCTGTTTACTGCGTATCCTCGCTTCGTCCGGATCTGCAGGTAGGATATAGTCCTGAGGCGGCACAAAGTCGAGCGGGACCATCGCGTGGTGTTTGACCGGCAGGGTAGGGGTGAACACGGGTCGGCCGTTGTCGTTGTTAACTGGGTCCGCGAAATCCAGTTGGGGTTTACGCATCTTCTCAGATGTCGTCCGCGTGGGCATGTCATCCCGCGCTGAGAATGGCCCAGGCAGCTGGGATGAGCAATGCGCACGCGTGATTATGATAGACTCACTTTCTGCTTCGCAAGCGCTTCTAACGCCGGCTGGACCTGTATCGCCGCCTTCTTCTTGTTTCCCTGTAGCTCGTCCAACAGCGTATCCTGTCGTTAATTCGGCTGACAAGCATGACCTCTGGACTCACCGTCTGCTCCAACAGGCCGTCAACGCTCGGCACCACATTCTTCCTGTACCTTTCTGTCAAGTCCTCCGCGGGGTCGGCGAATGTCTTCTGCTTCAAGGTGAAATGCGGATCGACCAGCGCCAATAGCTCCTGTGCCATCTCCAGTATCCTTGAAGACGCCTCATCCAGCTTCTTCCCCATCTCCTTGTCCAGCGTGCGGTGAAAAGACAGGTCCGACTTAGGCGGCAGGTCGGCGCCTTGCGTCGTCACATCATCCAGTTCCTTCGTGACCTTGCGCAAGACGTCGGCGAAGTTGGCAGACGGGTCCGGGTTGTGCATGTTGATGATATGCGTTGTGGTCGAGGCGATGGTCCCGTGGATAGATGAAAGCTTGCGAATGAGATTGTATTTGCTGATCGGGCGCGCGAAATCGGGTCCGGGACGGATGAACCTGACTGCGACCTTTGCGTCCGAAGCCGCTGCCTCGAGGTCGAGTGTTGCAGATGTGGGCTGTTCCGGCGACGAGGCTATGGGTGCCGGTATCTCAGTAGCGGCGGAGCTGTCGGGCGGTAGGTTGTCGGAGGCGTATCGGGCGGACAAAGCACAGACTGGGGCGAGATGGTGTCTTAACGAGGTCCGAGGGCCCCGTGAGGCCGCTGTGTAGCGGCGGAGGAGGTATATGGTGGAGACGACGTCGATAACCAAAGGAGGACAGCAGGGGAGAGCAAAGGAATCAATAAATTGTCACTTCTGCCTGCCGGCTTCGGGCTCGTGCGAGCCGGCGGAAATCTACTCTTGAGTGACCAGTTGGCACGCGGCGATCGCCGAAGACGTGATGCTGTGGGATGCCCGCTGTTTCAGCTGTTCTCCAAGCACATCACCAGACATCATCGCGCTCAAAGCTCATCCCTCCGGCACACGATGCTGGCGGTAGCGTCCAACTTGTTCGGCAAGTCGTCGTCGCTTTCTGCCTACACTCTGCACACCTCGGCTGGTTCCTCACCCGCATCATCATCAGCCAACCTTCCCGGCACCGCCCAGGCCAGCTCGAGCAAAAGCGTCACTGTCGGCCTGTGGAAGGTGCTCAAGGCTACGCACAAGACGACAAACAAGGATGTCAGCGTGTGGATCTTCGAGAAGAAGCTGCTGGATGCTGTGCGCGGGGAAAGCAGGGGCATGAGCGCCGTTCAGGCAAAGGAATGGGTGCTCGAACAGCTCAAGAAGGAGGTGAGTGCGGAAAGGGCGCCTTCCACTCTCCGGCTCACAACAGGCGACATCGCTGTCTCGCTTGAGACATCCGGACATCTTGCACATGGTGGAACCGCTCGAGGAAACCCGCTCGGAGCTGACGTTCGTCACCGAGCTCATCACGTCGTCCCTGGGAACGGTCCTGTCCGCCGCGGGCAGCTCGAAGCGGGACAGACCAGGACGTCCACCAGGTGATGCGGGCGTCGCCGGAGAGATCGACTTGGACGAGACAGAGATACAAAAGGGCACGCTGCAAATAGCCAAGGGATTGGCGTTCCTGCATCAGCAGGCCAAGATGGTCCATCTGAATCTCTCGCCCGACGCGATATTGATCAACGCCAAGGTGCGCCGCATCTCACCATCGGGCACGGAGGAGCTGATGGCAGGGCGATTGGAAGCTGTCGGGCCTCAATCTCATCACACCCCTCAGCAAACCTGACGGCACGCCGACCAAATACGTTTATCCAGAGACCGACTCGAGATTACCGCCTCAAGTGCAGTGGAAGCTGGACTACCTTGGTGGGAAATCTGTGGTCAGTCAGCGCTGACGAAAGCCCCCGAATATGCGCTCGACTCGACACTCCACCCGGCGAACGACTTGTACTCGCTCGGATGTGTGCTGTACGCGGTACATCTCGGCGGCAAGCCGCCCTTCGTCAACCGGGGTTCGATGCAGAGCCTGCGGGATCACGCCGAGGGAAGCTTGGTACGGCGAGACTGGATGGGCGGGTCGAAGTGGGATCGATGTAGTGCAGAGCTCCGAGGTGAGTCTGATGCGGAGGACTCCATCTGACGAGCAGATCTCTTGCCTCGACTGCTCACGCGACATCCTGCGAACCGCCTCAGTCTCGCGTCCCTGCCATCCCATTCGTTCTTCTCCTCTCTTGCTATCTCTACCCTAAACTTTTTGGACGCCACTACGTTCGCATCGAAGCCACGGGAGGAGAAGGCAACGTTCCTGCGTGGACTGGTCCGGGTTCTGCCTACCTTTTCGGATAGGTTGCGGCGCAGCAAGATCTTGCCCAGTCTGTTGGAAGAGGTGAGTCGATCATCCGAGTCGTTGCTAACTGCAGATGAAAGACCCGTACTTGCTTCCCTTCATCCTGCCCAATGTGTTCGAAATCAGCAAGACTCTCTCCAAAGACGAATTCACCGTGGTCTTGCCGAGGCTTCAACCGCTCTTCGCGCTCAAAGATCCACCGCAGAACATGCTTAGTAGGTGCGCCGGGTCTGCTGCGGCTGATTGCAGCGCTCCTAGAGCACCTCTCGCTTTTCGAAGAGAAGACGATACCGGCCATATTCCGTGAAAGTAGGTGGGAACAGTAGTCTCAGCTGACAGCAGATGTTATGCCCCTCATCTACAACTCGATCGAATCCGAGCACCAGCCGGTTCAGGAGCGCGTGCTGAAGACGGTCCCGCACCTGTGCGAGATCTTGGACTACGGAACGGTCCAAAATGTTCTGCTTGTAAAGGTCGCCGTATGTGGAACGCGGCCCGCGAGGCGATCTGGCTCACATGCAGATCCTCTTCACCCGGACTCGCATTCTCAGCGTCAAGGTCCAGACGCTGGACTGCTTCCGGGCTATGGTGAAGACGCTCGACAAGGTGGGAAGCCCGTTTGCAAGCCGGAGTGGGGCTGACGACAGGCTACTCTGACAACAAAGCTGGTACCGATGTTGGCGAAGATCAAGACCAAAGGTGGGTAGCGGATTCGTCGCTGAGCAATGACAGCTGACAGACGCAGAACCGGCGGTGATGATGGCGACTTTGGGGGTGCACGAGGCTATGGGCGCCAAAGTGGACCGGGAAGCTATCGCTACTTTGGTTCTACCGCAACTGTGGGCAATGTCGATGGGTCCTCGTGGGTTTAGTGCCGCGCCATCGTGCCTTGCTGACACCAGTCCTCAATGCCGACCAATTCGTCCAATTCATGGCGTGAGTCAGATCGCTCCTAGCCTGCGTCCACTCACTCTCAGGGTGATCAAATCTCTCGGTACTCGTGTCGAACAAGAACACACGCAGCATCTGCGGGATGTCCGACGAATAGAGCAGCAGACGGCATCGTTTGCCAATAGCTTGGCGGCGGGGAGCAGCTTTGAGATGAACGGGGGTGGTGGCGGTGACGTCGATTTCGAGAGTCTGGTCAAAGGGAGAAATGGCACGCCAAACCCCTTCGCGCAAAGCAGTGCGAGTGCGGATCCTTGGGATGTCGATGGGTGGGGTATGGGGAATGAGGACACGAGCATTGTAAGTTTGTGCAACGCGACCTTAGGCTGACCGCGCAGACGCAGACCTTTCCTTCTTTGGCTATATCGGCGGACAATACGGGAACCTCCTTTCCCTCGATGCCGTCTAGTTCGCCGCCACTGGCCCAACCGGCGATGCGCAACGCCACGGCCAGCTCGTCGCGGCTCAAAGCAAGGCCAGTGCCACCTTCGACATTCAACTCAGCCGCGTTCGCTGCGGCGTCCCCTCCGATCTCTCAGCAAGCGTTTTCCCCTCCGCCAACTATGCCAACAAGTCCTTTCGCCCCAACATCCACCTTCGCCCCACTGCAGCCCACCAGCTCATCTTTCGCCCCACTGCAACCCACGCAACCCACGCAATCCACGCTCGCACCGCAACGAGCGGCGCCAGCGACATCTTCGGCCCCCAATTATAATATCTCACTTGCCCCGCAGCCGATCGCCCCACGGCCTGCAGCACCTCCAACGTTCTCTAATTATGGCAATAGCAACGGCGCGTCCGCTCCAGCTCAACCTCTGCAGCCGGCCATAAAGCCGCCACCAGGATATGGCTCGGGATTGATGCAGCCGACGGTCAAAGTCAATCCAACGCCGTCGTGGAGTGCGAACTCGGGATGGGACGACTTTGATCCTCTCAAATAGGCGCTCGTGTATCGGGAGTATGTGAGAGGGGTCAGATCGATGCATCTGTGTTGTATTTCCGCATTTCCCCATATGGACTCTCGTGTTGTCGCTGTGTGATACGACGGGCGATCATCGGGACGTGGGCACTCGGACACCCTGCGCCGCTGCTGCTTGGAGAGTCGCGCGTTGACGGTACTCGAGTAATCTCCGCTTGTTAAAGTAGTCGATCTGGCGTCAGTGAGCCCTCACCGGTGCCTCGATCGGCGGCGTCAGTGACGCACCCATGTCTGCCCGCAGTTCTTCTGGTACTTCTCCCGCTCGGCACTGCATATGCTCTCCGCTGTCTTGACTTCCTTGCCGTCCACCTTGTTCTCGTCGCCTGGTATGATGACGTTGTTGGCGTTCAAGCAGTCAAAGTACGCATCCCGTCCGGCCCAACACGCTTTGCGCTCCTCCCTCGTTGGTGCCGGAGGCGGCTCGTTCGGGTTGACTGAGGACGACGACGACGAGGACGAAGAGGACGATGAGCCGAAACCGAAGACCATGTTGACTGCGTGGGTGTTGGTTGGAGAAGACTTGGGTGAGTGGACCTTGGATGGAAGTCTGTCGAGCTTACCGGGGATCGGAGGGACGGCTGGTGGTTTGGATATATTTACGATTAGGTGTTGTAATGGTTGTAATGGCTTGCTTGTTGTAATGGTTGTAATGGTTTGCTTGTTGTATTTCGGGCAAAGCCGGCATCAGAGCCCAGTTCCGGACGAGTCGTTCGTCATGATGCCCTTTTGGACGATTCCATATTCCATCCGGGCAACGAGGACCGTATCCCATCGACACCCTCCCTCCCTCGACTGCATCATCTATCGTTCACCCCGCACATCTCGCCCTCATCGACCGTCCACGTTGAGACACTCTCCTGCCATCCGAACGCCGTGATGAAGTACCTTCCTCGATAAATCACATTCGTCAACTAGGAGACGCTCGGTGAGCCGGCAGCAAATTATCGTAGCCTAGCCATCGCCCTCGCTGACATTAGCCCAGGCACTCACACCCCCGGCCCTCTCGGCCACCGAGTCTTGAAACCTCCCCTCCGCCCACACACCCCGACCCACACGCAAAATTCCGCCCCCACCATATCTCATGTCCGACAAGGAGCGGGAGCGGTCCAAGGATCGCCCCGTCGCCTCCTCGTCGGGCCATCACCATGCCCCGTCATCCTCGCAGAGCAACTTCTTTCTCGGCTTGTTCGGTGGAGGAAGTCGCAAAGCTGCACCGGCCACAACGACCCGCGCACACGCCACGACGCAGCAGTCGAAGGCTCACGTCGGGGCTGAGGAGATGCTCTCGCCTAGATCCGTCAGCACGACACTACAACTCCCCAACGTCGGCGAGGTCCACCGGGCGCCTAGCCCTTTGCCGTTCGACCTGCAGACCGCTATCGAGGCAATGCAGGTAGAGGATGATCACACGGGGCATCTGCCAGATATGGTGCAGGAGACGGCCGCGTATATTGGGGGAATGCTCCCATCGCAGGACCCATTCTCGAACGCCTCTCGAGACGCCCCCTGTTCAATCAGCCTGGGTGATATCCGCACGCTGTACATCCGCGCAACCGCCTTTGCCAATGCCAAATCGGACCCGCCGCTAAGGATCGCGGCCATACGGCTCCTTGCCGCGCTCATCGCTACCTACCCGCCGGTCCACTTTGCGCACAACGAGGAAGTCGCCTTGCCCGACATCATCAACGTTCGCTCCCTGTACAAGCTCATCGTTGCCCCGACCTCACTGCCTGGTGGCTCGTCCCACCTGGAAGCTGTTTACGTCGAAGTCGGCGCGCTCAGCGCCTTGACGAAAGTGGGCAAAGTCACCGACGGGTTGGACGGGATCGTCGGGTGGTTACTGAGAACTCTGAAGGCCATCACTCCGGACTTCGCCGCATGGTGTGCAAAGAGGGACGACTGGGACACAAAGGTGAGTTTAGGGGGCGAAGTAATGGCTGAAGGGCAGAAGACCGCCTGCGAGGCTGCAATCGCCATCATCAACCTACTGCACCCCATCGTCATCCATCACGCCACGCTGTTCTCCCCCGCAGACATAAGCCGAATCGTGGAACCGGCCCTGAATTTGATCATGGCCGGCATGGCAGCCATAACACCCTCCTCTGACAGTCAGTCGTCGGCTTCGCGTCGGGCTTCGCCGATTGCCACTGCCATGAACTCGCCCATAACCGGCGCGCTGGGGTTCGAGCCATCTTTACGCCAATCGATTGCTTCTGGTCGGTCATGGAAGGATGTGGATTCGTCGTCTGATGCCCGTCGGCACTCGGTGGTACGACAGCTAGCGCCGCCCGAGCTCAAATGGCTCGAGCCGATCCCATCGCTCTACGCCTTCCTCAATGCCTTGATCACCGAGACTTCCCTGTCCGACCAGCTCTTCAAGACCATCCTCATGTACTTGTGCCTGCACATTGGTCAGGACGAACTCGAGTCATCACAGCACGCCGCTTCCGATGCCCTCAGCGAGTTGCTGCACCAGATGTTAAAGGCTGGCCGAAGGGGCGAGCAGTTCTTGTACCAAATCCTCGAGGGGAAGACACAGCTTGAGACGCCAGTGCCCGATGCGGATAGGAAGATTGCTCGCGGCGCTGTTGTGTAGGTGCAAGTGTACGGTCATTGCTCATTGCTCACCCCAGTGCCTGTCGTGTGCTGTACCCACACGTCAACGCAGGACCCTCTGAGAGCGCCGCGACCGTTATCAGCATCGCACCTCTTGGTTCGTACCTCCGCGCAGTACAGTCGACGTCGCGGTTCGTCGGCAACGACAGGAGCGACGACCGGGCGAAGTGGCGCACAGTCGACGTGGAAGTCCTGGCGCTGCTGCAGGATCACCTGATGCAGATAGAAAGGATCAAGGAGGGTTCAGGTCTGGACGTCTGGACCGAGGGATCCACCGCTTGCGACATCTTGCACGGCGTGGTTCCGCTGGTGCACGCGTGAGTGGAGTGGCTTGCAAATGCTTGAGCTTACATCAGTCCCGCCCGCAGAGGTGCGGAGAACGAAGTCCGTTCCGTGTTCGAACAGATCGTTCACCAAATCCCGCAAGCTCTGTTCAGGCTGGCGCCGAACTCCACCACTGCGCCCTACTTTTATCACCCAAAATACATCGAACTCCTCCTTGACGTCCCCGCAAACCTCGACGAGGAAGACGCCAGCATCGTCATCGACTTTTACCAACGAGACGGTCTATGCCTGCCCTTCACCTCGAACTGGATCCGCAACATCTGGAAACTCCTCGAAGCGTTCTATCTGCACCCTAACGCCAATGCCCGGACCCGCAAAAAGGTTACCTCGTTTCTCATGCGCGATGTGTACCGGTATGCTGAGGACCTACCGGAGCACCGAATCCAGCTTGTTGACAAGGCGCTGGTGCCCTTCCTAGAGAAGGTGCTCATGGATGAGCAGGATGAAGAATTTGTCCAAGAGGTCTTGGCTGTGCTCGTTAATGCCGCCGTGGCCGAGACGATGGAGCGAGACGACGAGCGTCGTCGCGTTCGAGCGGAGGAGCTCGCGGCGGAGAACGAAGAGGAAGACGCCCCCGCCTTGCCCAGCGAAGAGCACGAGGATTCTGCGGCTGGCGGAAGCTTTGACGCGATTCGCACGTTGATCGTCAAGCTGGCGACTCAAACAGCTTGCAAGGATAGTGGTGTCCGCTCCGCGCCGGTCATGTCGGCGCAGTCATCTGTCATATCGGCAGAGGGCGCGAGCGTCGAGCGCAAAAGCTCGACTCGATCCCGCGAGGCCCCGTCCGGATTGCGGGGTCTGGTCGAAGCTCTGTCCCCACCGCGCCAGACGAAAGAGCTGCCAGCAATTTCGGCGATCGCGTCACCCGTCAGCGAGGATGCAATGTCTTTCACGGCCACTGTGACCGCCCCGACACCGTCCGAGACACCGCCACTTCCCCCTCACACTGACTGCCGTTCCCTCCATGCCGTCACGTCCCTCATCGCCATATTTGTACGGCTCGCCTTTACGCCGCCCCAATCATTCCCCCTCGTCTCCGCCCCGACGCGCACTCCCGCTTCGTCCAGATCAATCCAGATCTACCGCGACTTGCTTGCCTTACTCTTCCCTATGACCGATGATTCGCAGGGCCCGACGCTCAAAATTCCATCCCGATGCCCGCGTTCACGAATCATCATTCTCCAGTTCCTCACTCGCCTCCGCGCCGACAGCAAACATCGCATCTACCTTCGAACCCGGGTCGACGAAGCCGTCGCGCCGTATGCGGCGATTCTGAAACGGACGCGGGAGACTGAAAAGTCAGAGCTGGACGAGGCCGCGCGACGATTCGCCAGGAGCTCGGCCAGAACCGCCGCCGCCGCCTCTGCCGAACCCGAAGAACGTGGCCGCGCGACTCGCCAAGTCGACAGCGCAACGCGAAGCCGAAGTCGATCCAAGGCGGCCATTGTCCGTGCCGGCCCCGCCGCAGTCGACCCGACCTACACCCCCCTATGGCGCGTTCCCGACGAGATCGCGTTCGAGCGGCCGGCGGATACCCTTCCCAGTCAGGGAATGACTACTTACGATCCGAACCACCCGTCGCTCAAAGACCCCTCGGCTCCGCCTGTCGAAGGTGTCTGGCTACCGGTGTCAGAATATGTGAGGGTGTTGAACGGTATCCTAAGGGGACACGACTGGGAGCTCGTTTCCTACGTCTTGACGTTCTTGCCGGTGCAGTTGTCGAACAAGCTCTTCTTCCACGGCCGCCGAGCGACGAAAGAGGTTCGAGCGCTGCTTGACGTGTTGATCAGTGGCGTCATGCCTGGCGGAGCGCCTTGGGAACGCAGGTTTAACGTGCCGTCGTTCATCAAGCGAGCGGATATCAACTCGGCGGCGTACCAGTCCTTGTCGATCTTGATCTCGTATCGCGGCGTATTTTCCCGCGCAGAAACGGACAGAATGATTCAGGCGTTCATGTCTGGCCTGCAGGGAAGAGAGCAACTCGCCAAGCCGTGTCTCCAGGCGCTCACGCTGTCGGTATACGAACTGGAACAATCCGTCAGCCGAAACTTGACCGAGATCATCCGCGCGATGACCAATGTCCTTACCACGACGGGGCTGGCGGTGCACATCCTCGAATTTCTCATCGCTCTCGGGCAGAACCAGTCGCTCTTCAAGAACTTCACCGACGAGCAGTATCGGCTCGTCTTCCGCATTGCCATCGGATACATTACCGAACACAACGCCCGGTCAGACGGCACGGTCGACCTCCGTGAGCCGACAGCAAACGAGGCGTATATCCTGTCTCAGCACGTCATCGGGCTCGCATATTACGCCATATACATCTGGTTCCTAGCGCTTCGTCTGCCGCAGCGTCCGGCTCTGGTCACAGATCTCACTCGCGAGATCCTCAAGGGACGATCGACCCGGGTGCTCATTGACGAAATGGCCGAAGTGTGCTTCGACTGGCTGGCGAGGTATACGTACGGAAATGCCGACCCCAAGCCCGCCAATAGCTTCTTGTCCGAGGTCGTCATGCGCGGTAGTGCCGATTCGGAAGACTCGGACGCCAACAAGTCAGCCTCGTGGATGCTGGGTGGAGCAATCATCACGGTGACGAGCCATCCTCGGTCCGGATGGGCGACGATCACCACGACCCGGCCGACGGGCACGACGCAGGTGGTTTGCAAGGTGGAAAATGTCCCGTTGGTTGGGCTTGGAGAAGCTGAAGCGGATTTGGTGTCACTCCCCGCGGTTCTGATGGCCAACAGGGCGCCGGACCAGGGTGGGGGCGAAGGCGGAGCGGTATGTCGTGGTCTCTTGCCTCGTGTTCTGCGCTCACTTCAGCTACCCGATGCGCAACAAATTGTGGCCCAGCAGTCGACTGCCGAAGACACCTTCGACCAGACCGCACAGCACGGGTATATTTGGTCGGGGGCCACCCCGTCTCAGCGCCGTAAAGAAGTCATTGTCGACCCTAGCTACCTCGCTCTTCAGCTGCTCTCGTCGTACCCGAATGCCTCACTTGACACGCCGCGCGGACGACTCATCCCGCCTGAGGACAAGTTCACCCGGGCACTCCGCGGTATACAAAACACGCCCGTCATCGACACCCTGAAAATCGCTGTGTTGTATGTCGGTCCAGGTCAAACGACCGAAACAGAGATACTCGGGAACATCGATGGATCGCCGTTGTACCTCGACTTCCTGTCTGGCCTTGGCCGGCTCATTCGGCTCAAAGGCCAGGTGGATGTTTTTGTCGGCGGGCTCAACCGGGACAACGATTCGGACGGAGAGTACGCCTACGCCTGGTGGGATGATCTCACACAGCTGGTCTTCCACACCCCGACGATGATGCCCAACCTCGAAGCGTACCCGCAGTACGATAACAAAAAACGGCTCGTGGGCAACGATTACGTCAAGATCATCTACAATGACTCGGGCACGCAATTCGCCTTTGACACGATCAAGACGGCGTGGAACTTTATCAACATTGTCATCTCGCCGTTCAACACCGGCGCGGGCGAGGACGACATTCCCCGCGCCACATTCATGTCTGAATGGCGCAAGCCGGTAGTGACGAGCTCGGCGGACGAAGGGTGGCAAGACTGGGATCGCGAGGACTGGTTCAAGGTCACAGTCCAAAGGGCGCCTGGTATCCCCGACTTTTCACCCATTGGCACACACAAGCTCGTCTCGCGCCGCGCGCTGCCGATCCTGGTGCGCCACTTTGCGCATCTCGCCAACGACCTGGCGGCGCGGTTTGTGTATATCCGCGAAGCAGCCGATGCGAGCTCGGCAGAGTACATCACGAGCTGGCGAGCGAGGTTGAGGGCCATGCATCGGATGGAGCAGATGTTGCCGCCGAAAGAAGTGCCAGCAGAAGGGGACGTCGAGGCCAGGGAGCAAATGATTAGAGAGTGAGTCCGGGGCTGGGGATCGTTCTCGCAATAATGCTGACGACAGCTTCACGAGATTGTTCACATATCGCCCGCCGCCGAAGAAAGAGGATTAGACCATCGAGGTTGGAATCGGGACGTGCAAGGGTGTATCAGTTGTATCAATACTTACTTCGGGACTCGAGCACGGAATGTACATACAGTCACCACGAGCAACGTTGTTGACTCGGAAATGAGCTTTCCGGGTGCCGCAGGCCTCGTTCGCACGAGGCGCCGAGCCGCAGTGGCTGTACCTGCCGATCGCGCGCAGGTCAAGAATTTGCGAGATAGTCAAGCATAGACAAGCATTTCGCCGATGACGGCACAACAGCCAAGCAGGACCGCGCGGGCTCGTCCGAGCACGTTCCACAAGTTTGTTAGAGCGAGAACGTGCACTGGTCAGCCGGACAGTTGTGATCGTTGATGGCGGAGAGTGCGATGGACGAGCCGTTGGGCGAAGAGCGGCGAAAGTTGGCCGCAAGACTGCGGTTTGTTGTTCCTGGCTGGAAGCGACGGAAGCCGCCCTGAACCGGACATTTCTTGGCATGGCGAACGACACCCCTTACAGAGCACATGATCACCCCCCTTACCCGCTTTCGACGCCGTCATGCATGCTTGCTTGTCCACGACCGTGCGTGTGTAGTCCAACGTCGACGCGGGTCCGGCGGTTTCGCCTTCCAAGAGAACAATATACCAGGAGAACGGCTCGAACAATTTGGGCTTGGACCGGACGCGGTCGCGCGACCAGCCGGCATCATACGCAAGCAAGCTTGTTACGCTTGGCAGGGAGACAACAGCTTGGCGCCGCACCATCAAACCTGCATTTCTGGGCTGTCTGGACGTAGAGCCGTGCACGTTGTTGCGTCTCGACCAATCTCGTTGCAGAAGCGACCAAAATGACCCACAAGTCAGGCCGGATGCGATGGAAAGACGCTTTGCACGTTTGAGAGATGGGTCGTTTGGTCGTCTGGGACGGCTAGACCGAGTGGAGCAGGGTGAGGGTATATAGCGCCTGGTCGAATGGATTATCGTGTCCCCTGTCATCCTCGATCAACCCATCAAAACGCGCAAAGCCTGCCCACCAGGCAAAAGCTACCCCCCTCGACAAGCACCCGCCGACTCGAGCAGCATCCGCCCGACATGTCCGCCTTTCCGCAGTGGGACTACATCTTCGTGATCGCCCTTTTCTTCGCCGCTCTCGATGCGTACAACATCGGCGCCAACGATGTCGCCAAGTGAGCCAGCGACATCCGCTACGTTGCGCTCATTGCTAACCCCAGCTCGTTTGCGACTTCCGTGTCCTCGCGGTCGCTGTCCATGCGACAGGCCATCGTCCTCGCGGGTATCTGCGAGTTCCTCGGTGCCGTCCTCGTGGGAGCCAAGGTCGCCGGAACCATCAAGAACGGAATCATCTCGGTCACCGTTTTCGACGGCAACGCCGGTGTCGCCATGTTGGCCTTTACCTGCGCGCTCGTCGCCTCGGCCACTTGGCTGATGATTGCCACTCGAAACTCGTGGCCCGTCTCCACGACCTACTCGCTTGTCTCCGCCTTGGCCGGTGTCGGTGTCGCCACGGGCGGCTGGAACGCGCCCAACTGGGGCTGGAACGACGGTAAAGGTCTCGCTACCATCTGGGCCGGTATGGGTATTGCGCCCGCCATTGCTGGTGGTTTCGGAGCGATCGTTTACCTGATCACCAAGTACGCCGTGCTCGACCGAAAGGACTCGATAAAGAAGGCATTGATCATGTCGCCTGTCTACTTCTTTACGGTCGTCGCGGTCCTGACCATGTCGATCGGTGAGTCCAGTCGTCGAAGCCACAAATTCCGCTGATCCGCAGTCTACAAGGGATCGCCCGAGCTCAAGCTCGATGAGCTGCCCAGTTCCACCATCGCCCTTGCTATCACCATGACCGCCCTTGTCGTCTCTGTCCTCTCCATCATCTTCTGGATGCCCTACGTCTACTGCAAAGTCGTCCGAAAGGACCACACCATCCGATGGTACCACTTCTTCTACGGACCTCTCCTCTGGAAGCGACCCGCGCCGGAGGTCGACGAGAATGCCCATTTCGTTCCCGACTACCGAGTCCGGGACCGAGACGTTCCCGAGCACGTCCAGCGACAACAACAGGCCGCCCTCAGCCCGTCTGGTTCGCAGAACGGCGAGACCGAGACCAAGCCTTCCGATCCCGAGGCTGCGCCAGGCGCGACTCTCCAGCCCGAACGGGCCAGCATCGCTGCTCCATTGGAGGAGGTCGAAAAGGCCCACCCAATCGAGGGTGCTTGGTACCTGCCCAAGAACATCTGGATCTTCTGCCGATACAAGGTACTCGCTGGTCTGCTTTACGGTTCCCGAGGTGAGTCGGAGAATCTACCAGCGACAGTGAACTCGACTGACCCACAGTCGACATTCACGAGATGCAGTCCGGCGGGCCCGACGCGGCGCGGATCGCTCACATCCACCAGCAGGCCAAGCAGTACGGCAACGAGACCGAGCACCTGTACTCGTTCCTCCAAGTCCTTACGGCATGCACCAACTCGTTCGCCCACGGCGCCAACGACGTCTCCAACGCCATCGGCCCCTTCGCCGCCGTGTACTACATCTGGTCGACGGGCACATTCGGCTCAAACACCCCGACGGAAACCTGGACGCTGGTCTTCGGCGGTGCCATGATCGTCATCGGTCTCGCCACGTACGGGTACAAGATCATGGCCGTCATCGGAAACCGACTCACTCTCATGTCGCCCTCGCGAGGTTTCTCGATGGAGCTCGGCTCGTCCATCACCGTCCTCCTCGCATCGCAGTACGCCCTCCCCGTCTCGACGACGATGTGCATCCTCGGCGCCACCACTGGTGTCGGTCTCGTCTCATCTGGATGGAAGGCCGTCAACTGGAAGGCGCTCGGTTGGATCTTCCTTGGTTGGGTGTTGACCGTGCCCATTGCGGCCATTACCGCCGGGTGCTTGATGGGTATCATCCTCAATGCGCCCCGTTTCTAGAGTGTTGTCGGTAGTACAGATATAGACCATGCAAGCTTTGTTAACGCAGCGTATCGCGAGCGCGATCTTGGGCGGACTCGTTCACAGGCCGAGACATATGCCTCTATAAGCCCCGGCAGACGCCCAGCACGGGTGTGAGCGCGTTGCGACCCTTGTCGCCCACACGCTTGCAGGCTGTAGTCCTATTTCCTCACGCTTCCACACACCTGCTGACTTCTGAGCTCGCGGAAGCCATCTGCGCCTCACGGACACCGTTAGAGGGTTGTCGAAGCAGACGCAGTCGGCGAAAGGGGAGTGGCGAGACATACGACCGGGGCTGCGGGCCCGATATCACTCAGTGAAGAGTGCTGGAAAGGCTACGATGCATGACAATGCACGACCCTGCTTTCCCTGCATCTCACGACAGATGTCAGCTCATGGTTCTGCTTCTCGCGTTTCACACGTTCGGGGCCGCATTTAACAGCAGGCCAATCGCATCATCGCCACTCGAACATGAATCCGTAGTGAATGCGCAATTGACGAAAGTCAGACATGGGGCTACATATGTGCAGCGAGCTCTGGTACCTCCGCCGGGGGCTCTCGCACCTCAATGCACGGGGCCTGGGCATTACATGTACCAGTGACGCACCGCCAGATGGCCGATCACTCAAGGCTGGAGGCCCCTCAAGAACGAGCTATTTCAGTCACCGCAGCGACAGTCTGGTCGAGTCTGACCTCCGCAAAAGATGTCGCACGCTGTGATCCCTCGCTATGAGCCGTCATGCCTTGTGATCTCCTTGTGTCGAGGCATGGAGCTATTTTGAGAGCGGCTGACACGACGTGTGATCGGATTGGCAAGCGCATCCAAGGGAGTTTGCGAAGCCAGCCATTGTTGCCACTCAGCTTGGACTCCGCCTGTCCTGCCGCGAGGACAACCCGGGCACGCACAAGGCGCACCTATGATGCTAAGGTGCAACACGGCCGCACATCCAGCCTGCGCACGAGTACCGAGCCGGGTTGGCCACGCAAGCATGCCTGAAGGAAAGCAAGATGCATGCGCGGCCGCGCGAATAGGCAGCGGCCCTGAGCGAGACGCAAGCGAAGCAGGCACGGCTCGACTGAGCAAGAATGAGCGAGATCAGCCGAGTCATCCGTTTCCGATTTGTATTTCGCCTTCCGTCTTGCCATGGCCCTGATGGTCATCAGCAGTCATTCCAACGCAATATGCGGCCTTTTGAGCGGGGTAAGAGGGATGCAGTCGGATTCCGATGTTTTCCTCTGCGTGTCATTGGCCGAATCGACCCGGCCGGCCAGCCGTGGAGGTCATTGTCGAAATGTGCGAGGTGCTTAAGAGTCGAGAGCTGTACTTGCCGACGCAACAACGATTCCCTCAAACAAGGAGTCACTGCTGACATTGATATCGACTGATCAGGACATTCTCGTGTTCTCATTGACCCCCCTTCACGATGATGGACACCATACCAGCTGCTGTCTTTGTCGCTGCTGCGGCGGCATGGAGCCTGTCAGCCGGACCCAAGAAAGACGCCCGGTGGGTGAGACTCGCGAGGAGGGATTGGCACTGACTGCCAGACCTGCAGTAGCCCCGCCGGACAAGGGACATCGATGTGGGGTCGACATGCCAATGGAGAATGGCATTCCCGAGGTCCAGCCGTTGACGGATGCCCAAAAGGATGTAATCCATAGCACTGCGCCGGTGTTGGCAGAACATGGCTTCACCATCACCAAGCGGTTCTGTAGGTACTTCTGCGCCATTCAGGGGTAACACCTAACAAGCAGACCAGCAGATGCTGCGTGCTCACCCGGAACTGCGAGAGGTCTTCTCGGAGAGCTCGCAGAAAGTGCGTCACGCTCGAAGCACCGGCGGAAGGATGCACAGCTGAAGGCAGACCGATCATCAAGCCTTTGTCCTCTCGCAGGCCGTTCACGCCTATGCTATCAACATCCATGACCTCACCCCACTTCTACCGGTCGTCCAGCGGATAGCGTACAAGCACGCCTCTCTACACATCACCCCGGATCAGTACGCCATCGTCGGCAGGCACCTCATACAGGCAATCATTGACATCCTCGGTGAGGCAGTCACACCCGAGATTGGCGACGCCTGGACGCATGGCTACTGGAACCTGGCCAAGGTGGGCTACGACGGTGCATGTGTAGATCTGCGCTGAGGTCAGCTCTTCATCGATACCGAGCAGGGCCTGTATGATGACGCGACGTCGAAGGGCGGTTGGGTGGGATGGAAGGAGTTCACCGTGGCCAAGAAGGTCAAGGAGAGCGACGAGGTGGTCAGCCTATACATCGAGCCGACAGAGCCGAGGCAGCTGCTGCCGTATCATCCGGGACAGTACATCGCCGTGTCGTTGTATATCCCCTCGTTGGGGTACAAGCAAGCCAGGCAGTAAGTCGCAAGCCACACCGCGCAGTGACCATTCGCCGACTTACAGATACTCGTTGTCGGACGTGCCCAACGAGAAGCTGTTCCGCATCTCAGTGCGGAGGGAGGAGCACGACAAGGCATATCCGGGACGGTGCGTTGCGACATCTCCACTCAGCAGCGCTGACGACCAGGGTCAGCAACGCGCTGCACGCGATACAAGAAGGGACAAGCATCGACGTTGCTTACCCCGGAGGCGATTTCCACCTCGACTCCTTGGACGACGGCAAGGCACCTTTGATCCTCCTCTCGGCGGGCATCGGCCAGACCCCTTTGTACTCCATCTTGCGGTCCCAGATCGACACGGGGCGGCCCATCACTTACGCTACCGTCGCTCGCAATCACGCATCGCACGCATTCGACGAGGACTTGCGTCGACTGGCCGACGAGCACCCCAATGTGACCTATCGGGTCTTCCATTCCCGGCCGGATACTCAGAGTACAGGCAGACCTGCACCTCATTTCGAGGGTAGGCTCTCGACCAAGAAGCTGGAACGGGAGCTGCACTTGTCCGACAACAGCGCGGGGTACTAGTAAGTTCCAGCGCATTGCGGTGTACCAGGCTAAGTGCCAGCCTATGTGGACCAAGCCAGTTCATGCTGGACATCAAGAGGGAGCTGATGGATCTCGGCGTGGAAGAAAAGCGCATACATTTGGAGCTCTTCTCGGCAGGGGAGCCCCAATGATACGTAATGCTGAGCGGATGATGAATAGATGCTACATCGTACACGATGCCCTGTCATTTCCGTGGCTAACCGCCTCTCTTCCCCAATTGAGGCTGCCCCAATCCTCCTGCCCACTCCCTCATGCATGATGAATGATCCTCTCGAGGACGCCGTCGAAGCCCGATCGATGGTCGAGGCGCCGTGGCGGTTGCAGGGGCCGGTACTACTTGTCCGCGTCGTGGTCCGGTGCCTTCGTCTTCAGCTCGATAGCGGGTCGCGCCTCCTTGCCGAACAACGACAGCACCGAGGTCTGTACGAGCGTGTACACCATGGAAGTGAGCCAATACAGGCTCAGACCCTATCATAAGTTGGGCACACCTCGTTGTTCGTTCTTCTCCTCTACTCACGCTCGGCACAAACATCGACGCAAGGACGAAGAACCCGACCCCATAGGCCCGAGAGAGCTTGGAGAAGATGTGAAGGGTATATGCGGGCGAGAGCGTCTTTTCAAACTTCTCTTTTGCCCATGCCCATACTCCCGCCGG
>Ga0308169_10001649_pt1 | contig 25305 bp, 22 predicted proteins | sample PhyBR1_2_FD_202139 | JGI IMG/M metagenome (GOLD analysis project Ga0308169, IMG submission 202139) | Phyllosphere microbial communities from UC Gill Tract Community Farm, Albany, California, United States - DLSLSB.R1 | ecosystem: Host-associated > Plants > Phyllosphere > Unclassified | place...
CTTCCTCCAGGGCCGCGCCTTCGTCTTTGCGAGCCAGTTCTCCGAGGTCCTGCCGCAGCAGCTCGCCAAGCAGTACATCGACGCGGCGAATCAAGTCCTCGAGTCGGCCGGCGCGAGCGTGCCCGTTAAGGTCTCGGCTGTGCGCGCCCTCACCAAGTGCGTCCCCGCTCGACGTTCGAGCTCACGCTTACCCTCCCTCTCTGCGCGTCGACCTGACGCTCTTGTACCTCCAGCTTCTTCCGCCACCTCAAGGAGAACGTCGAGCCAGCACAAGCCGCCGCCGCCCTGTCCAAGCTCCTCCCCCTCCTTTCGGGCGCAACCGAGAACACGCTCGTCCTCGTCCTCGACGCGATCCAGTCGTCGCTCAAGGTCGGTGGGTCGGTGCTGGACGAGCAGACGACGCGCGCTCTCGTCAAGACGGTGCTCGAGGTCTGGTTCGCCAAGCCCGAAGGTGCGTCCCTTTCCTCGCCCTCCTCGCGCTGCACCTGCGGCGCTCCTTCTGACACTTCGTCCTCGCGCAGACCCTCTTCTCGGCTCCGCCATCTCGGACGTCTTCGCCTCCCTCTCCTCTTCCTCTTCGCCTATCGTCCAGTCTTCGCTCCTCAACGAAGGCCTCCCCGCCCTCGTCTCGACCATGATCGAGATCCGCTCCGACCCGTCCTCCATCCGCGCCGCCGCCTCGCTCGACATCACCTCGGCCATCTTCTCGCGCTTCCCCACACCCTTACCGCACGGCGCCTTCGACCGCGTCGCCGAGATCGTCTTCGAGATGCTCGCCGGGACCGAGGACCGCGACATCATCCAGTCGGGCCTCGACATCGTCACGACCGTCATTCGCAAGGACGTTGACCAGCTCCTGAACTGGTGCGTCTCCTCCCTTCGTCAGTTCGTGAGCGCGACCGTGCACTGACCTCGTCCTCCCCCTCCTCTCCTCTTCCACCCTCACGCAGGCGGTCGTCATCGGGCCAGTCGGGCCTCGAGCTCGTCTTGGCGCAGGTCGCCAAGCTTCTTCAGCCGTCGGAGAACGAGTCGGCCGGCCTGTTCGTCGGCGACCTCGTCATCCACCTCGTCCGCAAGGCCGGCTCGTCGATCGGTCCGGTCCTGCCCGACCTGCTGCAAGCTTTCGTTACCCGCCTCGCGACGGCTCAGACGGCGATGTTCACCCAGGTGCGTGCTCTCCCCCTCTACGTGCTCGCCGGTACCGCTCGAGCGAGGGACTGACGACCGTCGACTCGCTCTCGCTCCACCCCATGTCTCTTCTTCGCCCTCGCCCTCACCGCCCGCAGAGCCTCGTCCTTCCCTTCGCCTACCTCATCCACCAGCAGCTCGAGAACGTCCTCTCGCTCCTCGAGTCGCTCACCGTCCCGTCCGGGGTCGGGCAACCCGGCCGACCTGCACTCGAGGTCCTCCTCACGGCCTGGTGCGACTACGCCGGCGACTTCCAGGGTTTCTGGAACCAGAAGGTCAGCTCGGTCGCGCTGTCGCAGCTGTACGCGGCGGCGGCGGCGAGGGAGACGCTGCAACACGTCCAGGTCAAGGGCGACTTGGTCGTCACCGAGGCCAACGCCAACCGGATCATGACGCGCTCCCGGGCACGAGCCAGTGCGTCCGACTTTCTCTGCTCCTCGCTCTCGACACCTTTTTCTCTGCCACGCGCTGACGAGCCCGTTCTTGCTCCCTCCAGATCCCGATCAGTTCCAGCCCGTCCCGTTCCCGGCCAAGGCGCTCAAGCTCCTCCTGCACGACGCTCAGACCGCCGCACAGTCGAGCCAGGCCAAGGGCGTGCCGGACGGCGCCGTTTCGGACGACGAGGACGACGAGTGGGCGGACGAGGGCGCCGAGTTCACGGCGGGCAACGAGCGCGACCTCGACTACCTATCAGGTGCGTCGCAGTCGCACACCTTCACCTTCTCGACTCTCGCTGAATCTTTGCCCTCCTCGCTCGCAGAGATGCTGTCGAGCGGCGGTCTGAATCGGTACATGCAGGGCGGCGACGACGACGAGGAAGACGAGCTCGACGAGCAGGACCTGCACGACGATCCGATCTGGCAGCTCGACCTCTCTGTGCGTCGCCTCGTTCCTGCTCCCTCTCGACCTCTTCGGTCCTCTCTCTGACGTTGAACCTTGCCTGCAGGCGCACCTCTCTGGCTTCTTCCGCCACGCCTACGAGGCCGACCAGACGTCCTTCCGCCGACTCGCCGAGACGTTCCTGAACGAGGACGAGAAGGGCGTCCTCTCGCACATTCTGCAGTCTGCGTAGACGTTCCTCCTCTCTGCATGTGCAACCAGTCGGTGGTCCTCGAATCCTCGTGAGCGAGCCTCGGCGAGCAGTCGGCGCGCGCAGAGCCGCCTTCGTTACGAGGCCGCTCGTGCCGCTCTTTCGCGGGCTGTGCCCTCGTGATCCGCTCTCGCAGTGCAAGTCGTCGTGCTGGTCTGGCCAGCTGGACTGAAGAGGCGACGGTCGACGAGAGAAAGGCCAGCAGAGGAGAGCAAGAGGGGCCGACTCGAGCTCCGCCCGCTCCCATGCTCTCGACAGCCCACGCGGGCAGCCTCGCCTCTGTGCAGGCCTCGACTTCAACCTCTGCCATACCCTCGGCCCGAGCGCTCGGCAAGCGACGCCTCGACGAGCCCATGGCGACCGCCGCCCCGGCTCCGCGAACAGCGCCGGCGTCCCGACCGGCACCAGCGCCTGTCGAGGCGGCCAAGCAGCAGGAGCGTCGGGTGACTCGCAGCTCGCTAGGCGGAGCGAGCAGCAGCACCCAGGAGGCGAGCGCGGTCGACAGCGAGCGTGCGTCCCCTCTCGCTCGAGTGTTTGGCTGCGATGAAGCTGATGCTACCCTCTTGCTGTGCCCTGCAGGTGCTCAAGCCGCTCTCTACCTTCCTTCCGACACCCTCATCCTCCTCACGACCCGCCAGCCGTCCGATGTCACCGTCCACCGTCCCTCGTCGGCATCCTCCAGCCTCGCACCGCCTCACGCACCACCACCTACCGGTCCGCCTCCGTCCGACGCCATCGCCAACGATGTGCCGAGCGAGATTGCCGAGAACGGTGGCGCAGAACAACCACTCTTCCGCCTGCTCGACGAGCTCGAGCTTCTTCCGCCCCGAGGAGCCCGACACGCCCTTCCAGCCGAGGTGCGTCCTCTCCCAGTCTCTTTTGAAAACAGCGTGAGAATCAGAATCGAGCTGACGACGCTCCTGCGCAGGCCGACACGTCCGACGCCTTCTACCTCCGCCTGCACCGCTACCCCGAGGTCCTCGAGAAGCGGGCGTCCCGCCTCGAGCGCGAGCGCCTCATCCACGAGCGCTCCAAGCTCATCATCGAGCTCGAGGAGCTGCGCGGTCGCACCTGGGTCTACGCCGGCAACAGCGCCGGCGGCCGTGCCGAGGAGGAGAGGCAGCGCAAGATCAAGGAGATGCAGGACCGGCTCGCACGGTGCGTCTCGTTCGCGCTCACCATTCTGGCTCGAAGATGCGTTGCTGCGAGAAGGAAGCTCACGCTCGACTCGTCCCGCACGCAGCTACGACGCCCTCCTCCCGAACCAGCCTCGCAAATCCAACTTCCTCAACCTTTCGGTCGGCACCGCCGGCCCACCTCTCGCCACGGCGACCGGCGGCCCGCTCTCCCGCCGCGACTCGCACGCCCGCACCGAGTCACCATCCGCTCCAGGCCCATCATCCTCGCGCTCGCGCCGAGAGCCGCTCCACCGCCCGCCGACGCCGATGAGCGCGACGGCCTCGCAAGCCGGCGGCGGCGGCGGCACCAAGATCCGCATCAAGTTCGGGGCGTCGAGCGCTGCTGTCGCGCCCGCCTCGCCTCGCCGAGCGTCCCGCAGCTCCGCCGTCGCCGTCGACCCCGCAGTCGAGGACGGCGAGGACGACGAGCTCCTGAGCGACGACGAGGGCGACGCGAGCCGGTACACCATCCGCGGCGAGCTGCGCAAGGGCCCCAAGCGCGATCGCCGAGCCGAGCGAGCGCGCGCCGAGGAGCGCAAGAGGCTCGGCCTGCCGCCGAGGGCGAGCATCACCAAGGCGTTGACGGGCAAGAGCGGGATCCAGCGGCGCTCGGGCGGGAGGAGGCGAGCGTCGAGGTCGTACGCCGACGGCGACGAGGACGAGGACGAGGATGAGGACGAGGAGATGGGCGGCGAGGAGTACGAGGGCGGCGAGGGCGGGCGAAACGAGTGGGACGGCTACGACTCGGAGACCGGCCGCCCTCTTCGCGCTTCGACCTCGCGCGCACCCGCTCAACTCGTGCGCAGGCGCCTACCCGACTCGTTCTTCCACTCGACGTCGCTGCGCGACGCCGTCATGGCGTCTCACGGCCCGAACGCCCGACGAGCGTCGACTCGGGTCGCCTACGCTTTCGGCGAGCGCCTCCCCGACGCGGCGCTGCTCAACGTCGCCGAGTTTGAGCCGCGAGGAGGCGTCGCAGGCGACGAGGACGACGACGAGGAGGGCTACAGCCGCACGACGCTCGAGGCCATGGTGCAGGAGCGCAGCCTCGAGCGGCACGGCGAGACCATGGTCCTCCTCGACGGGCGCATCCTGCCCAAGTCGGCGCTCGACGTCTGGCGCGACGGGCCCCTCGCCGTCAGCCCTGCTCGGCGCAGCGCCCTGTCGTCCGTCGCGCCCTCGGCGGCGGCGTCGGTTGTCCAGGACAGCGCGTCCGACGCCGGCTCGACGGTGACGGGGTCGTCGCGCCTCGCTCCTCCTGCGGCGCCGCTCGCGAGGCGCAGTGGCGCTCTCTGGGCGAGCGACGCCTCGCCGAGCGTGTCGAACGCGCCCTCGCCCGCACCGGCTTCCCCGCCTGCATCCCTCGCCCCTCCTCCGCCATCCTTCGAGGAGCCGCCGCCGCCTCGCCCTCCTCATCTCGCCTCGACCTCAACCTCGCCTCGCCGCTCGCAGGTCTCGGTCGGGCCGCCCATGTCGCTCTCGATGCCGATGCAGCAGGACTGAGTCGGCTTGGAACGCTCTCGAAGGTTGACGACTGGGTAGCAGCGCTTCTCTCTGTCACATAACGCTCTCGCAACATGTCGTTTGTGAGCGACAGCGTGAGCGGTAGCGCAAGGCACGCGGAGTCGAGAGCACGAAGCGTTCGAGCAAGCGGTCGAGAGCGCGCTCAGGCCTCCTGGCTCTCTCTGGCTTCGACAGCTTTGCCGCCTTTCCAAACGCTCGCTCTTTCCTCTCTCAGGTGCGAGACGAGATCTCTGCGCCTCTCTCTCTCTGCAAAGGTAGGCGAGCGAAGGGGCGTTGCAACTTGGGAAGGACGAGAAGGAAATCAAAAGCGAGGCGAGCGACGTAGTGCTGACAGGGTAGGGGGAGACGAAGGGAGGGAGAGAGATCTAGTACCCGCCGTACGACGACATGGCCCTGCCGGCTGCGCCGCGCGACGAGCGGCCCGCCGCACGCGACGACGACGAGTACCCGGCGCTCGAGTCGAGCCCGCCGCCGCCGAACGACATGCCGGCGCCTGCGCGCCCGGCTGCACGTGCGCGAGCCGCAGCTGACGACGCCGACGACGACTTGGCCATCGAGTGTGCGGCGACGACGGTGCCGGTCGACTCGTGCGTCGCAGCCGCACGGTGAGCGGCGGCTTCGGCCTCCTGCGCCGCGGCTCGCATGCGCGCCGCGAGCCGAGTCGCGGCAGCGTGAGCCTGCTCGATGTGCGACTGCACCTCGGGCGAGTGAACGTAGTCGCGCGCGAGGCTCGCGAGCGACTTCTCGTGGTTGTCCGCCTTGGCCTGGAGCGACGTGGTGCGGTCGGCGAGGTGGTCGGTCGCGTCGGCCGTGCTGGCTGCACTCGCGTGGGCGTCTTCGGCGGCGGCGGCGGCGTCGCTCGAGCTGGCGCCGCCGAGACCGAGGCCCGCCATCGAGCTCGAGAGGCCTGCGCCTCCTCGCCGAGTCGCGCTCGTGCCGTACGCGCCCGCCGCAGCGTCCTCGTCGCCCGACGAGTCGGCACCCGCACCATTGAGGCCTGCACAGGAAAGGACGAATGAGCTCGCGAGTCGTACCCACGAGCAGCGGGAGAAAGAGAAGGGGACGCACCGGCCATGGCGCTCAGGCCGCCGCTGCGGCCGTACGAGCGAGACGAGGACGACGCGTTGCGCCCGTAGCCGCTGTTCGAGTCGTCGAGGTAAGATGAGGCACCGCGAGCTGCGCGCACGACGAAGAGGGGTCAGCCAGGTCCGCAGGAGCGGGAGGAAAGGACAGAGCGGGCGACTCACGCATTTCGGGTTGCTGCGAGCTGAACTTGGAGGCGAGAGCGAAGGAGGCGAGCGAGCTGAAGCACGAGAGCGTGAGGTAAGGAAGCGGAAGCAAAGGCCGGCCGACAGGGAGCTGGAAGGTGGGCGCGCTCGGCGACGCCGCACGGACACTCCGCGGACCCCGCTATCGAGTCGCCGAGCGTCCCCTGTCCGCGCCGCGCGTCTCCTGTACGGACAGCAGGAAGGGGCGCGTCACAGCCGGGCGATCTCTCGCGTGGAGAGGCGGGTCGACCAGAGCAACTCGAAGAAGAGAGGAGGAGGACGAGGGGCAAGGAGGCCAGTCGTCGGCGGTGCTAGCCGGCCGTGTAGTGAGCCGAAAGCTGCTCTCGTCCTTTGTGCGATCCGCCCATGTTGCAGCGCGAGCTTGCGGGAGGCAAAGAGGTCGTCGAGGAAGCGGCGGAGCACGAGGAGAGCGGGTCGACTTGCGCTGCCGGTGATGCCGCAAAGTCGAAAGCGGCCCGCAGAGAGAGCGCAGCACAGCAGCAGCAGGTCTGCCCAGGTCGAGCAGGGCGAGGCAGAGGCAGCAGGAGCGAGCGAGAGCTTGAGGAGGAGCGACGAGGAGGAGAGCGAGCCCTCGACCTTCGACACCCTCGCCGAGCAGCACCACGAGCACCGCCAGCAAGCTCTCATCCTACCTGCACCGCTCCTGCAGCGGCGCACCGGCCCGCGTCGACCCTCGCCGCCGACACCGCCGAGCCAGCTCTCGTCACTCGACCCGACCTCGCCAGGCCCGCAACCACGCGCCCGGGCAGCACAAACGGCACTGCAAGACGAGCTCTGCATTCTCAGGTGCGTACATCTGCTCCTCTCTTCGTGCACGAGCGGTTGTCGCCGTCAGGGCAGCGGTGTGGGGCATCCTCGCTCGAGTCGTGTGGGAGCGCGCCCACAGAGCCGCACGCAGCTTGTCCGAGCGCTCGCAGCGCAGAGATGGCCAGACGAGCCTCGTTGGGCCGAAAGGCTCTTGCGGCGGGCGAGCGCCGTCAAGCGCACGGCGCCGTCGTCCTCGCAGCTCCCCATTCACCGAGCAACCTCGCACAGCCGCGCACAGCCCCGAGCTGACCCTCTCGACGCGCCTCGCAGGACCGCAACATGCTTCGTCGGCTGTCCGAGGCGTCGAGCCTGTTCTCGCGCGGCCCACCAACCTCGACAGACTCTCCCCCACCGCTCCCTTCCTCCGACTCGAGCCACTCGCTGTCATCCGCCGCCTTGACCGAGGCCCTCTCGTACGACCTCGTCACGTCGCCTCAGCCAACCCGTGTCGCCCACGCCAAGGAGGACCTCCGCCACGCCCTCGACGACCTGCAGCAGGCGTCGCCGAGCGAGGTCGAGACCCGCCTGTCGGCCCTCGCCACGATCCAGCTCGTCCTGCAAGAGCACGACGTGCAGGACGTCCAGCGCGCGTTCTCGAGCCTCGGCGGCTTCGAGATCGTCGTCGGCGCCTTGGCCGCCATCGACGGTGCGCCTCGCTCCGAGCAGGCGCGCAGCGAGACGGGCGACGGCGAGCTCGAGGCGCCGCCAGACGCCTCGTCGCAGGACCTGCACCTACACGACGACGACGTTGGCTTCCACCTCGCGACCCTCATCTTCCACGTCCTCCACCTCGCCCTGCGCCTCTCCGCCAACTCGGACTTTCTGTCCTTCCCCGCCCTCGCCTCGGCTCTCGACTTGTCCGGCATCCTCGCACCCGACGCATCGCTCGACGACAAGGCGCGCAGCCTGTCGCTCCTGTGGGCGTTCCTCGTCGGCGACTTTTCGGAAGGCGCGAGCGCCATCGTCGTCGTGCGCTCCCGGGTCGTCAAGCGGCTCGAGCGCCAGCGGGACGACGACGATCAGGCGCCGTCGACGGCGCTCGATGCGGTGCGCAAGCTCGTGGCCGACCGTCGCGCGCAGGACGTCGTCGAGGCGGCCCTCCACCCGGCCGTCGCGCCGCTCCTGCTCGACCTCGTCGACTCGCAGCTCGACCCGACGGTCGAGGCCGAGCGCCAGCTGCGCCTCACGGTCGTTGCACTCGTCACGAGCCTGCTCGATCGGCGCAACGGCGAGAAGAGCGCCGTCGGGCTCGGCGAGGCGGGCCTGTTGAGCGCGGCGCTCGAGCGGGTCCTCGGTGCGAGGGAGGGCGACGGCATCGGGCGGCGCAGGGTCGAGGGCGACGAGCGCGAGGTCTGGATCGAGATGGCGAGGCGGCTCCTCGGCAGCACAGGCGCCGCGACGCAGGACGCGCGCAAGCTGTTCGAGGCGGCGGGAGGGAGGGCGGACCTCGACGACGAGCTCATGCAGCTCCTCCTCGACACCCTCCCCGGCTCGCACGCGCCGCCATGCGTCGAGTTCGACTTCGACCAGGCGCAGACGTCGAACATGTCGCTGCGCTCCCTCGGTCGCCCCTTCCCGCCACCGACGCACGGCTACAGCCTCCTCGCCTGGATCTCCATCGTCACCCCGCCCTCCTCGCCCCTCATCGTCTTCGGCGCGACCGACCCGTCCTCGCGCACCTTCTTTGAGCTCTCGCTCCTCCCCTCCATGCGCTTCGCCGTCCAGACGAGCTTGCGCTCTCCCCCCCTCGAGTTCGCCGCCTACACCTTCTCCGCCGACTCGTTCCACCACGTCGCGCTCGTCCACCAGCGGCCCAAGTTCGTCGCGCAGTCGATGTGCTCGCTGTACGTCGACGGCGAGCTCGTTGACTCGGTCAAGGCCGCCTACCCGGCCGCGCCGCCGCACGAGTGGGACGTCCAGGCCTGGTTCGGCACGCCGAGCGAGCGCGCCGCCGCGCCGCCGACACGCATGGGCGACGACGCGCGAGCGCCGGCGCCGAGGTGGAAGCTCGGCCCGAGCTGGCTCGTCCACGGCGAGCTCCAGGCCGACTTTCTCGAGGTCTGTGCGCGACTCGGTCCTCGCTACGCCGGCACCTTCCAGGACATTCTCGGCCGCTTCCTGTGCGTTCTCTGCTCTCCATGAACCCTCTCACGAAATGCTAAGCGAGAGCTGACGCCTAGGCCAGCGCAGTACCAACTCGTCCGCCTCGACCCTCAACATCCGACTCGACGCCCTCGCGCGCAAGTCGACCCCGACTCGCGGCAGCTCCGCCATCGCGTCCTCCCCGCTCATGTACGCCCTGCGACACCGTGGCTCGGCGATCGTCCCCGAGCACCGCCTCTACTTCGCCCTCTCGGCGACCAACCTCCTCACGGCGCCGGCGGGCGCGAGCGAGACGGTCAAGCTCGCGGCGGCGGCCAAAGGCCCGGCCATCCTCAACGCCTCCATCCCGGCGCAGGTCGACGAGGTCGTCGTCCGCCTGAACGGGCTCGCGCTCGTCGAGAACGCGACCGTCGTGCGCCGGCGTGCGCTCGACGACGCGCTGTGGGCGGCAGGAGGGACGACGCTCCTCCTGCGCTGGGTCGAGAAGGCGTCGACGGCGTCGCAGCTCGAGCTCGCGGTCGCTGTACTCGTCGAGGCGCTCAAGGACAGCTGGCGCTTGAACGAGGAGGCCGGTGCGTCCGCACCTCATCTCCCTGTTGCGCTGCGTCAGAGCTGACGCCGACCTGCTCTTGTGCTCGCAGAAGAGCAACACGGCTACGAGATCCTCGCCCTGCACCTGCGCAACAAGGCGAGCCTCGTCACGGCCGGGGTGCACGACTCGATCTTCGCCCTCGCCGGCTTCGACCTCGGCTCGCCGTCTCGCTCGGTCGTCAGCAACACGCTCGCCTTCCAGCACCTCGTCCTCGACTTTCCGCTCTGGTGCGAGACGGAGGCGGCCGTCCAGCGCACGCACTTTGACCGACTGCGAGAGCTCGTCACGACGAGCGACTTCGCCGACTACAACCTCAAGAAGCTCACCAAGCTCCGTGCGTGCTTCTTCCTCTCACGCAGTCTCAGTAGTTTCAGCAGGTACGAGACTGACGCCGCGACTGCACACGCAGATGTCGTCCGCAAGATCGTCTCGGCGCTGCGCGGCAAGGCGTTCGAGCCCGCGCTCATCGACCAGGTCGTCGACTTCTTTATGCTCGTCGTCCGGTCGGCATTCACGACCGACTCGGTACGCTACCTCGCGACCTACTTGGCGGCGGCGCTCACGACCGGTGCGTCTCTCGCCTCACGACGAGCGAGCGCGAGCGCGCGCACCGTGCTGATTCTCTAGTGCTCAGCAGACGCTCGGACCGCGCCAACACCCACCTCCTCGCCGTTCGACATCTCGTTCATCCTCAACGCCCGCACGAGCGACGCAGGCCCGCATCGTGCGCCTCTGCGGGTCCTCGAGCACCTTCACGACCTGCTCCTCGACCCCGACCAACCCGCCGCGCTCAGCAAGTGGGCCAAGCACATCCGTACGTCCCTTCGTCGCGCTGTATGCACCTGGAGCACCCAGAGAATGTACCTGACCCAGTGCTGGTCGTACGCAGGCACAAAATGGGCGCTCGCGCTCCTCCAGGACCGATCGACCCCGCCTCTCGCCGCCGTCCTCGTCTTGCGCATCCTCTCGCGCCTCATCCAGACGCAGGGTCAGCCGTACGTCGCCAAGTTCGCCAACAGCGACAGCGGCTTCGCGATCCTGCGCGTCGCCCTCCCCCGCCTCTGGACCTTCGCCCCGGTCCACCTCGCCCTCTTCGCCCTCCTGCACGGCCACGACATCACGACTCTCCCGCTCGACTCGCCCTTCCAGGCGTCGACCCTCCTCTCGTCGTCGGGCAAGGCGATCGCTACGGCGCCCGAGGTCCTGCGCGTCATCATCGCCGTCGTCGGTCAAGGCCTTCAAGCGCTCGACCACGCGCAGCACAAGCCACCGCACGACGTAGAGCGCGTCGACCTCGACGTCGCAGCTCGAGATGCAGCGCGAGCCGGACTCGAGCACGGTTTCGGCGTCGTCGTCGAGCTCCTCGCGCAGGCCGGCCGCACGACCGCCGAGGAGGCCGATTGGCCGCTCTTGAGCTCGCCCGTCGCGCTCAGCCAGCTCATCCGCGTCCTACAACCCGTCCTTCGTCTCCCTTCCGCGCCTGAGCAACCTGCAGGCGCCGAGCCCTCGCCCCTCCCGATCCTCGCCGCCGCCAAAGGGTTCGAGCTCGAGCAGGCCGACGACAGCGACAAGCCCTCGTCCCGCCTCGACTCCTCGCCTCGCCTCGATCTCGAACCCACCACGGCGACGCCGTCCAGCACCGACGCCGATGGCTCGCCGTTCGCGACCGTCGACGGCTCGGCCCTCCCCAACCTCCCCACCACGACCTGCTCGGCCGCCGCCCTCATCCTCGACCTCCTCGCCCAGCAGGTCACGCACGGCATCATGACGCGGCACGTGCGTCAGGCGTCGTCGATCACGCCCGCGTTGGCCCAGTTCGCCTCGTCGGACCCGTCCCTACAGCCTTTGCGCATCGTCCTCGACGCCGGCGCGTCGAGCTACGCACGCAGCCAGGTCGCCTTCCGCACCTCACTCTTCAAGCAGGTGCTACATCGCCTTTCTCGGGCAAGTACGGCCCCGGTCGTCGCCGCGCGGGTCTCGGCTCTCGTCGAGGTCGCGACGTCCTTCGCTGTGCAAGGTGCGTGTCTTCCTCGCACCCTCCCCAGTGCAGGTGAGGCTGCTGACGAGCTTCCTCTCGCAGGCTGGATCGCCGACATCCCCTTCGTTCTCGGCTTCGTCCTCACGTACTTCGAGAAGCTGCTCGACGAGACGGCGCTCGTCGCCTCTCCTGTTCGAGCCGCGTCGACCGACATCTTCTTCTCCTGCTCCAGCCGCCTCATCATGCTCGGGTACGTCGCATTTTCCTTCCTTTGAGTTCTGAAGGGCGAGACGCTGACTCCCACTCGCCGTGCGCGCAGTCTGCTCGACCCGGTCAGCATCGCCGCCACGCTCAACCTCCTCGCCGTGCACCAGCTCGCCGCCTTTTCGCCCCAGAACGACGACACCGACAAGGTCCGACTCGTCCTCCATCGCCTCGCTCGCCTCGTCCGCCTGCCCGATCACGCCAACCCGGCCATGCACGCTCTCCGGCTGTTTGCGCTGCAGCGCCCGCCCGACGTCGACGCCGTCTTCTGCCGCGACGTGCAAGACGGTGCGTCCTCGTCATCTTCCTCGAGGGGCTCGATCGCCGCTGACTCGAGCATCTGCGTCGACAGGTTCGTCCGAGGTCTCGGTCGTCACGCAGGTTGTCGAGTCGGTGAGTCCTGCTCGTCCTGCTCGTCCTGCTCGTCCTGCTCCCTCAGCTGTGCCTCGCTGACGCCGCACTTGTGCAGGACTACAACGGCCTGCTCGCCTTGGTCGAGGCGCACGACGAGCAGCTCAAGCGCACGGACCCGTCCTGGTTCGACTTTCTCGTCGAGGAGAGCGCGCACGGCCACGGCGCCGTCGTCGCCGAGCTCGAGCGCATGCAGGACCTTGCAGATCAGCTCGAGCAGAAGAGCAGTGGGCAGGGCCGTCGTCTGCGCAAGCGGCGGCGGTCGGTCTCGGAGTGGAAGGTCAGCGTGCAGGAGCAGGACCGTGCGAGGGCTGCCCATGTGCGTCCTCGTCCTTCTCCTCGACTTCACCCTTCTCTCCCTGACTCGACATTGGTCTACAGGCCAAGCAGGATCGTGCCGAGCAGAAGGAGCGTGTCGCAGCCGAGTGGGAGGGCCAGCTCAAGGCGAGCGAGCCGCAGCCCGTCGGGTTGGGCGTCCTCGTCTCGCTCGACTTCACCGAAGGTGCGAGCCTCTGAATACTTGATACTTGGCGCTACTACGCGCGCCTGGCTGACTCGCATCTATGCGCGCAGGTCCTCATCGTCAGCGCAAGAAGCTCCTGTTCGAGAAGGTCGTCGACAAGGGCGTCCCGGCGACCGCCTCCTCGCCTCGTGCAAGACCCACCTCTTCTCCTTCTTCTATTCAAGGTGCGTGACGTTCGCCGCGCTCTTCTTGCGGCCTCGTGCTGATCTGCTCCTCCGCCGTTCGCAGAGCCCTTCGCGCCCTCTCGGCCGGCTTCTCCTTCGGCGGTGGATGAAGAGGAGGTCCAGCACGCTCAAGGTCCGTCCCTACCACTCTTTTCACGGTCTCGATTCGCAAAGCTGATGCAGCCTGCGCCCGCAGACGAGTCGACGCCCAAGTCCGAGGTCGAGGCCGCCCAAGACGAGGACAAGCAGCGCAAGATCGTGCGCCTCCTCGAGTCCGGCGACGAGTTCCAGGCCGTCTACAACGTCTCGAGCATTCGCGGTGTCGATTCGTACCGTGCGTCTCTTCTCACTCGCCCCTCACCGACGCTCGGTCCTCGGCCGACCAAGCTGACTCAGCCGCGCTCCTTCCTCGCAGCGGCGCTCCTCCTGATCGGCCGCAAGAACCTCTACCTCGTCGATGGATACCACTACACGGATGCAGGCGAGGTCGTCGACAGCTTCGAGGCCCCAGACGAGGTGCGCTCGTCTCGCCCTCTCGATTCGCTGTTTGCGTCCTCGAGCTCGCCGCTGACCCGACCTTGCTCGTTGCGCCGCACGCAGGAGCGCGACCCGCATCTACAAACCCTCGCCGACCTCGCCGGCCGCAACACTCGCTCGCCGAGCTCGAACGCGCACCTCGCTCGGCGGTGGACCTGGCAGGACGTCGCCGAGGTGCACGAGCGCCGGTTCCTCTTCCGCAACTGCGCCCTCGAGCTCTTCTTCGCCGACGGCCAAGGCGTTTTCCTCACCTACGCTCGCGACCGACAAGTCGAGGCGCTCGCCGACCTGGCCGATCGGTGCCCGCACGCCGTCGCGAGCGGTTCGCTCAGCTTCACCGACCCCTCCTTCGGCGGTAAGCTCGGCGACGCGCTCCTCGGTCAGCGCACCAAGCTCGAGCGCATGACCAAGCGGTGGGAGCAGCGGCAGATCTCCAACTTCGAGTGTGCGTCCCGCGCTCAGGCCTCCTCCCCCGCCTCGCCGCCCGACGCTGACGGCCGCACCGCGCACGCAGACCTCATGTTCCTCAACACGTCGAGCGGCCGGTCGTACTACGACCTGACGTGCTACCCGGTCATGCCGTGGATCATCGCCGACTACGACAGCCAGAAGGTGCGTCCCCTCCCCTGCGAACGTCTTGCTCGTCCGCCGACGGCTCTGACTCCCTCTCGGCCTGCAGCTCGACCTCGACGACCCCAAGAGCTTCCGCGACCTGTCCAAGCCGATGGGTTGCCAGAACGAGGAGCGCAAGCGCGAGTTCATCAGCCGGTTCGAGCAGCTCGGCGAGCTCGGCGACGACGGTCCTGCGCCTTTCCACTTCGGCACGCACTACTCGTCGGCCATCACCGTCACCGGCTACCTCATGCGTCTCACGCCCTACACCGAGGCGTACCTCGACCTGCAGGGCGGCTCGTACGACCACGCCGACCGCATGTTCTGGAGCATCAAGCGCGCGTGGGACTCTGCAAGCGCGTGCGTCCCCTCTCCCCTCCGTCACGAGCGCTCGAGAGACAAACTGACGCTCTACATCTGCCTGCAGGCAAAATCGGAGCGACGTGCGCGAGTGCGTCTCGCGTTTCACCTCTCCGCCGCACCTAACGCCGGCTCGAGCTTACCTTCGACTCTCGCTCACAGGCTCACGCCCGAGTTCTTCTACCTGCCCGACTTCCTCACGAACTCAAACCGCCTCGACTTTGGGCGTCGGCAAGAGAGCGACGAGCCGATCGACAACGTCGCGCTCCCGCCTTGGGCCGACGACGACCCTCGCCGCTTCATCGAGCTCCACCGCGAGGTGCGTCCCCCTCATAGCTCCTCCATACAGACCGAGAGCTCGTCGCTGACGCACCTCGGCGCATGAATATCTGCAGGCCCTCGAGTCGGAGCACGTCAGCGCCAACTTGCACGGCTGGATCGACCTCGTCTTCGGGTTCAAGCAGCGCGGCCAAGCTGCTGTCGAGGCCGTCAACGTCTTCTCGGCTTTGTCGTACGAGGGCGCGATCGGTGCGTCCAGTCCGGCTCGAGCGTCGTCACTGCTCGGCCGCTCATGTCGACCCTGCAGATCTGGACGCCGTCACGGACGCCGACGAGCGCAAAGCTGCGTGCTCGACCATCCACTCTTTCGGCCAGACTCCTCGTCAGCTATTCGCCAAGCCGCATCCCGCTCGTCGCCCTCGCCTCAAGCCCCGGTCGACCCACCCGCTCTTCGCGCCCGACCTCGCCGTCGAGCAGTCAGCCCCGACCCTTATCCAGTGCATCTCGCCCATCATATCGCTCGCCTCGACCTCGCCCATCGCTTCTATCCACCCGCCCTCCTCGTCTTCAGCGCCCGAGAAGGTCCGGGTCGAGCAACCGCACGTCCTCGCCATCCCGCAAGTCGCCGGCCTGACCCTGCAGCACGGCTTCCTCGACGGCTCGCTCAGGATCTTCGACAAAGGCGTCAGCGTGCCGATCACCCTGCAGGAGGGCGGTCACACGAGCAAGATCACGGCTGCCTCGTTCGCCGACGACTCGATGCTCGTGACCGGGTCCGACGAGTGCGTCCTCTTCCTTCTCTGCAGCGGCCACCTCTTCTCTTGGCTGACGTCCAGCTCCCTCGCAGCTCTTCGATCGGCATGTGGCGACTCGAGATCCGCGTCCTCGGCTCGAGCAAGTCGGTCTACCTCGGCAAGCTCGCCTCGCTGCGAGGACAGCACTCGAGCCCAATCGTCTCGCTCGCCGCGAGCAAGGCCTACTCGATCGTCGTCAGCGGTGACGCATCCGGCGTCGCTGTTCTCTGGGACCTCAACCGCTCCAAGGTGCGTCCGCCGTCCTCCTCGCGCTCGCTCGCGCTCGATCCAGCTGACCTCGTCTCCTCTCCCTCCACAGCCCGTGCGGCAGCTCCCGAGTCATGGCGAGTGCGTTCAGGCTGTCGCTATCGTGCGTCGAGTCTCTCTTCTCTGCGTGATCCTCTGCACGTCGCAGTCAAGCGCTGACTCTTCTTCCTCGCCTCGCAGAGCGAGACGACCGGCGACTTTGCGACCTGCGCCGGCTCGACGTTGCGCACCTGGACCGTCAACGGCGTGCCTCTCACGACGCACAGCTTGGGCAGTACGGCTCATTGTATCACAGCGGTTGCATGGTCCAAGGTGCGTCCTGCTCGCCGACCTTTCCGCAAGCTCTCGTCGCTGACGGTGCTCTTGCTCGTGCTCGCAGAGCGAGACGGCGCCTCTCGTCGCGGCAGGCCTCAGCAACGGCCGAGTCAACATCCTCAAGCGGGTCTCGGCGCCGTCGTCCTCCACCGGTGAGCCCTCCGCTCCCCCTGCGCCTGACCCTCCCTCCTCCTTCTGCTCCACCGCTCGCGGCTCCGTCTTCTTCCTGCCGAGCGTAGCTGATCTGCTCAAACACCTGCAGGCTGGTCCCTCGAGATCGTCAGCTCGCTCCGCCTCAACGACCGGCTCGCCGCAGCGCACGGACCTCCCTCATCTCGATCCTCTCGCCGCTCGCTCCCGCCGCAGGACGGCGCGGCCAGCATCACGGCGCTCTCGTTCACGAGCCGAGCGCTCTACGCCGGCACTTCGTGCGGGAAGGTGTACCTCTTCAACCCGCCGCCGACCGAGGTCTTCTTCGCCGACTCGGCGTCGGCTGGTTGCATGTTCTGCGGGACCAAGTTCGGGATCGTCGAGCGTGCGTTACTCTTCCCCTCGTCGCTCCCTCGCCTCGTCGATCCCTCCTCCCCTCGCCCTCACCTATCCGATCCCTCCTAGCCCTCCCGTCGTCACCTCCTCCTCCTCTCGCCCTCGTCTCGTCGCCCTCGTCTCGTCGCCCTCGTCTTGTCGCCCCCGACCTGTCACCCTCGTCTCGTCGCGCTCGCTGACGCTCCCCCTGCACAGCTCGACGGCGTTGCGCGGCGTGCGCCGGCATCTTCTGCGCCCTGTGTACCACCCGCTCGGTCGAGGCTGGCGGACGGTTCTGCGCGGACTGCTTCTCGACGCTGTCGCCTCTCCTCGTTCAGTAGATGCCTGTCTAGATGTTGTGCAATAGAGCAGGAGGGCCGAACCTCGTTCAGCCCGAAGCAAGCCAGGGTCTGCGAGAGCGCTCCACTTGAGAAGGTCGCCTCGAGGAGGACGGACGCTTAGCGTGTGGCTCGGCCGCGAGCCTCTCGATGACTACTCTCGCACAACGAAGACGATGTGGAAGACGAACGAGAAAGATGCATGCGCTCAGAGCAAGTTGCAAATGCAGGAGGGCCGAGAGGGAACAAAGGGAACGAGTACAAGTTTCCGACGATGGCGCCGTCGCTCGAATGCCCGGAACTCGAGGCAGTGGAACAGGCAGCCGTAGAGGAGAGGACTAACAAGGGCAACAAATGGGCGAAGCTAGAACGAGAACAGGGGCGAGGGACGAGGCTCGGAAAAAAGGGAAACGGGCGTCGCGCTGACAGGCCGGTCTGCCGCGCAGCTCGAGACCGACGCCAGCAAGCCCGTCAGCTGGAGGCTCACATGATGCAGCATCCTGCTTTGTCCTCGCGCGAGTCGGCGAAAGGCTCCTCGCGCGCCTTTGGGTCGACGTAGATCCACCGAACGCCGCACTCCTTGCCGTCGATGTCGATGAACTGCGAGCAGCGTCTTGTCAGCGGAGAGAAGGTGATGTTGAGCTATGAGAGAAGTGAAAACGTACAGGCTTGTTCTGCGGATCCTGGAAGTAGTAAGGCCGACTCGACGAGCCGAAAAGCGAGTTGTTGTCGCGCTGCGGGACGGCGACAAAGGTTCAGCGCTGCCCCGATCATTTCCGAAACGATGAAGAGAGGCACAAGCTGTGCCCTGGTAGGCTGGCGAACGTAAACGGCGGTCCCGGGCCCGTCGTAGGGAACCCGCTCGCAGCGCGAGCCCATCGGAACAGCGAAGGCGGGTCGAGGCGAGTGGCCGAGAGGTGGTGGGGAAGGCGACGACGAAGGGGAGTAGCCTTGGCTCGGCGAGGTCGACGGTAGAGGAGAGGGGGAGGTCCAGGGCTGAAGGTGAAGCGAGTTCGGCGAAAAGGACGGGTCGAGGGTCGAGAGGACCGGGGCGTGCCGGTCGCCGTTCACCGGGCGGATAGGGATAGCCGCGACTGTCGACATGCTCGAGGTGGATGGACGAGTCGCTGCACTGGACGAGGGTGGGCGACGACGAGGGGAGGGAGATACGTCCGGGCGAGGTGATGAGGAGAGGAGCGAGGTCGGCTGCCGCAGCGAGGGGACAAGTTTGGGTGCAAGAGCCAAGGAACGCCGTCCGAGGTCGTCAAGGGCACGGTCGACAGGCGTCCTGAGCTCTGCGAAGCCACGAGGACAAGGTCTCGAGCAAAGGGAGACGAGGCGGACCGGGCTCCGAGAAGAGCAAGGGACGGCGAGCAGCTGCGCCTCGAGCGAGAAGGGGGCGCGTTCGCACGAGGTGTTGTTTGTTGGATCGCCGAACAAAGGCTCGGAGCCGACCCCTTGGAGGCGAGCGAGAGGGAAGCGGAGAAGCTCCGCCGTGCGCCCGTTCCCTTTGTCCCTCACCCGACGGCACAGCCGGTGAGCTCGCGGAGCGTCTCTCGCACGTACTGCAACTCTCACTAGCTAGATCGTAGAGTGGATCGGTCGAGGAGCGAGAGCAAGCGGACGTGCACGAGAGCCAACTACGTACGGGCGACGACAAGCCACGTCCCTTTCTCCCCCTCTCGCTCAAGCGCACGCGTCCCGCCTCTCTCAGCGCCGGGCCCGCCCGGTCGCCGCCTTCTTGCCGAATCCCTGCAGCAGGTTGCGATCGAAGACGAGTCAGCGAGCGCTCAGCGCAGCGTCGGCATTGACCCTCGAGTCGATTGGCCCGGATCCGCCTTTCCCTTCCCCGGCCCGTCCGCACGCAGCGAGGCGAGGGAAGGGCGACAATGGGGTGGAAGTGAAGCCGGTAGGGCGAGCGGCGAGATGAGGAGAGGCACGCACCTTGAACGTGAGGCCCGAGTCCGAGTCCGAGTCGCTGTCGTCGAGCATGACGGTCTGGACGGGCTTGCGCGCGGCGGCGCGCTTTGGCGCTGCGGGCTTGCGCTGCGACGGCACGAGCTCGTCGTCGTCGAGCTCGTCGAAGTTGTCCTGCAGCGTGTGCGAGCTGCGCGGCGATTCCTCGTCGTCGTCGTCCGAGTCGATGACGATCTGCTTGCTCTTGCCCTTGCCCTTGGGCGCCGCCTTGGCCTTGGCCGGAGCTTTTGCCTTGCTCTTGCTCGTCGAGGCGCCCTGCTTGCCGAACGAGAGCTTGGTTTGGCCCTTGGTCGTCGTCATCTCGGAGAAGAGCTCGTCCTCGTCGTCCTCGTCGTCGGCTTGCTGCACTTGCGAGAAAGTCGTGCCCTTGCGGTCGTTGTAGCCTGCGCAGCAGAGAGAGAGAGAGAGAGAGAGAGAGAGAGAGAGAGAGGAGCGTCAGAAGGGCAAGGGCGAGCGGGACAAGAAGGAAGAGGACGGACCCGGTCCGAGGCCAAAGTCGGCGAGGTCGGGGATCGTGAGCTCGACTTGCGCACGCTGCGCGAACGGCACGCGCGGCGTCTTCGAGTTCTTGTGCTGCGAGCGTCAACGAAAGGGTCAGCGAGATGGCGCAAGGCGACAGGGGGAGGAGGAGGAGGAGGAGGAGGAGGGACGCACCAGGAATTTCTTGAAATTGGGCCTGCCCGCCCAGCGCTCGTCGGCCTCGCCGTCGCTCGCCGCCCCAGCTGCGCCCACACGAGGCTCCTTGCGCTCGACGTCGAACGTACGGAGGACGAACATGGCCTGCGTCGGGCGCCGCCAGTGGTCCGGGTCCATGTCGTCGTCGCCGTCGGCGTCTCGGTCGCCCTGATCGGCGCGCTGCTGGTCCTCGACGATGAGGCGCTCGCGCTCGGCGTCCGAGTCCTCGTCGTTCCAGCGCATGCGGCGATGCTCCTGCTGCGGCATGGCCTGGAGCTTGGGGCGCACGATCTTGAGCGCGTTGAACTCCTCGGTGAACTGGGCGTCGGCCGCGCCGGCGCGGCCCTTCTTGGGCTTGACCTGGAGGAGGCGCTGCGCGGCGGCTTCTTGCGCAGCCTTCTCGGCCTTCTTGAGCGCGGCGGCCTCCTTCTTGTTCTTAGGCGGGCCGGCGGTGGCGCACGGCGGCGGCGACGCCTGCGGCGCCTTGCTCTTCTTGCGAGCGGCGCGACGTGCGCCCTCGTCGTCGTCGTCGCTCGACGTCGTGCCGGCGGCGGCGGCCGTCGGCTCGCGGCTCTGCGCCCTCGTGCGCTTCTTGAGCGTCGCAGCCGACGCCTCGCCGCCCTTCTTGGACGCGCGCTTGCGCGTCCGCCCTCCGCCCTCCTCGTCCTCCTCGCTCGCGCTCGCGCTCGGCGAGACTCGAGCGCGGCGCTTCTTGTCCGGCGCCGCCGACCCGCCGCGGTCCTTGGCCCGGGCGAGCTGCTCCTCCTTGGCGAGCCGCTCGTCCTCGGCCTGGATGGCGGCGCGCCGCTCCTCGCGCGTCATCGACGTGCGCATGAGGTCGTCGTGCATGCTCTGCGTCGCGCCGTCGGTCGAGCGCCCGCCGCCGTCGCGATCGCGCTCGGGCGAGTCGTCGACCGTGTCGAGGAGGAGCTCGACCGCGGTGCGGCCGGCGCGGCGGCGGGGCAGGCGGTCGCTCGGCGCGGGAGCGGCAGAGGTCGAGGGAACGGCGCCGTCGACGTCCATGTTGGCGCCCGAGGCCGAGGCGCCGAGCGAGGTCGAGTCGAGCGTGCCGCCGGCGAGGTTGTGCGGGCGCGCGGTTGAGCTCGAGGGGCGCGCCGTCTCCTCGTTGGGCAGGTCGTCGAACATCGAGTCGAGGACGGTGCGACCCGTACGAGCGCGGCGGGTGAGCTGTAGCCAAGGAGGACGAAGCACGAGTCAGCGAGCTCGTCTCGGCGAAGGAGGAGAGGAAGAACAGCGACGCACCTTGCGCGGCTGACTCTGCCCAGACTCGGTCCCCTCCTGACTCGCGCCCGCTGCCGCCGCCGCCGCCGCCGAGGTCGACGCCGCCGGCGCAGCGCCGGACCCGGACGCTGTCGGCGCGGGCATGCCGCTGTCGGGGTGCGTGCCGGGGACGCCGCCGGTCGGGAAGGGCGGCGTCGCCTGCGTGAGCGCTTGGGTCGTCTGCGTGCGGCGAGCTGCGGGCGTGCGTCGGCGAGCCGTCAGCGCTCCAGCTCTTCAGGTCGGGCGAGGAGAGGAGAGGAGAGAGCGGGAGGAGACGTACAGAGCGAACGGCCCGCCGCAGGCTCGACGACGTTGCCGAGCTGAGAGCTCGTCGGTCCTGCATCAACGTCGAGAGGGAAGAGCGCGTCGAGGTTGAGGTCGTAGATGGCGGTCGCGAGGTCGCGACCGTCGGGCGAGCACAGCTTGGGCACCTGCAGGCTGTCGACGGCGCTCGCAGTAGGCGTCAGTACGCGCTCAGCTCGATCCTAGTAGGAGGTGTAGGGTGTAGGGAGAGAAGGAAGGAGGAAGACGAAGGAGGAGAGAGGACGAGGGACGCACGCGCTGCGCAGTTCCTCGACGAGCTCCTTCTGCTGCGCCCCGAGCGCGAGCTCGTCCTGGCTCGCACCCTCGACCGGCTCGAGCACGCCCTCGGGCGGGAGGATGGCGATGCGCGAGCGCGCCTCGGCGCCGCCGACGGGTCCGTGCGCGGCCTTGAAGGTCTCGATGGCGTCGAGGAGGGGCTCGATCGACGAGGGGAGCGGCGAGTGCTGAAGGAGGGCGCAGGGGAAGTAGGTGCCGCCGCCGAGTGTGACGAGCGGGCCGTGGAGGGCGTCCTGCGGACGGCGGGAGCAAGAGACGTCAGCGCTTGCGCGTGCGACAAGGAGGCCGGCGTGAAAGGCTGTGAAAGAGAGGACGCACGGCTTCGGGGTTGCCCCTCAGGCTCACGAGGAGGACGTTCTGGAAGAGCGTCGCCCTCTCGGGCCTCGGCACGGCCCACCTCTTCGGGTCCTGGCCCTCCCACCTCGCCGGCACGTGCGCCTCCTCGCCCGGCCACGCCGCCGCCCAGTCGCGCTCAAGCGGGCAGTGGCCCCACCACCTGCCCGTGTCGAAACCGACGTCGCGCTCGAGGTCGAGCACGTCGCGCTCCCACTTGACGGTGGCGCGGTCGTGCGCCGTCTTGTCCTCGGCGGTCGCGTCGGCGGCGAGCGGCTCGGGGCGGACGGGGATCTCGGCCACCGGCGGGAACGGGTTGGGCGCGCCGGCATGGACGAGGTCGTCCCAGAACGTCGGGGCGACGATGGGCACGCGGTGCATGGCGGCGAGCGTCACGGTCGAGTTGGGCCCGGCCGTCTTGACGACGAGGTGCGTGTGGTGCGCGTGAAAGTCGCGGTAGGCGATCTTGATGCCTGTAGCGTCGAGGTGGAACAAGTCAGGGACGAGCGCGCGTGCGGGTGCGAGGCGGCGAGGACGAGGACGCACCGAGCTTCTTGGCGTGAGCGGCGTGCTGCTTCTTCCTCTCGGCCGAGGCGGCGGCGAAGCACAGGTGGACGGGACGCCAGGTGAAGCTGTGCGCGACGAGGAGGCAAGGCTTCAGCGACTTGTTTAGGGTCGGGACGAGGAGAGCGAGGAAGGAACGGACCCGAACGAGAAGCCCTTGTTGCGCTCGTGGAACGAGTCGCCGTCGCGCACGGCGATGGCCTGGCCGGGCTCGACCTCGACGACGTCGCCGTCGGCGCGCACGAGCTCGAGCTTCTTGGTGGCGGCGAAGGTGAGCGAGTAGGGCTCGAGGTTGTCGGCGCGGTCGGGGTGGTCGAGCGGGTCCCAGTCGTCGCCGCCCGTGTCGAGGGTGAAGAGGCCGTCCTTTGGGATCGAGAGGTTGGCGATGCGGAAGTCGTAGGGGCGGTAGCGGCTCGCGGGGCCGAGCTTGTTCTGGCCGGGCTTGGGGGGAGCGCGGACGCCGCCGGCGCGGCCGAGGCGGTACGAGCGGGCGGGGCGGAGGTAGTGCTGGGAGAGGTGCGGGAACTGGTCGGCGTGGGTGTCGGGTGCAGGGTCGCTGTTGAGGGTGCCCTCGATGAGCCAGACCATGGCGGTACAGGTCGAACGACGGCGCGAGGGACGATGAGGTGGGGAGCGAGCGAGGCGAGGTCGCTCAGGGTTGGGAGGGCGGCCCAGGCGGTGGTGGGCGAGGCTAGTAGCCCGGTGGTGGTGCTGCGCAGGTCTACCCACAGGCGAGAGTGGGAGCGAGCGAACAGGCGGGAGCGAGGAGAGCGGCGACCAAGTCCAACGACCTCGGCTCTCGCTCTCGACCGCTCTAGCCGCCAGAGCGAGTGCAGCGAGTACTCCTGCAGCTACCGAGAACTCGCCTGTGCGCCGCCCATGGCCCCGCTCGCCGCCTTCGTGGCCCACCTCGCCGCCATCGCCTCGTCCGCCTCCCCACCTCCGGCCCTCTTCATCCACGTCCCAGGCGACGCAGACCACCTCGCCCGCACCGTCACCACCACCCTGAATCGAGCCACAGCCGACCCACGAGCAGCCACGGCGCGAGACCGCCCCTCGGTCGACGCCCTCCTCCCCAAGGTCGCCTCGCTCGACCTCGCCCACGCCCACTCGACAAAGGCCGCCTTCGACTCGATCCTCGACCAGCTCTCGGCCTGGACCCTCCTCGGTGACGGCCCCGTCAAGTGGGACGACCGCGACAAGGGCATGCCCGCCTGGCACGGCTCGCTCGACCACCTCCAGGTCGTGCGCGCCGCCTCGCACCGCCGCACCGCCTCGGGCGAGCGCCCGCACAAGCGCGCGAGGACAACCAGGCGAGCAAGCAGCGGCTCGGACGACGACGGCGAGCGCCCAGCCGGCGACGACGAGCCGCGGTGGGTCCTCGAGTGGGACGCCGACGCGCCGGCTCGCCCTGCCGACAAGCCCTCGCTCGCCCCGCTGCGCAACACGGTCGACGCCTTCCACCACTCGTTGCGCGCCATCTTCGCGCACTCGACCTCGCCGCCGACCCTCCCGAGCGCCGCCTCGTCCGCCCTCGACCCGGCCGCCGACCTTGCGCCTCGCGACGGTACCGCCGACGTAGGCCCGACCGCGCCCAGACGGCGCTTCGTCGTCATCGAGCACGGCGAGCTCCTCGGCGAGCTGGCGGGCGGCGCAGGCGGCCCGAGCGGCGCGGCGAGGGAGACGGGCGTCGGCGTCACGTTCGCGAGCACGCTGCACCGGCTCGCAGACCTTGTGCGTCCCCTCTTCCTCGTCCTTGTTTCTCAAGGAGCACGTCGAGACGGTCCTGACAAAGAGCCCGCGCACGCAGACGGGCTTGCCCATCACGGTCGTCACCATCTCGCGGTTGCCGTGGCACAAGCTGCGCGAGTCGATGGTCGGGCTGCCGAACCCAGAGCTGCTCTCGGTCGACGACATGACGAGTACAGGTGCGTCCCGCTTCCCCGGCTCTACGGTAACTTCGACCTGGTGGCTGACCCTCGAGCCATCCTGCAGAAACCGTCGCCCTCCTCACCTCGCGCTTCGCCTCATCGACCGCCTCTCAGCCGACCGCGTCCGACTCGCTCTCGCACGCCCAGCTCGTCGAGCTCTTCCGCTCGCTCGCTTACGTCGTCAGGTCGACGTTCGGCGGCGCCGTCACCGAGGTCGACGAGCTCGCCTTCTTGTGCGCCCGGCTGTGGCCGAGGTGGAAGGAGGTGAGGGAGAGGAGCAACCGTGCGTCCCTCTTCTCGCCGACTCTCTCTAGCCCCGACTGAAGCTATAGCTGACGGCGAGACGCCTGCTCGCTCATGCAGCTCCCATCGCCCCGACCGACACGGCGCGCCTCTCGATCGCGCTCAGGCCCGACTTTGCCGCCGAGCTCGAGCGTCTGTTCCTCCCTCGACCAACCCTCGCCTCGCTCCCTCCAGCCGGGACCGCCGCCGCAACGAGCTCGAACGGTGCAGGCGCGGGCTCGGGCGCAGCGTCGTCGAGCGCGCTCGGGTTCACGGGCACGATCGCAGCCCCGCCCAAGCAGCCGACCTACCTCGACTCGCCCTCGTCCTCGTCCGCCTCTCGCGCCGAAGCGGGCGGCGCGCCGAGCACGAGCGACGGCGCGAGCTCGGGCGACTTCTTCGCCGCTCGGGCCGCTCAAGCGTTCGCCTCGCCGGCTCGCCCGGGTCCCTCCTCGGGCGGCGTCGACGCCTTCTTCGCCGGCGGGCCTGCGCCAAGCATGGTGCGCACGGCGAGCTCGTCCTCC
>Ga0308169_10001650_pt1 | contig 25287 bp, 29 predicted proteins | sample PhyBR1_2_FD_202139 | JGI IMG/M metagenome (GOLD analysis project Ga0308169, IMG submission 202139) | Phyllosphere microbial communities from UC Gill Tract Community Farm, Albany, California, United States - DLSLSB.R1 | ecosystem: Host-associated > Plants > Phyllosphere > Unclassified | place...
CGTGATCGGATCACCACCAGGACTCTGCAGGACAATGTACTCCGGGCAATCGCCAGCGAGGATGGCCTCGGCGTCGCGGCTGATCTCATTCTCGGCGCAGGGTTCGCCCTTGAAGATCTGGACGGTGACCGTCGGCGTCGCGCCGTAGTGGTCCAGCAGCCACTGCGCCAGGCTCTGGACTTCAAACACATGAGGCGCGGCCGGCGCAAACGGCGAATCGTATAAACGGATCCTGGTCATGCTGCGCGGGCCCAGAACTCGAGGACCGCGTACGCATCGCGGATCACCGACATTTCCTCGTAGCGGTTGCCAGCAGCGAGGGCGTGCAACACCTTCCCTTGGTAAAACACGCCGCAGTGATGCAGCCCCATTGCGGCCGTCTTGCCCATCAGGACGATGCAGTAGTCGGCCGGCTCGGCGACTTGGGCGAAGCCTTCGGGCGACTTGTGCAGGGCGATGCGAAATGCGCTTGCGATCGCGCGGATCGAAGCATTGACGGTCTTGTAATCTGTGACCGGCAGGGCCAGCTCGGAAGCGTAGACGTCTGCAACCAGCTGCCAGCAAGGAGGCTGGTCGTATTGCTTTGCCAGGTAGGCATTGATGTCCATTACAGGAAACCTCTCAGCATGGGAATTTCTTTCGGCGCGTACAGCTCGCCGGTGCGGGTCATGTTCAGGCGTGGCGACACGGCGCTGATGCTCGCCGCGCCGAGCGCGTACGAGATGCTCTCGGCCTGCAGCACCGCCGTGGCCTGCGCCACGCTCAGGTCGTCGCTCAAGTACTCGCGGTACACGATCTTGATCTTCTCGGTCGTATCGACGGGGATCCGGTCCAGCTGCTCACGGAACTCGTCCTCGATGTCGACCAAGCCAAGACGAATGTCGAACTTCTGGTCAAGGTGGCCTTCGTTGCCGGCTAGCTTGATTTCGATATTGCAGGGCTCCATGTCAACCAGCTCGCCGTCGACAACCGTCTGGCCGGCGTAGGGCTCGCGCCACAGGTGGTACGTCTTGCTCATGGCTGAATGGCTGATCTGCAGCGTCGCGACCGTCCAAATAGTCTGCGGCGCCGACGCCAGAAAGCAGCGCAGGCGCGTTTCAAGATCGAGGCTCATCAGAAGTCCAGTGCGTTGGTGTCGACCAGGGCGAACGTCGCCAGGCGCTGCAGCAGCCCATTGGAGTCGGCGCCGTAGGTGTTGTACAGGTCGACCATGCCGGAAGCCTCGGCGGCCGTCATCTCATACACCTTGTTCTCGGCCTCGACAACAAAGGACACAACGATGGCGATGCCGCCCGTGCGCGCAGCTGAGTACGACCCCGGCATGATGTTTACAGGGTGCAGCTCGGGACCGAAGCCGGAGTCGAGCCGCATGTCAAAGGTGACCGCGCCCTTCTTGATGATGTGGTGGTAGAAGGCCGTCCACACCGAGAACTTGAGCGCGTCCATTATCAGCGTCACCTGGTAGCGCTGCGGTCCACGATCCCAGTCCAGGCCGTAGCGCGCGGCGCCGCCGGCGACCTCGGTACGAAGTACACCTCCCGGGTCGTCCATCGAATACGCCGCGACGGTCGGCGTGAAGCCGTTTGGCATTACAGGGTTCGTCATCCTCGGGACCTCGACACAGAATAACTACGGTTCAATGCACGCGACGTGCGGCTGTTCGGATCGGCCATCGAGGACGCCGTCGCGTTCACTGCCTCCTCGATGATGAGGGCGCGCTCAGTAGCCGAGATGCGCTGCTCGGTGACGTTGCCGATCGGCGACCGGGTATTGTTCACGATGGTCAGCTTCATCTCGCCACCACCACCACCACCGATCTTGTCGTTCGGGATGATGGTGCCGTGCGTTGGCGGACGGAAGATCTCCGGCCCCTTCTCGCCGACCAGGAAGGCTCCACCATCCCACACGGAGCCGCCTTTCTCACGCGCGCCTGCAATCGCGGTACCTGCAACCAAGCCTGCCGCCGCGTAACCCATAACGCGCGTGACCGTCGCGTAGGCCTCGCCAGCCGCAATGCCAGCTGCCAGGATCGCCGGACCCGCCGGGCCCGACACCGCGGCCGTCGCGCCGGCAGACGCGATCATGCCGGCACGCGCTGCAGCCGCAGCGACTTCGGTGTTGACGATGATCGTCGCGACCTGGATCGCCTTCTGGGCGTAGAACATCGCCTTACCCAGGGCAGTCTGCTCCAGGCCAGCCGCCTTGAGCGCGTCGTACAGCTGGCCGGACGAGGACTCGGCGATGCCGAGGATGTTCTGCGCGGCCGAGAGCTGCATGTTTGCCATCGCCTCGTTGTGCCGCCGGCTTTCCTCCTCGATCAACCGGTTGCCTTCGACTGTGTTTTGCAGCGACAGCTCCTGGAAGGCCTTCAGGTCTTTCAGCCGGTTCTCGTGCAGCTGCCGCTCGGCCTCGGCCGGCGTCTGCAACTGCTGGGCGATCTGGTTTCCGATGCCTTGCGTCTGCAGCTTGTTGACACGTTCGGCGTGGTCGGCCGCGTCCTTACGGTACTGCGCGATCGACTCCTCGGTGATCGTGCCCTTTTCCTTGGCCTGCCGGATCTTCTCCTCGATGTCCAGCTCGAGGCGCCGCGCCTCGGTCAGCTTCGCGACCTCCAGCGCTGATTTCCCGTACAGCTCGTTATTGAACTTGAGCTGGTCCTCCGCCTGGCCCTGCTCGCGGTTCCAGTCGCGCATGGTCTTGTTCAGGCCGGACTGGGCGGCGCCCATGCTCAGCGTCTGCATCTCCAGCGCCCGAGATGCGTCAGTTCGGGCCTTGTCGCGCAGCGCGACCTTTTCGTTGATCTGGTTCGCCAGCTCGGCCTTCTCCGACTCTTTGCTGGCCGCTGCCTTCGCCTTCTGCAGCGCGGCGATCTCGGCGTCGTACGCACGCACGGCCGCGTCCCGAGCTTGCTCGATCGCGGCGATTTTGTACTGTGCATACGTCTGCACATCCACGATTTCCTGGTTGCGCAGCTCCTGCATGAACTGGTCTTGGAACGATGCCGTGTCGCGCTCCTTCGAGAAGGCGGCCTCGATCGCCTTGAGCCGCCCGTCCAGCAGCGCCTTCGTGGGGTCGTCGCCGCTGCCGCGGATCTTCGGTGCGCGCGGTTTCGGCTTGTTGGCGTTCGGGTCCTCGGCCGGCTTCGCTACCGGCTTGGGAGTCCGGTCCAGCACTTTCTTGATGAATTCGTCGTGCTCCTTGCGCGCCTTTTCGGCATCGGCCTTCATGGCCTCGCTGATCGCGTTAAAGCCCTTGAAGTCGGCGTGCGCGAGCGCGGCCAGCTGGGCGGCTATGCCACCGATCTCGGTGCCAACCGCCTTGAAGGTGAAGCCCACCTCCGATCCGACGACAACAAACGTCTCGAGCACGGTTCGGACTATCTCTCCCGCCAGGGAGAACTTGTCCGAGTTCTCTGCAGCCCCCAACATCTCGTCAGCGACGAGTTGCAGGACTGGCAGCACAGCAGATGCCATGGAGTTGTAGAACCCCTTCTGCTGGATCGTCAGCTTGCCCATCGTGTCGTTGAAGTTGTCCGCTGCGCCGGCCAGCTCCTCCGTTGTGCCACTGTATTGCTTCGCGTACTCGATGTTCTCGCGTAGCGCCTTCCCGCCGTCATTCAGCAGCGGGATCATGTCTGCGCCGGCATCCTCGAAAATCCGGAGCGCGATCGCAGTTTTCTCAGGGCCGTCCGCATACTGGCTGAACTTGTCCGCCAGGTCGGCAATCAGGACGTCGGCCGTCTTGAGCTGGCCAGATGCATCCTTGACGGAGATGCCGAGCTTGGCAAATGGCTCCATCAGATCGCGGTTGCCGCGCGATGCCTCCGCGACCGTCTTGTTCAGCTTGGTGGCGCCGGCCGTGATCTTTTCCAGGTTACCACCGGCTTGGCCAGCAGCGAAACCCAGCCCATTCAACGTCTCGACGGCGATGCCCGTCTTTTGCGACATGTCGCGCAGCTCGTCGGCCGCGTCGATCGTGCCCTTGATGAGCTCGGCAAAAGCACCGATGGTCAGGCCGACGCCTAGCGCCTCGAGCGCGGTCTTGCCCAGCTCGACAGCACCCTCTATGCGCTTCATCGCCTTCTCGGTGTCTTCGCTGGACTTTTTCATGTCGCCCACGAACTTCGAGACGTTTGCTTCCAGCGTAACGATGAGGGAGCCGAGATTTGCCATTCTGTTATCCAAAAAGAAAGAGCCCGCCAGTGGCGAGCTCTCTGTTGTTCACGGTGGCGCGCGTCCTGCGCGCTGTGCTGTATTACTGCCGCGGCTGCCCAGCTGCTGCAGTCCCGCTGTTGAGGTTGACGTCGGATGTGCTGTATGACACCAGCTTCCGATTTTTATCGAAGCTCAACACTACCGAATTGGCCTTCATATCCCCGCTGGCGGTGAAGGCCTTGTATTGCGCGAACGAATAAACCAGTACCCGCTCGCCTTCCGATGTCGCGCTCGACATGGTCGGCGCCCCGAGCGCCCTGATCACGTCCTCGTCGGTCGTGACGCCCTTCTGGAAACCCGCAAGCTGTGACTGCTGGACCTGCACGCCACTTGTTGTCGTGCAGCCAACACCAGCTATCGCCAGAACGCAGGCAAGAATCGCTGTCCTCATCATTCCTCCCTTAAATGTTAACGGGAGGAATGATGCCACAAACTATTTCGGAGGCAGCCCAAACAGGGCAGCACGCAACAAGTTCGACTGGGCGACCGGATCGTCCAGCAGGACTGGTGTGGCGTCTTCCACTACCTGGTCCTCGCGGCGCCAAAAGATAAAGTCCTCGGCCGTGTACTGCTCCGGCCGGGACTTACTGTCGCGGTTGATGTTCGCCAGGAGCGCCGCTGCAGTTCCGTGCCGCAGGTCGGCAATGATGTCGCCGAATGGCTCAAGCTCATAGAAAGCCATCCACTCGGTGAACTCCGTCGAGCTAATCTGCAGCTGCGCCTGGTGGACGCTCATGCCCAGCTCCTTCGCTAGGCGGAACCAGAATCTCCGCTCTGGCCGCTCGCGGAGTTTTTTGCGGCGTCCTCGACCGCAGTTGCGCCCAGGCCATTCAAGCGCATGGCGACGGCCGCAGGCGCGTCCAGCGAGGCGGCGCTCTTGGCCTGCAGGGCCTCGACGTCCTCCATCGTGAACAGGCGGGCGCCGCTCTCGTCGATGCAGGTGGCCGCGAGCAGAGCGGCCGAGAACTTACCGACCGGGACCGTGTCGCCTGCAGCTGCGAGCGCCGCGCGGAACTCGTCGCGCTCGACGCCGTTCATGACGCGCACGCGCACCGTGCCACCCCACTGGGGCACCGGGACGTCCTCGTGCTTCAGGTCTGCGGCGCCGAGGATTGCCGATTTCGAGAGCAAGCGCATGATCAGCTCCACACGACCGGGCCGCTGATCTTGGTGTCGACCTTGCCCTTCAGCAGCGCGTTAACGCCACCGGAGCTGGGGATCGACTTGACCAAGGTCTTGAAGCTGGCGACAGTGCCATCGGGCAGCGACAGTTTCATGTCGACCACGGCGCCGCTGGTACGCGCAGCACGCATGGCGATCTGCCCGTTGTCTGCGGCCAGCACCTTGATCTCGAAGCCAAACTTGCCTTCGTCGCGCAGGCCGCTGATGTATTCCATTGCCTGGCTGTCCAGGTCCGTCGCATCGATGTCGGATGCGGCACCGTCGAAGCCATCGAACGACAGCAGGCCATTGATCTTGGTGTAGGCCTTCGGCGTCGCAGTGCCACCGGCACCGAACGCCAGACCAGTTGTGTTGACGTCCAGCAGGGCGTAGCTATCAGCCGTCGCGTTTGCGACGACGTGCTCGCCACCATTCAGGGCCGCCATCGTGCCGCCAATGCCGGCGAGCTTGATGACGGTGCCATTGGTGAAGCCGTGGCCTGCACTGGTGAAGACGGCCGGGAAGCCAACGGTGATGGCGGTAATGTTCTTTGCCGCGCCGTTGCCGGTGCCGATCTCCAGCGTGCTGCCTTGTGCGGAAATTCCGGACATGTGTTTCCTCCAAAAATTGAAGCCGCTTGCGCGGTATAGGGTGGTGCTGCAGGTGGCTCAGGCGCTGAGGCTGAGCCGGGATGTGGTGTAGTGGAGCCTGTAGCGGGTGGTGACCATGCAGGCGTTGCCGTCTGCGCCGGCGAACGCCGGAGCGTTCGTCCCGGCCTCCTCGACCAGGTAGAGGCCTGGCGCGCTGAAGCCCATGATTACCGGGTGCGCGACCTCCATGACCTCGTCGGCCTCCCGATCGGGTTCGTCGCCCCGCGAGACGACGCTGATCAGGATCTCGCAGTGTCGCTCGGTGTCGTCGCCTAAGCTGTTCTCGAGGTCCTCGGCGCCGCGGTGGACGATCACCATCGGGCTCTCGTCCAGGCCGAACGCCACGGACATCGAACGGGTTACGCCGGCCGGGAATGCCGGAGTGGCCGCGAGCAAGGCCATCAGCCCTTGGATGTAGCTCTCGCGCAGGGTCATGGCTTCACCACCTCAAGCGAGGCGACGTAGAACGTACCGTCGCCTTTCGCCTCCGGTTTCAGCCGGACCTTGTAGTCGACGCCATCGATCCGCACAACGTCGCCACGCTGCAGGGTGACATCGGCGGCCTGGTATTCGATGCTGTAATCGGTGCTGTGCACCATCCCGTCGAGCACCACCTGGTCAGGACGCTTGAAGCCAACATCGAACGCCACGGCGACGCCGTTGGGTGGCTGGTAGACAGCTACGTCCACCATGCCGGCCGCTTTGAAGGCCGGCCAGAACACAGAAGCATCGAATCCCATATCGGCGTTTAGGCGATAACTGCGTCGAGCTTGATGGTCGCGGTAGCGTCACCGTTGGCTTTCGCCAGGATCGCCACGCCGACACGCGTATTGCCGGCGGCCGTGACCGTCAGGCGTTTGTTGACCGCGTCCCAGTACAGGACGGCGCCCTGCGCAGCGACGTCAGCCGCGAGGGCGGGCAACTGGAACACGCCCACGGTCTGGAACTCACCCGACGCGCCCGCAGCGACGTTCGCCACTGCCACGCCGAAGATCTTGCCGACCAGGAGGCCATCGCCGGCGTTGACGGCAGCGGCAGCCACCAGGCTGAGCACCATGCCGTTTTGAATATAGTTTTTCATATGATTCCTTTGAAAGGGAGGACTTCAGAAAACGAACTGGCCAGCCTCAGCTGGCCAGCACTGGGGCGAACTGCGCTTACGCGCCGGCGTTCTTGTACATGCCGCGCCAGTCGATCGCCTTGGCGCCGAACACATGGCGAGCCTTGATCTGCAAGCCGTCGACCTCGAAGCCCTGGCGGGTCTCGGTGAACAGGCCCTGTTCGCCTTCGAGGTAGGCGTATTCGATCGTGTCGACCAGGGCAGGCGTGGCGGCCAGGTGCCAAGCGTTGCCGAGAATGCGCGGGTCGACCACCACTTCCAGGCTGGTGTTGTAGTTCGGGTTGATGTCGCCTGCCTTGGCCGCCACGAACGACGCCGAGGTGTACTTGTTCGCCTCGGACTCCTTGTCCGGGCCAACGATCAGGAACGACGGGGTCAGGTTCAACACGCGGCCCTTCAGGCCGACCTGCTTGCGCATGGCAGCGCGGCCTGCGCCGAGCGTGACGTCGTTGATGGCAGTCCCTGCGCCAGCCAGGTTGCTGTGTCCGGCATCGAACAGCGCCAGGCCGTCCGACATCAGGCCGGCGCCGGTCAGGATGCCGTATACGATGTCGCCCTCGATCGCTGCGGCTTCGGCAGCCAGGGCCAGCGGGATGCGGTCGAACGCGCCCAGGTCGTCGTTGATGATCGTCTCCCAGGTCAGCGCGACGATGCCGCCCCACTTGCCCAGCGAGTACTTCTCGGCCGAGTCGCCGAAGGTGATCATCTTGTACTCGCCACCTTCCTTGACCTGCTTGAACGCGGACGACTCCGACAGCTGGGTGCGCGCCACCTCGCGGAAGTCAGGCGCCGTCGATTCGCGCGCCCAGCCGGTAAAGGTGCGGGCCTGGATCTCGTAGGCCGCGCGCAGCGTGCGATTCACGGTGCTGGCCAGGATCGCCGGGAAGTCGCTGGTCGAGCCCATGCCGGCGCGGCCCTGCATGTCACGGTCCAGATTCAGGGCCATGACCGCGATCTCGCGGCGCGACAAGCCGCGCGCGCTACCGCCGGCGGCCTCAATCGACTCGCGCGCCATGTCCATCAGGGTCATGCCACGGTACTGACGGGCAGCTTCCACGCGACGTGCATCGCTGCGGAGAGCCGCGTTCGGGTTCGCTCGCAGCGCGATCGCGTCGCTGATCGCGGTACGACGCATCTCGGTCTCGTCGCTGATGGTGCGGATGTCGGCCGCGCTACGCGTCGACGTCGCCGCATCGCGCTTCGCCTTCTCGCGCAGCACCGCCATGCCGGCGTCCGACACGGTCATGTCGGAACGGCCGATCAGCTGGTCGGCGAAGCCGGCATCCAGGCCGCCGAGCGTGACGGCTTCACGGATGCCGGCTTGACGCTCGGCTTCAGCACGGGCGCCGTCGGCGCGGGCCTGGTCCAGCGCGCGCTGGTCGATCTGCAGGGCGGCCGGGTTCGGCGCCGCCGGGTTGGTATGGGACATCGCGTTTTCCTTTCGGGAGGTGGTGCCGGCGGCTGCCGGCAGGTGGTTGGAATCGATACTGCGGGTGGTGAACTTGCACGGGCTGAGACGCCCTTCTGGCATCTTCGGCGGCGGCTGGTCGATGCTGCGAACGCCGGCGTCGGCGTCAGCGCCGATCGGAACGAGCGACACCTCGCTCGGCTCCCAGTCGATCGCCAGGTAGGTCCAGGCATCGCCCGGATTAGTCGGCGGGATGCGCTCGAAGGCGTTCACCGTATAGCCGACCGACACGTTGCCGATGATCTTGTCGACCACGTCCTGGTAATACGGCTCTACCTCGGCGCGCTTGGAGAATTCGGCCGAGGCGACGCCCTGCCCCTCCTGCAGCTCCGCCGTGCGGATCACGCCGAGGATGCTGCTGAGGTCCCAGCGGCTGTGCGTATTGAGCAGCGGCGCCCGACCGGACTGCAGCCGGCCCATGCGCACGTGCTCGGGGTCCATGCTCAGCACTTCGTTGTAGTAGCGCTCGTTGTACCAGTCGTAGCGCAGGACACCGGTGCCGGTACTCCACACCAGGTCGACCATGCGGGTGTCGGCATTACCCAGCGTGATCGTTGCCTCGCGCGACATCAGCGGCATCTGCAAGATTTGCTGCTGTTCTTCAGGTTGCGGCATTGCTTACCTCAAAAAAAATGCCCCGCGAGGCGCGAGCCTGCGGGGCTGGTGGATGAAAGCGACTTCAGTCGGCGCCGATGATCTTCGCCGTCGTTGCTGCGTCGAGCAGCTTGGAGGACACCGCGGCGTCCGAGTCGACGACAATGCCCAGTTTCTGGAGCTCTGCGCGCTCGGAGGCGATCTCCGCACGCACCTGGTCGGGGTCGTCGCCCGCCTCCCGGATCGAGCTCGACAGCGACTTCAAGCCGCCGCGAATCGCTTCCTTCTCTGCCATCACGTCCTTGAGCGGATCTACCCATTGCAGCTTCGGCATATTCCAGATGAAAGGCTGGACGGGCTTCTTCGTCTTCCCGGCCAGCAGAGCCACCTGCTGGAAGCGCCGCGCGATCGGCGCCAGCACCATCGGCTTTAGCGCGAGCCACTGCTCGGCCTTGACCATCTGGCGGAACTCCACCAGGCCGGCCCGATAGCTGCTGTAGTTGAAGCTCGAGAGGTCGCCGGTCATCTGCGAATACATGACGCCGGCGCCGGCCGCGATCGCCTGCAGCTGCGTCCGGGTGTATTCGCCATACCCGCCGCTGGACGACGGGCTGCCGAAGTCGACGCTGTCGGCGTTGGACAGGTACTTGATCATGCCCGGCGCCACCTTCTCGTTCACCTGGCCTTTTGCCGGCGTGTTGGTGCCGCCCAGGCGCGCATTCGGATCATCGGTCCGGACGAAGGCGACGAAGCAGGCCTCGATCTTCTTCCGGACCAGTTCGGCCTGCTCGTAGTCGTCCAGGTCGCGCATCCGCAGCAGAGACACCGCCAGCTCCGGCATGCCGCGCACCTGCGTCGGCCGCCGTTTCCGGTAGTAGTGCAAGATCTCGGACGCCGGTACCCGCTTGCTCTCCAGCGAGTTCAGCCGGTAGGTTGCGACCTCGCCCGGGTGGACCGGATACAACCAGTACGCGACACGCTGGCCAAGCAGGTTGTACTCGACGCCGGTGATCGCGTAGTTGCCGTTCGCGAGTGGACCGTTCTTGTTGTTGTCGAGATGGTCAGGCTCGAGCACCTGCAGCTGCAGGGGAACGGCAAGCCCGTCCTCCGGCAGCCTCTGGCGAAACCGGATGATGACTTCGCCACTCTCGCGGCGAGTGCGGTGGGCAAGCTCGATCAGGCCGGCAAAGTCCAGCTGGCCATCCGCGTCGCAGTACTCGCACCAATCGTTCCACAGCACCTGGTCGGTAGCCTTCGCGGTGATGCCGTCGCCGACCGTGTTGGACACGAGGCTGTCGAGCGCGCGCGTGGCGTACTCGTTATTGCGGACCACGTCGCGGCAGCGATTCCGCACCCGGGTCAGCGCCGGGCCGATCTCGACGTTGGCACTGCCGCTGCCGGCCACCCAGCCGCTCGTCCGCCTCCCTACCTTGGCCGCGTCGTAGCCGCGCACGTGCTCGAGAGCCAGGCGCGCTTGCGCACGCCGGACGCCGGCCAGAGGGTTGAAGAAGCTGACCATTTCATCGATCACATTCATATCAGTCCCTGCTGAAGGAGGCCAGCGAAGCCGGTCCGCGGTTGGAAAGCGGAGCCGCGCCCAGCTGGCCGGTCGCAATTAATTCGGAGCGGACCAGCTCGCGTGCTTTCATGAGATCGCCGACGCTCCGGTAGGTGATGCTCTTGCCGTCGTAGTTGACCGACAGCTGGCCGGATGCGATCGCAGCGTCCAGCGCGTTAAGTTGAGAGAGTGTGAACATAGTCAATCCAGCCAGTTGTCGGTACCCGAGAGCCAGTCGCCTTCGGGCTGTTGTTCAGTTGATGCCGGAGCTGCAGCGTGCGGCAGTTCCAGCGCGGGGGTGGGCGGCGGTTCGACTGCGGCTGCAGGCGCTGCGTCGGCCGTCGCAGTCGCCGCCGGCGCCGACTCATCCGAGCTCGGCAGCGGCTGCCTGAAAAGGTCACCGTTGACCGGCTCGACCGCGCTTTCCAGCTGCGTCCAGTCGGAGTCCCGCATCGTGTCCAGTCGCAGCAGCGGGTGATACGCTGCCGCGAAGCCATACACGAACAGGTCGATGACTTCGTTTCGGCGACCGGGCAGCTTCCGCCATTGCGACTTGCCGGCGTCGTAGACCTCGGCCGTCAGCTGCTCGAAATACTCGTCTGACAGGCCTGCCGGGAACCGGATAAAGCGGTCTTCGGGGACCGATTCTTCGTCGGAGGCGATGTAGTTGAACAGCAGCGACTTCGCTGTATCGGTACCGACATGCCACAGCTGCACGCCCGCCTTGATGGTCCGGCCCTTGTGGTTCACGTCCATCGTGGCCGGTCTGCCAATGATGGGCTTGCCGGCCGTCGACGCCCCCTTCACCGCGAACACGCCGGCATGGCGATACAGCCTGGCGTAGTGGTAGACCTCGTGGGTGTGGTGGCCGCCAGAGTCGATTGCACACGTCTGCACTCGCATCGGGACGCCGAAGCTGTTCACCAGTGGGCGCTCTCGCAGCGCCGTCAGGCGGGTCCACACATCGTCCTTGGCAGGGTCGCCGTCGATGAGGCCGTAGTCGATGACCCAGTGTTTCTTGTTGCGGCCGAAACCCAGGACCTGATACTCAAGGCGGTTGCCCTGTACGTCCACCGACATGACCAAGGCAAGACAGCCCTGCGGGATTGTACGCAGCTGGTAAGCCTCGCGACGCTTGGCGATCTCGGCGCCCTTCACCTGGCCGCTCAGGTCCTCCCAGCACTCGGCCAGCTCGTTGTTGATGAAGGCCTTCAGTGCTACGGGGTCCTTCTGCGCAGCGATCCAGTCGCCCGCCAGCTCGGCCCATGGGCGCCATCCGAGCGGCGCATACAGTGACGGCAAGTGGAAGCTGGCCACGCCAGCCTCGCCCTTGGCGGTCGGTTGCCAGTACGCGCCTTCGTAACCGCGCGTCTTCCACTCGGCTTCGGTGCTGAGTACGCCACAGTCGTTGCAGAGGTAGCGGACCTTTTCAGGCTCGCCCTCCGGCCACTTCATCTGCGACCAGGTGAAGAACTGGCGCGTGTCGCAGCATGGGCAGGCGACCATGTACTTCTGCTGGTCGCCCCGCAGATAGTTTCGGTCGATCGGGGAGGCGCCGACGATCGTCGGCGTGCTGTTGCCGAAGATCCGCGCCTTGCGGCCGAAGTTACTGGTCCGCTTCTTGGCCAGCGTCTCCGGGCTGCCCTGGTTGCCGATGTCGCCGGCGTACTCGTCCATCTCCTCGAGCAGTACGTAGCGCATCGTCGAGGACTTCAGGCCGCCAGGCCGGTTCGCACCGATCAGCTGCATAAAGCCGCCCGGGAACTTCTTGCGGCGCTTCGTGTTGTCGGAGCCCTTGACGTTCGCGTCGCGGATCCGCTTCTTCAGTTCGCCCGTCGAAAGCCGCATCGGCTCGAAGCGGGAGAGCTCCCACTTCTCCGCGTCCTCCAGTGTCGCGAACACAGCCAGGATATTGCCGGCTGCCGAGGTGATCGCGTGGCCGATGAAGTTCTCGCCCAAGGCAGAGCCGCCGAGCTGGTGGCCCTTCTTGAGGTAGACCTCGCGGTACGCGCTATCCGGCGACAGCGCGTCCATGATCCCGATGAGGTACGGAGTCCGGCTGTTGCGCCAAGGACCAGGCTCCGGCGTGTCTGGCGGCAGCACGCGGTAGGTTTCGGCCCACTCCGCGATCGGGATGCGGCTATCGGGCCGGATCGCTTCTGTGATCGAGCGGATGAATTCGTCGACTGCACCCATCTAGTCGTCCTGTTCCTGCAGTAGTTTGCCAATGTCGATGCTGGCCAGCGCCGCCGCGAGGGCGGATTCCACCAGGCGCTCGCAGGCATGCGGGTCGTCGAGCGCCGCCAGCTGGTCCTTCAAGCGCGCCGGCACGTTGAGGACGGAATCGCGGATGCCGCGGAAGGTGGTCGACGCGATGCGCTTGGCGTCCTCGACCGGGATCAATTCGCCAGCCAGCTGCTCGTACTCGAGCTTCTGCTTCAGCGCGCTGTACTTCTCGCGATCAGCGCGGTGCGCGCGGTATTCGCGCGTCGTCGCATCTCCCTCCCCCTCGGCGGGTTCATCGTCGACGAGGTCCCCGTCGCCCCGGGCACCAACGTTGCGAACAGCAGCCGGCGGCGCAGGGCGCCTTTCAGACTCCGTGATGCTGACGATGCTGCGCTGGATCTCGCCGCTGTTGCGCCAGTCGCGGTCGGCCTGGTCGGAGTCGATCTTCTTTCCGTCCTGGACTTTGATGTGGCCGGCCTCGATCGCCTTTTGCACCGCGCGCAGCGTAACGCCCGCGTGCCGCGAGTACTCGCGATATCCCATCAAAGCCATGTGACTACCCTTATGCTGACTACTGACTACTGACTACCGGGTGACTACCCCTTCAAAAGTTTGTGACGACACGAATGTCGTGGCTCGAATTACCCGTCTACCGACACCCCCGGGAAGGACCCTGGAAAATGCGGAGGGCTACCCCGGGCCACCGGCGCCTGTAGGCCACGACTGCCCGAGGGCGGCCCGGCCCGGCCGGGCCGGTGCGCATGGCGACATACCGACCACCTACTTCCGCGGAGTCGCCGCCCGCTGCAGCGCGTAGTCCATCGCGGACTTGAACTCGCCGACGAAGCGAGCACGTGCTACGTTCTCAACGATCTTGTCGAAGGGCACGCGCACCCGATAGTGCGGGGCACCGCCAGTGAACACGAAGACGGGCCTGATGCCTTCGCCGTGCCCGAACTGTTTGCGCTGCCAAATGCCTTCGACACCATCCATCGTGGCGACGAAGTATTGCGCCGCCCTGCCTTTACGCTGGCTGCGCTTGCTGTTCGTGCGATTGGCCATGTAGCCCTGCTCGCCGAATGCCCGCAGTGCTGACAGGATCTGAACGATCTGTGCGCGCCTGACGTTGCCGTACGCATCAAGCTGCGCACCCGAGGCTGGGACCGCGAATTGTCCGCTACGCATCAGCCCTTTGCCGGTGAGGGCCCGCTCGAAGCGCTTTGCACCTCGGGCGCCGCCGTACACCTCTGGCGTGAGGAACTTGCTTGCCGGCGTTCCCTTGAAGGCGTCGTCCTTGAAGTACACCTTTGCAAACGGCTGGGCGTCGGACTTCTTTGCAGACACAACGCGAAGGCTGTTGAGTGTGTAAGGCGTTGGCCTGTCGAACCGTTGCCGCATCACGTCCAGGACGCCGGCTTGAGCTCGCTGCGCAGTCTTCGTCAGGGCCATCGCGACTGCAAACGGGACATGCTTGCGCTGCACATCGCTCATGTTGCGGAGCAGCTCGGGCAAGCCCTGAACGTGTACCTTCGCCATTACCTCACCCTTGTGCAGACGTCTGCACGAATAAAAAAGCCCGGCGCTGGCCGGGCAAACGATCGATGCGTTGTATCCCCCGCTTTGCAGCGGATCGAGACAGGATCACCACCTTTCGTCGTTGAGAATAAAAAGCGCCGGCGTGGGCCGGCAAAGGCGCCGGGGGTGGCACCGAGGAGACGCTGGAAAGAAAAAGCCCTGTCGGGCGTTCACCGGACAGGGCTTTTTCTTGAATTCGGACTCAAGGCGTAATTGCTTCGAGAGTGGCGCAAATATACCTGTGCTGTAACAATGCCGTCAATCAATTTCTGTCGGCAATGCAACACCATCATTGACGAGCCGCTCTTCCAGACGCTTGATCGCCATGTCCTCGAGCTCGCGCAGCTTGTTGCTCATCTTGAACGACGCCCGCTGGTAGAGCATCGGGTTGCCGCCGAACGAATTGGCCAGGTCGCGGAACGTGACGCCGACCTTTGCATGGTTGGCGAACAGCCGGCCCAGCATGCAGTCCAGGGCGAGAGGCTTGATGCGCGGGAACTGCGGCCGGAGCCAATCGGACAGACCCTTGATGGCCTCGATTCGTTCGGCCGAGAAAGCGAAGCGACGGGACTGGCCACCGGCAGGTCGGCCGCTGTCCGTCATTCCGCCCTTGGCGCGGTCGATCGCGATCTGCACGGTTCGGGCTGCCGCCTCGGCCCGCGCCAGTTCGCCACCAGCATCGCGCACGTCGTCGCGCGCGGCCACGTACTGGTTGCGGATCGTAGTCTCCACGTCTGCACTGGTGACGCGGCCCTGGCTTGCCAGATACTGCTCCCGCGACGCCTCGAGCGCAACCCGCGCCTGGCGCATCTTTGCCGTCGCCGCGTCGACCTGCTTGGCCGCGCGGTCGAAGGCGTCCGCCAGCTGCTCGCCGGTGAGATCCGCCGGCGCGATGTCCTCGAACTCGACGTGGCCGTACTTCGCCTGCAGCGTCCACATCTCCGGCTTCGGCAGGTGCTTAACGGCTTGGGTGATCATCGCGCACTGCGCGCGCACCTCGTCACCGCTCAGGCCACCGAAGTTGACCGACTCGGACGGCTGGCCGCGCAGCTGGTCTAGCCAGGCGCGCTGCTTGTCCTCAAGCCTGATCGATTCCAGCACGCGGATCAGCGCCTTGCGCATTGGCGCGTCCTGCATCGCCGGCTGGCTCATCACCACGAAGGCCACGTGAACGGCCTGGCCCGTACTTCCAAAAATCGCTTCCATTTCCAATCCTGCTCCCATCGTTAAACCCCTTTCACCCTTCCAGTTTTCCCAGCGCTCTATGGCGCTCATCCCTTTGTGCTTTGCTGCTGGCCCGGCTCGATGACGTAAGGCAGGCCGCGCTCGTCCCACTGCACCCTGACTCGAGGAGGACTCGGCGTGCCGACTGTGAATCCGTTCTCGCTCGCGAAGAACACTGGCTCGCCGCGCATGCCCTTCCTGATCTGCGCATCAATCTCTTCGGCGCCAAAGGCGTCGCGCAGGCTGTCAATCCACGCGGCGACCATCGGCATCTTTTCCCTCATCCCACCTTTCGCCATCTACCGTTCCCCCCCTCGAAAAATTGCCCGTTCACATACCATTCACACTATTCACCTACCCTTAACATCTCTAACTCTTTGTTTTTCTTACCTTTGTTAATGGTGTGAAGGGTATGAATAGTTAATTGGCAAAGAGTGGCCCAATCAATTCTGTTCTTTCCTCTGTTTTGTCCGGCTTATTACGCGCACGCACATGAGGGAACACCGTTCATACCATTCACATCGTTCACAAACCCTTTATCTACGGGCTTTCTGTGTGTGAAGGCTTTGTCGCTGTGTTAATGCTCACCATCCACATTGGCTCCATATCGGCTGCGATAAGCCCTCAGCTCTGACTCGAATAGCGCGCTCGACCCTTCGGCCCATTCGGCCAGGGACTTGCCCGGCGGCTGGTCGCCGACGAGGAACACCATGCGCTGCTTCACCTTGCTGCCCAGGTCGTACTTGATGAGGTGCTTGCGCATGGCGTCGCCGGCGTAGCGCGCGACCATCGGGCTGAAGGCCGTCATGGACGTGTACATCGGCTCGCCCGATCGGGCACACCAAACCTTGAAGGCGTCGTACAGCTGGTTGACGCTGACGGTGATGAACGGCAGCGGCAGGAAGCCCCGCGACCACTCGCGATAGAACCGCTCTGCCGGCATCAGGCTCTTTTCGATCAGGCTGTCCTTGGCGTCGTTGTAGATCGGCTTCGTGTGGGCGTTGAAATCACCCATGTCCAGCTCGTACATGAGGAAGTGATAAAACGCCTCGACACCGCCCTGCGCGATCTCCACGCCGACGCTTTCATAGAACTCGCGGCCGAGCGCCGGCGGCGTCCATACGACCAGGTAGCGGCGGTCGGTCTTGTCCAGGGCCAGCGGCTGCAGCTCGTTGGAGAGGAACACGAAATTCATCTGGTTCTTCTCGACGTGCTCAGGCATGCCCTTGGGATTGACGATGACGGTCTCGCCGCTGATCAGGCCCTTGAGCTTGCCCTTCATCTGCTTGAGTTCCGCCCTGGTCACCACCTCGTCCGCCACCATGAACAGCTTCATGCTGGCCCAGTCGTTGAACTTCGACTCCAGCTGGTCGTTGCCGATCACGTAGCCGTAGTCCCCGTAGATCGGCTTTACCACGCGCTCGAAGAAGAAGTTCTTTCCCGAGCCCTCGTCGCCGTGCATGATGATCGAGGTCGGCATTTTGGCGCCCGGGTTACGCAGCGGATACGCCAGCCAGCGCAGGATCCACGTCTCCAGCTCCTCGTCGCCGTTGCACAGGTGCGCGAGCAGCGTCCGGATCAGGAGGCAGTTGCCCTTCTTGGGCCTCATCGGCCAGCCGTTGAACAGGTTGACGGTAGCGGTCGGCCCGCTTTCGGCCGGCGACGGCGTCTCCTTCGGATCGAATACGATGTTTTTCTTGAGCACCCACTTGCGGGCATCGCCACTCCAGAACTTCATCACATCGCTGTTGGCCACGATCGTGCGCATGGCGGCAAGACGCATCAGCATGCGATGCCGGCAGTCCCACACCATGTCCTCGCCGTACACCAGGATGAAGTTCTCCAGCACGTCGTCGACCTTGTCCCAGTGGTCGCGGCCGTACACCTTCTTGGGCTTTTCCTTCTGCTTCTTCTCGCTCTGGTCGTCCTCATCGCCGCCGTCCCCCGCCCCCGCGCGCGAAGCGCCGCCGACAGGGCTCCGCCCTTGCTGCGCATTCTCACCAAATCTCTCGTCAAAATTCGGCGGCATCTCCTCATTCGCGCTTGCGCGCGGCTGCTCCGCAGCGGGGGGAGCGGGGGACGCAGGCGACTGCACGTCGGCCGCTTCCGCGTGGGGGGAAGGGGGAGAATCGATATTGCGCTGCTTCGCCGCGAAGGGGAGGACGTTCGCAGGCTGCGACACCACCTCGGCCGCTTGCGCGGGATTGGAGGCGGTGGACTCGGTATTGCGCTGCTCCGCAGCGAGGGAAAGGGGGGCACCGGCTGTCGCCGGCGCCAGGAGCTCGCGGTCGCCGTTCGACAACATCGCGGACACGACTCCGGCCTGCTCCATTTGCTCGAGCAGGCGAGCGGCGCGGTTGTACCCGACGCGCAGGTGACGCTGCACCAGGGAGATCGACGCGCGGCGATACTGCAACACCACCGCCACTGCCTGGTCGTACAGCGGATCGGCATCGCCGTCTTCCTCGGCCGCTTGCGCGGGGCTGGCGAGAGAATCGGTATTGCGCTGCTGCGCAGCGAGGAGGGAAACCCCAAGTTGCGCAGCGACTTTGTCCAAGCCTTCTTCGATGTGGAGGTCGTTCCAATCCGTGATCTTGCGCCCTGCCCTGTCGATCGTGAACAGCGGCGCGGCGACCGAGGCATTGCCAACGGCTGCAGCCGCTGCATGGCAGCTGGCGACGCCGGCATTCGTGAACGTGGGTGTGCGAACGACGCGGCCCTTGCGAACATCCGCCTCGATGTACCGAATCCCCTGGGCATCGGCACGCCACCGCGCCATCACCTCGACCTGCTCACCGTCATCAGCGGTGACGCGATGCGTTTCGCTGTCGATCGGCACCTGGACGGACACTTTGAACTCTTCCAGCAGGCACTCGACGTAACGCTCGACCAGCAGGTAGTCGTCGTCGGCCAGCAGCAGCAGGTGCGCGTTCGGATAGCGCTGGCGCAGCGCCTTGACGACATGTATCAGGTTGCCGGCGTTGAGGGCGACGACGACCGGGAGATCGTAGCCAGCGGCGAGGGACAGGCGGGCGCTGGCACAGGTCGCGTAGCCCTCACCGACTGCGATAATCGGGGCGCCGGCCAAGTTGCCGAGCACATGCGCCACGCCGATCGCGTCCATACCCTTGTTGAGCATCTTCTCGCCGGCAGCGTCGATCTTCTGCAGGCCGAGCAGCTGGCCACCGCGCACCAGGGGAATAAGAAGCCGGCCGTCAAGCCCGACGCGCAGCCCTTCGGCCGGCACCTGCTTGCGCGCGAGGTACGGATGCACGACGGGGATGCCTTCGGCCTTGCGCCACTGGTCGCGAGCGCGACCAGCGGCCAGGCGTGCGGCCTGCTCGCGCTTCTCTTCCTCGGCTTTCTCGGCCGCCCGCTGCTTCCGGGTGTACTCGGCCCTGTCCTCGTCCGACATGCTCGAGGTGTCGATCCTAACCGGCACGGTGTTGCGACTCTCGCCCTGGAAGCGCCCGAACGCACCGGTGACGACGGTGGAACCCGATGCCAGGGTCAGCTCGCGCAGGATGTACCAGCACTTCTTCTGCGGCCCGAAGCGCTGGAACTTGCCGTTCATGATCGGGTGGTTTGCGGGAAGCGTCGGCAGCCCGTACTCGAGCATTTGCAAGACGACTTGTTCCTTACTGCTCATCAGTTCTCCGCCTTGATGCTGCTTTTGTACGGCACGCTGACGTTCGCGCAGCGGGACGGAACGTCCCGATAGTCGAAGGCGCCAGGGCGCATGGGGCGCTGGGGACGATGACGTGCCGACAGCTGTTGAATTGGATGAACGTAGCGGCCGCTGACGGCTTCCTGCTCGACCGGCTCGCGCTCGTCGAGGAAGTCGCGGCCGGCCTGCGTGATGCAGAACACGCCGGACGCGTTGACGCCGACCAGCTTCCAGCGCGTGAGCGGGCCGGTCACTTCACGGTCGAACTTCACGGCCGACTTGCTAACGGACGCGTGGTTCATCCAGTCTTTGGTATCGAGCGGACCGACCTGGAGCAGGAGCTGGAGAGCCAGGTAGGCGCGACTGCCCGCGCGCGGACCGTTACGCATCTTTGCCTCCGTCGCCGGGCTGGCCGTAGACCAGGAACATCAGGCCCAGCAGCTCGGTCAGGGTCTGGTGCATCTTGCGTGCGTCCTCCTCGAGGACCTTCCGCTCGCGCGCGTCGATCGAGTCATCGTTTGCAATGGCCGCGGTGAAGTCCCGCGAGAGGTCCCCGAGCTTGGCGTACAGCTCGTTGAACTTCTTCATGAGATCCTGGTTCTCGTGCTCGCCGCCGTCCGGCAGCCGGACGAAGATGCCGCCCGATGCCGCAGCGATCGCTTCCGCGTAGTGCTTTGTGTCCGACAGCAGCTGCAGGGCCAGGGAATCTTCATCCGACAGCTTCTGGTCCTTCACGCCGTAGACACGGTTGCGCAGCGCGTTCACCGACATGCCGAGGTTAGGCGCAGCAACTTCCCAGCCACCCCGGACGGCGGCGATCATCTTGAGTTTTGCTTCACGCAATTCCATACATCCCTCTGTTTTATTTTGGTTTTGCCAACTATTGCTAAGCAGTAAAGTGCGAAGCTCTTTCCTATTTGAAATTGAGAGGTCCCGATGACGCTTACGGAGGCGGTCGCAAACAAGCACTTGGTGCACTGGCTCGACAACGGCTTTGTGCGGACGCTGGAACCGCACTCGTTCGCGCAGCTGGCTGGCGGGCGGTCGGTCCTGATCGCGTTTCAGATTGCCGGCGGACCGGCGCTTGAGGAGCCATGCTGGAAAGTGATCGACGCGACTGATCCGCTGACGATTGACACATGCGAGCGCTTTGCACAATCCCGTCCAATACCCCAGCACTTGGTAGCCTTGGTGCATGTGACCTACGCATCGGCGGCTCCGTCCGATTCACCTGGTGTGAACTTGGCCGTGCCCCGGAGATAGGCCCAGTCGACGTCTGGACGCAAGTCCTCGCAACGAACGGCACCGCGCGACTCCCTGTCAATATTGATACAGAGGTGGGGGCCGAGCTGCTGTTTGGCGCTGATGGCCTTGCGCAGGTAGCGCTCCGTCGTACCGCACGCAGCGCAAAACGCAGGGCGCGCTGCTTTATCGAGGCCGTTCAAATATGCGAGTAATTTGTCCATGGGAAAGCATATTACTAAACGGTAATGAGGTTGGTCAATACCATTTGGTGATTTACTCTTTAGTAATCGCCTAGGACAATCCCGTCTATGGAAATTCAAGACATCCGACGCGCACGATTGGCGCAGTTGATCCGGGAGCGATATGACGGCTCTCAAGCGCGGTTTGTTGATGAAACCGGCGAGAACCAGGGCGAGGTTTCTGGGCTGTTGCGCACCAAGTCTTTTGGTGAACGCAAGGCACGCAAGCTTGAGGCGAAGTGCGTGGTGCCGGCCGGATGGCTCGACATTGAGGACGAAGAAGCGGCTCGCAAGGCATTGCGAACTGAGAAGGAGCCTGCAGCACTCTCTACCCTTCGACCTCTACGCCCTGAGCTTACTGTGGTGGAAAACGTCGAGCCACAGAAAATGGCTCTTGTGTACGTGACGCAGCAGGAGCTTGACCTGCTTACGTTCTATCGGCGCGCGTCGGATATCGGTAAGAGCCTGGTCGAAACCGCGGCTGAATCAGCAGCTGGCGAGGAATCAGCGGCGGGCTCCGCTCACCAGTCGTAGCAACGGCTGCGCCTGCGCAGGATGCCTTTTCGCCATCGCCTGCGCTAGCTTCAACATCTCTGCACGTGCCTCAGGGCTCATCGCCCTGAGAGCCTCCTTCATCTCTCTGAAATACTGTTCCACTTCTCACCCCGCAAGCGATCGCCGGCCTTTGCGCACCGCAACTTTTCTGTACGAAATATCCTACACAAAAATACTGTACAAATATACAGTCTTTTTAATTTTGTGAGGTTTCTGTCGTGTCGCTGTCCTCGGCGGTCCCGATGCATATACGCAACGCTCACACGATCCAGCCGGCTGACCGCCGGTTTTTTTTCGCCTCTTTTATGTCCGCACGGTAATTATTACCAAATGGTGTTGACTCCGATCATTACCGTTTAGTAATATCGACGAAGTTCCTCTTATTCCTGAAAGGATGCGTCGATGTACTACTACTTGGTAACCCTGCGGAAGGCAGGCAAAGTCCTCCACTTTTTCCGCCCGGCCTTCACCTCGGCCTCGGCGTACGACCTAGTCGCCGCCGAACAGGGTGACGACGTCTTCGGCATTACGGTTGTGCCAGCATGAGCCGTACACCGACCTCTCGCGCACGTACTACTGTGCCAGGTACCGGCGAACTGAGCCGCGCGCTCGAAGACGCCAGAGACCGTGACTCGCTGCACAAGTTCTGCAGTGCACACGTCTGCACAGTCGACCAGGTATCCGAAGACGGCAAGCGCCTCCACCTGCCGCGCGTACTGCAGCTCATGCGTTCGCGAGGCTACCAGGTGTCCGATCCTGTCCGCGCACCTCATCAGCCGAAGCGTGGCTTCACCGCGTGGATGGTCCACATCCGCGTCACCCGCGCCGAGTTCGACGTCGGCTTTTACACCCCCGATGCCGGCAAGGCCGCCCCTGCCAAGAAACCTCAACCTTCCAACCTGGAGCACGCATGACCACGACCGCACTCGCTACCACCGACAAGCCGATCATCGTCGACGAGCTCGTGGTCGACCAAGGCGTCTACGGCTTTTACGACATCGCGCGGATGCGCCGATCGCCGGACAACCGCAAGCGCTTTAACGAACTGGCGCTGAACGAACTGGCCGCGAGCATCAAGGCCATGGGGGTGGCCCAGCCGATCCTGATCCGCCCGGTCACTCCGACCGCGGAGGCGCCGGAAGAATACGAGATCGTCGCCGGCGAGCGCCGGTATCGGGCATCGATCATCGCCGGGCTGACCACGATCCCCGCGATCTGCCGCAACCTGAGCGACCTGGACGCGGCGAAGATCCGGATCTTGGAGAACCTGCAGCGCGAGGACCCGCACCCAATCGAGGAAGCCGAGGGCTACCAGCTGCTGATGCAACAGCACGGCTACGACGCCGACCAGCTGGCCGACGAGGTCAAAAAAAGCCGCTCCTATATCTACGGCCGGCTGAAGCTGTGCGCGCTGACGGAGAAGGCCCGCGACGCCTGCTTCGACGACAAGATCTCTGCATCGATCGCCCTGCTGATCGCCCGCATTCCGGTGAGGAGCTTGCAGGAGAAGTGCCTCAAGGAAGTCGTCGACCACTGGAACGGCCCGATGTCGTATCGCACGGCGGCCCAGCACGTCGAAAACAACTACATGCTGAACCTCAAGAAGGCCACGTTCAGCACGACCGACGAGGCGCTGCTGCCTGCGGCCGGCTCCTGCAAGGCATGCCCGAAGCGCGCCGGCAACCAGCCTGAGGTCTTCCAGGACATCGGCGCAGACGTCTGCACCGATCCCATCTGCTTCAAGGCGAAGGGCGAGGCGCACGTCGTCCGCGTCAAACGGCTGGCCAAGGAAAGCGGCATGACAGTGCTGAGTGGCGCCGATGCCAAGAAGGTGATGCCCAGCTCTTGGGCCGGCGACCTCAAGGGCGGCTATATCGCCGTCGACAGGCCCGTTTATTCGGACGAGAAAAATCGGAGCCTGCGCCAGATCTTGGGCAAGCAGCTCCCTGCGCTCACGCTGCTGGAGAGCCCACACAACGGCGAGATGGTCTACATCGCCAAGCAGGACGACGTCGCACCGCTGCTCGAGGCCAAAGGCCTGAGCACCCCTAAGTCCGACACCTCGCACCGTGAGCGCGAGAAGGAGCAGGAAGCCAAGGCCAAGCTCGAGCGTGAATACCGCAAGCGCCTGTTTAGGGAGACGCACCACGCTTCGTTGATGATGAATTTGGTCGACCCGGATCTCCGCCTGGTGGCCATGCACCTGTTCGACAACCTGCCATGGAACACCATCCCCATCAAGATCCTGATGGAGACGTACGGATGGAACGAGGGCATGTTCGATTATCCACGGCGCGAGAAGATGAAGGCTGCGATCGACGCGCTCACGCCGGCCGAGCTGAACCAGTTCATCCGTGACTGCACGTTATGCCGCGACCTCGATGTGAGCATCTACACCGACACCTCGAAATCGAAGCCGGAGAACCTGCTGGCGTTTGCTCAGCGTACGAAGGTCGACGCCAAGAAGATCCGGGCCGAAGTGCAGGCGGAAGCCAAGGCCAAGGCCGAGAAGAAAAGCAAACCTAAGACGAAGGCTGCTGCGGCATCGCCGGCGCCGAAAGCCGATGCCCCTCCTGCAGCCAACCAGGTCGACGGCGAGCAGCTGGCCGAGCGGCCGACCAAGGCGGCAACGACATCGCCCGCCGTCCAGTACCGCAACCCGACCAACCCGTCCCAGGCCTGGACTGGCCGCGGCAAACAGCCAAAGTGGGTCAGCGAATGGGTCCAAGGCGGCAAGTCGCTGGACGCCCTCCGGGTCAATACGACGCCATCAGCGAGCCTCCAGATCCAACCCGCCGGCGCGTGGCCCTTCCCGAAATCGAGCGATCGTGGGCGCAACCAGGTGCAGCCCGCTGCAGCGGGGGTTGCCTCGTGAAAGACCTCAGCAAAGACACAGTAAGCGTCATCGTCGGCGCCCTGATCACGGTGCGCTCGGAGATTCAGCGATCGCTCGACGAAGCCAAGCGCATGGGTCACGTGGTGTTTCAGGCGACGCTCCAGCAAGAGCTGGACGCAAACGCTGCGGCGCTTCGCGAGCTCAACCAGGAAGTAGCGCTCTGGCTTGAGTACCACCCGCAGCTGCGCGACGTATTTGAAGAAATTGGAAGGAGAGCCGCATGAATACCAATAGCAGGTTTGCGTACCAGATCACACCCCGTAGCGACAACGTCGGCGGCGGGTACCAACTCAAGCTGCTGGAAGATGGTCAAGAGGTGGGTGGCGGAGTTTTCCCGATCACGGCCGACACGACCTCGGACGAGGCCTATCTTCAGGCCTCTGATTCGGCCCAAGAATGGCTACAGTCGCGCGGTCCCGATAGCGTTGAAGCTCGCGCCGATGCGGCCCCGCAGCTGGACGACGCAATGATCGATATTGAAACGCTAGGGAAGAAGCCTGGAGCGGCAGTCCTGAGCATCGGCGCCGTGATGTTTGGCGCTACGGGGCTGGGCGAAGAGTTCTATTCTCCCGTGCTTCTGAAGTCGTGCACCGACGTCGGCCTGACCATCGATCCCGAAACTGTCGCTTGGTGGATGAAGCAAAGCGAAGAAGCACGGCAGGCGGCGTTTCGGGCCGATGCGCCGGCGCTGCCGGCAGTCCTGTTGCGCTTCACCGATTGGTTCGTGGCGCAACAGGCACGCTACCCCTGGTGTCATGGCGCGACGTTCGACGTGCCCATTCTGGACGCTGCCTATGAGGCCTGCGGCATGCCTGCCCCCTGGAAGTACTACGACGTACGTGACACGCGCACGCTATACGACCTGGTCGGCGTCAAGGTCGACCGGAGCAACGGC
>Ga0308169_10001652_pt1 | contig 25276 bp, 41 predicted proteins | sample PhyBR1_2_FD_202139 | JGI IMG/M metagenome (GOLD analysis project Ga0308169, IMG submission 202139) | Phyllosphere microbial communities from UC Gill Tract Community Farm, Albany, California, United States - DLSLSB.R1 | ecosystem: Host-associated > Plants > Phyllosphere > Unclassified | place...
GCGTGAAGACCAAGATGTCCGACACTTTTGATAGGGCGGGGCCCTCCATCTGCGCACTGGTCCAGGTCCAACTCGAGAAACCACTCACCGGCCCGAGAAAGATGACCCGCTCTTTCAACAACCGCGAATAGATATCATAGCTCCGTTCTCCTCGCGCCTGCACGTCAGCTACATGTGCCCCGTCTCACCCATACGCGATCTCACGGTCTGCTCAATCACATACGGCACTAGCGTCGAGTGCACGGGGTTCACCGCCGCATCGAACCCGCCAGGGCCGAGTAACGGTCCAGGGGTGTATGGTCCGGAATGTATCCGCCGAGCTGGGCTCCGCACCGAGCTGAGCGTCGACTTGGAAGATGACGCGACTGCGGACCGGACGGTCTGTATCGAACGAGACATGCTGGTGGAGGGAATTCTATATGTATGCTTGTGCGATGTGGACGAGCGTTACATCACTGCGTTGCGCTTTCGCGGCGTCGGTGTCAACGACGAGTGGGCCAAGTCTCCCACGGTGGTAGATGACGGCATGGGCTCTGGTGTGCCTAGGTGGAGGCCTTCCACAATGATGAGCAGCATCTTGGTCTTGATCGCTTCTCTCGACGATACCGACAGGCCAACATGTCCGTCAACACTCTCGAACAGGGGCAGCGCGGACCATTCGTTCTTCTGCAAGGTTCGTTCACCGCTGTCGGGTACTCTCGAGCTCACGTCACAGACGAACAGGTCCTCACCGGCTCCCATCCGGCTGATATCGAGCTCCGCATCCCAGCGACCATATCCGGCCCGAAGCGCACCGAGACCGCCAATGGCAACATATACGTGACTGACAAGAGAGTCAGTCTTATGGGCCCTTGTCGTCTGTGGGTGCTCGAGCTGACGGACAGGTCGTCTTCACCGCCGACACGTCCGGTGCAGGGTCAAGTACCGCCCCGCCCGCATACGATGCCCCGCCCGTGCTCAAGTCGCTGACGATCCCCTACGTGCGTCTCAGCTTTCGTCTCACCACCGCTTCGTTCTTCCACCCGTCCAGCGCTACACGTGCCCGGCAGTGCTCGCCTTCCGCCCCACTCGCCTATGGCCAATGATCGCTAACTCCAGTCCGTGCTCCTCGCGACACAGTTCGAACTCCCCATCTTCTCCGCAAACTACATACTCATCAACTTTCTCCCCGACCCGGCAGACCCCGATCCGGGCCTCCCTTCCCCGGGTCGAGGCGCGCACCTCGAGCTCAAAGTGAGCATCAACGACGGGCATGGGCACGGGGTGTGGAAGCGGATCGAGGCGGAGAGGTGTAGATTGGAAGAGCGGCGAGCGGAGGACGAGTTGCTGCGTGAGTGGAACCATCCCTCCGGTGTGTACCCGGAGCTCACGCACAGCGGCCTACCAGGCTTAGATCCCCCTCTCACCGGAATGCTGCTGCGGACATACCCAGACCGCTCCTCATCATTACCCCGTATCCAGCGCACTCCCCCTTGACGCCTTGACGACTAATCTACCTGTACATACCCACGAGCAGCGCAATGTACGGGTCACGCCGACCAGATTCCATATTGTTTCAGGACTATGCCATATTGGGATGCATGTACACAACGCATGCCGCATGCCTCCGCTCTGCCGACCCGCCCCGCAGCGGGCGCCTGCTCAACCCGTCCTCCTCGGATGCCACCACACGCCATCCTTGTCCTTCACCACCCGCACAAACTTAACGATCAACTTGTCCCGCTCCTTCTTGTCCCCATCGCGCGTCAGGCCGCGCAAGAACGGCGTCATGTCTTCGGGTCTCCATCGCTGGCGCGTGAGGAAGAGGTCGGCGAAGCGGGTAGGGGCGTGCAGCGGAAGAGCATGGAGGGGAAAGTAGGTGATGGTCTTTGATGGGTTGATCAGGGCCGAGAGGGGCGGGTCGTCGAGGAGGTAGTTGCCCTGCTGGGTCAGCCGTACTTCTTCGCAGCCCACAGCTCGCAGCTTCCCCCTACTGCCTCCGGTTTATGAAAAATCCGTTTCTCGCCGAACGCTGGGTATGGCCCGGGGCGTCTGGTCGAACGGCAACGGCCGACGACGAGCTGAAGGAGGGAGAGAGACAGACACGCACCTCGAGCAGCGTGACATCCACCAGCTCGTCCCACATATCGCCCACCTCGGCCCTCCAGTCACTCAAGAACGCATCCACCGATTCCCCAGCGGCCGGCAGGGCCTGTAACATCGCGAGGCCGATCTGCGCGACCAGGCGGCGCACCTGGCACTTCCATTCGCCGTCCACCTCGCCAAACAGGTCGATCACGCCCTGCACGACCGCGCGGGGGACGTCGTGGTCGTCCTCGAGCGTCGAGAGGATCGGCGCCGTCGGTGCTCTGACGATCGCCGGTGTGGAAGATAGGTCGGAGGCGGTCATGTGGATGGTGAGCAGGGTGAGGATGAGCTGCGCGAGGGGGCGGAGCTTGGGCGGGGCGAGCATGAGCATGTATCCTGCGGCGTGAGCACTGTGGAGCCTTGGCCCAGCTACGAGCCGTGTCTGCACGAAGGGCAAAAATCATGCAACTCACCGTCCACCTCGATGACGTTGCGCTCGTTCAGACCCCGGTCCAGCTCGTCCTGGCTGGCCTGGACCACGCTCGCCAACTGCGCCTTTGTCCACCTCTTGGCCTGCCCGCTGGCACTGCCGCGGCCACTGCCATCACCCAGACCTGCACCCACAGCTCCATCGCCCAGCTTACGCCGCTTGCTCGCCCGCTCGTCCGGCTCACCGCCCATCCCCTCCCACTGCGACTCCCTCAACAACCGCCGTATCCGCTCGAGGTCCGCCGCCTGCGGCACGCACTCCAGGATATGGTGGTTCGTCCCGCGTATCTCGAGCGGGGCGTCGGGGCAATCCGACCCCGGGGGCGTGCGGCAGATGAGGAGGGAGTTGGACACGGTGATCTGCCGCAATAAGAACGTCGAGCTGGGCGTGCACAGGACGGCGTCGTCCGAGGGCGTGCCTTTGATGGTGAGCCTGCGGGTCAGCGCGGTTCAGCGAGCGTCTCTCCGACACGAGGCCCCTTCGTCCAGCCCACGGCACGATGTATGCCGAAGCGACACGCACGGATACGGCTCGGTCGGCTCGGACCCCTCGACGGCCTTGAGGATCTCGGGAGGGAGCTCGAGCAGCTGATACTCTTCCAGCACGTCCTGGCCCGCTGCGTCGACCCGGTGAGGCGGGTACCGCAGCGTGACATTGCTCTGCGGAAGAGTCGTCGCGATCGGCATGGCGCGGGTCGTGTATGAGCGTTCTTGTCCGCCGTGTAGCGAGCGCACTTGGTCAGCGACGAGGTAGAGTAATGTCGGAATGCCAAAGGGCCGTCGCGTCGAAAACGGTTCGCCAATGTGGAGGTCCTCGACGACCACCCACCCGACGCGTCGCAGTATCATTGCCGCCGCATCACATGTCCCCGTTATCCATGCATGGTGAACAAAATCATTTCTATGGTAATGCATGTGCATCGCCTCCCAATCGAAGCCCGACGACGCGGGACAGATCACCCAGAATCTCCCTGCCTTTCGCCTATACCCACTCATAATGCCTTCCCGCTCATCTGCTCTCACCACCGCTGGCGGCACCCCTACTCCCGCTTCCGCTCGCCCCGGCCCCACCCTGCGCCGGAGGGGTCCCCTCTCTCGGACTGTCCGGCTTGGAGAAGAAAAAATCCGAGACACTCCCACTGTCGTTAGCCACCGTCCATGAAACCGGGCCTCGCACGACTCACCTGAAAGTCCTCGGCAATTTGTTCTTTCCGTTCTCGCTCTCCGCGTCCCCGCCATACCCATCATCCGCTCGTCCCAGCTCGAGGCTCTGTCCCCGAGGCGTGTTTCCCCCGCTGTCACCAGTGTACACGCCCGCCACGGCCTTTCGGGCCTTCTTCGCGTGATGCCGCCTCGCCGTGACCGAGTTCGAGAACAGCGGGAGGAGGTACCGCTCATCCAGAGCCGTGAACCACTGACCATCCCGGAAGATCATGCCCGGACCAGGGGGCGTTCCGCCGCCGGCCTGCTCTTCGTCGTATCCGCTCGGGAGGGCTTCGCCCTCGTCTGATTCCTCGGAATTCGACGAGAAGCTGCGGCTGTTGGCGGTCATGCCCAGCCGGCCACTTGAACGGCGCGAACCAGGCAGCGACGAGTTGGACTTGAGGTTCGGGTGGTAGTACGGCGAGTCGGGGCCCGACAGGTCGATCTCATCCGCGTCGTCGCCGTATCCTCGTCCGTTCTGCCCGGCGTATCGGCGCGATCCGGGACCCATTGCGAGGGCGAGGTTCCCGTGGTGCGCTGAGGCGTTCCATCCCTCTTCATCCGACGAGGCGTCCTCGTCTTCGACTCCGACACGGATACCAAGGACTTCGAGCATGCGCGCGGTGGTCCCGCCAAAGACGATCACGGTGAGCACCACGACGACGAGGATGGTCGTTCGCAGTGCGTCGGCGTTCTCGCCGGTGATCCCTGCTGCGAGCGCGACACCGACGGCTCCGCGCAATCCGGCCCAGAACAGCATCATCTGATAAGAGTGCGGCAGCTCCTCGGCGCGCTGACCCCGCGTGTGGAAGAACCAGTTGATCAGTTCTGAGAGCGGGAAGACGGCTGCGTAGCGGGATGCCATGACCGCGATCTGCCGTTAGCGTGACTCTTGGTGTGACACGAGAGCCCGCGGATACTGGGGCATGATACGCACGGCTGAGACGAGGATGAAAAGCGGCTTGAACACCTGCACATCCTGCGTGAACAGATTCAAACCGAGGTAGATGAAGATAAAGTTCTCGGACAGCTGCGCCAACACCGCAAACATGTACTTGGTCGTCCGCTGCGTCCGGCGCGACATGGTGTGATACGCGTAATGCTTGAGCGTCACGCCGCAGAACAGCAGCGACACGATGCCTGGCATCAGCTGTTTCCTGTCAATGAGCACGCCAACTCACCACTCAGCGTCGCTGCGTTGGAGAAAAAGTAGCTCGTGTACGCCACGAGCGCGACCAGACAGCTTTCGATATGGGGATACGACGCGAGGTGCGAGTGTTTCAGGCCGAGCGAGCAGCACAAGCCGAATGCTACGCCGAGGGCCATGGAGGTGATGAAGGAGAAAAGGAAGATGCCGACGCCGTGGAACAGGGACGAGAGGTAGATGTCCTCGCCGTGGAACTGCGACAGCGTCCTATCGGTTAGCAAGATTGTTACGCACTATACAAGATGTGCAAAGCAAGGCGACCCGCGCGACTCACTCGTACATGACGATAGACACCGCGTCATTCAAGATACTCTCCCCAAAGATGACCGAGTAAAGCTTGGGGTCGACCTTGTACTGGTTGAAGATGGCGAGGATGGTGACTGGATCGGTGGCCGATAATGTCGAGCCAAAGATGAGGCATTCAAGCAGGGTGAATTTGAGTCCCTCGAGTCCGAGGAAAGACCAAATGTACACGAGCACTCTGGCCGTCAGCTCCGAGATGTCTCCAACCCTACGCGCGCTCGTCCATGACTTACCCGATGCCCACGGCCGAGATGAACGTTCCCAAAAAGGCGAACGTGAGGATGACGCCGAAGTTTCGGAAGAAGTTTTCCTGCCGTGAGCTCTGGCTCCACAGACGCAAGAAGGAGGAAACTCACTTGCTTGAGCTCGTAGCCCGAGTTGAGGATAATCGGGGGCAGGAGCAGGTTGAAGAACAAGGTATGTTTGAACGTCTGCAATCAGCCGTGGGCCAACCTCATCCCCCTTCCAGGCCGCATTCGAGCCATCACTCACAAGCATCTCCCTGATCAGATGTCCGGGCGACAGGCGGATGATCAAACCAACTACCATGCCCGCGAAGATGGACACGACCGTCTCGTGTACGGCCCGTATACGCTTGATCTGGAGGTAATACGAGGTGATCAGCGCGCCGATGAGCAGCACACAGAGGATGCACAGCCCCCACCTGCTTTCAGCCGGATTCTCACGCCTACATCTGGTCTGTATAGGATCCGATGGGTGAATACAAGAGAGGCTCACTCACGAGGCGTAAAACTCCTCATCTTGTGGGGAGGCGGCTTCGCCCGTGGGAGGGACGGTGATAGGTGTGGACATGGCGGGTTTGACCACTTGGACGGCGTGCTTCTACTCCTGGAGAAGTCGAACAGGGGGTCGACAGGCGTGCGATAGAGCGCAGCGGAAGGAGACCGAGCTCGACAGTTACAGCTTGCGAACACAAATGCGCAGATCGAATGCGGAGGATGGCCGAGACCGAGCTAGCGTCGAGCCGCGAGCTGCTGGAAGCGCAGCAGTCGAGTCGGTGCGACACAGGCTACAACAGACCGCTGGTGGACCTTTTGACGATGTAGGTGAATGTCCTGCGCTAGGGGGAGATGGGAGCAGAGGGTGGGATAGAGGGACCAAGAGATTATCGACAGGCTACATGGGCGAGCTGATGGCTGCGGTATGTGACACGCGTCTCACCTTCCCAACGCGGCATATCTCCCCTCTCCGGCCATTGCCGCAAATGCCACCACGTGCCCGGGGTCTTTCTTGCTCTCCCGTCGTCGCCCAGTTGCACCCTCGCGAGGCTTGCGCAATGGGGCAGGAGAGAAGGACGGGACCACGAGTATGGAGATGCCGTCAAGTGCACATGGCTGGATGCAGGGACTGTTGGCGGGAGACACAATCGCGAGCAACACAAATACGGGGTCAGAGATATGTCGCCGAGAGAATACATGTGTCCATACTGTATAACCTGATAAACACCAATAACATCGCCCTAGATCGTACAACAACCACGCACCTCGCCTCGCCCGCAGACACCGAATGAGAGTCGCCATCGCCTATCTCTTCCTCCCCGTCGACTTCTTCTGCCCCGCACGGGTCCCATCGCTCGAACTCAGGCCCAGCTTCTGCACGCAGACTGGGCAGTACCATGTGTCCGCCGGGCTCGTCTGCAGGCTGACGCATTTGAGATGGAACTGGCGTCAGCATCTCGCTCTTGCCCATTCGAGGCACGCCACGACTCACCCATTCATACTCGCACTCCTCGTTGTCGCAGCCAATCATCTCGCCGTAGCTCTTCTGCTGGCAGAAGCAATACAGCGTATCATCCGCCGCTTCGTCGCCTTCTCCCTCTGCTGCTTCTCCTTCTGCGTCGCCATCCGCATCCGGGTCTTCGGACAGCGTCGACGTGGAGATCTGGCGGTTGTGGCGGGACTGGTTCCTCGCAGACAGGCTGGGGCGGGGCGGAGGGGGCATCATCGCCGAGGCCGCCGGCGGGGGGTGCGTGATGGGCGACGCGGCATTAGGTAGCGGCAAGGGCAACGCATTTGGCTTGCGTTCTGACATCAGCACCCACTCATTCACCCTGGTGCGTCGGGCAGCTCACTCTTGTACGGCCGACTGTCCGACCCCGGACCGAGTCCGCCCGGGGGCAGCAGGACCTCCGCGCCCCCCATCTCGCCGAACACAGCTTTCCCCTCGGCCTTCTCAATCTCGTCCAGGTCCATCCCGCCCACGCGCTTCCATTCGGCCCGCCCCCGCTCGCGCGCACGCGAAGTGACGGCCTCGAGGCGCGTCGCCAGGCGGATCTTCTCCAGTTGGAGCTGCTCGACTTTGACCCATTCCGTGTTGATCTTCTGCATGGCCACTTGGTCTTTTGAAGACAGGTGGTCCACCGGAAGGGGCGCTCCCGGAGGTATGGGCAGCGGAAACGATGCGGAAGAGGGGTTTGTCAGTGATTTGACATTCTTGGTCAGGCCGTAATGCCGGGTGTTTATGCGGTTGATCAGGCCTGCAAGTCAGCACCCAAGACAAGTCGGGAGACCTTTCGGATCGTCAAGCGAATTTGCCGCACCATTAATCTTCTTGTCCTTCTCCGATATCTCTTCCAGCAGGAAAGTAACCTCGCCCGGGAGGTTGTCCAGGCCTGCTTTGTCAGTCACGCCGAAGGGTCCATGCGGGCTCATCACGCACTCGAGACGAATTCGACGGCAGTGTGCGCCGCCTCTTCCGGGTTGAAGTGCGGGTGCACATTCGCGAAGACGTTGCTGGCCATGTTGGCGAGGGGTCTGGCGCAGTTATGGATAAATAGAGAAACGACCCGTCGGACTGTGAATTCGAGGTGCTTGGGTGGCGAATGCGCAATGAACGACGAGAGCAGGTGTGATCGTAATGGGACTGTGATTGGCATTACAACGAGGTGCCAGAATTACAATTCTGTAATCAACCCTCCGGCACGGGCGGGGTGGAGGATGTCCATGTTCGGCCGGGCACACATCGATGCGTCCCGAGCCTGTTCGTTCTCGAGACGCATTCGATCAACAACAGCACCGCACGTCGACTCTTGTAGGGGACCCATTGTTCGCTACAACCCGCTTTCTAGTCGCCTGAACGTCAACATGGTCGTCGGTTTTGTATGGAAGACGGGAGCTCTGCTCAGTACGTAGTCCCGTCCCACTTTCTCCGTCCCCTTGTTCGCTCTTCCGTCTAGCACTCCTCGTCTGCGATCTTCGCCGGGGCCGTCACCGTCGATGGTGGTTTGGTCTCTACTTCATCATCTTTTGTCCTCAACGACTGCACGCTGACAGCAGCCGCATCCGGCATGTCCCTGGGCGCATTCGGCGCACACGGCCTCCGCGCCCGGTACCCGTCCATGCCCGAGAAGCTGCACTCGAACTGGTCCACCGCCTCATCATACATGATCTACAACGGCCTCGCTCTCCTTGCGATAGCTTACCACCCGGGCTTGAAGTCGGGGCTGAAGCGGTACCGGCTCGCGCCAGTGATGATCGCCTCAGGGGCCGTCATCTTCTCAGGGACGATCTTTGGGCTTGTGTTGATGCGTGAGGGAGGTTTGCGCAAGGTGCTGGGGCCGTTGACGCCGTTGGGCGGGATGCTCATGATTGGCGGGTGAGTCGCTGAGGGGAAGAGCATTATGAAGCTGTTTTCGAATCGGGCAGCGCGATGGGACATTCGCTGACGGGTAGATACATTCTTCTGGCTTTATAGTACAAGTGTATACGGGAACAACGACGGAGGGGGATAGTCCATGAACATACTACCGCTCACTGCATACAATCGGTTGAACAGAACCGACGGGAACTGGAGAATCAAGTGCGAGGTTTCTTGAGCTTGGGAATCGACATAAAGCATTAAAGGTCGTGGTCGTCTCCAGGCGCCGAGTCCGATAAATTGTTGACACGAGTCAAGAGCCGAGGCGCAACATAGCTTGCCGATTACGCCAGCACGGCATCGTCTTCGACCTCTTGCACGTGCACAGAATGCGTGCTGTACTTCTCCGAACTGAGCACGTCGTCCATCGCCTCTCTGACCTCTCCGTACTCATCCACCGGCTCATCGGCATTCTCCCTCCATCCCAGTCCGACAGCCAGCGCCAGTTTCTCCAGGTCGTCCTCGGTGATCCACTCCGCGTGCGTCGCGAACCACTCCCCCAGCCTGTGAATGAAGGTCTTGGCCTTGTCGATCTCCATCCAAACCATCGTTTCCGCCTCAGCGGCCACGTCCTTGCTCACGCCGCCGAGGGCGACCGACGAGGGGTAAAGCGACGGGTGGGTCAAAACGTGCGTGACGAGGAAGTACGCGCAGTCCGCGTCGCTGGCCATAAAGTTGTGGATGGCCATGCTGATCGGGGCGGGGTCGGGCAACGAGGCGGTTGGCGTGTGAACGCTGGCGCTCGAGCCGGAGGACGAGGAAGAGAGGGTTCGGTGGTGTGCTGGCTTCGAGTGGTGTGGGAAGAGGATGAGCGAGCGGGTGGCGATGATGGTGAGGTAGTCCATGGTCTGCGGGATTAGCGGGGCCTTGTTGGCACGCCGGGGCGTGGTACGCACGGTCATTGTGCCGGGAGGGAGACTCGCTGAGGTGGCGTTGGTGGAGATGGCGTATATAGTGCTATCGATGGTGTAGGACCCTTTGCGTCAGGATGGCCAGTGACTTCTGCGCGGTGTTAGTGCACCGTTCGATAACCGTCTACCGCGATATGCCTGACGGCAAGGAGAGGGAGAAGACGCAGCACCACTTACCTGGTGGTCCTCGGCTAATATACCGGGAGTAGCGAACGGCGACGAGGAGGCAAATGCAATCACACAAGCGTGCGAATTGAGTGGCTCACGACGAGAAGGCCTGTGATTTACGGGTCGTGGTGTCGGTCGACCGAAGAACGGACGAACGTGCACGAGGCTGATGGTGTGCTGGCGTGTGGGGGCTTGTCTGGTGCGTTGCGAGGGATATAAAGGAGAGAAGCGAGGTTACGATATACGTCACGACGAGGAGAGGGTCACACGACCGTCGTCAAAGGAGGGAGGACAGTGCGGTGTGATGCTGGAGCTGCGTAGGGTCTGGACCGGGTGAGCCTGTCCCGGGGAGATCGCCGTTGAGAGATGGTCGGTGTGTTGTGTAGCGGTGCGCGCGGATCGAGCGCGGGGTATGAGCGATGCAGGCGGTGAAGCTGGAACGTTGATCTGTGTGAGTGTGGGGTGGTGAAGTGACGAGCAGGGTATGGTACAATGACGACGATGGAAGCCGTGGGGTGTTTATCAGCCGGTCGGCGGTGGGCATACCGGCTACTCTGACTCCCACGCCACCCGCGGCATCTTACTCGACGATAAGCATCCGGTGACGCCTCGATCTGGTTGGAGCTTGCCCCTATCGCTTATCGCTGCATCCACTGGTGCATGCGTCTACTAGCGAGCCGCCGATCGAGCTTGCGGCGCCCTAAACCCCATCTGCCATGCACTGCGACCCCGATACATGCCGCGACTCGAGCATGACGCTCATCCCCGGTCACGCTTGGGCCTGCCCCATGACAAGCTGAAACTCGGACAGGCACCGAATCCAACATCCCCGCAAGGTCGCTGGCTCGACCGAGACCGGACACGCGGCCGAGATCGACCCGCTTGGAGATTTGCCACCCGAACTGCCACACTGCAAAACGCCGCCTGCCTCGAGCCGCGCAGGTCCGTCGCCGCCTCGCAGCGGAGGTCGCCGCTCTGAGCCGCGCGATCGATGGGCGAATGGGAGAAGTTGAATTAGGAGCCACGACCATCGACCTCGTCTTTGCAGACACTGTACCTCTAGTCAACACCACCATCTCACAATGATACCGAAGCCGAGCGCGGCGGTGCTGCCCAAGGCGGCCAAGGCCCTCCGACCCATCACTCCCCTCTCTACCCCCACCGCATCGTCTTCGCGCCTCACGTTGCCATCGCGATCGCTCGCGACTGTCGCGGACCCGCCCGTCCGGCAAGGACCAAGATCGAATCTTTACCAACTTGTACTGCCGACATGACCACGGCATCAAGGGCGCAATGGAGCGGGGAGACTGGCACAGGACCAAGGATATTCTGTTGAAGGGCGACAGCTGGATTATTCAGACGATCAAGGACTCGGGGCTGAGAGGACGTGGAGGAGCTGGGTTCCCGAGTGGTCTGAAGTGGAGTTTCAGTGCGTAGCGGCCTTGGCGGCGAACGGGCGGAGACCTGACCCTAGTGAACAAGCCGGGATGGGAGAAGGACCAGCGACCGAGGTACCTCGTCGTCAACGCCGACGAGGGCGAGCCAGGGACGTGTAAGGACCGGGAGATCATGCGAGGAGACCCACACAAGCTCGTTGAGGGTTGTTTGGTCGCTGGACGAGCGATGAACGCCACTGCTGGTAAGTGTTCCAAAGCATCCCACGCCTTCCTCCACGTCGCTCGCGGAGATCATGTCCGCCTCGAGTCTATATGCCGTTTCCGCCGTGCGGCGCTCACCCCCAGCCTACATCTACATCCGAGGTGAATTCTACCAAGAAGCCTCGCACGTCCAGCAGGCCATCGACGAGGCGTACAAGGCCGGTCTGATCGGTAAAGACGCGTGTGGATCGGGATACTCGTTCGACGTCTACCTGCACCGAGGTGCCGGCGCGTACATCTGTGGTGAGGAGACGGCGCTCATCGAGTCCATCGAGGGCAAGCAGGGCAAGCCGCGTCTGAAGCCCCCTTTCCCGGCCGACGTCGGTCTTTTCGGTTGCCCCTCCACTGTTGCCAATGTCGAGACCGTCGCTGTCGCGCCGACCATCGCTCGACGAGGCGGATCGTGGTTCGCTGGCTTTGGACGGGAACGTAACCACGGAACCAAGGTGTTCTGTGTGTCTGGCCACGTCAACAACCCGTGTGTTATCGAGGAGGAGATGTCGATCCCGCTGCAGGAGTTGCTGGAGAAGCACTGCGGAGGAATCAGGGGCGGATGGCAGAACTTGAAGGGGATCATCCCGGGCGGTTGCTCCGTCCCGGTCATCCCCCGAGACGTGTGCGAGGAGGCTCTGTGAGTGGCTTGAGCACGCGCAACCGAATCGGCTCGCTAATGCCAGGATGGACTACGACTCGCTCAAGGACTGCCAGACCTCGCTCGGAACGGGCGCTGTCATCGTCATGGACCAATCGACCGACATGATCTCCGCCATCGCCCGCTTCGCCAAGTTCTACAAGCACGAGTCGTGCGGCCAGTGCACGCCGTGCCGAGAGGGCACCACGTGGATGATGAACATGATGGACCGGATGGTTGAGGGTCGGGCACAGGAGCGAGAGATCGACATGCTCTTGGAGCTCACGAAGCAAATCGAGGGGCACACGATCTGCGCTCTGGGAGACGCCGCGGCCTGGCCCATCCAGGGTCTGATGCGACATTTCAGGCCCGAGGTCGAGGAGCGGTTGGCCCAGTTCCAGGCGAAGAACGGCGGTGTGTTCTTCGGCGGTCACCTCTTGAAGGACGCGGACAGGAGGTACGCTATCCCCGACAACCTTGGTGGAGAGGTGCAGCGCGCTATCGCGGGGCAATAGGCTCTTAGATGCGGATGATGTTGGAGGTGGGTATGGATTGGTAGGCAGTGTATGATACGGATCCTTATGCACGATATAGCATTTATTCGGACGCACGCGGGTTATCGGCCATGATGGGCGCTATTATCATCTCCGATCATCTGCGATCGGCGCGTACGAGAATGATTACTCTTGTGAATGGTTGTTAGGCATATCCTAAGCTGGCTCGATGTATCAGCCTCTCAAGGTGGCGACCTCCCCGCCGCCTCTTCGCGAGACCTCCGCAGCCGGCCCCAGTCTATCGCTGTGAGGCCAAACGACTCGACGCACGAGACCAGAGCCTATATTGCGTCGGGCGCGAGCAGAATGGGCTGGAAGCGGCGTGTAAAGGATTCCAATTGACGGAAACATGGGTAAGAGTGCCCGTCTGACAATTACAAGATGGAGCCGATTCTACGGGTCGAGTCTCCATTGCCTCCGACCGCGATAAGGACGGCTCTGCGCAGACAGCTCGCCTGGCGGCCGCCCTGTAGATCCCTCTCGTCCTCTCACCCTCTTCCCCTCCTCGCGAAGCCACGCGAACCCAGCCTCGACGGGAGGTCACGCTATTCCCACGAGGAATGAGCCCGGCTGAGCTTGTACGTCCCGGTCCCGGTCCCGTTTTGCTATTATCGTAGATAAGGACACATGCGCCCGGAAATTCTGGCCTGGAAGCGACAGCTTTCTGATGGGGCATTGCGATATCGATCACCATTTCTTGGCCACGGCAGTTGACCCCCACGCGCGTCTCGCAAGGAGTTCGGGTGTACCGAGCCAACGCCACGGCTGGGATCCGCGTCCCGTTTCGATTCACATGCCGTTGGTCTCAAGGCGCCAACTACGGGACGGTCATGCTTGTCGGGTCGGAGACGAGCGTAGCAGCTGCAACAGCGACATGGGGGGAAGTTGTCGATGACGGCATGACCTCACAGGACGGTAATCCAGCCCGAGCGCAAGATCTTCCCGCTCGTCGATCGATGGATCGCTGCGTACGGCAATCCCGGTCAGGGATGATTGGACTTCGGGAAACCCAAGCAGCGCCCGGGCAAAGGGGCCAGGGGGAAGACGCCGAGGACTGTAGGGATGAGCATGTCTCACTTTCTGGCTCCACCGGGTTAAGGGTTCCTGTCCGGAAACGGAAGCATCGGCTGAGCCGCCCCCCGTGCCATCTCCGATCTCAGGGTCTCGCGCCCTGACAACGTGACGAGACGATCTTTTCGCCTCGAGCCATCTCGGGCGGTCACCCTTGCATTGACACTCTGCTTAACGGGCGAGAGACTTGAATGGAGCGTTTCCTGCTGGCTGGCCTCTGCCTGCATGCCCCATGCCTGCTGGTGGATCCAGCCCCTGAAGGATGCGACGCTCATTTTTAGCCTTACTCGCACCAAGGGATTCTCCTATCGTGTCGGCAGTTACTCACCGGCCCCCTCTCGCTCCCGCCGACGTCGCTTGGTGTCTAGACACAGCGGCTGAGCCTTATTCACAGACACGGCGGGCCAGCCCACGTACTAGCGAATCATATAGGGACGGGCCATCCGGCTCGGTCACCCTGAGCGCTACCGTGCTGTACCTTACGAGGCGGGTTCTTCCCGCCAGACACCGGATCGAGAACGACGCCCCCCGAAGTGAAAGATCAGCACTGCCAGTATAATGACGCCCGGAACCGGGTCCCACTGCAAAAGCAGCAATCTCCATCCTCCGCCTGCTTTTGTATCCCCATCGCAAGTTGTCTCGCGATAGCGATTTCAGTAAAAAACCAGCAACAGTCACAGCGGCTCGGTATCCCCACCCCCTCGAGTTTCCAGCTCTTTCACCATCCCTGGACTCTCTGCCCATCATCTCGAGGAGCCCTCGACAGAGACATTTCATCGTCACCGATAGTGCCCCATAGCCGGTAGCACATCGCTCATTGTCGTATTTGCGCCGTTCAGACGGGGAGCCCATCAAGCCCATCCCGAAGAGCAGTCGTCCCACTGGTGTCCATCGTCGTCAACATCTCCAGAACCCGAGACTTACGCCGCTCATCCGTTCCTGATCGACGTCAGCCGGCACTGCTCCCAGCCGCTCAGGCCAGCACCAATCTCCACTCAAACGGCATCGACACGCCCAATATGCCCGACTCGCCCGCTTCCAGCCGACGACCGTCCGAGGTCAAGCCGGAGCGACAATTCTCCATCGGTGACGACGAGGAGGAGGTAGCCGTGGTGGGATCAGCGACCCGTGGCGGATTGAACTTGCCCATGCCGGAACGTCCCGCCTTGCACACCATCAACTCGTCGACTGGTCTCCTCAGCGGCGACGCCTCCTCCCCTAACACCCCATTCACGCCCTTCAACGAGGACCCGTTCAACCGCAACAGCGCTATCCTCGACAACGGCTCGCTCGCTTCGCAACCCTCTTCTCCCGTCACCGGTGCGACGCACCTGGACGAGCCGTCCGCCCCGCCCAAGATCCACCTTAACTCGAGCTCCCTCCCCAACTCGCCCGAACACGCCAAGGACGCGACGTTTGACGCTCCACCATCCTTCTCTGCACCGTTCGCGAGCTCACACGATGTGCCGAGCTCCGCGCTTCTGACTAACCGCCGACGCGGCTCGTCCATTGCGCCGTCGCAGCAGGCGCCGTCCAACTATGGCGCGACGGACGACGAAGACGCCGGGAAGAAGAGCAACCCGATGTCGACGAACCCCTCATCTGCGCGCTTGACAACGATCAGCGGCGGGTTCACCAGCGCCAACGCATCCAAGAGTGCCACGAACATCATCAACCGCCGCTCGCAGCGCGCCAAGGCGAACAGGCTGTCGAAGAAGGACAGGGACAGCAAAGACTACAAGACCGGTAACGCAGTCAAGCGTGCGCCGTTCCAGAGCACACGGCTCAAGGGTGAGATTTACAAGCCGTGGCTGGAGAAGCGCGACCCAGCCATGAGATGGGCCAGGTGGATCACCATCGCGAGTATCATCATTGGCGTTGCCCTCGCTGCATTCCGTGAGTGTTCCGAGGACTTGTTCGTCGGTCCGAGCTCATCGCAGTGTGCTACAACGGTTATGCCGCCGTGCCGAACTTGGGCAAGATCTGCGAGCGGCTCAACGACGACTTTGACACGCTCGACACCAACACCTGGCAGCGTGAGGTTCGTCTGGACGGCTACGGTCACGGCTCCTTCCAGTGGACGACCAACGACGACAAGAACTCGTTTGTCGAAGATGGAATCCTGTATCTGGTCCCTACGCTCACGTCCGACGTGATTGGCGAGGATGCCGTCTCAAACGGCTACACCCTCAACTTGACCACGGACGGGACGTGCACGTCTACCAACGTCTCGCAGTGTGTCGCCGTGTCCAACTCGTCCAGGTTGACCGTGATCACCCGGTCCGCTCCGCCCGGCTCATCACCAAGAACACGGTCACGCTCAACTACGGTAAAGTCGAGGTCAAGGCCAAGTTCCCCACGGGCGACTGGCTCTGGCCGAGCATCTCGCTCCTGCCGGTCAACAACACGTACGGAGAGTGGCCGCGCAGCGGACAGATCGATATCTTGACCGGAAGGGGTAACAACAACACGTACCCCAACCGAGGTGTCGACTACGCCCAGTCGTCCCTGCACTGGGGTGAGTGCCGCGAGCGCGGTGTCATGAAGGGACGTCACTGATGTGCAGGACCCACCACGGATCTGGACCGGCTGTGGATGACGTGGGGATACAGGGAGCAACGACGACAGTACTACAACCAGCAATGGCACACGTACGGTCTCGAGTGGAACGACAAGTACATGTGGACGTACATCGACTCCAAGGTCTCGCAGGTCATCTCCCTCCGATTCAACAAGCAGAGCTTCTGGGAGAGGGGCAAGTTCCCCAGCACCATCACGAACTCGACCACCGGCGATGTCATCAAGCTGATCAACCCGTGGCTCTCGTCCGAGAAGAATGTCGCGCCATTCGACCAACGTGAGTCGCGCGCGGTATCAGTCGTGAGATCGACTTCGGGCTGACCCGCAGCATTCTACCTCGTCTTGGACTTGTCGGTCGGCGCCACGGACGGCTGGTTCCCCGACGGTGAGGGAGGCAAGCCATGGCTGGACAACTCGGGCACGGCCATGTCCGACTTCTGGATTTCGAAGGACCGATGGTGGAACCAGTGGTCCACGGATCCCAAGGAGCGAGGTTTCGCCATTGACAGCGTCAAGATGTGGGAGGTGTGTTAAGCGTTGCGAGGTGGCTGTGGGGGCCGGTGGCCAGCAGGCGGGAAGGGCGTCTCCCGGTGCGCTCGGCGCTCGCACGTGGACTGAGGGGAGGGATGCGAGAATGCAGTGGAGGCGAGAATCCCTGTGGACCTGTTTTAGACGTTGGGGACGGAGAGGAGGCTTCTTATGTAGAGACTCGATGTGACGCGAATCGGGTCATGTAGTAGACTGAGTGAGCTGTTCGTATCCACTATTATATTCGTGCTATGCAGGGATCTTCCTGTTTGTCTCCAGGCGGACTCGCTGATATGTGCGATCCCAGAGCGAAGGCAATGGGCGGCAGCATCGCTGGACAAGGGAGGCGCTACGTTTCGATGGTCAGGACGAAGTTGCCAGAAGCATGCGATGCAGCACGCGTATGCATGGCCATAAGAGAGGGAACCCAAGAGAGGAAAGACAGAGCAGGTGACGGCGGGACTGAGCATGTGAGAGTAGGCGATATGGTGATGGCCGGCTCGTGCGAGCCCCTGAGCACGTCTTGAGTGTCAGAGACGCACAAGTCTCCCTACTATCGTAGCCTTGCGTGGAGTCGATTCTGATGTAGAGGTGAACTAGAGAAGTGATGTCTATTAGTTGACAACAAGATACATTCTTCGAGGGGGCTATGGTACCGTAGGGCTACCTCATATATGTAGTCGGGTAGCGAGATACCAGACCCAGGTCCAAAGGCCGGCTGTCCGGTAGTATGGCTTGAGCCTAGCCCGTCTCAGGTACGGGCGCCGGTCTCGGGTACGATGATCGGCGACTAGGGCCATGACAGTGCGCCACGAGGGCGTACTTGATTTGAGTAACCCCGGTCTCCGTGTTGTGACTGGAATCCACGGCTTGCCAGCCTCGCAGGCTGCAGTGGCATTCGTGGTCACTGTTGAGCGTGGTGCGTGTTTCGGGTTCGAATTCGCTTTGAAACTCGACTTCGCGGTCCAAGAAGTCGCTGTTCGCCGCCTTGATCGGATTGAAGTACACTCCACTGTCGACAGTGTTGATTCGAATGACTTTGGTGTTCAGTCCGGGCGGCAGTTTGAACCCATCTGTTGGCTGGGCGGAGTACTCCTGCGCACATTGGGTGTCTGGGCTTGAGAAGGTAGCATACCAGTCATCGGCGCAGGTCGTGATGTACTGGTTCAATTTGGAGCCCGAGTATGTGTATTCCGAATCGGCGAAGCTCAGATCTTCTGGATGTTTGCCGGGCGCCAACCGGTGCAGAACATGCGTGTACAGCCCTTTGCATTCTTCCTCAGACAAATAAGATCGGCGTCGCTCATCACTTTCCGGGTCCGTGTAGCAGTACTGAGTTGGCAGCCTGAAGACAATGACGGGAGAATGGTCCCAAATCTGAGTGAAACCGGTGCGGCTGTGAATGGGACATAACGGCTCACGTGTTGCGTTCAGATGTAAAGTACAGCAACGGCTACCGTCAGCCTTCAGCTTTGGACCTGTCCGTGAGCTTTCGTCCATTGCAGGCATAAATGTGGTTATTCTTGGCCAGCGGGAAAAGGCTTACCATCGCCTGCGTTGCCCTCATCGCTCCAGGTGTCAGGGTCGGAGCGTTGGGATTCAGCTGGGCTTCCAGCATCGCCTCGACTGGAAGCCTGCGCGGATAGGCAGCTACCAGAAAATGCCGGATCCATGGCCAAGGGAATGAATGGGTAAATGTCTCTATAGAGATGTGGAGCTGTGACTGTGACCCGAAGCGGAAGGGCTAGGTGGGGAGGTATCGAATGAGTACCGAGTGGCAAAAGAGGCACAAAGCCGTCAACCTTTATAGCTCACTTGACCAGCCTCGAGAAGGTCCCCAGCTCGTTCTTCGAGGCGTGGTCCTTTGATCAGTCACAGTGATACCTCTCATCCAGACCTCCATTCATTGTGTGCACCACCCCACCGCCCCACCGCTCCAGCGCTCCAGCGCTCCACTTCTCCACCCCTCCCTTGCTCCGCAGCTCCTCAACAGCGCTACTCCACCACCCGGCACCCCTAAGGCGCCAGGCGCCGGAAGGCCTTCGGTGTAACTGTGAGAGCGCCAACGTCATCATGCAGTCCTTTCTTTGACTCCACCCCTACACCGACACATTTGATAACATCACTGGACACACGTGAAGCAACTGGTAGAGCGACCCTGTCATTTCAAAGAGTAGTGTTAGCCCATAGGCCACACCAGGGACGAAGGTTTGTGTTTCAAAGCTGTTAACTCTGGTGACACCTACCACCGATGGGGCGAGAGACATCACTCCCGAAGCTGCTTTGGATGGTCGGGAATCACATCTAGGAGGATCCCTGCGGTTCTTTGTCAGAGCCCATGTGATCTGTCCCCCGTCCGCCCCCCTTGTGAGCGCGACACTGGCTCCACGGCCCCCGCGACAACAAGGGCTTCTTGTCGTGTGGCAACAGGCAGCGACCGGGGACACTTTCACAATCGCCCTTTGGAGGGCCCAATGTAGGAACCATTGCGAGGCAAAGACAATCAGGCAAGTACTTCGGGTATCCACCGCGCACTGCGGCAGAGCTCAGAAGCGAGGACGGTATCGCGCTCTTGTCTCGCTCCTCGGCTTTGTCCCCGTCTGTCCCCCGTCTGGTTTGGCATGCGGCGCCAACACTTTGTCCAATACTCCACAACGTGTCGCCCGGAAGAGCTGGCAGACGCTGTCCGCGACACTGGAGAGAGCCAAAGAGGGTGTGCGCCTTCTGAGTGAAGGAGAGAAGGGATAGGGGCGCGCGGGGAAAGGCTCGAGGGCGACAGGAGAGCCATTCTGCGCAAATCAAGCACCGTCAGTCGTGAGGTGCCTTCTCTTTCGTCCTCTCGCGGGTTGCATATTAGCCCTGGCACTCCACAGGCCTTATCTGCCATCGCGAATGACGTGCTCTTGAAGCGAAGGGAGCCGTATCATCGGATGACTTCAACTCGATGGCGACAGTAGGATGAGGTTGAGCTGAAGAGGACATCAGCTATTCTTGAGATCAGTCGAGCCGGGCGAAAGCCAGGGTCATGATCCAGTACAATGCGGTTCATACGCCCAAGTCTACTCCTCTCCGGGGTCAAAGTATTGCCATTGGCCCTCTGGCGCCTTCTGCTCGAGTGGTTCCCATCTACGGTCAGCGCTATCCGCATTTGTGTATATACACCGAAGCGAAGGTTGTCCCTCGGAATGCGAGTAAATGAGGGGAGGAGGATAATCCAGGTACCGCCAGCCATTACACGCCCAACAGCTTCGCGGGACGCTTTGTGATGTTTCGGAATGTATACGGATCACGTTAAACTCACGGCTTCCACTCGATCATCTTGCCCACCAGCCCTTGCTCATCCTTGGCCTCCAAGATCGCCTGCTCCGCCATGATGCCCAACTCAGCCTCCACGGCCGTGACGTCTCCTCCAGCCTTCTCCAGCACCGACAACTTGTGCTTCGTCAGCGACTCGGTCGCCTGTCGGTACACGCTCGTCGATGGCAGGCTGCCGAGCAGGTTGAGCGTGGTCTGGTACGTGGATCGGAGGACGGGGATGGGGTCGGCGACGGGCTCGAGGCCGGTGATCCCGGTCGACGCCTTGAGCGGCCTGCGGGGTCAGCTCCTGTTGCATGGCCTATGCAGTGGTCGGTCTGAAGCACCTTATGGCGGCCGCGAACAGTGGTCTTGTGGCTCGCAACATGGTGTGATGGTAACGGTGGTAACAGGTCGACGGTTGTGTAAATGGCAAAGAGTTGATTGGATGAGTGAGCCTGACACAGATTCGACTAGGCGACAGATCTCACTCCCCTCTTTCATCGGTCACGCCCGCAGGAGCCTTCTCCTTCATCCTTGGTCTCTGCTATGCATGACCGTCTAAACTTTCAGGTGCGCATGGTCTCTTCACATCGATTTCAATATACGGCTATCATTTTGTGCAGTCTCGGGTTTCCACTAGAGCTGCTCGAAGGCCTTTACAACCGCCTCTGCAGTCGCCTTGGCCGAAGCGGGATTCGCACCCGTGACCAACCTCCCTTCCGTCTGGGTGAAAGAGTCCCACGGGCCGGGAGGGGAGACATACTTGGCGCCCAGATATTCCGCAGTCGCTTCAATAGTGGGCCTATCCCACGACTTGATCGTGTCCAGCACACCCTCTTCCACCTCCCCCTTTGTAGTAAATCCAGTCACGTTCTTGCCCTTGATGATCGTCACGCCCTGCGCATCCACAACACCCCTGAAAATGGCTCCGCCGTGGCACACCGCCGAGACGATGCCGCCGTTGGCCCAGATGCTCGAGGCAATCTTCTGCAGGCCCTTGGCATCGGGATAGTCGATCAGCGAGGCGTGGCCCGCCGACGCAAAGAAGATGCCGTACTCGCTCGCAGTGATGTCGGACGGCTTGAGCAGCTTGTCGAGCTTTGAGCGGAACTCTGAAGAATGGTCCTCGTAAACCTTTCGCTCCTCGGGCTTGAGCCAGTCGTCCGTGGTGGAAAGCCAGTCGGGCGACCACGACCCCGTCTCAGACACGAGGTCCACTTCGAAGCCCGCCTTCTTGAACACTTCGAAGGGGTGTAGTGCCTCGGTTATAAAAAGGCCTGTCTCCTTGCCGTCGGCGTAGAGTGGAGCGTGGGCTGAAGTGATCGCGATGAGTGCTTTCTTGGGCAGAACCATGGTTGGAGATTGTTCTTGAAGGTTGCTGGGTGGAACGGCCTGGACACAAGCTTGCTATATGCCTCACGTCTGGACCGCTCCAGCCTCACCTCCACCGGGCATTCGTCAGCAGCACATCATGTGAGTAGTGGTCGACGCTGCGCGTAAGGGAGTGCATACTCGACCATGCCCGAATGACCGGAGATCCCGCTTGAATAGCCATCCGGATGATGCAGTTACGGAAATAGGCGAGTTAAGCGAAGACGTGACTGGCCAGCAGGTGACGGAAGATCCCATTCAGCAAAGAACGCGTACAATACTTGTTGCATATGGTGTCTGGTCCACCATGAACTCGTCACCCCCTCCGCCATCCTTTACGCTCCCGCCTCTGACGTCGAAGGGGCGGCTACCTATCACCCCGAGTCCGACACCCACGCCAAACGAGGATGGGTCATTCACGTTTGACAGGCCCACTCGGCAGGACAAGGGGAAGGGTAAAGCCACAGAGGTATACGAGGTGGACGAGGCGCAGGGGCGGGTGTCCATGTATGTTAGGCTCTTCGAGGGTGAGCCTAGACGTGGACCTTCTGCGGGACTCGTGCAATGGGGCCCAGAGCGCAGCCAGCTGACTCCCAGAAATGATCCGTACGGTGCTTGGATCTGAATCTTACCTCTTTGCCCCACGAGAAGCCTGGGTGCTCAACCACATCCTGGACCTCCCCTGTTAGCTTGACCTCATTATCAGTGAACTCGACTGACGCCAGACGAGCCAAAGTACCTCTTGACGCGGCTATTGCTTCGCCAGCCCGGCAAAATACACTCATATGCTAACCTTGTCCCGCGCTACTCGCCCGAACTAGGTGAAGAAGGCGCCAAAGCCGCGGCCAGGCGACTCACACGACCTCTTCCTGTGCCAGCGGAAATCCAGCAGCTCGATCCTATTCCCGCTCCGCCCCCTGTCTCGCCACGCACGACGAGCCCACTGCGCCCAACAAAGTCCTATCCCACGCCGCAGACTCAGCCGCGCAGTCGGGCCAAGCGGAAACCATGGTCGGATCTGCCTACTGGGCTATCCCACGACGAAGAGAATGCCGATCCCGATCTCGCCGAGGCGATCCGTGAGAGTCTGTGGGCGAGCAAAGTCGGACGTGTGGAGATTGACGACGATGGGGCCGTCATCGGGTCCACGACACCTTCGGAGAAACGGTCGGTCGGGTCCGGGTCAGTTTCAGGGCGGTCTACGCCCGTCGTCTCTCCGAATGAGAAGGAGAACATCCCCGCGATATACACCGAGGAGTTCTCGCTCAAGCCGAAGGAACAGCGACCTATCACGGTCCTCGCGCGGCGGCATGAGGACATGTCGCTGGATGACCTGATGTCATGCATTGGCGCGGACGAGCTGAAGAAGCTCGCTCGAGCGCGCAAGGTCCCTCCTGCGAGTCTGGCGAACCGCGAATCGACGATCAGAGCCCTACGAAAGATTGCAGGAGAGCAGACGACTCTGGGCTTCACACCCGTCGCGAAGGGCAAGGCGTCCAAACAGGGTACTCTACCGTTCACGCCCACGAAAGCAGTCACATCCGAGTCCCTTCTCGTCGGGGCGCTGCTGCCTCTCCTCGGTGGCGGCGCTATACAGCTCACCGCCGAGCTCCACGCCCTTATCGCCCGCGTGAACCTCCTCTTCTCCCGCACACCGCCGCTTACTACGACGTCCTCCTCACTCATGCTACCATCTATACTGGTCACCTCGCACAAACGCCGTTATCCAGACTACGGTCCGCCCACCCGCTCGCGCATCTGGCAAAGCCGGGACGAGCTCATGCAATGGGAGCGGGTCGTGTACTGGGAAGGACTAGTCAACGACGCGATGGGCGATGCGTGGGCCGAGCAGAAACGAAACCCGGTCCCTGGATTTGGGCAGAGGCGGGAGACCGTCTCCCGGGTGGAGGGCGCGAAGATCGTCAAGCGGGTGTGGGAGGGCGTGTGGGAAGATTGGAAGGCGATGGTGGCAGGGGAGGGTGGATTGGTGGTGGATGCCAAAAGGGAAGAGGGGGGTTTGGTGGGCGATCGGTTCAAGCTTGGTAAGCCGTTCAGCCCTAAAGGCTGTGAGCTGACCATCAGGACACGTTCTGACGCGGATAGTGTATAAGGTCGGTGCTCAGCAGATCAGCCGCACTCATTGGACGCAAAGCTGACAAGCAGGCTGCGACGGCTCTTGGGGTTCTGCACGAGTACAACATGGAGTGCGAGGTCTTGAAAGCTCTTCTGGCTCAACGACGATGGAGGAGGAGCAAGCGGGGGTGAGCTCTTACCCGCGCGTATCCATCATAAGCTAACGATCAGCGCATGGTATGATCGCCTCGCACTGGTTCTGATGAACCACTACAACGCGTCGCCGGAAGAGAAAGAGGCGAAGCGGAGAGAAGCAACGCAGATCTGCATAGACGGCCTTCTGGACGAAGACACCCACCTGAGTGAGTTTTCGCCCTACTGAATGTCGTTCGAAGCTGATATCAGTCTACCGTCCCGGACTGTCCAAGCGCCTGACCAGGCTCGAGAACAAACTCGACCTTCCCGCGGATGAACGCCACATCTCGTTCGCGGCGCTTAACGAAGCGACCACGCGCAAGCTCGTTGCGCCGCGGGTCCCAGACAACGCTGGTATTCCCAAGTTCCGCAGGGAGGCGTCGATCAACAAAGAACGCGAGGCGAGTCTGGGCCTCGGGGAGGAGGACGCTGATCGGCCTGCTGGGTGGCAGCAGGTCGGGAAAAGTGTCTGGGTGGGGCGGGACAGCGAGGTCACCGTCGAAGGTTGGGTGCTGGAGTGGTGGGAGGCGCAGGGGTACAAGGGGTGCGTCGGTGCCGTCTGCAGGCTGGTAGTCGCCGAGGGCTGACTTCAGGTACCACTCGGAATCGTCCATCCTCACCACGATATTCGCCCTCCTGATGTGGCCGGTCCTGTTCCACCCCATGCCCGGAGCGTTCGAGACGCCGTACCAGACTGCCCCGCTCGATCTCGGGGAGGACACGTTCGCGCCTGCCCGGGCGGACATCCTGGAGGCGAGATTGGAGGCTATGAGCAAGACGAAAGTTGCGCTCGAGATGCTGCGGGAGGCAGACTTGCGCGAACGCGAGAAAGGGACGTGGGCGGTCGGGCTGAACTGGGAGTATCCGAGGGAGGATCTGGAGGAGCTCGTGCAATGTCTGGGGGGCAAGGCCTTGAGCGGGATTTGCCGGATGTTGGGCGAGGAGTACCGACACCGCGTGAGCGGGGTGCCTGACCTCATGTAAGTGATGTGAAGACCTAGGCCGGGCACGGGCTGATGACAGCGTTTGGCATTTCGAGAAGCGTGAGGCGAGGTTCGTCGAGGTCAAGGGACCGGGAGATAACCTCTCCGAGACGCAACGCGTAAGTGAATCGAGTCGTCAGCTGAAGTGATGCTCACTTAGCAGGTCTGGATCGACGTCCTCTCGTCAGCGGGCGTGCCCGTCGAAGTGTGCCGGGTATTGGCCGACACGCCCGCCGCGTCTAAGAAAGCGCTGGACGCGCTGAAGAAGCGGAAAGCAATGGAACTGCGCACTGAGAGCGTACAGCTTGGGAAGATGAAGAGGGAGGCTGA
>Ga0308169_10001653_pt1 | contig 25265 bp, 42 predicted proteins | sample PhyBR1_2_FD_202139 | JGI IMG/M metagenome (GOLD analysis project Ga0308169, IMG submission 202139) | Phyllosphere microbial communities from UC Gill Tract Community Farm, Albany, California, United States - DLSLSB.R1 | ecosystem: Host-associated > Plants > Phyllosphere > Unclassified | place...
AGTGTGACCCCACCTTCCCAGCCTCTGCTCGTCAGCTGCTATCCCTGCGACATGCAGCAATCTGTACTGACCCGACTCGGAGCACGTAAGTCGCCTCTCCTTCAGGCTGATCGGGCGAATCTTGAAGTTTAGCGATTCGCTCATCGCCTTTGCCCTTTCGGAGCATGATCCGCGTAGCGGAACTAGGCATGAGAAAGTTGCCGGCAATTCAATGACTCGAGCTCACGCGTGCGCAAGGACGTGACCTAGACGTGAGCTTGTACGACTTTCGTGCGTGGGACAAAGTTCACCCCCAATAGGCTTGGCCATGGAAGCGGCGCCAGCAAACCTAGACGTCAGCGAGCGTAGGAGCAGCAGGAGCTTCGAGCCTCATACATTGCCGTAGCCTAGTGATTAGCTTAGCAGGTGGGTCTCCGTGGCCCATGAGGGCAGATGACTTACTCCGGGATCAGCTTGAACCTGGTTGGTAAGGAGCACAGCCAGGTTGAATTCCTCGGACAGCTTCTGCAGTCTGGCGAGGAATTGATTCAGTTTCTGCCTGTCAAACTGGGGCCTTCGCGGCGAGTCCAGCTCACTTGCTGCCGCTCAGACAACTCTCCTCGGCCAGAGTAGTCTTGTCCTGGTTGTCAGTTGAACTTCAGTGACAGCGACCGCCAACGTAGGTACGTACGGAACAGGTTCATAATGCTGTCGACGATGAGCAGCTTGTATGTCCGGTCTTCGACGAAGCTAGTTGTTGGCTAAATACCTCGTGGGCGTTAGTCTGAGCTCACCGAATTGCCAACTCAACAAGCATGTCACATTGCTGTTCGGAAGACCACGCTCGGGCGTAGAGAATGTTCTCCAAAGCCATCTGACTGTCCACACCGAACCGGTCCGCGACAGCTCGAACTCGGTCGGGTCTGAAGGTTCCTCTACAGGTCAGCTAACTTGCGGGGTATTCTGAGCAGACTGACTCGGTATCCAAGTAAGCGACCTTGCCTGAGGCTCCCCCTTGATCTTCTGGGAGCTGAGTGGTCAGGCAAAGAGTATGACACAGCTGAGTCTATCGTGAGCTTCAAAGTTGATTATCGCGAGGGAGAAGAAGCTCACCTTTCCTGTCCTGAACTCGCCGAACACCTCGGTAATGCTTTGCGTAGAGATACCTCCGCCCAGCATGCTATCGACGGTTTTTGATCCAGTGCTGATGTGGACGACGTTGGACCGGCGTTCTGAAACCTGAACGCCGGTCGCGAAGATGGGTGGCTTCACGTGAGATGTGTCGACCACGCTCGCAGAAGATAGCTCACGAGCATCTTTGTTGCCACTTCCTGCTAATAAGCGAGGTTCTTGGCCTCCTGCCGAAAACTCGCCTTGAACTTTTCCACTTTGGCCTTCACAATCAGTAGCTGCCATCGCATCAGCCTCGCCACTCACCTCTGAGACACCCTTGACATTAGCTCCAGCATCGTGCTGTTGATGACAGCAGAAGCTCACCTTGATCTTCATCATGTTCCTGCGCGGCGTCTGTGCGACACCCAGCACGGTGACGATGCCCGCGGCTTTGAGCTTGTTGATGTCGGCGACATTGACGCCCTGACAGTAAGGCTCCGTCAGAGTGGATACGAAAGGGGTAGAGAAGTGAGTGCCGACTGAGACGGGAGAGAGGCGAGGTAGGCGATGCTGGTCTCTGGAAGAAGGGCGGAAGAGAGAGACGGTGGTGGTACTCACGTGCTGCTGCATTTCGTCGATGGACTGATGACGTGAGCTACGACAACTGTCTGGGCTTCTTAGCTCACAGCGTAGGAGGCATCGAGTCCTCCACCCTGCAGGTCAGTGCATCGCGAGTGGAAGGCAGGGACGTAGACACTGCGGCAGGGTGCGAGTAGGTGAGAGTTGGCACTCACCTCATTCTCGTCGTCGGACATGCTGTGTGGGAGGTTTGCGAGGAGATGCAGGGATACGAGTAAAGGGGAGAGCCTGAAGCTGACGTGTGTGAGTGACTGTCAAGAAGAGAGAGCGGGAGGGGAGAGAGTGATATACCATCTCCTTCCCTTGCTTGCGCTCTGATCGTATCGCCCGACGCATGGACCACCTCCACCCTCCACTCACCTCACAGCGGGATCAATTCTGAGGCGGGCGGGGGGAATATATCACGTGACTGTTCATTACCCGATGCCGTAAAGGGCTTGGAAAAGTCGCGAGTCGGGCCTATCAGAGAATAAGCATCGCACATCGCTTGGGCATCACTGTTGTTCTCCCACCCGACACACCTGGTACCACCCACCATGTCGATCAGACACCCTCACAGGTCGGCGCTTACATGCGCGGCCACCCGTAGATCCCTCTTATCAGCCACGCCATCGATCTCGACGCGGTCACTAGCCACTCATGCCTCCTTGCCCACCAAGGACTGCACGTCCATCACCCCTCCGTACCCCCGCCTCCTGCAGACGCTCGACAAGGTCCGAGGCGTCCTGGGCAAAAATGCAAAGCTCACGCTCGCGGAGAAGATCCTGTACTCGCATCTGCGCAATCCGGAGGAGAGCCTCGGCGGCGGTGGAAAGGTCCGAGGGGAGCGGTATTTGAAGCTCCGCCCAGATCGGGTCGCCATGCAGGTGGGTGACTAAGGCGGGTACGAAGCGTCTAGGGAGGCTGACTCTAGGACGCATCGGCACAGATGGCCTTGCTGCAGTTCATGACCTGCGGCTTGCCCTCCACCGCCGTCCCTTCCTCGATCCACTGCGACCACCTCATCCAGGCCCAGACCGGCGCGGCGGCCGACTTGTCCCGCTCGATAGAGAACAACCGTGAGGTCTTTGACTTCCTCGAGTCCGCAGCCAAGAAGTACGGCATCGAGTTCTGGCGTCCCGGATCCGGTATCATCCACCAGATCGTGCTTGAGAACTACGCCGCTCCGGGACTGCTCATGCTCGGCACGGACAGCCACACGCCCAACGCCGGCGGTCTCGGTATGCTAGCTATTGGAGTCGGGGGAGCGGACGCCGTGGATGCCATGACGGACACGCCATGGGAGCTCAAAGCACCGCTGATCACGGGTGTCAAGCTCACTGGGGAGTTGAAGGGCTGGGCCACGCCCAAGGATCTCATCTTGCACCTGGCGGGCAAGCTCACAGTCCGGGTGAGTCACAAAAATTGGGGTGGCAGGGAGGCAGAACTGACTTCAGGGTGGTACTGGGCGCATCATCGAGTACCACGGTCCAGGCGTCACCGCGCAGTCGTGTACCGGTCTCGCGACGATTGCGAACATGGGCGCCGAGGTGGGCGCGACGACCTCGACGTTCCCGTACTCCGAGAACATGCGGTCGTACCTGCACGCCACGGGCCGAGGCCCCGTCGCGGACGCTGCCGACGCCGCCGCGTCGCAGGGGTTCCTTTCCGCCGACGAGGGTGCCGAGTACGACGAGCTGATCGAGATTGTGCGTTACTTTCAGGCCATATAACATGCAGTGTGCTGACGGCAGAACCTGTCCGAGCTCGAACCGCACCTGAACGGGCCATTCACCCCGGACCTCGCCACCCCGCTGTCCAACTTCGGCACCTTCCTGAACGAGAACAAGTACCCCACGACCCTCTCGTCTGCGCTCATCGGATCCTGCACCAACTCGTCGTACGAGGACATGTCCCGTGTGGCCTCGATTGCGGAGCAGGCTAAGGCGGCCGGACTCAAGTCCAAGGTCCCCTTCCTCGTCACGCCCGGATCGGAGCTCATCCGCGCCACGATCGAGCGCGACGGCCTGCAGTCCACGCTCGAGGACGTCGGCGCGACAGTGCTGGCCAACGCCTGCGGACCGTGTATCGGCCAGTGGAAGCGAGACGAGAAGAAGGGCGAGGACAATGCGATTCTGACGTCGTTCAACCGCAACTTCAAGGCTCGTAATGACGGAAACCTGAAGACGATGAACTTCCTCGCCTCGCCGGAGATCGTCACGGCCATGGCCTTCTCTGGCGACCTCAACTTCAACCCCGTCACGGATTCCATTGAGACCCCGTCGGGCCCCTTCCGCTTCAGCCCGCCCTCGGGTGACCGCCTCCCGCCGCAGGGCTACACCCCCGGAGACCTCTCATACGCCCCGTCCCCCACCCCTACCCCACAGCCCGACACCCAGATCGCCATCTCACCGTCGTCTGCCCGCCTGGAGATCCTCGAGCCGTTCGGCACGAATTTCAAGGGCGGTAAAGGAGAGCTGCCCGAGCTGACGTGTCTCATGCGCGTCAAGGGCAAGTGCACGACGGACCACATCTCGGCGGCGGGCGCGTGGTTGAAGTACAAGGGCCACCTGTCCAACATCTCGGAGAACACCTGTGAGTCGCGCCGGGAGATGGTGGGGATGCAGGTTCGAGGTGTTCGGTCTGACGGCAGTGATGACGGCTGTGAACGATGAGGGCGGACAGATCAACGTCGCACGGGATACGGACGGGTCCGAGGACACGATTCCCAAGACGATGCAGAAGTACCAGGCGCGCGGAGAGCCGTGGATGCTGGTCGTGGACGACAACTGTGAGTCCAGGCGAGCTCAAACAAGTTGATCGCTTACCTGCAGACGGCGAGGGCTCTGCCCGAGAACACGCCGCCCTCCAGCCCCGTTTCTACGGCTGTGGCCTCATTGTCGCGCGGTCCTTCGCCCGTATCCACGAGACGAACCTCAAGAAGCAAGGGATCCTCCCGCTCTGGCTGGTAGACAAGGCCTCGTATGCCGATATCTCCGCACACGACCGCGTGCAGACGGTCGGACTCGAGGCGATCATGGACGGAACGGCCACCTCTGACAGGGTGATCCTGAGGGTCACGAAGCCGAGCGGCGAGGTCAAGGAGGTCGAGTGCAGACATACGCTCAGTACCGACCAAGTCGAGTGGCTCCGCGCCGGCAGTGCCTTGAACTGGATCGGGGAGGTCGCGCGTCAGAAGGCGGCGGCGGCGACGGCGTGAGCGATCACGATAGAGGATGAGGTTGCGTGAGCGTCAAGGTCAGAGTCGTTTTGGTCCGGCAGAGACCGCGGAGAGGAGGGGCAGACAGAGGGGCATCTCGTAGGACGGGTTGTTGCATTTTATCTACACGATCATCGAGTCATGCATCGATTATGGACATGATACCGGGATGTACGAAGAGGGCTGATGTTCAATCGAGGCATATGACGGATGACTGCTGCCCTCGGATCTGCCTCCGCCCGTTCCAGCTTGGCATATTCGGACAGAGCCTCTCGCTCTCCGTCCCGCGGATAAGGGCACTTGCCCGTGGTCTGTTCAAAACAGCGCTGGATGACAAGCTCTGCTCCGCCGGAGGTCAGCGGTGTCTTAGAGAGTGGTGTGAAACGAGGTTGCCTGCCGCTTTTAACTGACATGCCGACGAGCACACTCAAGCCAAGCCGATCCCGCATCGCATACATGTAGCACGCACAATGTATCACATCTATATACAACCATCTATGACATACCGAGATCGACCAGGATGGTCAGGATACCGAGGACAATCTCGATCCCGCTGTGCGTCAGCTTGTTGTCAGCGTCTGTCTTGCTCAGCTCACATCAGGACAATGACAATCGCCTCGAGGCGTTCTCCGTGCGAGCTGTTCACGCTCTCCTTGAGCAGCTTGAGCATGTCCTGGATGACCTGGATGTCAGCGTCGGCTTTCGGCTCAGGTCAGTCCGCCGTCCACTGTCAGGCAGGTTTGCCAGTTGCCGTTACGGAAGACCGATCGCTAGGCAAGGACAAACTCACGTCCACTCGAGCGTTCAACAGATCTATGCGCTGGCTGATCTCCAGATACGACCTCGCGGCATTATACAACGGCTCCAGGTCCGGGAATGTCCTGCTCGTCAGCTTCACTTCCGTCACCAGTCGAAGAAACTCACCAGAAGAACTCGGGTGAGTCCAGGATCGATCCGACGAGGTTTATGTTTATCCGCAAGATGAACAGGTTGCCGATCTGCTTCATGATTTCGCTTCGCGGCAGCTGCTCGTCAGCTGCAGTCCGGGATCACGTCACCCCACTCACGCCGATCTTGCCCGTCTCCGACAAGAGCTTGGGGATGTCTTTGGTCTGCTCGATGGTGCTACTGATGAGCTCCTCGAAGAGCGAGATTTTGACAGATTGAGCGAGCGCATGCGAGAGCGCGAGCTTTGTCCTGCGCGTCAGCTGCGACCGGCGTGCGTGGGTTAGCTCACATGTATGATGAGCCCTTGCGGAGCGTGATGACATCGTTGTAGATCCTTCCCGTCAGCTCGTGATCGCGGGATGGGCTCCTCTGCTCACCGCGAGTAATCGGCGTAGTAGAAGTTCAAGTCCTCCATCTCGACATCCTCCGTCGACAGCTTCTCCACCTCGAATTTCTTCCTGCCCGTCAGCTGCGCACTTGCACCATCCAGATATCCACTGACAGACTGCGCAAAAACGTCTTCTCCTCCTTCTCCGTCATCCCCCAGATCACGACCGTCCCATACTCGAACAGAAATACATCCGGGACCCATTCCTCCTCCTCGAAATCATCGTCGTCCCCACTATCCGCATGATCCGCGCCGTCCACCTTGCTCCCCCGCCTGCTGCCGTTCCCGCCCGGCCGTTTCGAGAACCCCGTCTTGCGACGGGGGCTGTGATTCCGCTTGGGCGGGTCCTCGTGTTCCGGGGACGCGAGATTCAGGTTGAGCAGGTCCGCCTCGGGCACGGGCGGCGTCGAGGCGGCCTTGAGGGCCGGTGAGCGGAACCCTCCGGACGAAGATGGAGGGGGGAGGTATGGCGTATGCAGGCACTCGGTCTCGAACATCCGGGGGTGGGTGCGATATGACGACGGCCGGGCGGACAGGTGCGAGAGCAGCAGGGGGAGGTTATATGATCTGCGCGTCAGCCACCGGGATATACATGGCGTGGACTCAGCTAACGCGGCGGTGCAGTATGCGGTCACCCGGGGGAGCTTGGCCTTCTCGCTCTTCGTGAGCTTCTGGGCATCGCGACGGGCGGTACCGGCCGGGATCTGCGACAAGGGGGTGTAGAACTGCCGTCGTCAGCTGGAATCGTCCATCATACTCCGCACAGCTCACCTCGACACCCTCTCCGTCCTCCTCCTCTTTTATTCGCTCAAGCGCACCTTCCTCGTCTTCCTCCTCCTCCGGGATCGCGTCTGGCTGCGTCGGCAGTACCTTGAGCTCTGACTGTCAGCTCAACCGTCGATGCTTATGCAGGCAAAGAAGCGTACTTGTGCCATGTTTTGATGTTCTACGCGTCAGCTCCCAGCCGTTTGTTTCACGGAGGTGCAAGCTCACCTCGTCGGCTGCCTTTGTTCCCGTCTGGGCGCGGCAGGAAGCTGCGAATACGGGAGAGGGAGGGACCCTCCCGGTCGGGCCGTGCTGGGTGCCATCGTGGGCCTGATCGTTTACGAGCTCGGTCCCCGCCGAAGGGCTATGTGGGGGGAATATGGAATACTAGAGCTACAGGAAAGACAAGTAGACGGTCCGGAGCGAGGCTCAAACTTGCAAGGGTATGATGTGTGGAAATGGATGGTGCTGATTGTGGAATCCGAAGCGCAATAGCTGCGGTCAAGCAGTCATCAGACGGACAACGGGTCGATCTCCGCTCACTGTCAGAAGGCCTGTGGCACTCGTTTACTGATCCCGCTTGCTCTCACTGCTCCCTTCGCCTGTACGAACGCAAATGTGCCAGGGCCGTACTCGGCACGTCATGCGATATATGCATACAGGTAGGTCACCGAGGCCTCAATGTAGCAGAACCCCCCTCAGACAAACGCAGCCCCAATCACCACCTACTTTCCATGTCCTCCCCGCCCGGACATTCACCGGACCCGCAGACTTTACGAGCTCCCGAACCGCCCGGACCAGAACGCAGGCGGCAGCTCTCCCACAAAGTCTCCAAATGGCCTCTCCACCACCACCATCTCCCCCTCGCCGAACCACTCCACCGCGGCGACGCCCCTGAACTTGTCGGTCTGGAGTTTGTAGAACTCTGGGTCCTTCGCGCTGCTCCACCCATGTCCGGGCACAGCACTCGATCCGCGTACCGATCCTCCGCCGCCGATCACACTTCCGCCGTCGACAGGTGTCGAGAGCTGGTCAGAGGACCCCGACAGCGAGACGAGCTCGAGCGCCTCGCGAGCCTCACGGGCCCGCTTCCGGCGGATATGGCGGGGAAGCCCGCTCATACCGTCTCCGTTCACGCTGCTCGCGGCACTGAGAGAGGCTTCGGGCACAGACGAGAGCGGCAACGCCGCGTTGCCCTTCCTGCCAGCCTGGTGCCCGATCATCTCCAGGTCGAGCTGGACGGAGCACAGCCAGTCGTGGGACCAGATGACCATGCGCGATGCGCGCGTGTTGCCCCGGACGGGCTCGAACGCGATCGACTGGAGCGGGGTGAACTGCGTGCGCAGCGCGGAGTTGAGGGTGTAGAGCTGCGGCGTCGGAGGGACGAGGCGGCGGGCCTCAATGTGGTAGAATTGGAGCGAGCCGGTAGGGGTGGCGATGGCGAGGAGGGAGGGGTGAGCGGGCGGGAAGGCGATAGACGATGGGGCGTGGGGCAAAGTCGGCAGGAGGACGTGTAGCTGCTGTCAGCACTCGAGTACAGATGAATACAGCCACTCGACTCACTCGCATCGTGTCGAGGTTGTAGATCGCCACCCGGCCAAGCAGATCCGACGTAGCGAGCCACTGACCGTCTTCGCTCGCGGCGATACACGATATCCACGCGCCAGGGGTGGACGACGAACTCGGCTCCGTCTCCTGCGCCTCCTCGTCCTCGTCGTTCTCCTGCTCTCCACCGTGTCCATCATCCTCCTCATCTGCCAACTCGACGTCTCCGTTCGCATCGCCGTTGACCGCCGCGGCCCGCTCCTTTGCCTCCTTGGCCAGCTTCTTCTGTTGCCGCCGCGACAGACCCACTGTCGTCCGAGCCCCATCCGAGACAAGGGGCTTGAAGCACTCCGTCACTCGAACGACTCCCTCGTCGTCCTCTTTCGGCAGAGCAACAATCACTGCGTTCAGATTCGTCAAGCCCATGACCAGCCTCTGCGAGTCCGGCGTGAAATACAGGGCGGTAGAACCAGTCCCGATCGACGCAAGTGAGAGATGCTCCAGCTCATCCGATTCCAGCAGCGTGACCAGGAGCGACTTGACTCGTTTCGGGGCGAGCTCGCCCGTGGAGTCTCGTACCAGCCGGAACAGCTTCGTCTCGTACAAGTCCGACACCGCCAACCAGTTTCCATCGTCCGATACCGCCGATGCGATCAAGTTCGTTCGCAACTGCCGTCAGCTTACGGCGTCACAAGGTCTTGCATGCAAGCTCACCCGCAGATCCATGTCGACGAGCTTCTCCCAGCCCTGCTCGTCCTCCAAAACCCGCCAGATTGCCACCCCCCGGTCCTTCCGGCACACCACCAGCCGGCCTTTCCGGCTGACGCTGACGCGGGACGTGCCTCTGCCGCCGCCAAAGTAACTCATCTTCCGCGAGAAGCTCTCATCGAACACCGCCCGCTTCCCGCCGGTCGCCTTCGCCAGCGGATTGCGCAGATTGTTGACGAGCAGATCGGACGTCGCCGCCGGTGAGATCGCGAGCGACATGTCCCATCCTCCGGAAGCGATCACAGGCGCGAGGGTCGGGTTGATCGGTGCGGCGTGCGGGGTGTACGGCGGGAAGACAGCAAGACATCGGACATCGTGCGAATGTATCCGCTTGGAGCCTGTTTGCGCCCATCGGACGTCTTTGCCAGACGAGGATGCGATAGCTGTGAATTGACAGACTCGTTGATCCGGCCCTGAAGTGAAGATTGTTCGTCCGCCCTATACATAAGCTCTGGACCAAAGGAGCGCCCGGAGAGCTTACCGGACCGATGACCAGACACATCCCATCCGCCTTGTGCGCCTGGAACGACTGCTTCTGTGCCAGACTCGCTCCGTCCCAGAACGTCACGCTCCCGAGCGAGTCGGACGACACAATTGTGTGATCACTGTCATAAGCTCCACGATTCAAATCAAGCCCGTGTCGACCCACGCAAGCACGCCCACACCCCACACAATCGTGCCCTTTTGGCTTCCGTGGCTCTTCTGTCCGCCCCGCCCTTTCTTCTGCACCTTCTCCACTACTGCCCTCGCCTTCAAAGACACCCTTCCGACAGGTCGTCCAGCCTCCAGCGGCGCAGGCAGCTCCCACTTCCGGAGCGAGCTGTCCGAGTTACCGGTGACGATGTATGTGTCGATCCATTGACGCTCACCGTCCACCTCGGCGACCTTGGGTGGACCCCACGCAAGTGACACTGTGCGCGTGCGGGATGGCAAGGACTCACAGCGCAGCAGGTGCGGTGGAGGCGGTTCGAGCGCTCCGTGGGGCGGTATTGAGAGGAAGGAGAGGGTCGGGGCGGTGGTGGACAGGCAGAGGAGGGTGTGCGTGGGCGAAACGGAGAGTGACCAAATGGGCGCGGAGGGGATGGGGGTGATGTTCTGCGATGAGCTATGGCCTGATGGCAGGTGCATCGCGAGCAGAGCGACTCACAATGATGCGGCCAGTGGTGAGACACCGTTCCGTCAGCTCTGTCGAATCTGATCCAGCGGTGAACAGCCGCAGATCCGTGATCCTCGGCACAGAGTATCCCTTGCTGGCGAAGGAAGCAGGATCGCGGATCACAAGCGTCATGACGGATATGTTCGGATGAGTGAGCGTCGGCGGGAGGACCTGCGCCCAGTCAGCCGGGGCCACATTCTACGCTGACACCGACGCACCTTCTCCAAGATCCAGTTGCCCACGCCGCCTTCATCTTCCCGCGCCCACTGCCAGATCTCCACGTCCCCGTTCTCCCGCGCGAGGACTAGCGCGCCGAGCTCATCGTGCGGCGGCGCGGGCTGCTTGAACTTGCCTTTGCCCTTGTCGGACTCGGTGGGTGGAGGGAGGGGGATCGGCGCAAAGGCGAGGGCGGTGACGGGCGAGGGCGTGTGGTCTAGGAAGCGGATGCGATGGAGCTGGACCGGCGTCTGCGTCGCTGTCGGTACGGGCATCTTTTGAGAGGTAAGGTGGTCACTCGAGCGATGTGGTGTGTTGAGCAACAGTCGTGTGGTTGACGATCTGAAATTCACCGGAACGGCGCTTCGGCCAGAGGGAAATTTATGAGCACGTGGTTGAAGACGGTCATCGCCGCGGATGCGAGTGTGCTCTTCTTCTATTAGGTCCTTGCTTGATGCGTTAGTGCTTCGGCGGAGGGGTACGTGCATGTCGCCGCCGTCACCTCTCGACACTGGAGGACTTCGGCTGTCTTAGCAACGTAGTGGACGCAACACAAGGTCACACGAGTCGTCTCAACGGTTCAACGCCTGAGGCGGCGTTCGCCGCATCCGGTCACCCGTCCACTCACCCACCTAACCGGTACCGACTGAATCCCCCAGCAGCAGATCAGTGACAAGTTGATAACCCATACTTCCTCCTCTATCCCTCCATCTGTCCGACCCAGCCAGTCACAGCAAGCCTGTGATCAGCTGCATATCCCGCTGTCTGGTCATCTCTATACGTCGTCATGTCTTCAACGGCCGCCGCCGCACCGGACTATCCTTCATCCGTACCCCCCTCCCTCCTCCTCCTCATCCTCGACATACACCCCTTATCATGGTCCCTCCTCGCCGAGACCCCACCTCCACCTAGGGAATACGACCCAGAGATTGTCGGCGCGGCGCTCAATAAGACCCATCCGACGGCATTGACAATCAACGAGTTCCTCAATGTCCTGATCGTCTTTCTCAACTCACACCTCGCCGCGGCGTGGGGGAACGACGTGGTCGTCTATGGTGCTACTGCCGGGCGCTCGTGAGCTGAAGAGCTTCCTTTTGCGACGCAATCTCACGTACAGTAAGCTTCTGTACCCTCTGATGGACGCGCCGGAGGAGCGAATAGCGCCGAACATGTTCCACCCGTTCACGGTGCTTGATAATCGGTTACAAGCGGGTCTGAAGGGGATGGTCCGGGAGGAGCAGGAGCGGATACGGAGAGAAGGTCCCGAGGCGCTTAACGGTGAGCTGAAGCTGAAGCGTTCGCGTCTCGCGGTCATAGCTCACGAACAGACCAGCCAGCCATAGTCTCCGCCCTGACGAAAGCTCTGTGCTGTAAGTTGACCGGGTCCTCGCATCGTGTATAGCTCACGCCAGATATCAACCGCGTCCTCCCCTCATCTAGCAACATCGCTGCCGAAGAGACGATGAACCACAACCCGAACAAGATCGAGCCCCGTATCATGATCATCAACGCCACGCCGTCTTCAGCGCCCGCCCAGCCCGGTCAGACCAACGGCGACGCCTCCGCGCCGAGCATGTCCGTCGCCGGCGGGGGAGGGGAGATGCGGGGCGGTTACGTGGGGATGATGAACTGCGTCTTCGCTGCGCAGAAGGCGGTACGTCGGAACGCCGTGCTTCTTCCAGTGATGACGTATATACGACGGGCGGGGCTGACGGGCAGAAAGTCCCGATAGACGTGCTCACTCTCCCGCCTCTGAGTGGAGGGACGGCCCCGCCCATATTCCTGCAACAGGCCTCGCACCTCACGGACGGGGTCTACTGGCGGTGGAACGGCCGTGGCGGGCTGTTACAGTACCTCCACGTAAGCCGCCCGCATCGTTGCGCGTGCAGCGCACTGACCGACAGAGCATTTACCTTCCTCCGCCTGCGCTCCGCCAGAGACCTTTCGCCGTCCCGCCGCAAGATGCCGTCGACTTCCGCGCCGTCTGCTTCTGCCACCATAACGTCGTTGACGTCGGCTTCGTCTGTTCCGTCTGCCTTAGCAGTGAGCGGTCAGCGTCGTGCGAGATGGATCTCCGCTGATTGTAGTCTTCTGCGAGCCAAAGACGTCGTGCCTTATGTGCAAGTGAGCCTGGTCATTCCTGATGATGTGGCCTACTGACGGGTAGGACAAAGTTCCCTATCAAGGCGATCGCGACGCTCCGCGCGCTCGCGGCGAATATCAGCCCGATACCCGTTCCGAAGACAGTGGTCGCGCCCGAGCCGCGCAAGCAGCACGAACCGAGCAAGAAGATTCGGTTGACGGTGCAGAGCGCCGGCGCGGCCTGAGCGTGGAGCGAATGGAATGCTCTCTTCTCAAGGCATGCTCGTCTGTCCAGGGCTGGGGTAGCATTTGTCGCTACTTGCACTCTGGAGCCCGTTAGCACCCAAGGGATTGTCCGCAACGACTTCATGTTGTATCTGCCTCATCGTATAGTTCCAACTCACGCCGAGATGTATCCATACGAGCAACAGCAGGGCCCTTGAGAAACTCGGCATTTCACCGACATCCAAGGTATCTGAGCGAGGGGAGTCATGCACAGTGAAACATACACACCGTTGCACAACATCTGTCCAAGTACAGTCCACAACGAGGTGTTGCATCCGGGGAACCAAAGCAGTCATATCATCCTATACCATATACTGCTATCTCTACGCAGACCGAAACGTCTAAAATCGCGCTGATCCTCAGCAGAAAAGAACACACTCCGCACGCTTAGTCGATAAGCGCTCCCTTTCTCTTGCCCAGCTCCACCTCCTCGACCTTCCGCCCATGCCCCACCGCGACGTTCATCGCTCCTCGGCGCTTGTCGAACACGGGGATCATCTTGGAGATGGTCAAGCCTCGTCCCCTCTTCAGCGACCTCGCGCCGGGGCCATTGTACGACAGGATCTCGAGGGGCGGGTTGAGGCGCGGCCACGAGACGTAGCTTGTTCCCTGCGGGTCAGCGGTGTCTTGAGAGGACATCGTAGAGGACAATGCCGTGAGTGGTAGTCAACCCACGTTGCCCCAGATGAACGTCCCAGAGAAGACGGCCAATGCAAGCCAGAGGAACAAGAATGAGTATATCGGCAGCTCTGATGGTCAGCTTGCGACTCCACATAGATTCGTCAGCTGACCGGAAGTCCGCGGCAAAGTCAACGCGGCGACGATCATCGTCAGCGCGAATGCCAGCACGTATGGCATCTTTCGTGAGCTTGGGCACTGATTCCAAGGGGTGGGCTCACCGAGCGCATCAAGACAGGCCTCGTATCTGTCAAGGGCGGAATACCACCCTTCTTCGCGACCCAAGCGCCCGTGAGGATATCAAAGGCGTCCTTCGCATGAGCTTCGACGCCACCTGCGGGCTGCCCAACATACCTGTCTGTCGCCGTCGAAGAAGTTGTTCTTGACGTATCGCATCACCGAGTTGATACCATCCTGCACCATTCCCTCACGGGAACGTTTGCCCGTGCGCGTGTAGTCGGACTTGAGGGCGCCGGTGCCGGCATAGGCGCACGATACAGCATCACCGTGGTCCGCCCACACTGCTCGTCAGCGCGCACCCAATCGCAGAAATATGGTCGTGGACGCACCATGTCTGAAGATGCTCATGAACTCGGGATGATCCTCGATCGTCTCCTTGACGCTCAACACCCCTACCTCCTGCAGCTGCTTGTTCAACGCCCACTTCCCCAACGCGCTCTGCGACACGTTTGTCCGGTCCAAGCAATCCATGCAGTTCGATCGGATCACGCCCGTCTGGCGCGACAGCACCTTCATTTCCCCACCGGGCACACCGACGTTCGAGTCCGCCGGCGTGACCGAGTGAAACCACTTCGCCTCGTCCAGCGACGGCGCGAGCCGATCAATGAGCAGCGAGATCCTGTCGAAACGCATCTTGCGGCATTCGGTGTGGAAGTCGAAGTACAGGTACGAAGCGCGCATGGCGAGTTGCGGATCGACCTCGGCGACTTGCATCATGTTTCGCTCGAAGGCTTCTTTGACGGGCAGCTCGTGGCCCTTGTGGTTGACGAGGTTGACGAGCGTGACCTTGTCGTAGATGTCCACGAGCTGTTGCAAGTGGGCCCGGATGGCCGATGCCTGCGAGTCAGCCTTACTCCGCGGGGATGCTCTCGGTAGACACTTCGTCCTACTCACCGTCTCGGGCATGTCCATGATCTGCAAGTCGGGCTTGTAGCGCAGGTTGTTCACCTCAGCCCAAAAGAGCGGAACACTCCCTCGAACCTGGACGAAGCTTAGCCGTTCCCGCCCGTCCACTCTTCCGCGGCGGAGGGGCTCCCCGTTCTCGGGCAACGGGTCGAACAAGACGATCTGCTCCGTCTCGTTGAAGTTGGCCGTGTTGCCGCGGATATCGATGCCGCGCGAGAAGTACCTCGTTCCGACGCGATGTCTTGATCGTCGCGAGATGAGCAGGAAGAGCAGGTCGCGGTTGTTCACGGTCGCACTTCGAAGCTCCACCGCTGCGCATTAGCTCGGCACGGACATCTCGGGCCATAAGCTTACAGCCGTACACGACGGGAAGGATGAACCGGCTCAACTGCGCGTCAGCACCTCTTCCGCAGTCCTGCATGTGAACCCACGTCCACCCCGCCATTCTCCGTCAGGTCAATCATCTTCCCCGACAAGAACCTGTTCCAGAAGAACCGCTCGTCCGCGCGCTGCCACAGCGGCGCCTTCCCTGCGCCTTGTCCCGCATCCTCCAGCTCCTTCTGCCTCTGCAGGGTATTGGTCAGGTCCCAGCCGTACGAGAACCAGAGCTTGGCGCTCTTCAGGCCCTGCTCCACGAGAGAGATCAGCTCCTTCTCGACTGGATGGTCGAGGATCGTCGCGGATGTGGAGAGGGGCGACAGCGGCAGGAGCCGGAAGTCCGTCGCGAGGTAGATCTGGTGCGAGAGCAGGCGGCAAGAGGGCGTGCGAGCTGTGATGATGAGGAGGAAATCGGCTGCGGCGTGAGTGGCAGGAATAATTCAGGAGTCTGTGGACATACTGGTTGCAAGGGAGAGTACCCCGATGATGCCGTAGCAGGTGATGACCTTCTCGCGGCCGTATGGGATGTCTGCGTTTTCTACGCATGAGCTTGCCGCTGATGGCGGAGTTAGGTGCGGGGCATACCGTTCAGAGCCATACGGCCCGTACGCCGGTCAACGTACAAGCTCTCCCGGACATCTTTTTCGTTGACGAGCGTGGGACCGTCACCCGAGTGCGAAAGCGACGATGACGCCGGCTCGAACACGTACGAAGTGGGCGAGACGTAGAGATTGAGCGTTTCGTGCAGCTGCGCAGTGAGCCATCAGTCGACGGCATATGTATCCTAAGAGCTCACAGGGAGTGCGTTGAAGGAAGGCATCGTGCTCTGAGCCAGACTTGCCCTGCCTGACCACACGAGACAGTAATGGTGAGCAACGCTTTGAGGAGGATGAACAATAGTTCACATTGAGCTCGGTCATCGTCGACGCGCGCTGCACGGGGCGGACGTGGCCGAACCCCTTTGGGAACAATACACGTCATGCTATTCGAGCGCTTATCAGAGGGCCCGCCCCTCATGTCGGCGCGTGACGCGGTGGGTTGACGCGTCTCCGTTCTCGATCTCAATCACCTCCAAACTTCTGCATATCGTCCACTCCACCCCTACCACTTTACTCCTTTCACCCCACTCACCCACAAATAAATACATCGCCATGCTGGAAGCACGAGTCAAGCAAGCATCCGTCCTCAAAAAGCTCCTTGACGGTGTGTGGCTCGTCTCATGTCGTCTTCCCGATCGAAACGGCTTTGCCGTCGCGTCGGGTCATCAGTTGGCTGAAAGCTGACGCCCAGCCATCAAGGAGCTCGTCACCGATGGCAACCTCGACTGTACCGATGAGGGTATCGTACGTGACTTGAGCGTGGCGGTCAGGACATGACTCACACGCAGGCCCTGCAAGCGATGGACAACTCGCACGTCGCGTTGGTCTCGCTCAAGCTCACCGCGGACCAGTTCGAATCGTATCGATGTGACCGCAACATGCCCCTTGGTGTCAACGTGGGTGTCGGCGACGCTCCAATTGCTTTTATGTGATGCTGGACCACGTCGATGGTCTGCCCGGGCACGCGCTGACCTCAGCTGCAATCGCTCACGAAGATTCTCAAGTGCGCCAAGGACCAGGATGTCGTCACGCTCAAGGCGACCGACGACGCCGACTCGCTGGGCATGGTCTTTGAGTCGCCGAGTGAGTGATCACTCCCACATGTTCCTCCATCAACAGTGGCCCTTCCTTTCTTCCTCCCCCCGCACGACTGCCACCGATGCCACCGAGTCCCTCGCTGACGCGCAGAGGAGGACCGGGTGGGCGAGTACGAGATGAAGCTCATGGACATTGACCAGGAACACCTGGGTATCCCCGACACGCAATACGACGCGACGATCACCATGTCGTCGGCCGAGTTCCAACGGATCTGCCGGGACCTGTCTGCGCTCGGCGAGAGCGTCAAGATCGAGGCGTCCAAGGAGGGCGTGCGGTTCAGCTCGGAGGGAGAGGTGGGCAACGGTAGCGTGCTGCTCAAGCAGTCGGCGGGCAGGGAGGGCGCCAGCGCGAGCAGTAGTAAGAAGGCGGTGAAGAGGGACCCGGACGAGGACGAGGAGGAGGAAGAGGAGGAGAAGCCCGAAGTGGACGACGACGAGGGTGGTGAGTTAGTTGCGGGCGAGCGGGCGTGCTCGACCGCACGACCTGGGGTTCGGGCTGCGGCCGCTCGCGTTCGACATACAGCGTGTGCCTGGGCTGACCCACCAGAGGACGAGATTGACGACGATGACAGGCCGAAGAAGCGCAAGGCCAACGGCGCCGGCAAGGTGCGCGGATCCTGGCTAGTCACGGTGGGCTCCCCGCTGACACGCAGGCGTCGAAGAAGGCAAAGACGACGGCCGGCGATGACGAGCCCGGCGTGTCGATCATCCTCGAGAAGCAGGTCTCGCTCACCTTCTCTCTGAAGTACCTGTCCAACTTTGCCAAATCTGCCCCGCTCGCCAAGGAGGTCTCCCTCAACATGAGCAATGATGTGCCGCTGCTGGTTCAGTTTGACTTTGAGCAGGGTACCCTGCAGTTCTTCCTTGCGCCAAAGGTAGGCCGCGGTTGACGACACATCTTCGAAAGAGTGGCTGACGGTCAGATCTCGGACGAGTAAGCTGCGGATCAATGAGGGAATCAGAACCGTTTGATCAGGGACGATACGCTGCGGAACCGCTGCAAGTGGGAGGGGAGGGACTGAGGGCGTGCTCAGTGGGCGGGAGGCACTATCCAAGAGGAGCCGCAACGCACGGACAACAGTTGCGTGCTGAGCTTTCATGCTTCTAGCTGTATATAGGTCATGTCTGAATGGATCGAGCCGCATATACGATGAGCATGAAGCGCCGGGGGCGGACGCCGTGAGTTGCTTCCAGACGATCGGATCCTTCCGCTCCGATACATCGCGTCGCTATGCGTCGCAGGATCCTCGAAAGCAGACAGCAGAGCGTAATACTGCATAAAGCACCTAAACCAAACATGACAACGCAACCAAGATCACTTCGTCCCATGACCGTCCCCGGCATCCTCGAGTCCCTCCTCACGCCTCATACTGGCTACAAGCATCCACGCAAGACTGCAGAAGCGCGCCCACGTACCCCTCATCCGTCGCCTGCCCGACCGTCGCGAGCACATGCTCCTTCATGAGCGCCGGGCTGGGATCAGCTCGACTCGACAGGGCCGGCGGCATCCCGATGAGCGACTCACTCGGCAGAGCCGTATACGCATTTGACCTCGACCTCGATATCCCGCAGAGCCCCCGGCCAGCGCGCGAGGCAGTCCCCGCCGAAGAGGAAGTTGACCTCCATCTTGCTCCGCAGGCTCTTGATCAGCGTCGAGGCCGTGACGATGAGGGCTTTGCCGACGGGCGTGTTGACGCTGCGATACGACATGGGGAGACGCATGTTCAGGTACCCTATCTCGGCGCGGAGGCGCTGCGAGGCGATGAGCAGCGCCGAGGTGTTTTGCACGAGCTGGTGTCAGCGCATGTCGCGGATGGGGTGGTTTGCCAGGTTACGGTCCCTTCGGGCGGGGCAAGTCCGAGACGAGCCGGTATAGGCGGGACAACCGACCACTGAGGTGTGACGGGGAACCGGCACTCACAGATGATAATGAGCTGGTCTCCTTGCGGCTCCTCTCGAACGAGTCCTGCACGATCACAAACAACCCCGACGTTACTTCATGCGGGTGCTTTGTGCCCAGCTTCTTCGACCCTCGCCCGGCTTCCGGCTTGGCTCCGATCCATTCCAGAGCGCTCGACGCCAAGTCCGGGCGGTGCTGTGTACACGGCACCGTCATCCTGACCGAACCGTCATGTACCAGCTCGATCTTGTCCGGCGTCATCGCGGTCACCCGCCAGAGGTGCAAGGCCTGGAGGGACTCGTACTCCTCTGTCCGTCAGCCGTGCCCCATCGTCCCACGGGGCGGCGCTGCTCCGCCTGCGGCGACATGACCGTGGTGACCGGGCGGAAAACTCGACTCACCCCTGAAGCGGATCACGTCCGAGCGCGTGTACTGGTCACATTTGCTCTTAGCTAGAGCGATCCTGGATTGACATCCCGTCTTCTTGCTCTCCAGCTCGTCCAGCTTCTCCTGCAACGCCGTCAACTTCGCTTTCGACTCGTTCAGCTCCGCCCTGAATCCGTCAATCTGCGTCCTGATCATCAGCTCTCGAGCACGTCCCCGGGCCCGACAAGTCACTCACGTCTGCTCCGCGATGCCCGCCTTGAGGTCCGCCAGCTCCTCCTGGTCGCACTCCGCAACCTCTCGGACCATCTCCCGCTCCTTCTCCAACTCGTTCTGCAGAGCCGCAAGCCTAGCCTGCAAGTCCGGCAATAACGCATCCGCCGCTTGTTCAAGCTCCATCAACCGGTCCGCATCCTGCACCATTAGCTCTCCATCATCCATGCCGTGTCCACGCGTCATCCCGACGATCATAGCCCCGCTGCTCACCTGACGCATCCCAGAAAGTACCGCCTCCAGATCGGGCCGCACCACATCCAGCACCTCCTTGCGCCACGTGTACCACCCCTCCTTCGCCCGCAAGGTCGTGTTCGTCTTGTACGACTTGAACAGCGCTTCAAACACTGGCCGCTCTTCTTCCGGCGCGGCGAGGTACTGCTGGATCGCCGTGGGATTCTCGAGTTTGCAGATCTCTTCGTGCTCGCGCAGATCATCCTGTGCAATCTTGATATCCTCGGCCATCTTGTCCCCAATCTGAGCGTTAGCACAGTTCCATCCGCTCCATGTCCGGATGGATGGGCCACGCACCCAGCTGTGCATGTTGAGGAACAGGTGGTGCACCTCCGCCTCGGCATAATCGCCCAGATCGAATTCGCGGTCTGTTCATCAGTCTCCGCAATGTCCTTGCAAATACCACACATCAGACTCACCGGCTTGTCGAGATTGGCCCAGACCCCGCGCGAGGCTCTTTCTAGTAGCCTTCGGCAGATTCTCCAGGAACTCCACCCCGGCCATCTCGAGGAACTGTGGTAAAGTGATATTGGGCGGTTCCATTCCATCCTCGATCTCCGGGAACTCGTCATCCCGCACCTCTTCGCCCAATATCCGCCTGAGGCCAGGTGACTTCGCTGGGGACTTTGCATGCAGGCTCTTCCGGGGCGTACGTCGCGGTGATGCGCGCACATCCAGCTGCACGGGCTCAGCCTGATCCTGAGGGGCGGGAGATCCGTCTCCGGCGACCGATCCCATCGAGTACCGCTTCGAGGTGGACATCTGCAGTTGTAGCTGGCGCAAGGGGGTCATCTTGCGCGGCGACTTTGCGCTCTGCGCCAGAGCCCATTGGTGGGGCTTGATGGCGGAGGCGACGATGCGGTCCTCGGGCGGCGGGGTGGTGGATTTGACGGGTGAGATCGCCCGCGGAGCAACCGCCGTCGAACTTACCGACGCGGCGAGAGACGGTACTGAACGAGTCGGCGTCGGCGCAAAGATGTTCTTCTTCGCAGCGGCGGGCGTTGGGGCGAAGACATTGGTCGTACTCGAAGCGAGGCGTGATTTCTTAGATGAGTCCGGCTCGACATCGTCCATAGCCGACGAATGGCGCTTCTTGCTTGCCGAGCTACTCGCGGAGCCCGGACCCGATGTCGCGCCGAATGAGAAGCGCTTGGACGTCGACGATGTGGCCGAGCCAAACGACAGGCGCTTAGCCACCTCCCCAGCGACCTGCATTCCGGTCCGGGGGGTGGAGGTCGCCTTGGTAGGAGACGGCGACGGCGCAAAGACATTCCTCTTCTTCGGCGTGGGCTCGCGGCTCCGGCTCGCGGAAGCAATCGTCGGCTGCGCGAACGAGGGCGTGTGCGAGTTGGGCCGAGTGAGGTGCGTGGTCGACAGAGGAGCGGGAGTCGTCGTGGTGTGAGGCTGTGCGAGAAGACCGCCATGCACCTGTGTCATCTCCATATCCGCCTCTTCCTCGTCCAGGACCTTCTGAGCCGCCGAGAGATCACCGAACGAGAACGTCATAGTCCGCTCTTTACCGGCAGAAGCACCGCCGTGGTCCGCCGTGTCGACCTCCTCGCCTTCGGAGCTGAACGACTCGTCGCCGATCACGCCGCCATACGCCGTCGTCATCTCCATCGCCTCATCTTCGTCCGCCGTCTCCCCCTCGACCGGCTCGCCCGGGCGCAGGCGGTTCTCCTGCGAGTTGGGCGATTCCGGCATGCTGTACCCGATCGAGTGTCGGTTGCGCGCAGCGTGCAGTGGCGGCGTAGTCGGCAAAAGACCACCGATGGCGACTGTAAAGTCCATCGTCTTCTCTTCGTCCGTCGACGAGGCGGTCATCATTGACATGTCCATATCCGATGCGTCCATGTCAGCGTCGGCGCCTTGCAGAGCAGTGCCGACGGAAGAGCGGCGCCGGATTTGGCCCACACCGTACACCGACGTCTCCTCCATGTCCATTTCGCCTCCGCTGTCGTCTTCGTCGTCTTCGCCGTCCGCATCTGCTTGCCCGTGGATAGAGCCCACAGCGACGTTCCCGGGATGACCGCTTCCGTCTTCGCTGGGCCCGTCTTCCTCGTCGTCCGTCTCCAGGTCCATGCTCTCCTCGCCGGCCTCCTCACCCTCGCCCACAAACCGCGCCTCGGCTCGAACAGTCGTGACAGATTGGATCGACGCCCGCCTGACATGCCCGACCGAGGCGCGAGGCAGTTGCGTGATGACCGGTGCGGACTGAGAGTGTCTGAGAGCAGACCTCATTGCCGACATGGACGCCCGCCGGGATCCCTCTTCCGCTTTGGCGTCGAACATCCTGAGAGTCAGCCACTGCCCCCCCTGCGGTCGGCCTGACATACCTGACGTGCGCGTTGCGTGCAAAACTGACGCGCCGCTTGGCATCCTGCCCGAACGTCACGGTATGGCTGTACTTGCCGGTCAGGCTCGAGTGGTCCATCGTCTCATCCTCGTTCATCATCGGCATGGGCTTGAGGATGGACTTGCGCGGTTTCTGCGATGAGCTTCATATCCCTCGATCAGGTCATTACTCACAGCGGAGCGTCTGGCCAGCCGGTTGGGGCTGAGCACCTTGTCCACGATATCGATCTGGAAGGCCGCGGTCGCATGACCGACGAGCTCTTTCGAGGTCACCGGCAGCGTGATGTTTGACAAGGGATCATGAGGCGGCTGAAAGTTGTTGAGGTTGTGCTCGCCCAGGCTCTTGCGGGGCGATTTGAATGCCGACATCGCGGTCGCGGTCGGTGTGGTCGACGATGCAGGAGGAGGGGCAGAGGTGTATGAATGTAGAGGACGGATTGAGGGATGCATCCATCCCATGATTTGTTTACGTCCCGTCCGCCTGCGTGCGGGGTTGATCGACACAGATGTCACCGTGGGAAAGCGGACAAAGAAATCACTCGCCACTGTGAGACCACGTGTCGGATTGAACCGTTCAGCCGGATTGGCCGACCTTGAAGGTGTTCCAGGTAGGTGCATCGTTCCGCTGTCTTGCCTCTTCCTGTGCATCGACTGCTCGACCACTGCTACCACTCTCGCCTCAGTATGGCAACGCTAGCATCGTCGGCGGGTATCCCCGTCGACCCAATGCTGGCGTACCGCGCCAAGCGGGACCGCGAGCGCCGGACGTAAGTCTGATAACGCCTGACTCACAGTTCAACCACCACGGATCAAGCTCATCGTAGCGTGCTCAAGACGTACAAGATCCAAGGCTTCATCTCTTCCGGTGAGCTACCGTCTCCAAGATGACGACATCAGCTCACGGCAGGAACGTACGGCCGGGTGTATAAAGCCCTTCTTCTCCCTCCTCCAGCTAAGGCCAAACCATCCACGCTCCCTACGCAGACCCGTTCGGCGCTCGACCTGCCGAGCGATAAACTCGCCTTGTCGAGGACGACTGCCGGAGACCCGCTGAACAACCCCGAGCTATGCATGCGTCCAGGTGACAGAGTCGCGAAGGAGGGCGAGGTGTTCGCTATCAAGAAGTTCAAGCCGGACAAGGAGGGGGATGTGCAGACGTATGCGGGGATCAGCCAGTCGGGCGCGCGGGAGATCATGGTGCGTGCGAGGGCGCTATTTGCTGCTCTTTGACTGACACCTCTGCGGCGCATATGCTGACCGATTAGCTGAATCGAGAGCTGCATCATCGAAATCTGTGTTCTTTGCGAGAGGTCATCCTGGAAGACAAAGCAATCTACCTGGTCTTCGAGTACGCCGAGCACGATTTCCTCGTGAGCTGATCCACGCATGCAGGGAAATAAGCTGACGGCAGCAAATAATCCACCATCACTCCCAGACCATCCGCGTCCCGATCCCACCCTCAACCCTCCGGCGACTGCTATACCAGCTCCTCAGCGGTGTATACTTCCTCCACTCCAACTTCGTCCTCCACCGTGATCTCAAGCCCGCAAACATCATGGTGACGTCTAAAGGCGTCGTCAAGATCGGTGATCTGGGTCTCGCGCGACTCTGGCACAAACCCCTCGCACAGGGCGGCCTGTTCGGGGGCGATAAAGTCGTGGTGACCATCTGGTACCGAGCCCCAGAGCTCATTCTCGGCGCGAAGCATTATACCGCCGCTGTTGGTGCGTGACTCTCTGATCCATGGCTGGTGAGGCGCTCACGACAGACCAGTGGGCCATAGGCTGTATCTACGCCGAGCTGCTCTCCCTTCGGCCGATCTTCAAGGGAGACGAGGCGAAACTGGACAGCAAGAAGACGCTGCCGTTCCAGCGGGACCAGATGGGCAAGATCTGCGAGGTCCTCGGGCCTGTCAAGCGTGAGTGACGGATACCTCTTTGCTAGCATGGCTGACGCGCAGCGGAACAATGGCAGGGACTGATCAACATGCCGGAGTATAAGACGTACCTCCAGTCCGGGCCATATACGACGTCAACGCCTCTTCCGCAGTGGTATCACCAGCGCTCGGGCGATACGACAGGCTACGACCTCTTGTGTCGCCTCTTCGAGTGGGACCCGGCTAAGCGGATAACGGCGAGAGAGTGCTTGGCGCATCCGTGGTTTGCAGAAGAGGGGGGTGTGGCCGCAAAGTGAGCTGACCACTCACTCGTGATCGTTACGGCTTACGCGTAGGAGCGTCTTCGAGGGGAGCAATATCGTCTACCCTACGCGAAGGGTCACGCATGAAGACAACGGCGACGCCAAGATGGGATCGTGAGCTGTCCTTGGCGTGCGGACTGCATCAGCTGACGTCCAGGTTGCCGCCTTCTATGGCTGGACCCCGACTGCCGAGCAGCAGCAATTTCAGGCCCGCCACGAACCCGATCGTGAATCCGGTCATCTCGGGCAAGCGAACCAAGTTGCGGTGAGGTCAAGGAGGGAAAGTGTTTGTAGTATATAAGGAGCAGTGGAGAGAGGTAATGCCTCGTGTTGTAGCCATTGTATTGCACATCTTGTAGACGTGAAGATACTGTGTACAAGTACCCATACAAGTGAGGATGAATACTTTACATCACGCCTTGGTTCTGGCAGTGGTCACGAATGGGCATCGAAAGATGGACAGACTCAGAGTATGACTCAGGCGAGGGCCTGGAACCGGAGTGAGCGCCGAGCCGGATAACAAATGACCGGTCGGTCCCGCACGAATTCAAGCCGGCGGAAAGAAGGCATGTCCCTCGAGCTTTTGTCTCTCATCATCAAGCTACCGGCAACATGTCGGCGCAGTATAACGAAACTTCGGAGCAAGAGGTCGACACGGTAAGCTTAGCGTCAACGTCCAGACCGGTTCAAAGTGACACGCTGCGCTGGGCGCTCACGCCAGCTGTACGACACCTTGCAAGATCGATTCCGTTCCCGAGCGACATACCCCCTCGCATACAGGATCTACCACCTCAAACAGCTCGCGTACCTGATACATGACAACCGTACAGCGATCCATGAAGCCGTCAAGGCCGACCTGGGCGGCGGGGACTTCGCCGTCGACATCTCCGATGTGAGTGCCGAGGGACCCTCGCGGGAGGCAAGCTGAACACCCAAGCT
>Ga0308169_10001654_pt1 | contig 25261 bp, 23 predicted proteins | sample PhyBR1_2_FD_202139 | JGI IMG/M metagenome (GOLD analysis project Ga0308169, IMG submission 202139) | Phyllosphere microbial communities from UC Gill Tract Community Farm, Albany, California, United States - DLSLSB.R1 | ecosystem: Host-associated > Plants > Phyllosphere > Unclassified | place...
CCTCACCCCGACCCTCTCCCCGCAGGGGAGAGGGAGCAGAAGGAGGTGCGCCTCCCCATGCTGCGCCAGCAGATCGCCAAGCGCGAGGGCCGCGCCAACATGTGTCTCGCCGATTTCGTCGACACGCAGGACGACTGGTTCGGCGGTTTCGCGGTCGGCATCCACGGGATCGACGAGCACATCGCGCGCTTCAAGGCGGACAACGACGACTACAACGACATCCTGCTGAAGGCGCTCGCCGACCGCTTCGCCGAAGCCTTCGCCGAACGCCTCCACAAGCACGTCCGCACCGACCTCTGGGGCTACGCGCCCGACGAACAGCTCACCAACGAGGCAATGATCAAGGAACAGTATCGCGGCATCCGCCCCGCACCGGGTTATCCCGCGTGCCCGGACCACAGCCTCAAGCCGATCCTATTCGACCTGCTCGACGCGCCGACCGCGACCGGGCTCGAACTGACGGAGAGCTTCGCGATGTTCCCGACCGCGGCGGTATCCGGCTTCTATTTCGGCCACCCGCAGGCCGAGTATTTCGGCGTCGCCCGCGTCGGCCGCGACCAGCTCGAGGACTATGCCGCACGCCGTGGCGCAGACCTGAAGACCGCCGAACGCTGGCTTCGCCCCAACCTCGACTAAATCCCTCTCCCACCGGGAGAGGGAGAGGGGGTCAGGCGCCGGCTTCGGCCGGTTTGCCTTCGCGCGTGTCGCCGGGCAGGCCAGTGATCGTCTTCACTTCCATGAAGTCGGTCAGCCCGTAGCGCCCGTTCTCGCGACCATTCCCCGACTGCTTGTACCCACCGAACGGCGCGCCGATGTCCGGGCTCCACGAGTTGATCGTCACCAGCCCCGCGCGCAACTTCGGTGCGACTTTCGCCGCCGCCGCCGGATCGCCCGAGATCGTCGCCGACAGGCCGTATTCGGTCGCGTTGGCAATGCGGATGCCCTCATCCTGATCAGCATACGACGTGATCGTTGCGACCGGGCCGAACGTTTCCTCCTGCGCGATCCGCATGTCCGGCCGCACGTCGGTGAACAGCGTCGGCTGGATGTAATACCCCGCATTACGCCCGTCCGGCCGTCCGACACCGCCGGTCACCAAGGTCGCGCCTTCGTTGATCGCCGACTGGATCAGCCCCTGGATCTTGTCGAACTGCGCCTTGTTGACGACCGGTCCGATATGCTGGCCCATCTCGGCGGGATCGCCCACCTTGGTCTGTTCCATCATCGACTTCACGATCGCAGTGGCCTCGGCAACCTGGCTTGCATGGACCAGCAAACGGGTCGGCGCGATGCAGCTCTGGCCCGAATTGGCGAGCACGCCCGCCACGGTCGGCGGCAGAACGGCCGCTAGATCCGACCCCTCCAGCACGAGGTTTGCCGCTTTGCCGCCAAGCTCCTGATGCACGCGCTTCACTGTTGGTGCCGCCGCCAGTGCGACCGCGATCCCGGCGCGTGTCGAACCCGTGAAGCTCACCATGTCGACGTCGCGGTGCGCGCACAGCGCCGCACCGACGCCCGGACCGTCCCCGTTGACGAGATTGAATACACCCGCCGGCACGCCTGCCGCATCCATGATATCGGCCAGGATCACCGCGCACGATGGCGCCTCCTCGGACGGCTTCAGGATCATCGTATCGCCTGCCGCCAGCGCGGGGGCAACCTTCGCGCAGATCTGGTTGAGCGGCCAGTTCCACGGCGTGATCATCGCGACGACGCCGAGCGGCTCATGCACGACGGTCGCCTTGCCGATGGTTTCGGAAAACTCGAACGCCGCCAGTGCCTTAGCGGTCGCGGAGAAATGCGCGAGGCCAGTCGGTGCCTGCGCCATCGACGCGAGCGCCATCGGCGCACCCATCTCCTGCGACATCGCCTTGGCCAGATCGGGCATCCGCGCCTTGTATTCGGTCATGATCCGGCCGAGCACGTCGAGCCGCTCTTGCACGCTGGTCTGGCTCCAATTCTCGAACGCGGCGCGCGCCGCAGCGACAGCCTTGTCAACGTCGGCAGCGGTGCCCAGCGTGATCTCGGTACAGGGCTGCTCGGTCGACGGGTCGATCACCTGATAGACGGTGCCGCCCTCGCTCTCGACCCATGCGCCGTCAATGTACTGGTTCAGATAGCTTTTCATCGTGCCTCTCCGCATCTTGTCTTGCGCAGGAATGGGCTCGCCGGAGATCGGTTGCAACCCGAAACGCATGCCGTAGGGTAACCCGGAAATTCATCAGGAGTCCGGCATGGCGAGAGTGGCATTCATCGAGAAGACCGGCGGCCCGGAGGTCATCCAGTGGCACGATGTCCAGCTGCCACAGCCAGCCAAGGGCGAGGTCTGGATGCGCAACACCGCGGTCGGACTGAACTATATCGACACCTATCACCGCAGCGGCGTGTACCCGATCGACCTGCCCTCGGGACTCGGCAGCGAGGCGGTGGGCGTGGTGATGGCGGTCGGCGAGAGCGTGACCGAGTTCGCGCCCGGCGACCGGGTCGGAACGTTCGGTCCGGCACGCGGCGCCTATGCGACCGAGCGCAACGTGCCGGCGAACCAGCTGTTCAAGCTGCCCGATACGCTCGACGACCAGACCGCCGCGGCGATCCTGCTCAAGGGCACCACCGCCGAGTTCCTGGTCGAGCGCTGCGCCAAGGTGCAGGCGGGCCAGACCGTCCTCGTCCACGCGGCCGCCGGCGGAGTCGGCCATATCCTGGTCGGCTGGCTGAAGGCGATCGGCGCGACCGTCATCGCCAGCGTCGGCAGCGAAGACAAGGCGGCACGCACGCGAAAAGCCGGCGCCGACCACGTCATCCTCCACAAGTCCGAGGACATCGCGGCACGTGTCCGCGAGATCACCGACGGCAAAGGCGTGCCGATCGTCCTCGACGGCGTCGGTGGCGCAACCTGGAACGCCTCGCTCGACAGTGCAGCGAAACGTGGCTTGATCGTCAGCTACGGTAATGCTGGCGGAGTCGTAGACGGCGTCAACATCGGTATCCTCGCGCGGAAAGGCTCTTTGTTCGTCACGCGGCCAACGCTGTTCGATTATTATGTCACGCCGGAGGAGAAGCAGACCGGCATCGCTCGCTTGTTTGCGATGCTCGACAGCGGCGCGGTTACTCCCGAGATCGGCCAGACCTTTGCGCTCGAAGACGCCGCCGACGCGCACCGCGCGGTCGAAAGTGGCGACACGTTTGGAAGTACGCTGCTCCTGCCGTGAGACGCCGTGATCGACTGGTTGATTGAGCGACTGCGAGACCGTGACCGATCCATTAACCGCTGCCTAACGCATTGTACGTACGTCGAACATTATGGTTCGTTCTTACAATTCCGCAGCAGCGTTCTGTATTGTGACGCAGGGGATCGCAGTCGTCATCGGCTTCGCGGTGCTGATGGCCTGGCCGCCGCGGCATGGCGAATACCTGCTGGTTCCCGTTGGCGCGAACGCGGTCGCGAGCCTGTTGCCGACCGCGCTCGCGGGCCATGCCCTGCTGATCGGCGCGGGGCCTTTGCCGAACAGTTACGTCGTCAGGGGCGATCGTGCGGAATTGGCGGGGCCGATGATGGCGCATGGCGTCGTGCTGCTCGGGACGTCGGCCGCGGCCTGCGGCGAAACGGCGGTCGCAGCATGAACCCTACCGATCTCCAGATTTTCCGCGCGCGCGGCATCGCCATCGTCGCGATCGCGGGCTGGGTTTGTACACTGTGGCTTGGCGTGATGGGGTTGTGGCTCGATGCCGACGGGCTCGTGCCGGTGCTGGTCGTCGCGGTGCTGGTCAATCTGGCGCCGACGTTGATGGCGGTGCGGGGGCGTCACGACTCGGTTGCGCGACTGGTCTCCGGAACGCCCGCCGCGGTGTACCCGGCGCTCGGCGTCTATCTGTTGCAGGGGCATGCCTGGCAGATGGACGCGCACATGTATTTCTTCGTCGCGCTCGCCGCCCTGGTGGTGCTGTGCGACTGGCGGCCGATCGCGCTCGCCGCCGGGCTGATCGCGGTCCATCATCTCGTGCTCGAGACGGCGGCGCCGGGCTGGGTGTTCACCGGCTCGGGCAATATCGGGCGGGTGATCATCCATGCCGCCGCGGTCGGGCTGCAACTCGCCGTGCTGAGCTATGTCACGACGCGGTTGCGCAGCCTGATGATCCGGCAGGAGACCGCGCGCAGCGAAAGCGAGGCGCTGGCGAACGAAGCGATCGACAGCCGCAACCGGATGGAGGAAGCGATCACCGGCATGCGTGCGGCCGAGGCCCGCGAGGCTCGCGAGCGCCAGCATCGGTTGGAGATCGAGCGCGAACTGGCCGCCCGGCGCGCCGCCGAGATGCTGGCGCTGGCGGAGGCGTTCCAGGCGTCGGTCGCCGATATCGTCGACTCGGTCGGCTCGGCGTCGACCAAGCTCGACGGATCGGCGCGCGCGTTGAACGAACTCGCGCAGGTCGCCACCCGCCAGACCGAAGCGAGCGCCGCCGCCGCCACGCAGTCGTCGCAGAGCGCGGGACGGCTGTCGGCGCAGATCCACGCGCTGACCGAGTCGGTCACCTCGATCGCGACCGTCGCCGAACAGCAGGTCCAGCTCGGCACCGAAGCGCGCACCGCGTCGACGCAGAGCCACGCGGCGATGATCGCGCTGGTCGAGCGGACGCAGACGATCGGCAGCTTCGCCAATTCGATCCAGCAGATCGCCGCCAAGACCAATTTGCTCGCGCTGAACGCGACGATCGAGGCTGCGCGCGCGGGCGATGCCGGCAACGGGTTCAAGGTGGTGGCGAGCGAGGTCAAGCAACTCGCAGGACAGGCGACCGGCGCGTCGAGCGAGATTCGCGCACTGGCCGGATCCGCGGAGCAGGGAGCGGGAGTCGCCAACGATGCGCTCGGCCGGATCGCGATGACGATCGGCCACCTCGCGACCGCCGCGGACACGATCCAGGCGGAGGTGCGCCATCATCACCAGACCGCCGCCTCGATCGAGCGCACCGCGGACAGCACCGCGGCGGGGATCGACATCATGGCCGACGAGATGCTCGGCGTGGCGCGCGTTGCGGGCGAGACCGCGGGGCTGTCGGACATGGTCGCGCGCGCTGCGACCGGGCTGCTCGATACCGCGCGCCAGCTGCGCGCCGCGACCGATCGCTTCGTGATCCAGCTGAAGGCGGCGTAGTCCGCGCGGTTTGCGAAGCAGCGAAAGCGCGGTAGGGCGGGGGCCTATCCAAGCGATCCTGGCGGCGAGACGACGATGAGCCTGAACCTGTTGCTGGTCGAGGACGATGCGGTGTTCGCGCAGGCGATGGCGGAGGAACTGCGCGGGCTCGATCACCACGTCACGGTCGCGATCGATGGCCGCGAGGCGTTGGCCGCGGTCGACAGCGCGCCGTTCGATGCCGTGGTGCTCGACCGGATGCTGCCAAAGGTCGACGGGATGTCGGTCCTCCAGCGGTTGCGCGACGGCAACATGACGGTGCCGGTGATCATGTTGACCGCGCTCGGCCGGTCGGTCGAGAAGGTCGAAGGGCTCGAGGCTGGTGCCGACGATTACGTCGTCAAGCCGGTCGCCGCCGCCGAACTCAGCGCGCGGCTGGCGGCGATCGTTCGCGGCCGCGGCTGGACCGGGAGCAGCGCCGACACGATCCGCGCCGGCGACATCGTCGTCAGCCCGACCCGCTTCCGCGCCTGGCGCGACGGCACCGCGATCGATCTCGGCAAGCTGGAATTCAAGCTGCTCGCCGAGTTCGTGGCCAATGCCGATACGGTCATGACGCGCGCGATGCTGGTCGAGCGCGTCTGGGGCTATGAGTTCGCGCCGACCACCAACATCGTCGACGTCTATGTCCGCCATCTGCGCGTGAAACTGACCGCGGCGGGGGGCGAGGATCCGATCGTCACCGTCCGCGGCGTTGGCTACATGATGCGCGGCTGATGCGGTTCCGGTCGCTTTGGACGCTGACCGGGGCCTTCCTGCTGGCGTTTCTCGTCGCGACTATGGCGACCGGATTCGCGATTCACGGCATCACGCTGCAGACGATCGAACGTCTGGTCGATCGCCGTATCCTCGTCGTCAGCGATGCGATCGCCGGCGTGCCGGGCGACCGCCGACCGGCCGACGTCTTTCGCCGGATCGACGCGGCGATGCGCGAACGCGACACGGGCGATATCGGCTTGCTGCTGGTCGATGCGAACGGTCGTCGGCTCGGCGGCAACATCGCCTTGACCCGTCGCCTGCCGCTCGGCTTCTCGACGATCGCACGCGACGACCGGATCGCCGGCCTGTCCGCGGGACGCGCCTTGGTTCGCACCATCGACGGCGGTATGACGCTGACGACGGTCGCCGAGACCGAGCCGTTCGACGATTACAACGCGGCACGGACGCGCATCTACCTGATCGGATTCGGCTCGATCGTGCTGATTGTCGTCGGTGGCATGGTCTTCTTCGTCGTGACGATCGGCCGGCGGATCGGCGAGACGCGGCGCACGGTCGAGGCGATCATCGACGGCGACATGACGCGGCGGGTGCCGATCCATCGGTCGGGCGGCGAATTCGCGCAGCAGGCGATGGCGTTCAACCGGATGCTCGACCGTATCTCGAACCTGATGGCGAGCATCAGCAACGTGTCGAACGATATCGCGCACGACCTGCGCACGCCGCTCGCCCGATTGCGCAGTCAGCTCGCGCTGACACGGCGCCGCGCGGACTCGCCGGCACAACGCGACGACCTGGAAGCCGCGATCGCGATGAGCGACGATCTGCTCGCGATGTTCGCAGCGATGCTGCGGATCGCCGAGGTCGAGGGCGGCGATCAGCGCGCGGCGTTCGCGCGGCTCGATCTGGCGGCGCTGGCGGACCAGATCGCGACGATGATGCAGCCGGTCGTGGCCGATAGCGGGCGGACACTCGACATCGCGGCGCTGTCGCCGCTGCCGATCGTCGGTGACCGGCAGTTGCTGGGTCAGGCGATGGTCAATCTGCTTGAGAACGCGATCCGCCATACGCCGGTCGGCACGCGGATAGCGATCGGCGTCGTCGCAACCGATACCGCGACGATCCTGACGGTGACCGACGAGGGTCCGGGTATTTCTGCCGATCAACGCAAGCTGGCATTGCGACGGTTCGGGCGTCTCGACGCCAGCCGTCACGACGTCGGGCACGGCCTGGGCTTGGCGCTGATCGATGCGATCGTGCGCCTGCACCGGGGGACGCTGTCGCTCGAGGACGCCTGCCCCGGTTTGCGTGTGCTGATCAGCCTGCCGAGGGACTGAGCGAACACATATTCTGGTTTATGGTAATCCTCCCCCGCCAGGGGGAGGTGGCAGGCGCAGCCTGACGGAGGGGGCGGGGGCGACAACCCATGTTCCGTGTCCTCCCCCCTCCGTCACCTTCGGCGCCCCACCTCCCCCTTGCGGGGGAGGAACGTCAGAGGTCAGAACTTGACCGAGGCTTCCATCCCGTAGGTGCGCGGCGCGTTGAAATTGCCGTAGTCGCCGAGGATGTTGTTGATGCTGCCCGAGGTCAGGTTCGTGGTCGGCGAGCCCGGCAGGCTGTTCGACGGATCGCGACGGAACACATACTGCTTGTTGAACAGGTTGCGCGTCCAGGCCGAGATCGTCAGCGCGTTGTTGTTGCCGACGATGATGTTGGCCAGCGCGATCCGTGCGTTGGCGATGAACGCCGGGTCGTTCCTGGTCGCGAACTGATCGAAGGTCTGCGTGGCCTGCGAGTAGTTGCCGTCGATATGGAACTTCAGATCGAGCGGGCCGACCGGCATCGTGTAATCGACCGAGCCGTTGGCCGCATTGCGCGGCGTGAACACGATGTAGAAGTCCTGGTACACGCCGGTCGACGCGATCAGGACCGGCGGGATCTTGGTATAGGTGTACGCATAGCCCGCGGTCAGCGTCAGGCCGTCGACCGGCTGGACGGTCAGGTCGGCCTCGATCCCGCGGATCTTGGTGATCCCCGGCGCATTGATCGTCACCAGATTGTTGAAGCTGCCGGTCGAGGTGGTCTGGATCGAGCTGATGTCGACCTGGCTGTTCTTGCGGTCCATGATGTAGCCGGCGAGGTTCAGGCGTGCGCGGTGGTTCCAGAAATCGGTCTTGGCGCCGATCTCGTACGACTTCACGTCCTCGGGATTGAACGTCTGGTAGTTCGACGTGCGCGAGCTGGCACCGCCGGAACGATAGCCCGTCGCGTATTTGGCGTAGAGATGCAGCGTGTCGGTCGCGTCATAGGCCAAGGTCGCCATCGGATTGAACCGGTTCCAGCTAGCGTCGAGCGGCTTGTAGCCGGCCGCTGCCAACTGTGCCGCGGTCGCGGTGTCGTAGTTCAGGTTGCGCGAATAATGCAGCACGCCCTGCTTCTCGTCATGCGTGTAGCGGCCGCCTGCGGTCAGATGGATGCGATCGGTCGCATTCCAGGTGACCTGACCATAGCCGGCATAGCTCTTCGAATGCACTTCCGAGGCGCGATCGATCGAGCGGCAGCCGGGCTGCGAACCGAACCCGCCCGAGCCGGTGCACGGATCGAGGATCGTCACGCCGGTGATCGCCGTGCCGTTCGAAACGAACGCGTTCGAGTTCGGCGTGGCGGCGTCGTCGCTGATGCGCTCGTTGAAGTAATAGAGCCCGGCGACGTAATCGAGCTGGCCGACGCTGCCGACCGCCTGGAATTCCTGGCTGAACTGGTTCTGGTGGAGGTCGGCGAGGCTGTAGCGGCTGAAATTGCACGCGCTGCCCGTGCAGTTGGCGGCCACGACCGGCACGCGGTGTGCACCACCGCTGTTATCCCACTGCGTCGAGGTCACGCCGCGCCATGCGGTGATCGAGCGGAGTTCAATCTCGGGGGCGACGTTCCAGCGGATGTTCGAGGTGTAACCGTGCGTCTTGTCGATGCTCGGCTGCTGCGGCACGCCGATATCGGCGACCTTCATCCGGCTGTTGCCGTTGACGACGACCTGGCTCGGGACCGGCTTCACCGTCCCGGTCAGCGTGGTGTAGTTGGTGCCGGGCAGCTTGCACGCCGCGGCCGCTGCCTGGCTGCCGGCGACGCAGCCATTTGGGTTCACGTTGAGCAGCTGGCTGTAGAACGGGCTGTTCGCGTCATAGCCGTTGTCGTAGCTGAAATCGGCGGTCATGCCCTCGACGGGCTTGATCCGTGCTGTCGCCTTGAAGCCGCGGCGGTCGTAGTAATTCCAGCCGGTCTGGCCGACGAGCGGGTTCTTGGTGGTCGCGCCCTGGTACTGGACCACGCCGTCGAGCTTCAGCGACACGCCGTACGTCTCGGGAAGGTCGAGCCGGAACGCGCCGTTATAGCCGCCGTAATTGGCGATGCCGCCGGTCGCGCTGCCGCCCCATTTGCCGGTCGGTGCCTTGGTGACGATGCTCAGCGCGCCGCCTTCGGTGTTGCGGCCGAACAGCGTGCCCTGCGGTCCCTTCAGGACCTCGATGCGCTCGACGTCGAACAGCGCTGCGTTCAGGCCGTGCTGGCGACCGAGATAGACGCCGTCGATATAGATGCCGACGCCCTGCTCGCGTGCGGGCTGGTTCGCGTCGAGCGGGACGATGCCGCGGATGCCGACGGTCAGCGCGGACTGGCGTGCCTCGAAGGTTGCGACACGGAGCGACGGCACCGCGCCGTCGGCGAGATCGTACAAGCTCTGGACGTGGCGATCCTGGAGGTTCTGCGCGGTCATCACGCTGATCGCGATCGGCGTCTTCTGCAGGTTGGTCTCACGCTTGGTCGCGGTGACGACGACATCGCCAAGCCCGGTCTGGTCGGGTTCGGCGGCGGGGGCCACATCCGGTGCGACGGCGGGATCGGTTGCGGCGGCGGCGGGCGCCGGATCCTTCGCGGCGGTCGGCTCTGGGGTGGGCTCGGCGGCGGCAAACGCTGGCGACGCGATCGCGATCGTCAGGGCGGCGCCGGCCAGCAGCCGCAAGCGCAGGCTTGCTGAATTCAACATCGAGGAGTTCCCTTTTTGGGCAGTGTTTGCCTTGAAGGGCGCGATAGGCCGCGGTCGTGGCACGTCGGTTACGAATATAAGAATCGCGTGTCCGACGGTTTTAATGCTGGCTTAATGTGACGCTGGGCGATCCCAGTGCGATCGGCCGCCATGCGATGTGCTCGACCCGTATCGCCGACCTTCGTCACCGGATCGCAACGACCAGCGGCCCGAGTGCGAACCCGGTGGATGAAACGGCGATGGGAGAGATGGAGCGGGTGAAGGGAATCGAACCCTCGTCACTTGCTTGGGAAGCAAAAGCTCTACCATTGAGCTACACCCGCGGACACGCGCCGTTTTGGGCGCGGTGCGGTGTCCGTACCCGGCACGATCGCGAAGTTCAAGCGTCAAGCGCAGGGGGAACGTCCGTGGCCGTGCAACGCTGTAGCAGCACGGGCGCGGTGCCCGAAAGGACCCAGCATGCCGACCTCTACACCCGCTTATGCCGACTTGCCGGTGGTATCGCCGGTCGAACAACCACGCGAAGGCCTGTCGCGGCCGGTCGCTGCTTTGATCGTCGCCGGTGTGCTTGGTACGAGCGCCGTGCTGGGCCGTCGTAACGCGCCCGATCCGTCGCATCCCAAGACGCGGCGCTGGTACAAGCGGCTCGACAAACCTGACTTCACGCCGCCGGATGCGGTGTTCGGCGCGGTCTGGCCAGTGCTTGAGACCGGGCTTGCGGTCGGTGGTTATCGCCTGATGCGCGCGCCAGCCGACCCGCGTCGCAACGCCGCCGTGGGCCTGTGGCTGCTTAACACCGCAATGGTCGGCGGCTGGACCGAGTTGTTCTTTCGCAAGCGCGCGCTGGACACGAGCACGGTCGCGGCAGGCGCGATGGTCGTCACGGGGGCCGCCTACGTCGCGACCGCCGCGAAGGTCGACCGTCCGGCGGCGGGGCTGGGCGTGCCGTTCGTCGCCTGGCTCGGTTTCGCGACCGTGCTGGCGGCGGGGATCAGTCGTCGCAACGAGTCGCGACGATGAGTCGGCTGACGGTCTGGCACGACGGCGATTGCCCGCTGTGCCAGCGCGAGATCGCATTGATGCGGCGGCTCGACCGGCGTGGTGCGATCGAGTTTATCGACGCGACCGATGGCGACGCATCTTGTCCGATCGATCGCGGCGCGTTGCTGACGCGGTTTCATGCGCGCGAGGACGACCAGATGTTGTCTGGCGCGGCAGCATTTGCGGCGATGTGGCGGGCGATCCCGATCTTGCGACCGTTGGGACTGGCGGCGCGTAATCCGATCGCGCTCCGCCTGCTCGAACGAGTCTATGTCGGCTTCCTGCGCGTGCGACCCAAGTTGCAACGCGTGATGCGACAGCGCGAGGCGGCGAAGTCATGACGGTCGCGCGCGATCCGGTACTCCCCGAACAGACCAGCGTCTGGGACTTTCCGCGTCCCGCGATTGCCGAGCGGTGTGCGCGACATGTCCGGATCGAGCATCGTGGCCACCTTCTTGCCGACACGCGCGTCAGCGTGCGGACGCTAGAAACGAGCCATCCGCCAAGCTATTACATCCCGCCGGACGACGTCGTGATGGCGTTGCTGCGGCGATCGACGCACCGGTCGTTCTGCGAATGGAAAGGCGATGCGGTCTATTACGACCTCGTCGTCGATGGCGAGACGCTGCGGGACATAGCCTGGAGCTACCCCGCGCCGACACGCGCCTTCGCGGTATTGCGCGACCACCTCGCCTTTTACGCAGGCTCACTCGATGCGTGCTGTGTCGATGGCGAGAAGATCGTGCCGCAACCGGGCGGGTTTTACGGCGGGTGGATCACGCGCGATCTTGCCGGACCGTTCAAGGGCGTGCCCGGCAGCCGCTATTGGTGAGTCTTATTTGAGACCGGCAGCGCGACGCACGGCGAGGCCCGCGCCAGCCCAATCGACATCCTCGCCTTCGAGCGCGATCGCGGTGCGGAGATGGTCACGGACGATCCCGAGCAGCGGCATCGGCGTGCGCGAGGCACCGGCTGCGGCGTCGACCAGGTTCATGTCCTTCAGGCCCAACGGCGCCGCGAACCCTGCGGGCTTGAACGCGTCGGCCACCAGCATGTCGCCATAGGTCTTGTAGACGGGTGCCGAGAACAGCGTGCCGGTCAGCACCTCCAACAAGGTCGCGCGGTCGACGCCGCCCTTTTCCGCCAGCGTCATCGCTTCGGCCATTGCCTCGACTGCGGCCATGATCATGAAATTGCCGCTGAGCTTGACCAGATTGGCGGCCGATGGCGTGGTGCCGACGCGGAACACGCGTTGGCCGATCGCCTCGAACAACGGTTCGCACCGGTCGATCAGATCGTCGGCGCCGGCGGCGACGACGAACAATTTGCCGGCTTCGGCGGCGGGCGGGCGACCGAAGACCGGGGCCGCGACATAGCTCTTTTGATCCTTGGCAAGACGGTCGGCGAGCGCGACGCCGATCGTGCTGTGCGAGACGTGCAGCGCTGGGCCATCGAGGATGCCGTCCGCGCCGTAGACGACCGCTTCGAGCGCGCGATCGTCGGCGAGCATCGTCATCACCACGTCGCCCTGCGCGGCGGCGGCGGGGGTGTCGGCGCGCGTCGCGCCAGCTGCGACCAGCGCGTCCGCCTTGTCCGGCGAGCGGTTCCAGACGGTCACGTCATGGCCTGCCTTCACCAGATTGGCGGCCATCGCGCTGCCCATCTGGCCGAGGCCGATGAATCCTACCTTCATGCTGTATCCTTCCGAGGTGTCGCGAGCCGAACGCACGCCGCGGGCTATCGCTGCATCAGGCGCGAGCGGGCAGGCTCAGGCGTGCGACGAGTCCGCCCGTCGCCGACCGACCGAGGCTGAGCGTGCCGCCGTTCAACTCTGCCAGTTCGCGGGTGATCGATAGGCCGAAGCCGTGACCGTCGCCGCGCTCGTCGAGGCGCCGGCCGGGCAGGACCGCTTGCGCCATCGCGGTGTCGTCGAGGCCTTCACCGTCGTCCGCGATCTCCAGCGTGGTGGCGCCGTCGATCGGGGTGGCGGTGATCGAGAGCGCGGTGCGCGCGTGACGCCAGGCGTTGTCGAGCAGGTTGCCGATCATCTCGTCGAGATCCTGCGGGTCGATCGCGACGGCGAGGTCGTCCAGGATTGCGATATCGACCGTCATCGTGCGATCCGCGTGGATGCGGCGCAAGACCGCGACGAGATCCGCGACGGCGGGCGCGATCGGCGTTCGGATGCGCGCGCCGCCGGTCGCGTCGGCGCGGGCTCGGCCGAGGTGATGGCGGACCCGGCGATCGATCTGGTCGACCATGTCGCGGACGTCGGCGTCGGCGTTTGCTTCGGCAAGCTTGAGCGAGAGCGCGGCGAGGGGGGTCTTCAAGCCATGCGCGAGGTTGGCGACGTGCTGGCGGGCGTGAGCGAGCCCAGCCGAGTTCTGGTCGATCAGCGCGTTGAGTTCGGTGACGAGCGGTTGCAGTTCGCCGGGCTGGTCGGCGGGGACGTGGCGCTCGGTGCCGGCGCGGACAGCGGCGAGCGCGCTGCGGAGATCGCGCAGGGGACGAAGGCCGAAGCGGAGTTGTACGAGGGTCGCGAGGGCGAGTCCGGCGCCGAGCAGGGCGAGCGAGCCGAGCAGCGGAATCATCGCTTCGCGCAGGGGCTCCTCGACGATCCGGCGGGGGCCGATCGCGGTGATCGTCACCGTGCCGCGTGGGGTGACGACGTCCATGGTCCGCGAGTGGAGGCGTTCGCCGCTGCGGTCGCGTGTTTCGCCGGGGTGGAGTTGGTGATCGTCGGGGCCGCCGGGGCCGGGGGGATGTGGGCGTTCGGCCTCGTTTGGCGGGGCAAGTGCCGGCGGCGGGGGAGCTATCGGGGCTGGCGCGGAGCCGGTAGCGGCCGGTATTGTATCGCTGTCGACGCGCCCGGCGGGACCATCGACGTGCCAGGACCAGTCGGAGCCGGGTTCGCCAAACTCGGGCAGGTCGATCGCGCGCGTGCGGTCGAGCGTAGCATCGGGGCGGACCGCGCGCGAGAGCACCGCGACCTGCGCATCGAGCCGCTCGTCGAGTCCGCGGGTGACGAAGCGTTCGAGGACGTGGCCGATCGTGAGGCCGGCGAACAGGAGCGCCATGCCGGTCGACAGCGCGGCGATCGCGAGCATGCGGCCGAAGAGGGAGCGGGGGATGAGGCGGAGGCGGGTCATCGCCGGCTTCGCGCGCTGGTGTCGAGCGAACCGCCCGTCACATACCACCCCGGCGAAGGCCGGGGCCCAATTGGAGAGGTTTCGATTATGATGGACGACGCGCCATTACTGTTCTTCCCCAATTGGGCTCCGGCCTTCGCCGGGGTGGTGTTGTGGTGTTGATGATGGGTTTGCGCCTTCATCATCACGATCCATCCGCCGTCAGCCGATACCCGCGGCCGCGCACCGTCTCGATCATCTGCGCGCCGATCTTCCGCCGCAACCGGCCGATGATCACCTCGATCGAGTTCGAGTCGACATCCGCATCGCCCTCGTAGACGCGCTCGATCAGGTCGGCGCGTTCGATCACGACTTCACGGCGGAGCATCAGTGCCGACAGTACGCGCCATTCGAACGCGGTGAGTTTTAGCGGCAGGCCGTCGCGCTCGAACGTGCCGAGTTGCGCGTCGAACGTCAGTGGTCCGCAGGTGACGCGCGATGCGGCGTGACCTGCCGCACGACGGACCAGCGCGCGTAATCGCATCACCACCTCCTCGACGCGGAACGGCTTCACGACATAATCGTCGGCGCCGGCCTTGAAGCCCTCGACCTTTTCCGACCAGCCGTCGCGCGCGGTGAGGATCAGCACCGGCAGGTCGCGTCCGGCGGCGCGCCAGTCGCGTAGCACGGACAGGCCGTCGCGCTTGGGCAGGCCAAGGTCGAGCACCGCCGCGTCGTACAGCTCGGTGGCGCCGAGATGCCCGCCATCCTCGCCGTTACTCGCGACGTCGACCGCGAAATGCTCCGCACGCAACGCCCGCGCCAGCCCCTCGGCGATCGCCGCATCGTCCTCGACCAATAATACCCGCATGCGCATGTCCCTATGTTCGAGACCCCAACGGAATCTGAACGGCTTGGTTCAGCGTGCGTCGGCGGCGCGCGCCTAGACAGTGATTCGTCAACCAATGAGAGGAACGACGCACGTGACCGAACATTCCCCTATCGCGCCGAACAAGCGCTTCAATCTCCGCCGCAACCGCCTGGCACTTGCCGCCGCCGGCCTGCTCGTCGTCGGCGGTGCCGCCGGTGCCGTCACCGTCGCCGCCACGCGCCCGAGCGTAACGATGGCGCCGGCCACCCCGGTCGCGATCCGTTCGCTTCAGTCGGACGGCATCGTCACGATCCGCGGCACGGTCGCCGAGACATACGGCAACAAGTTCGTGATGGCCGACCGCACCGGCCGCGCGCTGGTCGATCTCGGTCGTGAAGGCGACGGCAGCAATCTGGTTGCGGCCGGCCAGCCGGTGACGATCCAGGGTCGGTTCGAGGATGGCTTCGTCCACGCCTCGTTCCTGGTCGCGCCTGGCGGCAAGGTAACCGCACTGGGGCCGGTCGATGGCCCGCGACATGGCCCGCATGGTCCCGGTGGCCCTGGCCGCGACGGCCCCGGTCGTGATGGCCCCGGGGGTCCTGGTGGGCCGGATGGTCCCGGTGCGCCCGGTGGTCCAGGCGCTCCCCCGCCGCCGCCAGCCGGTATGGCTCCCCCGCCGCCGCCTGCGGGCATGGCCCCGCCGTCGCCAATCGCAAACGGTGCAGTCGCGCCCGCACCCGTTGCTCCTCCGGTCGGGGTGCCGACTGCCGCACCAGCTCGGCAGGCTAATCCGGCGACCTGACGCCGTTCGCCTCACCACGGCGACCTGACACTAGCGCGGGGCCGGTATCATGCCGGCTCCGCGTTATTGCCGTATCGGTGCCGTTTGTAGTTGTCGGCGGCGCAGCACCGGTTCGGGCGGGCGAACCCAGTAGCGGCCGGTCACGACCAGTGGCAGCGCGAGCAGCAGGCCTGCGCCGACATCCCAGATGCCATCGCCGATCAGGCCTGCGCCGAGGCCCGCGACGGTCGACACGCCAAGCAGGATCGGCAGCGCGAAGATCTGGCCGTTGGTCTTGTGGGTCATGCGATGTCTCCCGCCATCACGACTTCGCGGACGCGCTGGTCGCTCGGACCGCCGCGACGACGCAGCCAAAGATACAGCCCGCTGCCGAGCACGATGATCGTCAATATGTCAAAGATCGCCCAGACGATCTTCATCGCAAGGCCGCCGTAATTCCCGAAGTGCAGCGGCTGTGCGAGCAGCATCGCCTGCATGTACCACGGCATCGGCACGACCGCGTCGAGCCGGCCGGTCGCGGCATCGACGAAGCCGGGCAGCAACATCTTCGACGTCAGCGGCGTCGCGCCCTTCAGGAAGACGGCGTAGTGATGGTGGCTGCTGAAGACGACGCCGGGGAAGGCGATGAACTGCGGTTTCATCTCGGGCGCCTCGCGCTGCACGGCGTCGAGCGCGGCCTGGACCGAGGCGCGCTGGACCGGCAATGGCGTGCGTGCCTCGCTGGCGATGATCTCCGCGAGGCCGTTCGCCTTCCAGATGCCGGTGATCGGCACGACGAAGGTGTTGATCGTGCCCGTCACGCCGACGACGCTCGCCCAGGCGAGCGTGACGATACCGAGCAGATTGTGGCGATCGAGCCAGCCCAAGCGCTTGCTACGGCCGCGGCGTAATGTGCCGAAGTCGAGCTTGGCCATGAACGGCGCGTAGAGCACGACGCCGGAGACGATCGCGGCGAAGAAGAGCAGGCCCATCACGCCGAGGAAGATCTCCGCCCAGAAGCCGAGGAACATGTCGGTGTGGAGCTTCAGGATGAACGCCATCACGCCGGGGACGTAGGGCCGCATCTTCGTACCCGTGCGCGCATCGAACGCGAGGAAATGCATCGCGGCGGGGGCGGCATCGGGGGTTGGGCCGGTGGTGACGTAGACGATCGGGCGCTCGTCATCGAAGCTGACATAGAGTGGGATTTCGCCAGGGGCGGCCTTCGCCGCTCGCGCCAGAATGGCGTCCAGGGACAACGACGGCGTGTTTGCCGGCAGCGTCGCCATCGGCGCGGGCGGATCGAGCCAGCCGTCGATCTCCTCGTCGAAGATCAGCGGCAGGCCGGTCACGCACAGCATCAGCAGGAACGCGGTGCAGATCAGGCTCGTCCATTTGTGGACGAGATACCAGGTCTTGATCGTACCGCGAGTCATGCGCGGGGGGCGGTCTTGACGAGGAGTATGATCTGCCGGGGGGTCACCGGCACACAGGTACAGATTTGATAACGATGTGCAATAGCGGCGTTGGGGGTGGTGCCCCGTCAAACGATCCTCCCCCTTGCGGGGGAGGATTAGCGGTCAGGCTACGCCGGCGCCGCCCGTCACCCCGTAGACTTCACCCGTGATGTAGCTTCCCTCCTGCGAGGCGAGCAGCACGTATACCGGGGCGATCTCGACGGGCTGGCCGGGGCGGCCGAAGTGGCTCTTGGAGCCGAACGTCTCGACTTTCTCGGGCGGCTGGCCACCGCTCGGCTGCAGCACCGTCCAGAACGGTCCCGGTGCCACGACGTTGGCACGGATGCCCTTTTCGATCAGCTGCTTGGCGAGCCCCTTGGTGTAGGCGACGATCGCTGCCTTGGTGGTCGCATAGTCGAGCAGATTGTCGGACGGGTCATAGCCCTGCACCGACGCGGTCGTGATCACTGCCGCGCCGACCGGAAGATGCGGGACGGCCGCCTGCACGAACCAGTGCAGCGCATAGACGTTGGTCTTCATCGTCTGGTCGAAATCGTCGGTCGAGATATCGGCGACGGTCGGCCGCGTCTGCTGGCGCCCGGCGTTGACCACCAGCACGTCTAGACCACCAAATGCATCGACCGTCTGCTGGACTGCGGCACGACAGAACGACTCCTCCTTGACGTCGCCCGGCAGCGCGAGCGCCTTGCGTCCCTCGGCCTCGATCAGCGCGACGACTTCCTTCGCGTCGGACTTCTCGGCAGGGAGATAGACGATCGCGACGTCGGCGCCTTCGCGCGCATAGGCGATCGCCGCGGCACGACCGATGCCGCTATCGCCGCCGGTGATGAGCGCCTTGCGGCCAGTCATCTTCCCCGAACCCTTGTAGCTCGTCTCGCCGTGATCGGGTTTCGGATCCATTTTCGACGCGATCCCCGGGGCCTCCTGCGGCTGTTGCGGGAAGGGGGGCTGCGGATATTGCGTGCGCGGATCCTGCATCGTGAGCCGGTCGGCCATGGGGTGCTCCTGTGTCGATTGAGCAGGAGCAACCCATGCCGGCGCGGATAGGTTGCGTCTTATTTGAGCAGGATCAACGCCTTCGACAGCGTCATGTAGATCCCCCAGAGGATCGGCAGCCCGACTGCCAGCCACGCCAACACGACGATCGGCGAGGTGCCGGTTGCCGTGGCCACCGACCCGCCGGCCACCGTGTCGACAGCGATCGGCCGGTCGTCCGCCGCCATGTGGAACTTCGCCGCGACCGGCCGAACGAACAGGTTCGCGACGAACCCTGCGACCAGCATCGCTGCCAGTACCCAGAAGATCGGCGGGTAGATATCGCTGCGGGGCACGCCCGCCGCGATCGCGCGGTCACGCATGTTGGCGACGAGCAACGGCCCGACCACGCCCGCGGTAGACCAGGCGGTCAGCAACCGGCCATGGATTGCGCCGACATATTTGGTCCCGAACAGGTCGGCGAGATACGCCGGCGCAGTCGCGAAACCACCGCCGTACATCGAGGCGAGGATGCAGAAGACCAGGATGAACAGGCCCAAGGTCGTGCCCGCCAGCGCCGGTGCGGCGAAACCGTAGAGCACGGCGCCTGCCGCGAGGATCGTCGCGAACAGGGGTTTGCGGCCAATCCGGTCGGACAGCCATGCCCAGAAGAACCGCCCACCGATGTTGAACAGGCTGATCGCGCCGACGAAGCCTGCGCCGACCGCTGCCGCCGCCTTCTTCTGGTCGTCGTCGAACGCCGTGAACAACACGCTCGGCGCGTCGATCAGGCGTCCGCCGAACAACTCCTGCAACATCGGCGAGGCGATGCCGATGATCCCGATCGAGGCGGAGACGTTGAAGAACAGCACCAGCCACACCAGCCAGAATTGCGGCGTGCGGTGCGCGTCCGACAAGGCGACGTTGAAGCGGCTGATCGAGGCCTTGGCACTCGTCGGCGCGCTCCAGCCCGCGGGCGCCCAACCCTCGGCGGGGACGCGGTAGCCGATCGCGCCGGCCATCATGAACACGAAATAGACGCAGGCGAGCACCAGGAACGTCTGCCAGACGCCCACGCCCGTCGGGCTAGCGAAATGCTTCATCAACAGGTCGGCGAGCGGCCCGCCGATCATCGCGCCGCCGCCAAAGCCCATGATCGCCATGCCGGTTGCCATGCCGCGCCGATCGGGAAACCACTTGATCAGCGTCGAGACGGGCGAGATGTAGCCGAGACCAAGCCCGATCCCGCCGATAACGCCCGATCCGAGCCAGATCAGCCAGAGCTGATGCGTCGCGATGCCGATCGCGGCGATGCCCATGCCCCCACACCAGCAGAACGCCGCGACGACGCCGGCCTTCCGGGGGCCGGCGCGCTCGAGCCAGCCACCCCAGATCGCGGCGGACGCGCCCAGCACGACGAAGAACAACGTGTACGTCCAGACGAGGTCGCTGACCCGCCAGTCGCAGGCGGTGGTGGTCAGCGCGCCGAGCAGCGAGAGGTCCTTGCAGACCACCGGATCGGTGATCCCGATCGCGCGCGACAACGGCAACCAGAACACGCTGAACCCGTACGCCATGCCGATGCACAGGTGGATCGCGAGCGCGCAGGGGGGCACCAGCCAGCGGTTGAAACCCGGTGCGGCGACGGTTCGGGCCCTGCTGAGAAAGCCCTCCGTGCCCATGTCTCTCGTGTCTGGCATGCAACCCCCTGTTTAGTATCGTTTATGCCCCAGACGATGGGCCATCATGCAGCGAATGTCACCTCAAGAGGTTCGAATCCGTCGATCGTCGCGCGAACGGCCTGTCCGCGTTGGATCGGGCCGACGCCGGCCGGTGTACCGGTGAAGATCAGGTCGCCCGGCGCCAGCTCGACGAAGGTCGACAGAGTCGCGATGATCTCGGGCACGCTCCGGATCATCATCGACAGGTCGCCGGACTGGCGCGTCTCGCCATCGACCGCGAGCGCGATGCCGCCCTTGGCCGCAGGGATGCCCGCCGTAAGCGCGCCGACGGGGGCGGAGCGATCGAAGCCCTTCGCCATGTCCCACGGCCGCCCCGCCTTTTTCGCTGCCGCCTGGAGATCGCGCCGCGTCAGGTCGATGCCGACGCCGGCCCCGAAGATCGTCGCGGCGGCATCCTCGACCGCGATATCCTTGCCGCCCTTACCGAGGGCGATGACCAGCTCGACTTCGTGATGCAGGTCGTCGGTCTGCGGCGGGAACGGAAGCGTGCTGCCGTTCTCCACCACCGCGTCGGCAGGCTTGGAGAAGAAGAACGGTTCCTGGCGATCGGGATCCGAGCCCATCTCGCGCGCGTGATCGGCATAGTTCTGGCCGACGCAGAAGATCCGGCGGACCGGGAAGCGATCGGTGGTGCCGGCGATGGCGACGGTCGGCGGGGTGATCGTGGGAATATGCATGATGGCTCCTTTGCCGCCTTCATCACGTGCCGGGCGGTGGTTTGCAACGCTGGCGGAACGTCCTCCGGCACGATGGGTTGGGCCTGCATACGCCGTTACGCCTGCCCATGCAGTGGAGATACCGATGCCCAGCACCCAGCCCGTGCGGTTCGACCCATCGGTCGAGACGATCGCTCCCGACGAAGCGGAGACGTTGCAGGGGATGAAGGAGTCGTTCCAGGAAATCCTGGAGACGACGTCGCAGGATTACGGCCATGCGGTGCGCGCGGTCCATGCCAAGCCGCATGGCATTGCGCGTGGATCGCTCACGATCGCGGACGGCCTGCCGCCGATCCTCGCGCAGGGCGTCTTCGCGACGCCGGGTTGTCACGAGGCGGTGATCCGCATCTCGACCAACGCCGGCGACATTCTCGACGACAGCGTCAGCCTGCCGCGGGGGCTCGCGCTCAAGATCCTCGACGTCGCGGGTGATCGCCTACCGGGGGGCGAAGGCGACACCGTTCAAGACTTCATCATGGTCAACGCGCCGGCGTTCTCGGCGAAGGATCCCAAGGCGTTCGGCAAGAATCTGAAGCTGCTGACCAAGACGACGGACCGGTTCGAGGGCGTCAAGAAGGCGATGTCGGCCACCTTCCGCGTCGTTGAATCCGCGCTGGAGGCAGTCGGGACGCAATCCGCGACATTGCAGACGCTCGGTGGCGCCAAACCGGTGCATCCGCTCGGCGAGACCTATTATTCGCAGACCGCGTTCCGGTACGGCAGCGCGATCGCGAAGTTCGCGCTGTTTCCCGTCGCGCCGGAACTGACCGCACTGACCGGTAGCCTCGTCGATATCACCGCGCGTCCGGACGCGTTGCGCGAAGTCGTCCGCGAGGCGCTGGCAGAGCATGGCGGAACGTGGGAACTGCGTGTGCAGATCAACACCGATCTCGACGCGATGCCGATCGAGGATGCGTCGGTCGTGTGGGACGAGGCGATCAGCCCATACGTGACGATCGCCAAGCTCGAGATACCGGCACAGATATCCTGGGAGCAGGGCAGCAGCGAGCGGACCGATGACGCGCTGGTCTATAGCGTGTGGAACGGGATCACGGCGCATCAGCCGCTCGGCGGGATCAACCGCGTGCGCAAGGAAACCTACGAGCTCTCCGCCGAATTCCGCGGTCAGTTCAACGGGTGCCCGGTGCACCAGCCTGTAAAGCTGTCCGATCTTGCCTGACGCATCGACCAAGGGGGGCGCGTCGTTGACGCTGTTCCACGTCAGCGACGTGCATTTCGGCGCGGAGGACCCGGCGGCGATCGCCTGGTTCTCCGACCGCGTTGCCGAGGAGAAGCCCGACGCGGTCATCATGACCGGCGACCTGACGATGCGTGCCACGAAGGACGAGTTCCAGCGCGGTGGCGACTGGCTGCGCTCGCTTGGCGTGCCGGTGACGCTGGAAGTGGGCAATCACGACATCCCCTATTATTGGGACCCGTTCCGTCGGCTGTTCGCGCCGTACCAGCGCTACGCCGCGGTCGAGCAGATGATTGAGCGGCCGCTGGAGCTTCCGGGTGTCACGGTCGTCCCGCTCAAGACGACGGCGCGTGCGCAGTGGCGGTGGAACTGGTCGAAAGGGCGCGTCAGTTCGGGATCGCTCAAGCGCGCGTTGGCGATGATCGCGGACGTGCCCAAGGGCAATCTGATCCTGATCGGCGCGCATCATCCGCTGATCGAGGGCGGGACCACCGGGACGGCGAAGACGCGCAATGGCGACGAGGCACTGACCGCGCTGGCGGAGGCGGGCGCGCACGCGGTGCTGTCGGGGCACGTCCACGATCCGTTCGACGTGCCGGTCGAGCGCGAGGGGCGGATCATCCGGATGATCGGCGCGGGTACTCTGTCGAAGCGGACGCGCGGGAGCCCGCCTGCGTTCAACGAGATCCGGGTCGAAAATGGGCGGTTCGAGACGTTGGCGCGGACGTTGTCCGACGAGGCGAAGCACTCGATTACCAGCGATGTCTCACGGAAACTACGATCCTCCCCCGTTAGGGGGAGGTGGCTGGCGCGTGCCAGACGGAGGGGGAGGTAAGGGAAACCGCTGTTCCGGGTTCTCCCCTCCCTCACCTTCGGCGACACCTCCCGCCTAGCGGTGGAGCATTGAGGACCAGATTAGTCCGGCGCCTTCCCGGAATTGAACTCGATATCGATCTCGACCCAGCCGCCGAGAATCTGTTTCCCGCCGACGCGCGGGGGGCGGACACGGAACTGCCACGCGGCCTGACGCATCGCACGCGCGAGCCCCGAACCGACCGGTGATTCGCTCAGTGCCCGGCAATTCTCGACCTGATAGTTCGCGATCATCCGGCAGGCGATCTTCGCCCAGCTGTTCGGTGGTGGTGGACTCTTCAGATAGCCGTTGAGTTCGGCGTCGGTCGGGCGACGATACCATTCGACCTTGTACAGCCGTTCGCCACCCGGGCCTTCGCCTGGGCCATAGGCTGCACCGCTGTCCTTGCCCTTGCCCGATCCGCTGCCACCGTCACCGCCGGCGAGCTGGTCGTCGGGATGCGACGGCAACTTCGAGATATCCGCCGCGTCGAACATCTCCATGCCGCCTAGCATCTTGATCGGCGGCGGCGGTGGTGGCGATGTCGGCGGGGCAGGGGGTGCCTGTGCGGACGCGACGCGCGGGGCGGCGCGTTGCGGCGAACCCCCACTCGCGCGCTTCTGCTTGGTCGGCGACGGCGTGCGCTTTTCGGGCGTCGGCGTGGTCTGATCCGGGGCGATCTGGAACGTCACCGGGTCGCGACGCTCGTCGGGTTTCGAGGTCACCGATGGTGCCAGTCGGAGCAGCAGCAGGATGATCAGGATATGCGCGATGACGGTCAGCACGAACGCGGCACCGCGCCGTCGCGTCGAACCGCGCGTCTCGTCCGACGAAGGATGGTACGCCGACCGCATCGGCAGTCCGCCTAGACCTGCGAGCGCGCGACGGCAACGCCCGGCAACGACGATCTTTTCTCCGGTATTCCCGGTGAGGCGCCGGTCGGGTCAGGCGTGCGTGGCGAGCAGCGCGACAATCTCGTCCGCGGCGGCCTCTGCGCCGTTCTCCCGTGCAACCTGCGCGCCGACCTGCGCGGCCTTCTCGCGCATCTGTTCGGTGAGTATCGCAGTGATCGCGGCACCGGCGCGCGCGATCGTGAAGGGCTTCGACGATAACGTCTTGCCGACCCCGATCAGCTGAATGCGGTGCCCGTTGTCGTATTGATCGCCCATGTGCGGGACGACGAGTTGCGGCTTGCCCGCGCGCAACGCCTGGCCGGTCGAGCCTGGGCCGCCGTGATGGACGATCGCACACGCCCGTGGGAACAACAGCGAGTGCGGCGCATAGCGGCAGACATGGACGTGCTCGCTCGCTGCTGCCTGATCGTCGCTGCCGGTCAAAAGCACTGCGCGAAGCCCGAGCGCTCCCGCTGTCGCGGCTGCGGTGGCGTAGAAGTCGCCTGGCGCGAAAATGGCAAAGGATCCCAGCGTGAAGACCAGCGGCGGCGGACCGGCGACGAGAAATGCTTCCAGCGCGGGGTCGAGCGTTTCAGGTGCGCCCGAATCGCTGTCGAAGATCGCGAAGCCGGTCACGCGGGCGATGGCCGAGAGGTCGGGTTGGCGTGGCGCGATCGCGGGCGAATAGCAGCACAGCGTCAGGTCGCTTTTCGCCGGCGTTTCGAGCAATAAGGCCTGGCGCGAGCGCGGCAGCCCGCGTTTCTCGCGGACCGCATCGACGTGGCGTGCGTAGCGATGCCGCAGGACGCCGCGCATGAGCCGGTACATCGACCGGTTCCAGGCGCGACCGATCGGCCCGGTCGGTGCGTGGGCCATCATCCGGAAGTCGGGCGTCGTCGGCGGCACATAGGCGGAAAAGGTCGCCATCGGCTGGAGCAGGACGTTGATCAGCGGAACCCCGCGCGCTTCCGCGACGATCGGCGCGGCGAACACGAACAGCGAGGCGATCAGTGCGACCGCGCCTTCCATGGCGTCATCCAGCGCGGTCGTGCTGTCGGCCAGCCACGGCATCAGGATCTGGTCCATCAGATAGGTCTGATCCGCCATGATCCGCCGCGCGACCTGATCGGCGGGCAGGCCCAACGTCTCGGTCAGCGCATCGAACCCGCCGACGATCGCCACGCCGGTGAGACCTGCGGCGTCGACCTTGCCGATGTGATCCGCCGGTACGGCCAGCACGATCGCGAACCCCCGAGCCTTCAGCGCCAGACCGATCGCGATGAAGGGATGCAGGTCGCCGAGCGAGCCGATCGAGGTGAGGACGATCTTTCGCATCGGCGCGGCGTGGTCCTCCCCGGCCGCGAAGATCGACGGCTGTTTGGGGGTACGACACTTCTATTGCAGGAACATTGCAGAATTGGGCTCGGGACGGATGTGCGCATCGACACGCAATGCCCGAACGATCGTCCAAAACGAAAAAGGCCGCCGCCCGGTGTCCCGGACGGCAGCCTTTTCCTTAGTCAGCGCGGAAGGCGTCTGACGAAACCGATTACTCGGTCTCGTTCAGATACTCGCCGGCATCCGCGTCGGTGCCGGTGCCCGAGGTGACGACCGCTGCGAGCGGATCCTCACCCGTGCCGCCT
>Ga0308169_10001656_pt1 | contig 25256 bp, 28 predicted proteins | sample PhyBR1_2_FD_202139 | JGI IMG/M metagenome (GOLD analysis project Ga0308169, IMG submission 202139) | Phyllosphere microbial communities from UC Gill Tract Community Farm, Albany, California, United States - DLSLSB.R1 | ecosystem: Host-associated > Plants > Phyllosphere > Unclassified | place...
GGCGCATTTGCCGCATGATTTGCTGGGTCGGGTGTCTAACCGGATCATCAATGAGGTTCGTGGTTTGAACCGGGTTGTTTATGATATTTCGGGGAAGCCGCCGGCGACGATTGAGTGGGAGTGATTTGCAGCTCGGCAGTGCCTGGCAAGCTCAGGCATTTGAAGTAAGACAAGCCCCTGATTTCAGGGGCTTTTTTCTTTTCTGCAGCGGCAGGGTCCGGCAACGGCTGGCAGTGTCCAGCACGGACTTTTGATGGTATCGGCCATGGCCCGACTCTGGAGCAGTACCATCGTTCACATGAAATGCCATGTTGTGTGCTCGCACTCAAACATGGTACTAGATTCGCTTAAGTGACTGAATCTAATGGGGAAATTAGTCTCAAACGGGGTGTCTACAAACATGGTATCGGGAGCTGCTGATGTTGACAGATGCTGCACTGCGCAGTCTTGCGCCGAAGGAGAAGGCTTACAAAGTCGCTGACAGGGATGGCCTGTATGTGTCAGTCCTTCCCTCGGGGACGATTTCGTTTCGGTACAACTATACGATCAATGGCAGACAAGAAACGTTTGTGCTTGGACGTTATGGACGGGGCGGGTTGAAACTGGCGGAAGCCCGGGAGCTATTGATTGAAGCGAAAAAGACCTTGGCTGCAGGTCGATCCCCAGCCCGGCAAAAAGCGACAGTCAAGGAACGCAAACGGCAAGAAAACACCTTTGGAGAGTGGGCGAAAGAGTGGCTTGCGAAGTATGTGATGGCAGAGTCGACCAGAGACATGCGCCGATCCGTTTATGAACGGGACCTGGAACGGCCGTTCGGCAAGCTGAAACTGGAAGAAGTGACTTCGGACGAGTTGCGGCGCTTGTGCGACCGCATCGTCGAACGCGGCGCACCGGCGACTGCGGTACATGCGCGCGATATCGTGATGCTCGTCTTCAGATATGCGCGCGACCGCGGGCAGAAGCTGCCGAATCCCGCAGATGATGTACGCCCGAGTTCCATCGCCCGTTTTCAGCCTCGGGACCGGGCGCTCAGCGGGGAGGAGATCTTCCTCCTGTACCGCTATCTCGAACGGATCGCAACGAGCCCGGTATTACGACTCGGCGTCAAGTTGCTGCTGCTGACAATGTTGCGCAAGTCCGAGATGAGTGAGGGCACGTGGGACGAAGTCAGCTTCAGTAACCGGGTCTGGACGATTCCGGCATCACGCATGAAGCGCCGCAATCCGCACAATGTGTACCTGTCGGAACAGGCTCTCGATATTCTCGTTACACTGAAGACGTGCGCAGGAGCGTCGAGATTCATTTTTCCTGCGAGGTACGATGGCGACCTGCCAATAAGCAAAGCCACCCTGAACAGGATTACCATGGCCGTACTTGAAAAGGCTCGCGATGAGGGTGTACCCTTTGCCCCGTTTACGCCGCATGACTTTCGTCGTACGGCCTCGACAATGCTTCATGAAGCAGGATTCCAGTCGGACTGGATCGAAAAATGCCTGGCGCACGAGCAGCGTGGGGTTCGCGCCGTATATAACAAGGCTGAATACGCCGACCAGCGCCGGCACATGATGCAGGCATGGGCAGACATGATCGACCAGTGGACGGCTAGCGCTTGATACCCGGGGCCGGTTGCTGGATTCCCGCAGCCTTTTGATCTGCAATCCAATCGTCGACTTCGGAAAGATCCCAGACGACGACGCGTGAGGCAACCGAAAAACGTTTTGGAAATTTTCCACGTCTTTCCAGTTCCAGGATAGTGCGTTCGCAGAGTGGCACTTTACTTCTTAGCTGCTTACGGTTGATCACCACGCGGCCAGGAACTCCTTGATGAGGGCCGTTGGTTTCGGCTGTCGACATCGCATTCTCCTTTCCCGGAAAGCGGGCGCCCATGACAATTGGAATCAATGCTAATCGCGAACATCAATATCGAATCGGTTTTTAAATCGCCTATCCCATAATATGTTGTCCGGGTAGGTAATAACTGTTTACCATCAAGCTCCACAAAACGTTTGACAAGTATCTATTTAATCGGAGCGCAACGGAGCGGGACTTTTTGAGCTCTAAAGATGAATATCGCAAATGCGGCCTTTTTCGACCAATCTCGCAATGGGAGACAGCAACGAAATTCCGCCAAGTGATCAATGCACTTCGTTATCTGGACGGTGCGGGCTGTCAAACGCGCATGCTGCCAAAAAAAGTTTCTCGCTATTGGACGACTAATTACCGCCACTGGCCGGCAGTTACAAGATTTTGCGCCCCAACCCAAACAAAGCGCGTGGCAAGGCGATTGCTCACATTACGGCGCTAAAAGCAATCGCATGTCATCAAAAATTCTGTTTTATCGTCGATCTACCTTTCCCTTGCTACTTCCTTTGTACGCGGAGGCTTTCCCTCCTCGGGGCTCTGGATCCCCGGGCCGTTGTCCTTGATGGGGTCGTCCTTCGCCTTTTGGGGAGTCGAGTGTATTTGCGGACCTTTCACATTTTCGCCCGCGATGATCTTTTGAATGATATGACGTCTTGCAAGGCCAATGAACTCTTCACGCGCACTCTCCGGCAGATTGGCTTCAGCGAATTTTTTGGCCGCGTCGACGATCCCGTAACCCGGCGCCAGGTCAGGATGCTTCTTCACTGCGAATACTGGCTTGTCGTTCGCGAAGGAACGCGCTTTCTCGACCAGTTCCGAACCTCGTTCCCTGCTCTTGTCCTTGCTTGTCGCCGTCGGTGTTCGGCTGTGAGCCGCGGTCGCCTGAACAGGTTCAGGCGCGGCTTTTGAACCTGCAGGCTTTATCGGCTTTGCGTGTTCCGTTGCCACTTCGACTTCGACCGCATTCCTTGGCGGACGCTGCGCCAGCTCAGCCAAGTCGAGTTTGGTTGGCTTGTACCCCGCCACCTGTAATCCTGACGCGGCAGCTTCCATCCATGCGCTCTGGCGGAACTCATCGCTACCCTTGACGGTAATGCTCTCCCAGCCGCGCGCTTTTGCTATTTCGACGAGTGAGCGAACTACTTCGGGATGGGATCCGCGGGTTGCCAGCCTGTTTCCGTGGTCGCTGAACGCATGCGTCTTGTCGGGAAAGTAGTAGTTCTGCTCGACCTTCAGGAAGCGTCGCGTGACAGTTTCTGGCACGGGGGTAGCCAGATCATCGGTCGACGGCTGAGTTTTTCCGGCCGAGCGCTTTTGAGGAAGCGGGGAAACGAACGACGGAAGAGGCGAGGTTGCACCTTCGGCCTTACTCTGCAACCAGATACCAGCTGACTGGGCAATGCCTCCAATGGTGCGCATTACCTGTTTTCCAAAGCCGTGGGCGAAGTCGCCTTCCATCGAGGCATGTGCCGCGGTTTGATCCAATATGTCGAATTTCGCAAGGCCCGGGCGATCCTGTATCTCCCGAGGAATTCCTCGCTCGATGACATTCTCGATCTGACTGTCGACCGTCTTCGCGTCCGTGTACCTGGCATTGGACGGTACCATCTGCATCGCTCTGGTCGGCTGCGTGGACGCTGCTGGTGCAGTCGCGATTTCCATCTTGCCCATCTGTACTTTGACAGGCTGCGGCGCATGGCCGCCAGTACGTTTCAAACCATAGTCTGCGTCGGTCCTTTCAACCGGTGCCGCTGCCCTTGGCTCCGCTCCTGGCAATGCTTCTACCGCGTTTCGCTTTTCACGCCCGGCCAGAAGGGTATCCACCACTTTCTCGAATCGTGGACTGAACTTCGGCGCCGTTGCATCCAGCGCCTGACGCGTCTTTTCGCCGTGCGCTTCGATTCGCTGTAGGTTTTTGATGTGATACTCGACAAATGCGCGGCTGTCTGCCCCGAGCTTGAAGATGTCGATGGCCTTCGCGTCCGGGTTCCGCAGGAATGCGATTGCTTCCTCCGTTACCGGGGGTACGTCTTCCGTGGTTGTGGACACCTGCGCAGCCGCGATCGATTCCGCTTTTTCGACCAAGGCTGATTTGGCTGTCGCTTTCCGTGAGCGATGCACCGGCTTTCGTGCGGGTAGCACCGGCGCTGGCTCATTGGCCGCCAGGAGGTGCGCCTGCTCCGCTGCCAACGCATCCTTCGTCGACGCGGCACGCTTGCGGATCGGCTTCGATGCGGTCGCAGGCTGCTCCGTCCCATCGCCGGGTTCTTTCACAGGGTTCTCCCGGGCGTTCCTGGAGCGCGACTTCCGTGCCGGCTTTGCCTTGTGCTCGAGATTTGGTCCACCAGCCTTCGGGCCGCTCGCGGGAACAGCTCCCGTTGGGCGCGCCGTACCGGGCTGGATTGGTTCACCCCACTCCAGCGGCGGCGCATTCAGGAGGTTTTCGATGCCATGGATCGGGGTGCCCTCGCCTGACGGCGGGGTTGGGATGCCCGGCAAATCCGGCTGTTTCTCGTCGTTCATTTCGGAACTCCTTTCAGGCTTCAACTGCTCTGATAAAAGATTCGAAGGTTCTCTGCAGGTCATCACCAGTGAGTTTTTCTCCTTTCGGCAGCTTGACACTACTGAAATCAGCGGCATAGTCGGTCAATTTCAGCTTGCCGAGGCCGGGGACGTCTTCGGGCGTGATGGCGCGCGGGGACTTGTTCGTTCCAGTTGCAGGCTCCTCCTTCTCGAGCGGAAGCGGTGCCGGCGGCAGCCTGATTTCGATAGGCTCGATATCGGGAAGTGGCAGGTTGGCACGCCGACGGAAGACCGGCCGCTGCCAGTACCAGATCTTGCGACAGAAGATTGGCGGACAGTGTTCGACGAAGACGATTTCGTTATTCACCCCCATCATCTTCACTTCCTGGGGATTGAGCAGGGCGCGGGCTGCGTGCGAAGTAGTGACGCTGCCGGCTCGTAAGCTCATTGCCTGGCGTGATGCTGACTGGTTCGCTACCGTGAAGGTGCCGAGTTCGCGCGATATATCGGTCGCGTAGTCGTTGTCGTTCGGGGCATAGACGATGCGGGCGCCGGAACAGGCAATGATGTTCCTGGTGTGTTCGGGACCGTAGACGGCGCGCAGCTGCGGGAGCGAGTGCGCAATCATCAAGAGGCGGATTCCGTAGCCGCCCATGAGCTGTATCGACTTCTCGATGATGGGCATGCGGCCCAGCGCGGCGAATTCATCCCCGATTGCAAGCAGTTCATGCCTGATCGTCGGATCGTCCTCGGGCATCCGGTCCATGTTCGCATCGAGGAGCTGCGTGAAGAACAGGTTCATCAGGAGGGAAAGCCGGTCGAGGTCGCCCGGGTTCACGCCCAGGTAGATCGAGATGCGTTTGCGACGCAGTTCGCGGAAGTCGAATGAGTCGCCGCTGGTAGCGGCATCGATGAGCGGGTTGGTCCACAGCTGAAGCTTGGACGTGAACGTCTTGCGGACGGACGACTGCGTTTGCGGACTCAGGGCGATGAAGTCGTACAGCATCCGCTTGCAGGTAGGCGACAATGGGGCGCCCGTTCCATCCCTTTCGCTGATGATGCGCTTCCAGTGCTCGCTGACCGAGTCGTCGGCGCCGTGCATGATCTGGCGGACGACTTCCCCAAGGGTCCGTGGTAGTGTCGGCGTCTCGATGACATACAGGGCCAGACCCAGGAACAGGTCCCGGCAGGACGCTGGCCAGAAAGGATCACCCGAGGCGGGATCTGGCGACAGTTGGTTGGCCAGCTTCTGGAGGGCGTCGACGCGCAGGGCGGGGTCGTCCCGCACGTAGAAGGTCGAGATCGGATTCCATTGTGCCGTCAGCCCGGTCGGCGACAGCGGATCGAACAGGTGGACGGCCGAGAACAGCCTGCGATAGCCGGCCGTGATCCGGTAGCACTCCTTGCGTACGTCGTTGATGACCAGGCTGCCGCTCCAGCTGAGCGCATTCGGCTGTACCAGGCCGGCTCCCTTTCCCGAGCGCGGTGGTGCGATGACGATGGCGCACAGTTGCCGGCCCAGGACGAGATAGCGCCGGCCCCAGCGGCCCAGGATAATGCCGGCTTCGCCGAGCAGGCCGGCGCGTGAGACCTCGCGCAACGATGCGAATCGCGCGTCGCCATGCAGCGAGCGGCTGACCGGACGAAACACGGCGCACATGAAGGCCGTGGCCGGCGCGGCTCCTGCGACCAGGCAGCCGGCCAGCCAGTGCCGCGTGTACGGATCGCCGCTGTACGTGTGCCAGTACCGAAGAATGGTCAGCGGCGTTGCGGCGGAAGGAGGAAGCCCGGGATGATCCAGCCTGAGCAGGAACATGAGGCCAGCCAGGTAGAGGGCTGCTAGCACGCCAGCCGACACGAGTCCGGCGAATGCGAGCGCCTTGTAGCGCAGGCTGTCGATCGGGGTAATCAGCATGTCGTCCTCCTATCCGAGTTGGCGGGCGGCGAAGGCAGGGTCGAAGTAGACCTCGGTGGCGATCCGGCGGCCGTCCGGGAGACGCTCCATCTGGACGATGATGTCGACCAGGGCATGGAGGTTATCCGTGATGTCGGCAAGGTCAAGGCCAGCACCTTCGCTGCTGCCCTTGATCAGGAGGGCCAGGCGGCGGAAGGCCAGCTTGGCGCGGCTTGCGTGAACCGTGGTAATGGTTCCTGGGTGCCCCGAATTGAGCACGTTCTGGATGAAGAAGAAGGTTTCGTCACCACGCAGTTCCGCCAGCAGCACACGGTCGGGACGCATCCGGAGGCAGGCTTCGAGCAGGTCGCGTGCCTTGAGCCTCGAGACGCCATTCTCGCCCTTGGGATAGAACAGGTTGACTTGGTTGGGATGCGGCAGGCGCATTTCAGGCACATCCTCGATCGTGATGATGCGCTCGTCCTGCGGAATCATCGCTGCCAATGCGTTGCCCAGGGTGGTCTTGCCTGAGCCGGTAGCCCCGGAGGACACGATGTTCTTGCGGCCCTCGACGACGGCCCTGAAGAAGGCAGCCCACTCGCGCCGCCGGAACAGGTCCAGCAGCTCGCGTTCGCGCTGGGGCAGCGCTTCCTCGATCCGGGCGCGCTCGTCCACGGCCATCGACAGGGACTGTTCGCACGCCGTCTGTTCGAAAGCCCCGGTCGCGATGATTTCGTCCATCGACAGCACCTGGGCGACAGGACGCCGCGTCGTCAGCGAGATCTTCCCGGCCTCGACCGCCGGCGGGACGACGACCTGAACCCGCAGGCCACCCGGCATCTGTGCGCCGAGCAGCGGCCAGTGTTCCGTCAGGTCCTGGTTGGCGCGGTTCCGCAGCAGCATCGCCAGGCCTTCGCACCACAGGTACGAGATTGCCTCGTTCGTCACGGTCTGCCAGCCACCGCGGCTCTCCAGCATGATCTCGCCGGGACGATTGATGACGATCTCAGTAATGGCGTCGTCCCGGAGGAAGCCGGCAATCGGCTGCAGGTGCAAGTCCAGTGTGGACATTTCGGTGCCGTCCATGGCTATCTGCTCCTTTCGAGTTGGTAGACATCGCGAAAGTCGATGTCGCCGGCGAGGTAGATCATCACCCTGGCGCCCTGCGGCGCGGTGATGGTCGGCCGGATGTCAATCGTGCCCTTCAGGACCTCGGCCATGAGCTGCTGCGGACCGCTCAGGACGTTCGGGAAGGCGATCGTCGTATTGTCGTTGCCGCCGCCCTGGCGGGTCGCGACCAGGTAAGGGCCTATGTCGCTGACCAGGCTGAGGGCAATGGCGCCGCCGAAGCGGTCCCAGAAATGGTTGTCGACCTCGCCGGGGATGCCTGGGCGGCCGAGCGCGTCCGTCGCACCTGAATCGAGCGGCACAAGCACATGCTGCGGTGTTTCGCAGCGCTGCCAGATGATGCCAACGCGGCGTTGGCCATGGGTAACGCCACCGCCCTGCTGGCCAACGCAGATCGTGCCGCGGTCCATCAGCGATACCCTGTTGTCCGTGCCGGTCGCATCCTCCGCCGTGATGCACGTGACGATGCCTGTCAGCGTGGTGTCGATTGCCGGGATGACGGTACACGGGATGACCTGGCCGCGGGTCATGACCAGGCTTGGATCGGGCACCATGTAGGCGCGCGCAGCCGAAAAGCGAGATGCCTGCACGGCACTGGTGGTCTGCGGCTCGGTCACGGACGTAATGGCAGGTGCAGGAGGCGCTCCGGCAGGCCAGCGGCCGGCGTCCGCGCCTTCCAGGTTAAACCGCAGTTGATGCTTCAGCCGGCGGTCGCGAACCAGTTCTGCCGGGCCCTTTGCGGCCGGTTGCGCCGCAGGCGCGCCGGCGCTGGCGGGTGAAGACGTCGTAGCCGTCTGCAGCGGAGGAAGGCCGCCGGCCGCCATGGGCGCAGGCTCCGGCGTCGGCGGTTCCGCGGGTGGCATCCTGAGCGGCGGCAGGCTGGTCGTGGCGACAGTACGCGTGACGTCCTTCACCGGCGCGCCCTTGTTCCCGTAGTCCTGGTACATGCCGGCGTAGTACTTGTAGAGCAGGACGCCAGTCAGGAGACATATGCCAGTTACTACGGCCAGGTTGGTGATCCTGTTTTGTATTGTCAGGCCCTTGTTCACCGATGCCAGGGCGCGTTCGCCTTCGATACTGTCTTCATCGTCCGGATCAGAGTCCCTGAGTCTTGACTTGAAGAGGTTCATTTGCCAGCTCCTTTGAGGGTACGCTTGACGGCTGGGGACACCGTGCCGGTTGCCGGACGCGGCGCACCAGCATTGAAGCCTTCGTTGAACACGCATGCGACCTGGCGGCCAATGCGCAGGACGAGTCTGCGGTACACGCCGGGCACCTCTACGACATCGTCCTTTGTGACAGGCCGTGTGATCTGCTCCAGCGAATCGTCCTCGCCGCGCGCGGCGTAGATGGCCGGGATGCCTGACCGGGCGCGGAACCTGAGGAAGGTCGTCCTGCCATCGTCCCACGCTTCGATGGGCGCCAGTTCGCTCGAGCCCTGCACTGTGTAGTCGCGGTTTCCTGCCGGTATGCGGGCATCGAGCAGGGCCTGTACCTGGGCATCGTCCCTCGTTGCAGCAGCGGTGGCGTGCTCGTCTTCGGGATATCTGAAGCGAACAGTAAGATAGTTCGGCTTGCCTTTCGGAGAAAGCCTCAGCTCGAAGTTATAGGTCCGACGGTTCGTGATGACCTGGATGTTCGTTTCAGGCGCCACGGCTGCGGGCTTCAGGAAGATGCCGTTCCTGGCACTGGTGCTTGCCGCGCCCCAGGCGTCGACATCGCCGCCTACCATGTCGACGAGTTTCTCGTCCGGCCCGAACTGGACCAGCATGGACGCGCCGATCCTGCTGTAGAGGAGCACGACGTCGTTGGGGTCGTAAGTGACGTAGCGGATCCGGGGATCCCCCCTCGACGGTTCCGGCTCCTGCGCCGCATGGGCGAACGTGGACAGCGCCATCGTCGCCAGAATGGATAGCATGCGCTTTCTCATGGCGTCACCTGTGAGGCGGTGGTTGGCGACACCAGTGCCATCGGCGACGCGCCGGCTTGCCGGGCCTCGCGGACCGGTATGGACGGTGGTTGCTTGCCTGTGCTGATATCGCGGTCTGCGGTGTAATCCGTGATCTCCATGCCGAGATCGTTGATCCGCCGGTCGCGTTCATTGGTCGGCTGGTTCACCCAGTGGAAGGAGATGGTGGCAATCCAGCTGGTGGGTAGACCATCTTCCACGTCGTTCACGAGTTCACTTCTGGCGAAGCTCGCGCGGGCGCCAATGACCGAGCCAAGTCCATTTCGCAGTATCGTGATGGCGCCGACGGTAACTTTTACGCGGCGCTCCCTCTTGTACTTCTTCGGAGGCGAATCCGGGTTGGACGGGTCCCACATCTGGACCCATTGCGACTGGAGCTGGGGACTCATGAAAGCCGCGGCCGTGTAGTAGTGGGTATCGGCCTGCTCGTAGCTGTAGCCCTCGCGGGCAGAGAGAAAAGTGTTGATGTTCCGGCGTATCGTCGCCTCTTCGGGGTGCATCTGGAATGCGGTCAGGGTGGTCAGTGGCTGGACACTGCCGTCGGTCCTGTTCACTACCAGTATTTCAGGCGGCTGGGCGGGGCGCATCGACGTTGCGACCGCGCCACCTGCCACGATGATGGCAGCGAGACCCAGGACGCCGAATGTGCCGGCCACGCGCCAGGCCTGTCGCCGCGAGCGCTCATTTGCCATGGCGCGGCGGTCCGCTTCATCGGCGGCAAGGTCAAGCAGCTTCTGGACATTGGGGTGCGCCTCGACCATCCGGCGCATGTCGGCAAGCTCCCTGGTCAACGTGTCTGGGTCGGATTGCTTGTACATGGCAGTCTCCTCACGCGGTAGTACCGCAGCTCGTGTAATGGGTACCGGCTTGGGCAGGGAGGTTGATGGGGCGGCGATCCTTTCCATCGCAGGTGGGAAGGGTGCTTGCGCACCCGGCCAGGATGCTGGCCATGGCTAGCAGGGCTATCAGTTTGCGCATGGTGTTCCTCAAGGTTTGTACGTCAGCGATCTTGTCTTGGTCTTTGTCGGACGGATGGAATTGCGGCTGCTGTTCTGGTACGCGCTCCAGGCGCCGCGTGTGATCTTTTTCCCGGTCCACGCAACCGGTCGCGTGCTATGCCGTCCGATCTGCTTTCCCAGCTTCAGGCCGTTGCGGTTCAGGAGGCTGGCGGTGAGCCTCCCCATGCCGAACGATGAAAGCGAAACGCCGCCGGCCAGGCCCGAGGCGATGCTGAGTACCGAGGCGAGGGCAAGCAGGCATACCAGGCCCATGGCCAGGAAGGGGAACACCTCCGCGACCTCGGCACTCGATGTAAGCGCGGCCGGTCCGCTGGCTGCACGCGCGAACAGCTTCATGACCAGCAGGTTGACCATGACGACGAGTACTGGAACAAGGAAGTAGTTCGCCAGCTGGCGCAGCCAGGCGTTGAAGAAGCCGGCCGTGGTCTCGAACAGCAGTCCGATGAAGAAGACCGGACCAATGGCTACCACGGCAGTCAATACGACTTTCGACAACGCCATCAGGAAAAAGGCGTAAGCGGTGACAACGATCGTCATCGTGATCACGGCGGCGGCGACGATGTACATGCCGAAATCGCCATCGAGTACGCCAGCCTTTGCCCAGTAGCGCGTGGTGAGTGCCAGCCCGTCGTTCAGCATGGCGTCCAGTCCGGTGATGACACCGCTGCTGCCCGGACTGCGCGCCAACCCGGCCACGAACTCATCGGGACCTCGCAGGAAGGTGTTGGTGATCAGGGTGTTGTAGTTCGCGACATTGAACCCGATGCCGAGGATGGCGGCGAGCTTGACCACGCGGTTGATGAACTCGTTGACGGGTTCCTTCACAAGTCCGCGCAGGCTGGCGAACCCCCACAAGGCGACATAGAGTCCCAGCATCGCCGTAAGGAACGGTCCCACCACCCGGGCTACCGCCGCGACGTTCTCGCCTACGTAGGATTCGCAAACAGCATTGATGTAGTTCAGGCTGTCGCTATACAGGGTTGGCGCCGCCATGATCCGGCCTCTTCAGGGTTTCATGTCGATATGAAGACTGTCGGCCGTGCCCATCGACGCCAGATGATCGGCGCGACGGACGTTGACGCAGTTCGGCGTCAGGCCGGTTCGTCCGGGATCGTTGTGGCAGTACGCGCTGACTTTCCGGCGCAGTTCCGGCTGGGCGAGGAATTCTTCGACAGTGAGGACGCGGTCGCCAAGCCCAGGGATCGCCGTGGCGCTCTCGCGGGTGCAGCCATCCAGGAGAGTGATGGCGAAGACGATGGACAGCATGGATTTCATGGACGCCTCCATTGAATGGTTCGGTTGGGTTTCCATCAAGGCTGGTCAGGGCAACGAAGTATCGACACGGGGAATCGTCGTGCCGACCGAACCGGCACGCATCTGGCTGACCATCAGCCGTTGGGCGCGGTCCTGGGCGGCTGCGCCGTTGGCGGCGGCTTCCAGCTGGTTCTGGTCCTTGACCAGTTCGGCATGCTCGATGGCGATCCGGTTTGCGAGGTCGTATGCAGCTTTCGGGTCTCCAGTCTTCGCCAGCGTATCGGTCAGGACTTTCAGGCGCGACTGGCGCATGGCGGCATCGTTGAATGCTGACTGCGACATCGCCTGGTTTGCCGCCGAGACGTTCTGGGCCTGCGCCAGAAAGCGCTGAAGGTCGGGTGACAGGCGTGCGGCCTGGTCGGGACGCAGCACCGCCTGTTCCTGGCGGATCTGTTGCGCCATGGCTGACAGGTTGCTCATTGATTGCGCCCAGTCCGGCGGCAGTACCGCCACAGCGGAGGGGAGCAGGCGGGACATGCCGCGATCGCCGGTCATGGACTTGATCTGGTAGTTCATGGACTCGATCTGCGTGGCCATCTGCTTGTACTGGTCGTTCCATGCCTTGACCTGCTTGACGGCTTCGGCAAGCACGGCGGGGTCAATGACTGCCATCTGCGCATTGGACTGGATCGACGTGACGGCCAGCAGCGCAGCGCCAATGAAGGTGCGGAGCTTCATGCTGATTTCCTTTCTGCGTTGAAGTGCGGAGCCCATGCTCCCGGGTCTTCGCCATGCTGCGCGATGAGGCGGTCCATGAGCTCCAGGTTGGAGGTTCGTGCCGACAGCACGGCAAGGTCTTCGTCCATGCCGCCCAGGGGCAGCTTGAGCACGACGGAGTGGCGGCCCTGCTTGAGCAGGAACATCCCGGACCCTTCCGGCAGGTCGGTCTTGACCAGGCTGAACTCGCGGCTGGACAGCCCGAGACCTTCCGTATGTTCGGCAAGGTCGGCGCCCGGATTGGGGAACAGGATGAGGGTCGCGACCTGCTCTACCAGGGTGCGTGCCATCGGGTGCCGCAGCGCATCGCTGGGTGATTGCGAATCCAGGACGACGAGCCCGTTCTTCTTGCGCAGCGTCTTGAGCAGGTCCTTGATGAATGCGGCAAAGTGTTTGTCGCCCATGGATTTCCAGAACTCGGAGAAGAAGACGGCAAGGCGGCGGCCGTCGACCAGGCGTCCGGCGAGGTGGAAAAGGTGCAGCGTGACCGGCGTGCGGAGCTCGCCATCGTCGAGGAAGGCGGTGGTGTCGAATACCGTCGTCCGTGCCTTGCCCAGCTCGCCGGCGATCGTGGCCGCGGCGTTGTCGAACACCCAGGCCAGCGGACCGTCCTCTCGTCCACTTTCACGGGTATGGCACCACCGGGCCAGCCGGTCGTACAGGTCGCCTTTCGGCAGGAAGTCCAGCACGCGCCCGAGCCGACGCGCAGCGGGCGCCATTTCCAGCACTTGGGCGATGGCCCTGTCGACATCCTTTTCTTCCTGCACGGTGAGCGGCTTGGTGTCGGCTTCCAGGCCCGATTCGGTCACGACCGGCCGGCTCATCAGCTTGCGGACCAGCAGCTGCAGGTGGCGGACGTTTGCCGGGTCTGCGGGGTCGAGCGCGAATGGCGCCAGCCCGGTGGGCTCGTTCAGCCGCAGCGGATAGACCTTGCCGCCCAGCCGCCGCACGACGATCTCGGTGTCGCGATCCTTCGAAAACAGCACCGAGGTCACGCCGGATTTCTGCATCATCGCAAGCAGGAAGCAGGCGGTTGCAGTCTTGCCCGATCCGTTGGGGCCGAACAGGATGGTGTGGCCGACATCCTTCTTGCCACCACCGTTGGCGGCCTGCGGGTCCGAGGCGTGCAGGCTGAAATAGTGCGGCGTACCTGCTGCCGTCACCAGCATGGTTAGCGCATCGCCCCAATGGTTGCCCGTGCGGCGCCCAGTAGGGAAGTTGTGCAGAGGGTGGAAACCGCAGAGGTTGCGGCTGTTGATCGGGGAAAGGCGGGGACGCATCGCGAAGTTTGCCGGCAACTGCGCCCAGTAGGCTGCCTCGAGCGCCAGGTCCTCCCGCGCCGGCCTGATACCTGTGTCCACCAGCACCCGGCGTACGTCGGCCACGTCACGCGCCAGGCTGTCGACGGTACGCGACTTCACCAGCACGCTGTAATGGTGGCTGCCCATCACCGCCCTGCGTGATTCCAGGTCGTCGGCCATTTCCGGAATCTCCTCGATCTGGGATTGGGCCGCATCGCCTGCGTTCTCCATGCGGTTTGCCTTCATCCGCATATTGCGCAGCGCCGTGTCCTTCGGCTGGAACTCGAAGGACTGCGTGATGACCATTTCGAAAGGCTGGGTCAGCAGTTCGTCCAGGAACAGGGGATTCGTTTCCGGTGGATAGGCCTGGATACCGAGCACGGCGCCGAAGTGGCTGCTGTCTGCGCCGCGTAGCTCGACTGTCTCGTTGCCGAACACAGGGCGGGCGCCGCCGACCAGGTGCCTGATCGGGACTGGAACATAGGGAACCCGCTCCCACCTGCCAGTGACAAGGAAGCTGAAGAACTCGGCTGGCTGGGAGAACAGGACGCCGTTCCGCACATACAGTTCCAGCCGTTCGGGTTCGTAATGGCCAAGCGATGCAGACAGGTCAGTGACGATGCGGTCGAGCTCACCGACCTGCTCCTCGCGCGCCTTCCTGGCATCGTTGTGGGAACGTGGCGAGAATAGCGTGGCCAGCAGGCCTTCCGCCCTGGTCCGGAACGGACGCAGGACGGCGGTCATGTACAGCTCGTTGACCATCAGGTGCTGGCTGGCGATCCTTGCCTTGTAGCGTTCGTTCAGGTCGCGCGCATAGCCCGGAGGGAAGTCGCCATCCGGGTACTGGTTTTCTTCGCGCCGGACGATGTGCTGCCAGATCGTGACACGCGGGTCCGCCAGGCCCATCACGATGCGGTTGAGCCGGGCATGGCGATTGTTGATGTCGCTGTCATCGGCACACTCGAACGACGAGCCGGCAAGACGCAGCACGCACAGGCATTCGCCGCCGGTCGTGTAGATGATGCTGGGCGTCAGGTGGCTTTCGTAGGGGATGTTCCGGGACGCTGGCGTTTCGCGCCGGATCGCATCTTGGCGTGCGGTAGAACTGTTCATGCTGCCTTCTCCTTGTCAAGGCGGCGTTTGGTACGCCACCGGTTGAAAGTGCCGAAGCGCTCCCTGAAGCCCAACGGGCTGTATGAGGATGCCGACCAGCACCATCGGGTCCCGATAAGCGTTCCCAGCCTGGTCCGCGTCCATAGCATCAGCAGTTCGAAGGAGCGCGGATCGTTCAGCGTGACCAGGTAGCAGATGCCGTGGACCGGAATGCACATCAGGAGCCACAGCAGGTTCTCGGTCAGGGACAGAGCCTCGACCGAGACGAGCAGGTTGATCACGCAGGCTTCGTAGGGAACACCCAGGATGGTCGAGGGCCGGGTAAGGGCGACCGCGAGCGGGTCGACGTCGATTCCGTCCTCGCGGTCCATATCAGGCGCCCAGCCAGCTGCGGAACATCGAGATGACCTGGTCGCGGCCGAAGAACAGGGCGGTACCGATCAGCCCACCCACGAACCAACCCCAGTTGACCCGGCCGGTCAGGCACAGGATGCCAACTGCCGCGACTGCGAGCGGGACGATCGGCGTGAGCAGCTGGACGAACCAATTGGTTGCCTGCGTTCCCGCGCCGGTGAACTGTGCGAATGCTGGCGATACCTGAAGCGCGAGCAGGCCTGTGCACAGGGCGAACGTGAGAGCACGTTGAGCAGTGTTAGTCATGGCTATCCCTCCTCGGGTGGGTTGAAAAATCGGTGCTTTCGGATGATCGGTTGTATGGGTCCCAGAAGCGTCCCTTGTCCTTCGCGCTGGCGGTACTGGCGGGCGGTCGCTGGGCCTTGGCCATGGCACGTCCCGGACTGCCGGGGGCCGGGGCGATGTTGTCCAGTTCACGCTGGAGCGACTTGATGTTTCCCTGGTGCCGGTGGACTTCCATCCCGCGATCGCGGGTATGGCTGGCCTCGAACCCGGCCATCGCCGCCAGCAGCGACTCGCGCTCGGCGGCGAGTTCCGCCTCGAGGATCAGCCGGCGCTCCTTGTCGCGCTCTACCTGTTCCGCTTTTGCGACAGTCGGGAACAACGGCTGAGCTCGCACACATACCGCGACCGTCGCAAGTAGCAAGATGGCAAGAGACCGATGTGTCATGGGTATCCCCGTTGGGTTATGCGACCTACATTAGCTCGTCCATACAAGCGCTGGCTTAACCAGGATCAGAGTTTGGCGTTGACTTAACGCGTACCTTCACCTTGCCCAGCGGTTCAAGCTGGCGGGGAGGAGGAGAGCCAGATGAAAGAACGAAAACGGCTGACACAGTCCGAGTTCGATTTCCTGCATCCGTACCTGGAGCGACAGAAAGAGCGGAACATCGAACACATTCGCCGCGTTCTCGTGGACGGGGTCAAGCAACGGGTCATCGCCGGGGAATTGCACATGACGGTACAGGGCGTCAGCGCGATGATTGCCCGCGCGTGGAAAACCCACGTGGAACATGGTGAGCGACCCGAGGGATGGCGGGTGGTGCACGTCACTCTCCCGGAAAATGTCGCAGACGTCGTCGAGGAAATGGCTGACATCGCACGGAGGAGGATGCTGAAATGAAGAAGTTCATTCCAGTGAACCAGAAGGGTGGCGTGGGAAAGACCACGACGAGCTACAACTTCGCGCACCACGTGGCCGACCGTGGCCTCCGCTCGCTGCTGGTAGATGGTGACGAGCAGGGTAATGCCAGCATGGCCATGGCGCCTTATGCACTCACTAGGCTTGATTCGGCCGACATGTTCGGCGATAGGGCCTTGCCCTTGCCTGCATCGTTCGACAGGCTTGTCCTTATCCGGTCCGACAGGGTGCGCCTGCGGGAGATCGAGCAGTCCGAGGTCGACGATGGGCAGCTGGTAATGAACCTGCGCGCGCGTCTTGCCGAACTGGCCCCGCATTTTGATTACGTGACCTTCGATACGCCGGGATCGAACAGTCGTATCGCCAATGCCTTCCTTGCCGTGAGTGATTATGCGGTCATTCCCTGCAAGATCGACCCATTCAGCGTGGACGTGTCCACCGAGGTTCTCAAGCGTGTCATGTTCGTCCAGCGGCACTTCAATCCCGGGCTGGTCAACTTCGGCATCCTCGCCAACGAGTTCGATCCGCGCCAGCCTGCCCAGGTGGCAGACTTCAAGGAGCTTCTGGCTTCCTGTCACGAGTATATGTTTCCGAGGCCGATCACTGACCGCCAGGCCTATCGTGAGGCCGCTGGCGCACAGGTACCTGTGTGGCGCCTGAAGGAAGGCGGGACAGGCGCGAACCGCAATCGCATCAAGTCCGCAGCGCGCGAGGCGGGCAGGGAAATCCGCGCAGTGTTCGACGTCTTGCTGGGAAAGATGGAAAACTGCGAGGTGAGGGCATGAACATGCGTATCAATCTTACAGGCCTTGCCGACCTTGCGAACACGCAGCTTGCTGCAAAGGGCAAGCCACTGGAAATTCCTCTCGACGATATTTTTCCTGACCCGAAGAATCCCCGGAACCTGGATGACGACAGCTCGCCAGCCGAGATCGAGGCGCAGGAAGAACTCGATGTGGACGTCGGCGAGCGCGGTGTGAAGACGCCGATTTCAGTCAGGCCGCACCCGACGATCACCGGGAAATACATTATCAACTACGGTCATCGGCGTTACAGGGCCGCTTGCAGGAACAAGCTTGCAACGGTACCCGCGTTCATCGACGAGCGTTTTGACAGCTTCGACCAGGTGAACGAGAACGAGCTGCGTTCGGGCCTTACCACCCGCGCGCGGGCGCTGTTCATCAGGAATCGGCTGGACGCAGGCGATACGAAGGGGGAGATCGCCAGGCGGATGCGCAAGAAGAACCAGAACTTCATTACCGAACACCTTGCCCTGATCGACGCGCCGGATTGCGTAAACCAGGCCTATTCCAGCGGCGTGACGTCAGCGCGCACGCTCTACGAACTCCGGCAGGCGTGGGAGGCGTTTCCTGAGCGGGTCGATGCGTGGTTCCGCACTGCCACGCATATATCGCGCGATGCCATCAGGGATGCACTGGTTCGGTTTCGTCATGACGAAATCGGGCGGGCGGACGGGGGAGGGCGCCAGGAGGCCGAGGCTTCGACGCAGGAATTTCGTCATGACGAAATTCCTGCGTCGCCGTTGCCGCATCAGCCAGCGGCGGCTCCTTTGGCCTGTCGTGGCAGCGGAGGCCAAGGCGCTGACGGGCAGACTGGCGCTACTTTGGCGCTGCCCAAGGTATTGCCCAATGGCGGCGACATGATCGTGCACTACAGGGGGCAGAAAGCCAGGATCGCGCCGGGTGCAACCGTTGCAATCGTCCTGGATGGCCATCCCGCTCCGGTCGAGGTGCCATGGTCGGAGATTGTCTTTGAGAGTTGACGTGCCTTTGCCTTTTTGTTCGCGGCACGATGGGGCGTCTTGATCATGCGTTGGAGGCTGTCATGGATCGGGTTCGGACGGGTGCTGGTGTGCTGGGCAGGGGAGTGTTGGGGGCGGTGCGTTTCAGCTTTTATGTGGTGCTGCTGGTCGTTGGCCGGGTGCTGGTGCCGGTTGCAAGCCTGGCGGTGGTTGGTGGGCTGGTCCTGTTCTTGTTCTGCCTTTTGTTCTGGCGGGAGCGTATGGGCTTGATGGTTGCTGGGGGCTGTCTCGCTGTCGGAGGTGTTTTCTTGCAGGTTTTTTACCAGGCTGCGCTGCGGCTTGTTGCGCCTGAAGGCGTCGTTGTCGTGAGCGAGCTGTGAGGTGTGCGCCCGCAGTCCCGGAGGGACGAGGACCAATGCTTGATCTCGAAGAGATTAAGCATTTAAGACGTCAGTCTATCCTGCCTCCCTCAAAAACCATAAGCAAGCCAGGACCGTTGAACGCGAAGTGCCGGGTGCCGGATCGAAGTCGAGATGCAACCGCTGTAGACATGTGGAGGTTCGAATGCCGACTATTGGAGCAGCCGTGAACGAGGGGACGAAGCTGCGGTTTGAAGCCATTGCGAAGGCGCGTGGGACCACAGCGTCGCGCCTTGCGGCGTCACTTATTACGGAGTTCGTGCAGAAAGAGGTTGCTGGCCCTGCGGCGGACTGCCCCACAGGGCTATCTGTCGTCGGGCTCGCTGGTGCTCGTGCTGGAAGCAAGACGGAACAAGTCCATGTGAGGCTCGATCCTTACTATTTCGCCGAGCTTGGCCGGCTCGCCACGGAGCGGAACTGGTATCGGGGGACTTATCTGGCCAATCTGTTCTGCGCGCATGCGGATCGACGTCCAGTCCTTTGCGATGCCGAGATCGGTGCAGTGCGCCAGGTCGCACGCCAGTTGGCGGACATCGGGCGGAACGTCAACCAGATCGCGAGGAAGGTAAATGCTGCGCCTGGCGAGGTGCACCTGCCCGAGGACTTCGAGTTGGTCAGGATGCTGATCGACCTGGAGACAGCTGCCGTGAAGGAACTGGTAAAGGCGAACCTTCGAGGATGGGGAGTCAGCGATGGCGAAGCATGAAGATATTCGTCCCGACATTTTCGGGCGCCGATCCGGAATCCGGCGGCTGGTTTATCGGACCCGGTCGGATGGACAGGCGGATGCTGGCCGGCGGCAGGGGCGATGGCATGATGCTCGTGACTGGTCGGCCATCAAGGACCAGCTGCGCCGCACCGTCAGGCGTGCACCGGAAGTCGTCATCAAGGTGAAGGGCAGTCGGCGCGGCAAGGATGACGATCGCGAAGCGATTGCAGGTGTCCTGCGTTACATGATGTACATCTCCCGGAATGGACGGCTCCTGACCATTGACGAGAAGGGCAACCGGATCGATGGGCGCGATGCAGTTCGTGAAACGCATGCATCGTGGGACCTGGACATGCAGCGCATGCGCAGCGCGAAAGGCGACGGGCTTCACCCTTCGTTCAACATCATTTTTTCGATGCCGGCCCATACCCGGGCAGAAACGATGCTGGAGGGCGTGCAGGCTTTTGCGCGGCAGCACTTCGAAGGGCATCAGTATGTCATGGCCTTGCACACGCAAGAGACGGACCCCGCGGACGACCCACCCGCGCACCCGCACGTGCATGTGGTATTGCGGGCTGAGAGCGAGGACGGGCGGCGTATCTACATTCGCAAGGGTACGTTGCGTGGATGGCGGGAAGCCTTCGCTGCGGAGTTGCGGGCACGCGGCATAGAAGCAAACGCGACCTCGCGTGCCGAGCGTGGAAAGTCGTTCAAGTCGAAGAGTGGAGCGGAGTGGCATATCGAACAGCGCTCCAGGCAAGGGAAGGGGGCGCCGCCGCGTGCCCTAGGCGCGCGGCTGGCGGCCGCGGCCGAGGATCTACGTACCGGACGCACCGAGCCCAAGCCATGGGAACTCGCCATGGCCGCTCGAAGGCGCGATGTCATTCGCCAGTTGAGGCAGGGTGCTGCACGCCTGCGCCAGGAAGGCGACAACCAGCTGGCAGACGAGGTGGATCGGTTCATGAGCAGCATGCCAGCGCTCGATTCGGAACGGCGCCAGATGCAGCGCGCCCTAGTCAAGCAGGTCCAGGACCGTTTGGAGAAGCGCGAACAGGAACACGACGGCAGGGAAAAGTAACGGCCGCCTGCAGTCGCCAGGGTTTAGTCGCCGGGGATGCCCGTTGGTGGAACCACACCGGTTTCGATCAGCAGCAGCCTCCATGCGGCGTACGGCATGGGGGCGTGGTTTTCTGCTTCCGGCGGTGCAAGCCACTTGCGGACGGTGCGAGGTACCACACCAGTAATGCGGGCGACGGTTGCCCCCGTCAGTTCGTACCGCTGCGTGATCGCACGGATATCGAGATGCGTTGGCGGTACGAAAGCCGGGTCGTGAAACGGCAGCAGGGTGGCTGCCTTCGGGCCTGTGGGCAGGCCCGAAACCCGTTGCTCTGCAGGGGTTTCGGACATCGTGTTTCCTTATAGTTGACCGTGCTCCGCAAATGAATAGCTGTCCAGTCCGCCCACAATTATATGGTCGAGCAGGCGGACCTCGACCAACTGTAGCGCGCTCTGGAGGTTGGCGGTGAGGTACTTGTCGGCTTCGCTGGGAGTCGGGCAGCCGCTCGGGTGGTTGTGGTAGCAGATCAGGGAAGCGGCGTTATGGTGGAGGGACTTTTTCACTATTTCTCTTGGATAAACGGACGTCTGGGTCAGCGTGCCGAAAAACATGTCCTCGTCGGCGATCAGTTCGTTTTTTGCATTCAGCCAGAGGGCACCGAAAACTTCATGCTCCTTGCGGGCAAGGCGCAGGGTGAGATAGCGCTTTACGGTGCTTGGAGCGGTCAGCAGTTCACCACGGGTAGCCAGAACTTTATGCAGGATCTTGATGGCGCGTGCCACGGTTTTCTCATCAGAGCTAGTCATTTCTATCTCCGGTAATGGCCTTGTCGGGTGACCGGCCTTCAAAATCATGATAGGACTTAAAGTCCTATTCATCTACCAGATTCACCGATGGATCTGACATGGGTCAAGCATAAATTTTGGCATTTTTCCCTTTAACGGGAAGTTCATGAAAGGGTGAACACCAATCTTGGCGTATCGGTAAATGCAAAGTCGATGGGAAATTGCAGCCGCCTTCAAGTGCTGCTGGATCCTGCTGTCAAATCCAGGTGGGAGGCATCTGAGTGACTTTTGCCCTTCCGGCTGCCGTTCGCGGGGCTTCGTGTTCCATGCACCGCGCTGGCAACTGCGAGTTCACGCTCTGCAAGCACTCGTGCTGCGCGTTCTTGCTCAAGCACTCCAGAGATTTTCTCCATCTTCTCGCTCAGCCCTGCAATGTTGGTGCGGGCCTCGACCAACTCGCCTCTCAGGTCACGGACCTGCCTGTCAAGCGCTTCTCGTTGGGTATCCAGGACTGCATTGGCCTGTTCCAAGCGCATGCAGGCATCGCGGTGTGCTTCGCACTGCAACCGCGCCGTGTGCAGTTCGCGCTCGAGTGGTGCGAGGGCCTCGACACGGAGTTGAAGCTTGACCAGGTCGATCCGGACCGCCTCGCTGGTGCCACGCTCCGTCGCCGCTTCTTTCCGCGCCATGGCAAGCTCGCTTGTCAGTTGCGCTACATGGCCCTCGATCACGGCCTTTTCAGCGGCCGTGGTTGTCAGCTGAGTGCGGAGTTCGTCGACTGCGGCGGTCAACCGTTCGTTTTCTGTTGCCAGGTCAGCCATTTCGAGCCGGCAGGCAACAAGTTCTTCGGCGATCTGCGCACGGGCGTCGTCAGCCTGCTGGTCTGCGAATCCCAAGATTGTGCGTTGCACGTCAGGGGGAAGCTGGCGGAAGCTGTCAGGCTTCCGGTCCTTGTCGTCCAACGATTTTTGAAGCAGTTTGTTGATCGTTCCCATGCTGCCGACATTGCCGAGCTTTTCTCGCACCGACCGGGATGACACTGGTTTTCCCTCTGCTTGTAGAGCAGTGACGGCGGCTTTCACATGGTCTAGCGTCACCAGCGCTTGGCGTCCCATGACTTCGGCTCCTTTGTTACGTTATCAATTCTTGACTGATACGTTACGTTATGCAAAACAGATGCGCATTGCGGGCGGTCAAGCGGGTTGGTAACAATCGCCTGGCCGAGGTCACGGGGCGAACGATGGTACGCCTTCCTTACCGCCAGCTTGATGAGCTTCTTGCTGATGGCAACCGCTTCAATGGCGTGCCATGTCCGTTCCTGATCGAGAGCAGATGCTCCGTGTATGAAGACCGTCCCCTAGTGTGCTGAACTCATCATTCGCTACGCGAAGATGCAGCCGGGTGCAGCATGGCATTCCGGCCTCAAAGCAGGTGCGCCCACTAATGTACGACCCTGACATCCCGGAAACTCCTCATCGGAATTGAATGCAGGATACAGTCCAAGGGAGCGGTGGGGGAACATCGCCGAGTTCTTCCCTAAGCGTCCAGGTGGGTCTCGATCAGGTGAGTTCGTGTGCGAAGAAGATGTTCGGTGAATTCTCTTTGCCGTCGCTGCTGGTCACCTCGTGTCTGCACGATGCAGTCTTCAGTATCAAAGCCGAACCCGAATTGCCTGTCATCTCCACCGGCGACCTTGAGACAGGTGGTCATGAATTCCTTCAATTCTTTATATGTGAACAACAGCATGCAAGCTTGATACCACTCCTTGCTGACAGGCTTTGTCCGCGCATGATCTGGCGCGTAGAGCCCAACCAGAAGGAAGAAGTCTGCGTGAGGAGAAGGATCAAAACGGTTGAACCACGTGTAGTTTCGATAGCGTATGGTTGACTTTCGTTTTGGCGGGTCGGGGATGTAGGTACGGGATGCCTTTACTTGGATCAGCGCAACTCGTGACGCGCCATTGTCGCGCTTCCTGACGAGTGCAAGGTCGATGCCTTTCTCCTGACGAGAAGCGGGGATCAAGACCGAATAGTCTTTCGATTTGGGGAAATGGCGTTGCAGAGCTTGTGCAGCGAGATATTCGGTCCACTGAAGAGTAAAGACTGGGTCCATACGAGTTTGACACTGACTGGTTGTTGGGTGGAAATGCGAGCTTGGCATGACCTGCAGGCGCTTTATTCGGGGCATTTCCAAAACGGATCGGACTGAACAAAAAGTCTGCCTTCAAAGCTGCGCACAAAGCATGGTTGCTCTTTCAATTATTTCGCTGTATATTTCATTGTAATTCAACGAAAAGGAACAGCGATGCCGATTCAATATATCAACGACGAGGGTGGCAAGCCTGCATTCGTCGTCATCCCATATGCCGAGTTCTTGCGTGGCGACAGTCGCGTTGTCCGGGAGAGCGAAGCATCTTCGTCGGATTCGCTGCTCGACACAGACGGGTGGTTTGTTCGTCTCCCTCACGGCGGGCCGGGGGCGCGGATCGATTTGCGTCAATTCGTCGACGCGTGGCAGCGTCGTGGGACGATCTGGATGTTGGCCATCAACAAACGGCGCCAAGCCTATGAAAAGTTCACCGGCGATGCTCTGAACGGCCTCGATGCGATCATCCGCCGTTGTTTTCTGCCCAAGGACTCTCCGTACCAGAACACGATGCAGGCTACAACGGCTGTGGTCGACGCTCTTGTGGAAACCGGCATCTTCTCGCGGACTGTTGAATCCATGCCCGGATATTACCGCCCGGTTCAGTGCATTCGAATCAATGAGGAAAGGGCAGCGGAATTTTTGCGAGACCACGGTGGACCGGAGGTACCGCTTGATATTCATCACTTCGTGTTGCCCGTGTAAACGTCTCATTAGTGACGCGGGCCGGGTTTCTTCGTCGTTTCGTGAGCGCACACATCCATAACTATCCTGTGCGACGCGTAAGGCGCGTGCCCGGCGCTAGCGCTTATGCATGGTCCTTGCAGTCTCCAGCACAGTAGCACGCGACTGAAACGGCCTGACGTACATCGCGGTGTTTTCGCTCCGCATCTCGATATCGAACAGTCCGCTTGCGCGGAGGACCTCGCCAAGCTTCTTGTAGCCGTAGTTGAGCGGAGAGAAGGAGCTTGTGTTGGAAATGTATTTGCCGACCTTGCTGAGATGTGACCAGCCATCGATCTCGGAGGTCTGCTCAACCGCGTTATGCAGCAGTTGCACCAGCGCCCGGTCTTCGATGAGCTCGCGGTCGTCAGTCAATGCAGCGGGCGGCTGGGGTTGTTCGTTTCTGATCGCCTGTGACGGCATCAGATTTTCGATGAAAATGAACTGCGAACACGCGTGCACGAATGCCGGCGGAGTCTTTTTCTCTCCGAACCCGAATACCGGCAAGCCGCTCTCCTGAATACGCATGACAAGGGGCGTGAAATCGCTGTCGCTCGTCATCAGGGCGAATCCGTCGACGTTCCTGCTGTACAGCAGGTCCATCGCATCGATGATCATGGCGGCGTCCGTGGCGTTCTTGTGGTTCGTGTACGCAAACTGCTGGAGCGGACGTATCGCGTTGGGATGGAGCTTTTCTACCCAGCCACTCAGATAGCTGCTCTTCCAGTCTCCGTGGGCATGCCGGACGTTGACGGTGCCATGCTTGGCAAGTTCGGCAAGAACGCCTTCCACTGCGTGACTGCTGACGTTATCGCAGTCGATCAGCAAGGCAATACGCATATCGGTCGGCTTCAAAAGTGCTCCTGTGCAAGAGTTGGCACGATCATATCGACAATCTTGCGCATTGCAAAGCGTTGCCTGCGGCGTGCCAGCGCTGCGCCACCGACTCACTATGTTCATCGAACGACTCATGCGATACGCAGCTGATAATGCACGCTCACTAACTCTTGCGCGTTTGTAAATACAAGTTCTTTGAAGCTCTTGTCTAATGGATAAGTGCCCTCATTGGCCACGCTTTGCGCTCGAGGCGCGGCAAAGGTACTCGTACGGAGTTGTGATGAGTGCATTTGTCCGACAGCATTTGTCGCACGGCATCCTACTATCCCATCCGAGCAGAACAATCGTCAGACCTGTTCGAGCTTCTGTTACGCGTAACCGAGAATTTCAATTTCGCAACAGATTTTCTGAAAAAACATGCGG
>Ga0308169_10001658_pt1 | contig 25244 bp, 13 predicted proteins | sample PhyBR1_2_FD_202139 | JGI IMG/M metagenome (GOLD analysis project Ga0308169, IMG submission 202139) | Phyllosphere microbial communities from UC Gill Tract Community Farm, Albany, California, United States - DLSLSB.R1 | ecosystem: Host-associated > Plants > Phyllosphere > Unclassified | place...
ATAAATCTTGTCAGAATTCCTGCGGTAATTTGTGGGGTGACTTTGAATTTGGAACAGGTGAAGATTCTTCGTGATGGGAAACCTTTCTTTATCGAAAATATGTTATCGAAGAAAGGACGGCTTTTTTCTGCAATAGTACAGTTTAATACGGATAAGCAGTGGATTGAATTTTTGTTTAAGAAGACTTTGAGGGGTTTTGATGGTGGAGTTGTTCAAGCGAATTTTGAGAGAGAAGTTCCTACTGTTTTCAGAGGGAAGTATCTTCATAAGTGGCAGATGGATAAGTTGAAGGCAGGGGAGACGGCTTATATTAGTGGCTTGGTGAATAAGAATGGTAAGAAGTATCAGGGATATATAAGTTTTAATAAGAGTATTGGGAAGATTGAGTTTTCGTTTAAGAATCCGAAGAAGAATAGGGGAGTGATGAAATGTTATCGGAACTCTGGAGGAAGATAGTAAGCAACTTTAAATATATTTTTTTAGCAACCTGCAAGCTTGATTGAATTTGCAGGTTCTTTCGTTTGAGTTTCAAAAGAGAAAATGGCTGAGAAAAACGGGCGGCAAAAATGCAATTCCTTCCTTTGGTCGGAAATGCATTTTTGCGGAATTGGAACAACACCATTTCTAAAACATTTCCGGGTGGGGCTTTTCTATGTTTTTGAAAAAAGGTTGTGAGTTATTTAATATTGCAACAACTGAAATAAACAGCATCACTACGTAAGAATATCAAGACTATATCAGTTTGTATAAGGAAGATTGGAAAGTTCGAGTTTTCGTTTAAGAATCCTAGTAAGCAAAATGAAAACTTAAAAAATGATTTGGCTAGCTTGAAAGGCCGGAGACTGTAACTGGTTGTTAGCAGATTGCAAATCTCTTAAAGTCGTTTATGAAATGTTTAATACGTGCATCGATTGACATTAATATTATTCAGAAACGTTCAAAATTCTTAGAAATTTTTAGCTGTTGAATGTCCAACATTTATTTAAATTTTGTAGCAATAGTTGTACTATTATTGTCGATAACTTTCAAATTTACACCTTGCGAAAAATTAAAGATAAAAACTTCTTAAAACCAATTATGCTACTGATATAAAATTTTATTTAATCGTTTTTTGAATTTTTTTTAGTATTGAGTGCTTCAAAATATACCTTCTGCGATTAATATTCTGCCGCGAACCAATCTCCGACAATATTTGTTACAGAATTAAAACTGTTTTTATACAAATACGAAATCATAATTATTTCTAACAGAAATTCTTTAAAATACGTTATCCCACAATTTTATTCCATTAATCTTAGCTACTTTTGTTTTTCACATTTAAATGAAATGGCTCAAAATAAAAACGCACAGATTAGATATAAAGCACTTGATAAATGTTTTTCAAATGCGTACAAGTTATTTTACATCGATGACCTAATAGAGTTTTGTTCAGAAGTCCTTACTGCACATTACATGAAGGATACTACTGTTTCAAGAAGACAGATCTTCATAGATATCGATTTTATGAAAAGTGAAGCAGGATTTAATGCTCCTATAGAAAATTATAAAAATGGTAGGAAAGTTCATTACCAGTACTCAGATCCTAAGTTTTCAATTTTAAAAAGTCCTCTAAATCCTTCAGAATTAAGTTCACTCAATGAAGCGCTGGAAACATTATCGAGGATAAACAATCTTCCCGGCTTTGATTGGGTAAATACTATGCAGGCGAAACTTAATTCTGGTATTCATCAATCTCAGAGTCAAAGACAAATCATCAGTTTTGAAGATAATGAATTTTTAAAAGGTATAGAATTGCTTAACCCACTATATCATCATATTGCAAGCTCGCAAGTTATAGACGTAATATACCGCGGATTCGCTTCTGACAAAGAAAGTACTTTCTGCATCTCGCCTTACTATTTGAAACAATATAACAACCGTTGGTTTTTATTTGGTTACAATCACGAGTTCGAAAAAATTCAAAATTTAGCTTTAGATCGTATTGTCAAGATTCAAGTAACGAAACTAAAATTTAAAAATTGTGAAATTGATTTCAACGAATATTTCGAAGATATTATCGGAGTTAGTAATGATGAATTAAAAGAAGCTGTGAATATAAAAATTGAGCTTTCACAAAATATTATTCCTTACATCAGTTCAAAACCACTTCACGGATCGCAAAAAATCAAAGATAATATACTTCATCTTCAGGTTAAATTAAATTATGAACTTGAGGCTTTAATTCTTTCTTACGGCGAAAATATGTGTGTATTAGAACCCACGATTTTGGTCGAAAAAATGAAAGATAAAATTAATAAAATGCATAATTTTTACTAGTGCACTTCTGCTGCACAGCTCAATCATATATTTGTTAAAATTAAACTTATTAACCATGGGATACTTTTCAATTTATCAAAGTAATAATATACTTAGTAAAAAAGACGTCAAGTTATGGAGATTTCCGCTTCTAGATAATGAATTTGATTCATTGACGGAAACTATAAAATATTCCAATGAATTTAATCTTGATCCAAGAGACGCCACCTTATACTATGCTGAATGGTGGCGAAGAAATTACAACGGGGGAAAACCAAGCAAAGAATCAATTTTTGAATCTATCACGGGAAATATTCAGTTCATTTTAGATGCACAAAGATTTTATAAGCTTGCCAGAAAGGGAGCTGAAATGCTTGGAATCAAATGGATAACAAAACAAAATACTTTATATTTTCGCACGTTACTTCTTCAAGGAGGTTTACCCTTGAATCATATTTCTGAAAATAAAAGTAACTATAAGAATTTTCTATTGGCAGTATTAGAGGAACAGCCAGAAAAAATTGAAGATTTTATTTTTCAACCATATATTACTAATCTTTTACCTCCTTCCAGTAGAAACGACATAATCTTTGAAAATTGTTTTGAGATAGTACAATCAATTCTAAATAATGAAAATTATTATGAACAACTATTCGCGTCCAACGAAACAATTAAAGAAATTACGGACACTCTTAAGATTAAGAAAAAAACTTTAGAAAAAAAAGTCAGATTTTTAAAACCACAGAATTATTGGCTTTTAGATACCTCTAAAAATAAAATAAGTTTACGTTTGGGATTTGCAGACAAGTATACTGAAGAATCTCTGTCTCATGTTTTTGGCTTTGATATAAATAAAAAAACTTATCAGTTTTACTTAAATGATGAATTGGTTTGTACTTTCAGGAAAATGCTGAATAATTCTTACAAAACAGACTGGCATAATCAGTTTAAACAAGATTGGAATGAAGATCATCAACTACCGACAGCTTACGTTATTGCTGAAGACGAAAAAATTGAAGTTAGAGATTTTATTCAGATTGCGCCAAATTTAGACAAACCAACTTTATGGTCACCTTTCTCCGATAATGTATGGAGGCTGATAAAGGGCAACGGTGTTTCTACAGATAAAGCTTTGCTGATTTTTCCAAATAATTGGATATCTGAAAATGAAAGTGTCTTTGTAAATTTATATGATAAAACTCTTAGCTTGTTGGAATTTGAAGGTGAGGAGCTTCTGATTAGTAAAGAAAAAAATGAAGAAAGATGTTTTAAAACAAAAGTTTCATCATTTGACTGGACGATCGTCAGCCAAAAACCTAATTGGATATCTAGATCAAATCTACCTATTGTAAGAGAAAAATTTAGTGTTTTGGTGTACGATGAAAAAAACCAATTAGTTACGAAAGATGATTACGAAATTTTTTATAGATATCGCGCTTCTCATCAGCAATGGCAAAAATTATCAGAAATAAATCATTTGCCAATTGGTTGTCTTGATATTAAAATAATTAAAGATGATATAGTGGCATACGATACTTGTTATAATATTTCACATCTTAATATTGTATTTTCGAATCAAACCATTAATTCTGCGATCATAACTGTAACAAATAATCAATTTAATTTTAGACTTGAAGAAGATCCACTTACTACAATAAAAAAACAAAACAATGATTTTTTAATTCATCTGAATCAAGAATCTTTTAAAATTCCCAGAAGTATAAAAGCTACTTTAAAGATTGGGACATCAAAAAGCTTACACTTTGACTTAAATGCTCCATTCAAGGGTGTAGAGTTGCTTGATAATGACGGAAAAATCATTGATGAAGAAAAGACGTTAACCTTTAAAAACTTACATGGACTACGGATCTTAACGCCTAAAAATTCTAATACAATTATTAAAATACAAAATGAGTTGCGCAGTGAAGTTGTCATTTTAAAAGAATGTAAAATAAGCTCTCAACCTCTTATTTCTTTTAAAGATGAATTGTTAAGATTATATTATCTGGTCGATGCGATGGACTACAGAAACCGTGTAAAGATTGAGCTATCTTGCGATAATCAAACGAAAACATTCTATATTACTGGATTTACGCATTTTTTAGATATTACAGAACAACTGTCAAAAACTGTACAACTTTACGATTCGGATGATATTCTGGAGTTATTTGCTGTTCCTCTAAATTGTACGCATGAAGAAATTCACTTAAATCCTCTTCATTTTAAAGATGGGCAATATATAATTCCCGATTGTGACAGTACCCAACAATTCATCATCATCTCGTCAAAAGACAGTAATACACAAATGATGCCCCGGTTTGTGAATACTGATATACATTTTGTTGGTACAGATAAAAATGAAAGAATAGAAAAATACTGTCAGGTGCTTGAAAATTCAGACTTCACCAGTGATTGTTGGAACGAACTTTTAGCATATTTTAATATTTGTTTCAATCAAAATCTTCCGTTTTCAACATTTGATCAGATTAGATCAATTTCAAGAAACTCTAAAGTTGCAGCAAAGGCTTTTTTCTATTTAGGAGTTAATCAATTTGATGTAGATGAATACATTCAGAAATCAATACCTGAAATAGAAAAAGATTTAGGAATTTGTTTTCATTGGATAAAAAAAGAAGAGTGGTCACAATCAATCAACGCAATATGTAAATTTATTGGTGATGCACATTTTGAGTATGTCGTTGCATTGTTTTCAAAATACATGTGTGAAAATGAATTACTTGAAGTTCTTCAATATCTAAACAACCAAAAAATTATTGCTCAAAAAATATATAATCCCTTTATCAATGAAGTAAGATCAGGCTTGGGTGAAAGAGTTCTCAAAGAACTTCCAGAGATGAAACCTAAAATAACAAATTATTATAATGTTCCTGACAATGATTATGGAAAATTTTCTCTACTTATTAAAGCACCGATCGCTGTTGCAGAATCCATAAAGAATGTACAGGAAGAATTTCCAATTTGGGGAGGAAATGATTTCCGAGATCAGATAAGAAGGAATATTCAGTATGCGCAATACCTATCTCCACATTTTTACAGCAAGATTATTTTACAAGTATTATCACAAAACTAAAAACTATGAATTTCGAAAAATTTTACAAGAAAACAGAAAATCGATTAAAAGATGCAATTCTGTCACTTTGGGCAACCGGTGATAAAGAAATGCAGGATTATTTTAAATATCTTTTAGATAACCAACCTATAATAGCAGATGCCGTCTTCCAGGGTACTTTTCCGTGGGAAAACGCTGAAGTAAATTTTGCAAATACTGACGATGTTTTTACAAAAGAATTTATTGATGCTTTGGATCGCATTGAAGATGAAGATTTCCAATTTCCAAAAAGTAGACATCCTTACAAACATCAGTTGAAAAGTTGGAAAACATTGCTGATAAAAGAAAAATCTATTGCTGTTACAACCGGTACAGGTTCTGGAAAAACAGAATCTTTTATGCTTCCTGTTCTACACGATATTTATGAAAATTGCAATGGTCAGGAGGGTGTGAATGCTATTTTTCTTTATCCTTTGAATGCCTTGATTTCCAGTCAACAGAAAAGGATGGATGCATGGTGTAAGGCTTTACCAGGCGTTAATTACGGATTATTAACCGGTAGCACAGTCACTCCCAAACCACAAAATTTTAAATCATTTTTACCACAACTAATTTCCAGAGAACAAATAAGGCAAACTCCACCGCAAATTTTATTTACCAATCCTACGATGCTAGAATATATGTTGGTAAGAAATGCGGATGTACCAATCATACAAAAGTCCCAAGGGAAACTTCGGTGGATTTTGCTAGATGAAGCGCATACGCTTACGGGTTCAAAAGCGGCAGAAATGGCACTTCTCATTAGACGAGTAATTTCTGCATTTGGGGTAAAAATTAATGATGTAAGATTTGCGATAACTTCAGCAACTGTTGGAGACGGGAACACGGAAGTACTCAAAAAGTTTATGGCTAATCTTTGTGGAATTTCGGAAGATCAAATTGAAGTAATACAGGGAAGAAGAGTAAATAATGCAATTGATGATGAAGACATTTCAGATTTAACAAATGTTCTCAATTCGCAGAAAATAAAAAACATTCGTAACCGCTTTTTAGAAACTTCAAGTCTTACTCAAAAACAGATAGGAAATTTTTTAGGAATTGATGACCAGTATGAGCAGTTAAAAGCGATTGACAAAATAGCTGATCAGCAGGTTCACGGTGAAAACCTTCTACCCGTAAGAGGTCATTTTTTCACAAGAGGAATTGGAGGTGTTTACGTTTGTACAAATGCAGACTGCACAAAACATACCCATGAAAAACCAACAAAGGCATTGGGTACTATGACAACGATTGCGGAGAAAAACTGCGAATGTGGTCATCGCATGATAGAATTAGTCGCCTGTAGAAGTTGTGGAAATATGATGTTGGAAGGTGAAAATTCACAAGGTAGAATCACACAGAAAGCAAGCAAAGGTTTTGAAGCCTTTCAGATTGATGCAGACGATGATGCTGAAACAGATAGTAATGATAACTATCAAGCTTCAGCAGTTCGCTTTATTAAAAATATACCGCATCAAAGATTAGCAAATACAGACTGTTTGCCCTGTAGTATTGATGAAAATGGAACAATTAAATTTAATGAGACCGATGATTTCTACATGATCGAAAATGGGAAATGCCCATTTTGCGGCACAGGAAATGACAATCCTATTCATTTTAGAATTTCCTCTGCATTTACCAACCGTATTTTATCAGATATTATTTTGGAGCAAACTCAAGAAAATAAAATAAAAAAACCCTCCACACTACATGAAGGAAAAAAATACATTTCATTTACTGATAGTCGGCAAGGTACTGCGAAAATTGCCGCACAAATAAATATAGATGCAGAATCTGACTGGACAAGGTTTCAAATTTATCATCTTTTAATTAAAAAGTACAAGGAAAATAAAGTGGATGCAAATATTGAAGAATTGCATCAAGCTAGAGCGATATTAATTCAACAAGGTGAACCTATTCTTCCTTTCCTGAAAAAAAGATATATTCAGGATTTAGCAGACATTGAAAAACAAATTAATGACAGTGGGACTTCTAACTTCTCATCCTATCGTGTTACCTGGCAAGAACTGATAAATCATATTAAATCCAAACAGGACTTCAAAACTTTATTTATAAAAGCAGCAAAAGGTAGAGATTTCACGGTCCAACAAGAGATTTATGCTAAAAGTTTGCTCTATGATCAATTATCAAGACGTTTAAAAAGAGAGCGCTCGCTAGAAAATTTAGGCCTCATTAATATGGTATATCCTTTAGTAGACAGCATCATTTTACCTAACGAAGCCAAGGAATTGGGTATAAATATTGACGAGTGGAAAGATTTGATAAAAATAGCGGCAGACTATTTATTAAGATTCAGATTTCATTTTGATTTTGATGAATCCATGTATTTGTTTTCCGCCAATTTTTACCGTCCTCAATTAATTTATCCTGAAAATTCAGATATTACTGGTGAAAAATGGACCTTATTTAATCCCTTTTCTAAGACACAAAGCAGGTTGATTTTACTTATCTGTGCCGGACTAGGCCCGGAATGGCATGATAATGAAAACATCGACACCGTAAAGCAAGACAGACTTAACCAGCTTCTTCAAAAAATTTGGAGCACATTAAAATCCACAATTTTTGTAGAAGATAATGGTGGATATAAAATCGACTTTTTAAACAAAACCAGTTTTGAACTGGCTGGTAAAGAGTTCTTGTGTCCAGTTTCTAAGCGTTTGTTGGATAAAACTTTTAGGAACTATACTCCTTGGATAAAAGGAAATCTCTCCCAGCAAAACATCCAGAACTATCATTTAAACAGAAATGTAGAAATTCAATTTCCTATATATCCACATCCGGAACATTTGAACGAAGAAAACGATAAGATTTCACGTGATTTTACAGATGGTTGGATAATCGAAAACAGCATTGAGGCCAGAGAAAAAGGCTTATGGAATGACCTTCACGAAAAAGTTTTTGGTTATGATAAGCTTTTTTTAGCTGGTGAACATTCAGCTCAACAGAAAAAGGAAAGACTGAAAGAACTAGAAAAACAGTTTGAAGATGGAGAAATTAATGTTCTAAGTTGTTCTACTACAATGGAAATGGGTGTTGATATTGGTGGGATCTCCGCAGTGGTCATGAGCAACGTTCCGCCGATGCCTGCTAATTACCTCCAAAGAGCAGGTCGTGCTGGAAGAAGAAGTGAAAACAAATCTTTAGCTTTAACATTTTGTGCTCCTAATCCTATTGGAATGCGTACAATGGACAATCCAAAATGGGCATTAGAACATAAAATTGCACCTCCAATTCTGAAATTCGACAGTAACAATATTGTCGAAAGACATATTAATTCTTTGTTTTTTGGACTTTTTATTCAATCTAACCAAGAAGCTGGACTAAATATTAAGGAAGACATCCTGCGGTTTTTCGTAAACGAGGCTCCAAATACTGGAGAAAATTTTATGAATTGGCTTCATCAATTAGATGTATTAGTTTATCACCAACAAATTAAAGATTTGGTGAAGGGTACAGAATTTGGCAAGACAAGTCACTCTCAGCTCAAATTGAAAGTGTATGACAACTTTATGAAAGCTAAAAATATTGTGCAAAAACAGATTGAGGGCTTTGACAAAAAAATGAATGAAATAAGAGCCGAAATGGGAGAAAACTCTCCTGCTTACAAGGCTGTTGCATATAGGAAAAAGAACTTCTTAGCTAAATACATTTTAAATTTTTTAGCAGAAATCAATTTTCTTCCTAATGCTGGTTTGCCTACAGGAATCGTTGAGTTTGACAATACAAATTATGAGGACATTAAAAGAAGACTTAAAAGCGAGCGTTTCTTCGAAAACCCATCTTATCCGATAACAAGCGCTTTAACGGAATTTGCGCCAGGTAATTCTATTTTAATTGATGGATTAAACTATAAATCTGCAGGCATCATCATGAAAAATGATTGGGGAGAAACTGGAGAGAAAAATGTAGTACAGGGATGTAATTCATGTGGTTATCAGTTTGTATTACCCGTTGAAAATAAAGTAACAGATAGTTGTCCACATTGCAATGAGCAGAGCACTCTGAAAGGAATAGAATTAGGAGTTCATAAGGGAACATTTACAGAACTTATAGAGCCTGTAGGTTTTGCTGTAGATTTATCTTCAATCCCCAAAAGAGTTATTTCAGAAAAATCCAAACCTCAATATTTAGAGCCTTTGTTGTTAGGTGTAAAACCGTGGGAGAAAAAACAAAGTACCATCTTAGACATTAGATCAAGTGGCGAAAACCGCGAGTCTGAAATATTGTTTTATAATATGGGAGACGGAGAAGGTTATAGTGTCTGTTCCGATTGTGGTAGAGTAGAAACAAGCAGAGAAAAATTAGAAAATCACAATAGATTAAGGGGTGGAAGAAATGAAAATGACGAAAGAAATTGTTCTGGTGGGGAGAATAAAATCAAAGATTTTGTCATTCTTGGCTCAAGATTTAGAACAGATTTTACAGAAATAAGAATTTTAGATCAAAATGGGAAACCTATTAATGATAAAATACTGATGTATTCTTTAGGAGTTATTTTCTCAAAATCACTTGCAGAATATTTGGCAATCGAAGAATCAGAAGTCGGTTTTGGAATTAAGCAGTACAGCAAATATCAGACAATATTTATTTATGATACCGCAAAAGGGGGAGCCGGTTACGCATCACAGTTTGGTCTGTACATCAAAGAAATTTTAGAAAAATCTTACAACATACTTTACAATTGTGATTGCGAGGTTGCCTGTACTAAATGTCTTATTGACAGAAGTACACAATGGCATCTGGAAAATCTTGATAGAAATGTAGCTATTGAATGGCTGCTGTTTGCCAAATCAAACCAGCTTCCAGAAGATTTAGAGGCATCTCCACTTGATATTAAGCCAATTCTTACCAATATCGCACATGATGTAAGAAGTCTTCATTATCATTCAGGAGTCAGGTCTGTTGATATCCATATCAATAACAAAATCTCAGAATGGGATATTGAAGATTTGCAATTGGTGGAGCTTCTTAAAAGGGATAATGTGATTATTAATTTAATTGCAGAAGGCGAAATTCAATATACTAATCTTCAGGAAAAATTGAGCATCCATAAACTGAATTTCAACTACAAAATAAAGCAGGGAAACCAAGGAAAAGTTGAAAACTACTTTATTCATGCTACTGTTGTATTAAATAACGGAAAAGTAGTTTCTTATATTTCCGACAAATCTCCAGGATCTCTAAGTCCTGACTTATTGGATAGTTCAGAATCAAAATGTTATAAAATTACTAATCTCCAAAAGACGGATTACGCGGAGCTTCAACTTCCTGCATTGACTTCCAGTATTGAAGAGATCAGGATCATGACTATTCCTTTTGATTTCAACAGTGATCAGTTGGCCAATTTGGTGATTGATAAACTGGAAAATAAGGCTGACTTTATTAATTCAATCAGAGGAAAGTCTTTTACTGTCAATTATTTTGATAAATATAATGTAACCGAATTCTCCATGAGACTGCTGCTACAGTTTCTGGATGAATTTAAAAACAATACAGAAATTACAATTGAAGATTTTAATATTCATTTATCAGAGAAAGATTTTAAATCAAATAATTTTCCTTTTTACATTATTGACAATTATAAAAGTATAGAAGATTATCAACATGATTTAGAAAAAATCTCGGAAGATTTTGAGTTTAATGTTAATCTCACGCAGGAAGATCAAATGCCTCATTACCGTTATTTTAATTTTGCATCCGAGACTTTTTCGTTCTCCATTAGAATTGATGCAGGCATTGCACATGGCATGAAACCAGTAACGCGATTAAAATCAAATGACTTAAGTTTTGATAATGAAGTATTTAAAATAAGAAAAGATGTACTTCATGATATCATCTACACATTTAATCTAGATTAATCAATAATTTTCCAACTATGCACATCCGCTGCATAGTTGGATTTTACTTTTGCTTCATTAACATAAACAAAAGTAACTATTATGAAAAATTCAACTACAATCGCTTGCCCTAAATGCGGAGAATCAATTGACGTAAATGATGTAATGAAACACCAAATTGAAGACAGCATCAGACACGAATTTCAGGAAAAAACTAAACGTCAGGAAGAAAAGATAGCCATTGACAAAGAGGAGTTTGAAAAAGAAAAACTTGAGTTCGAAAAAAAGAAAAAGGAAGAAAATGAGCTCTTTGTAGAACGTTTAGAAAAAGCTAAAAAACAGTCTGAAAAAGAGATTTCGGAAAAACTGAAAAAATCTATTGAAGAAGAAAACAGAGAAAGCATTGATCTGCTTCAGAAAGAGCTTGCTGAAAAATCAGAAAAGGTGAAGACTCTCAATAAACTGGAGGTTCAAGTTTCAACACTCGAAAGAGAAAAATCTGAAATGAGAGATGCCATAAAAGCGGAAACTGAAAAAGAACTAAACGTCAAAATTATTGAAGAAAAAGAAAAAATAAGAAAACAACTGGAAGACGATAACGAACTGAAACTGGCGACACTCAGAAAACAGTTGGAAGACCAAAAGAAACTGACCGAAGAAATGAAGCGCAAACAGGAACAAGGCTCCATGCAATTACAGGGTGAAGTTTTAGAATTGGCTTTGCAAGATTTTCTTCAGGAAAACTTCAGATGGGACAAGATTGATGAAGTGCAGAAAGGAACTTTGGGAGCAGATGTTTTACAAACGGTAAACAACGACATGCTTCAAAACTGTGGTAAAATCATCTACGAAACAAAACGCACCAAAAATTTCGACCAGAAATGGCTCGACAAATTGAAACAGGACCAGCTGAATGCCAAAGCCGAAATCGCAGTGCTGGTTACGGAAACATTACCCAAAAACATCGAGAAGTTTGATGTGGTCAATGGAATTTGGATCTGTTCATATCAAGAAGTAAAATCTTTGGTAGTCGTTCTTCGTCAGATTTTAATAGAAACTCAAAAAATAAAAATAGCCAACGAAAACCGTGGCGATAAAATGGAAATTCTGTACAACTATTTCACCAGTGGCGAGTTTTCTCAAAAAACAAAACGCATTTTAGAAATTTACGACGGTATGCTTACACAGCTCGATGCTGAAAAAAAAGTCACCCAGAAGCTATGGGCAAAACGCGAAAAAGACATCAGTATTATGAAAGAAAATCTATCCATAGTTTCTGGCGATATTGCAGGGATTACCGCCAAAGAAGTTAATCTTTTGGAAGAGTATGATTCCATACTGCTGAAATAAGAATCAGAAAAAAACTTCGTCAGCTTATTTACATGAACAGCTTTTCATTACAAATTTTGTTGGAAGGCTGTTTCTTAATCCTTATTTTTACCCATTACAATTATAATCAATGATCACAGGCGAATTAAAATCCCAAATCGACAAAATATGGAACGACTTCTGGACAGGAGGAATTTCTAATCCACTCACTGTTATAGAACAGTTTACCTATCTTATTTTCCTTAAACAGTTAGATAACAAACAGATTCTCATCGAAAAAGAGAAAAACCAGTTAGGTTCTTCGCTTAAAGAAGATATCTATACGGAAAATCAAAAAGAACTGCGTTGGAGCCATTTCAAAGATAAAGATCCGGAAACGATGTTTCTGCTTTTCACCCGTCCACAAGTGCATATTGATAATCTTACCGCTTTCGATTTTATGAAAACGATTGGTGCAGACGGTGGCAAGTTTTCAGAATATATGAAAGGAGCTACTTTTATGGTTCCTACGCCAAAGGTTTTGGATAAAGTAGTACAGCAGATCGATAAACTGCCTTTGGATAAAAAAGATACCAAAGGTGATCTCTACGAATATATGCTGAGCAAAATTGCAGAAGCTGGTACCAACGGACAGTTCCGTACGCCGAGACACATTATCAGGATGATGGTGGAGCTGATGGAGCCACAAAAGGATGATGTAATATGCGATCCTTCTTTGGGAACTGCCGGTTTTTTGGTAGCAGCAAGTGAATATATCAGAGAAACACAAAATGATTGGTTTTTAGAAAAAGATTTTCGTGAACACTTTAACCAAAAAATGTTCAACGGAATAGAGATCGATCCTTCTATGATGCGGATTGCAGCAATGAATCTCCAGCTTCACGGAATAGAAACGCCCAACCTGATAGGAGGAAGTGCTTTGGCAGAAAGCAACAGCATCACCAGTAAATATTCTTTGGTACTGGCAAATCCACCATTCAAAGGAGCGTTGGATTATGATGAAGTGGAGAAAAGTCTACTTCAGACGACTAAGACCAAGAAAACAGAACTTTTATTCCTGTCATTGATTTTAAGAAATCTTAAACTTGGGGGTCGTGCAGCTGTGATTGTTCCGGATGGCGTGCTATTTGGAAGCTCTGGGGCACACAAAAATATCCGTAAAGAATTGGTAGAAAACCAGCAATTGCAGGGTGTGATTTCTATGCCAAGTGGTGTTTTTAAACCTTATGCAGGCGTAAGTACCGCTATTTTGTTGTTTACCAAAACCAATTCCGGAGGTACAGAAAACGTGTGGTTTTATGATATGAAAGCGGATGGCTACAGTTTGGACGACAAACGAAATCTCCTGATTTCGGAAGATGCTTTAGAGCAGTGTTTCACAGAACCAGAAAATATTTTAATGGAAACCGCAGGAAAATGCGATATTCCGAACATACTTTTGGATTGGAATACCATCAACCAACAACAAACAACCGACAACTATACAGATAGAACACAGCAATCTTTTATGGTTCCAAAAACAGACATCATTGCCAATGATTATGATCTGAGCATCAACCGATACAAAGAAACGGTTTACGCAGAAGTGCAATACGAAAAACCAAGCACCCTGATTTCAGACATCAAAACCATAGATGCCAAAAGACAAAACGCCATTGCAGAACTTGAAAAACTGTTGGGATAATGCAGAAAGTGAAATTAGGAGATGTTCTCTTATACGAACAACCCACTAAATATATTGTTGAATCTGATAGGTATAATAATGATTTTGAAATTCCTGTTCTAACAGCCGGTAAATCTTTTTTGTTAGGATACACTGATGAGAAAACAGGCATTTTTAACGATTTACCTGTTATAATTTTTGATGATTTTACGACGGCTATAAAATTTGTTGATTTTCCTTTTAAAGTAAAATCTTCAGCAATGAAGATATTGAAACCAAATAAGGAGAAAGCGGACATTCGTTATCTGTACTATAAAATGTTAACTATCAAAACTGATAGTGATCAACATAAAAGATATTGGATTTCAAAATTCGCAAATATTCAGATATCACTTCCCCCGCTTCCCACCCAAAAAGCCATCGCTGCAAAGCTAGACAAAGCACAGGAAATCATCTCGTACAACAAACAGCTCATAGAAAAATACAACCAGCTGACCCAATCGCTTTTTATCGATATGTTTGGCGATCCGGTGAGGAATGAGAAAGGGTGGGAAATAGTTAAATTAAAAGAACTAGGTAAATTTAAAAACGGTTTGAATTACGCTAAATCTGAATCTGGAATTAGTTTAAAAGTAATTGGAGTGGGAGATTTTAAAAATTATTCAATTATTAATGACGTAAAAAAAATTCCTGAGATTCAGATGAATGATTTTCCGAAAACAGATTTTTTTCTTAAAGATGAAGATTTGTTATTTGTAAGATCTAACGGAAATAAAGATTTAGTTGGAAGATGCTTAATTGTTTATGTTGGCGATGAAACAGTTTCTTACAGTGGATTTTGTATTCGATTTAGGAATGAAAGTGAAATATTAAATACTAATTATTTAGTTCAATTACTTCAAAAATCGGAATTTAAAAAACATATATTTAAAAATGGAAGAGGCGCAAATATTCAAAATATTAATCAAGAATTATTAAATGATATAGAAATTCAAATCCCTCCAATCTCCCAGCAAAATCAATTTGTAGAACGCATAGAAAAAATAGATGCTCAAAAACAAATGGCGCTTGAAAGTCTGGCAAAAAGTGAGGCGCTTTTCCAGAGTTTGTTGCAAGAGAGTTTTAAATAGCAAATGAAATTTTATTTTCGTTTATTTCGTTTATTTCAAATATTTCGGTTATATTTGTATCTATAAATTAAAGATTATGGAAGCCTTAGATATATTAAAAAAGCCAACCAAAGTGGAGCAGAAATCTGCAAAGCTTTCTTATGCCGCATTGGCAGCAGCACTGGAGCATATCGACAAAGAAGAAACCGAAATTGAGATTGAAGAAACTCAGGATAAAATTGTTTTGCCTTCCCGCGCATTACAACTGTTAGGCGACATTTTGAAAGCAATGAGCGAAGGAAAACCTATTTCTATAGTACCTGTAGCTACCGAAGTAACTACTCAAAAAGCAGCTGAGATTTTAGGATGTTCAAGACCTCATTTGGTAAAACTACTGGAAGAAGGATCTATCGCATTCACAAAAGTAGGAAAGCACCGAAGAATAAAATTTGAAGATGTCATCCGCTATCAAAATCAAATGAAAAAGGAACAGAAGAAACATCTGATTGATATGATGAACGCAGACGAAGAAGACGGTTTGTATGATACATAGTGTAAAATTTAAAGCAATCTTAGACACCAATGTAATTTATCCCATCATCATCCGGGATTTGTTACTGTGGTTTGCCCATTATGATCTATATACCCCAAAATGGAGTGAAGGTATTTTCGGCGAATGGAAAAGAGTAATGCTGGAAAAAGATATTGATGAAAAGGAAGCCGACAAAAGGATTAAACGTGTAAACTCCGCTTTTCCTAATGCGTTGGTACAAAACTATGAGCCATTGATTGAGAATTTGGAAATGAAAGATGTGGATGACCGTCACGTTTTGGCAGCTGCTATTAAAAGTAACGCCAATGTTATTGTTACCAATAATTTGAAAGATTTTCCGGCAGAATATTTATCAACATTGGGACTTTCTGCAAAATCTGCAGATGATTTCTTAACCGATATTATCGATTTGAATCAGGATATCGCCATTAAAGCATTTAAAGAAATGGTTCTCCACAAAAAAAATCCTGCAATGGATGAGTATCAGGTTTTGGAAAGTATGAGAAAAGTAGGTTTGGAAGATACTGCAAATTACCTGCACGCAATGCTCTAATTAGCTTGTACAGCCCAAATTTTATAACTAATTTTATTTTTTTCACACCAATAAGATATGACCAACTTTACATTTCTTCAAAAAGAATTTCCCTCGCTCTTCGAAGAGATTACTGAGGCTGAACTTCACACCTTCACGGCACCACGATATGCCGCTCTATTATGTAGAAGCACCTTGGAGAAAACACTGTTTTGGTTGTACAAAAATGATGAAGATCTGGAATTTCCCTACGATACGAAACTGGCATCTCTGCTTTTGAATGATGTTTTCAAAGGAATTATAAAGCCCAGTATGTCGGCAGAGCTCGACATCGTTCGCCGATTTGGAAATGATGCTGCACACGGAAAAAAAATCCGAGCTTTAGACGCCTTGCAGTGCCTGAAAAACACATTTCGATTTCTTTCGTGGGTCAGCAAATATTATAGTGAAGATGATCCTGATATTCCGGAATTCCGTGAAGGATTAATTCCTTATGGTGATATTGAAGATAAATCTACCAGACAACTGGAGGAGCTTTCTGCTAAATTTGAGCAGCAAAGAAAAGATGCTGAAAAAGCAGCGAAGGAGCAGGAGTTTTTACTGGAAGAAAACAACAGGTTAAAAGCTCAGGTAGAAGAACATCTGCGCAATGTAGCAGAAAGAAAGGAACAGAGAATTCAGGAATATCAAAATCAGGAGCCTGTTCCGGAACTTACTTCTGAACTCCAAACCAGAAAAATTCTCATTGATTTACTGTTAAGAGAAGCAGGCTGGGAACATTTTGAAACAGGTGTCAATATCGAATATAAATTACATGGGATGCCGATCTCTACCAATCCATCTGGAATTGGATATGCAGATTATGTTTTATGGGATGACAGCGGAAAGCCCCTCGCCGTGGTGGAAGCTAAGAAAACATTGAGTGATGCTACTAAAGGGAGACATCAAGCTTCCTTATACGCAGACTGTCTGGAAAATGAATTTGGACAAAGACCACTCATATTTTATACCAATGGTTTCAACACTTATCTTTGGGACGATACATTCAACATCCCGAGAAAAGTATTTGGCTTTTACAAAAAAGAAGAGCTTCAATCATTGATTAGGCGTAGAGGAGAAAGATTGGATCTTCGTTCTTTTCAGGTGAATACAGACATTGTTGGAAGACCTTACCAGTTGCAGGCCATTCAAAGAGTTGCCGAAGCAATGGTTACTGAAAAAAACCACTATTTACTAGGTAAAAACCGAAAAGCCTTATTAGTGATGGCTACCGGAAGCGGAAAAACAAGAACAGCTGCTGCCATTGTAGATATGATGACCAAGTGCAACTGGGCAAAAAGGATTCTGTTTCTTGCAGACCGCAATGCATTGGTAACACAGGCCAAAAATGCTTTTAAAGAGCATTTGCCTCATTTGTCTGCGATAGATTTAACTAAGGAAAAAGAAGATGTGCACGCACGGGTAGTCTTTTCAACCTATCCCACTATTTTGAACCGCATAGATTCTGCAAAAGTAGATGAACAAAAAATGTATGGAGTAGGACATTTTGATTTGATTATTATCGATGAAGCGCACCGGTCTGTTTATCAAAAATACCAGGCAATCTTTGATTATTTTGATTCGATTTTGATCGGTTTAACTGCAACGCCCAAGAAAGATATCGACATTAATACTTATCATCTTTTTGAAATTGAAGATGATAATCCTACGTTTTCTTATGAGCTAGATGATGCAGTAAACAGCAATTATTTGGTGCCACCAAAAGCATTTACAGTACCCGTAAAATTTCCCAGAGAAGGCATAAAATACAAAGAACTGAGCGATAAAGACAAAAAGCATTTTGATGATCTCTTCGGTATTGATTCTGCTTCCGAAGAGGATGATGATAATCCGATAATTGGAAAAAGCAAAATCAATAGTTTCCTTTTCAATACGGACACAGTAGATTTGGTATTAGATTATCTGATGACAAACGGTCTTCATGTAGAGGAAGGTGACAAATTAGGAAAAACGATTATTTTCGCTAAAAATCATAAACACGCACTTTTCATTGAAGAAAGATTCAATAAAAACTATCCGGAATACAACGGTAAATTTCTACGGGTTATTGATAACTACGAAGACAAAGCCCAGGATCTTTTAGAAAAATTCTGTTTTGACAAAGGCGATGATAAAGATCCACAAATTGCTGTTTCTGTAGATATGATGGACACGGGTGTTGATGCTCCAAGAGTTGTCAATCTAGTTTTCTTCAAAGAAGTAAAATCCTATTCAAAATACTGGCAAATGATTGGTCGGGGTACACGTCTTTGTCCGGACCTGTTCGGCACAGGAAGAAACAAAGAATTTTTTCTGATCTTCGACATATGTGGTAATTTCGAATTTTTTGATGAATTCCCGGAAGGTACAGTTGCTACAAGATCAAAATCATTACAGCAACAGCTTTTTATAGCACAATTGGAGGTTGTTCAAAGTATCAGAACAAATTCTGATTCCTCTCAGGAAGATCTGGATTTTGCTTATATGTATGCCGATGATCTGCACAAAAAAATCTTAAATCTTGACGAAAATCGTTTTGAAGTAAGGAAACACTGGGAATTTGTAATGAAATATAAGGACAAAAAAGCCTGGGAGCATCTTACGAATACCTCTATCATAGAAATTGAAAACCATCTTTCGCATTTGGTTTCGTACACCGAAGATAAAGACGAGCTGGCTAAGAAATTTGATCTCATCATTTATCAGCTTCAGTTAGCGATCTTAAACGCTTCTAAAAAGCAAATCAATCTCATTCAAAACATTAGAGGAGTTGGAGAATTACTTCAAAAGAAAAAAAACATCATATCAGTTAAAGCCAAAGAAAATACTATAAACGCAATCATTTCGGAAGAATTTTGGAGTACAGTCAATCTTAAGAAATTAGAAAAAATACGGGAAGATCTTCGTGGCTTAATTCATTTGTTAAAAGATGATCAAAAAGAGCCTATAGTATACTCAAACTTCAAAGATGAATTAAATCCTGAATTTATAAAAGAGCGCGACCTCTTGGAAAACTACACCACACTACAAAGCTATAAAGATCGAGTAGAGAATTTTATCCGAAAGAATAAAAATCACTTGGTTATTGATAAAATATACAGAAATATTCCTATTTCGCCAAACGATTTGACAGCATTGGAAGAGTTTATGACCTACGAAAAATTTTATACTCAGGAGATTGAGAAAGAATATGGAACTAAATCCCTGGGAATTTTTGTACGCCGCGTTTTGGGATTAGACATCGAAGCTGCAAACCGTCATTTCGCAAATTTCATACAGGAAGAAAATCTTAATGCCAATCAAATTTTATTTGTTCAGAAAATAATTGATTACCTCAATAAAAATGGAGTTTTAGAAAAACACATGCTCACACAGCCTCCATTTACAGACATAGACGACCAGGGAATTTTTGGAATTTTTGAAGAAAATCAGAAATCTGCCAAAATTATAAAATTGGTCGAGGAGATTTATCAAAGTGCTGAAATTGCATAAGCTCCAAAAAACAAGGTAAAATAATTAATCTGTGCACTTGTGTTGCACAGTAGTGTTATATTTTTGCACTATAAACAAGAAAAAAGTTCTTTGAAAAGCCTGTTTTAAGATTTTGATTTTGCCTGCTGTTGGAATTTTTCCAAAAACCGGCAGGTGTTCTGGAGATGCAAATTTTCGGAATAAAGGTTAGGTGATTTTTGTTGTCGATTTTCCTTTAGCTGCAATTGATTTTATTATTTATTTCAATATAGATTTTATTATTTATTTCAACAAGTGGGTCTCCGCCCAAAAACTGATCTTAGTAAAAACCCTCACTTATTTTATTTTATAATCGAATAGATAAAGAAAACAAAAACAGGCTTCAGAGAATGATGTAAAAATATGGTTACAAAAGAAATTACAATAGAGCAGAAAAAAAAGATAGCTGAACTTTTCGAGGTAGTAAATACCTCGTTTGGATTTTGTGTCCTTTTGAATTACTGCCAAAGAATTTTGTATCCTAAAACAGTCTATCAGATTTCACAGTTTGAATTAAGGACATTGGCACATCCTAATTCAAAAAAGAGATACAAAACTTTCAAGATAAAGAAAAAAAATGGTGGTACCAGAACCATTCATGCGCCAAAACCAGAGCTTAAAATTCTTTTGAGATGCATCAATCTGATTTTACAATCTGTATATGCCGTTCACGAAAACGCTTATGGTTTTGTGGAAGGGAAATCTGTGGTGGATAATGCAAAGTTGCATTGCAACAGTAATTATGTTTTTAATATTGATTTAAAAGACTTTTTCCCAAGCATAGAAATAGGAAGGGTTTTGAACCGTTTGAGTTTTCCACCTTTTAATTTAAAAAAGGAAAATGGAAATGAAGAAATCGGAAATTATATCGCTTGGTTAGCCTGCGAAAATATATTGGTAGAGCGGCAATTAAATGGTGAAATGATAAAAACAGTGAAGAGAGTTCTTCCGCAAGGTTCACCCATATCTCCAATTCTTACCAATATTATCTGCGAAAGATTAGACCGTAGATTAACAGGTCTTGCAAATAGATTTGGTGTACGATACAGTCGTTATGCAGATGATATTACTTTTAGTTCAATGCACAATGTTTATCAAAAAGATGGTGAGTTTCGTAAAGAAATGAAGCGCATTATATCTGAGCAGTACTTTACCATTAACCAAAGTAAAGTTCGTTTACAGAAATCTGATGTAAGACAAGAAGTGACAGGGATTACGGTAAATAAGAAGGTCAATGTTTCGCAGAAATACATCAAACAACTGAGAATGTGGTTGTATTACTGGGAAACTTATGGTCCAGTAAAAGGATTGTCACTGTTCTTACAATCGTATATAAAAGACAAATCTCACGTGAAAAAAGTGGTTCCGACTCCGGAATTTATGGAAGCAGTCATTGATGGAAAACTTAATTATCTTTCTATGGTAAAAGGGACTGAAAATTCAACTTACTTAAAGCTGAAGGAGCGTTTTGATAAATTATCGTCAAATTATCTTGATGTGGAAAATATACTCGCGGTCTGGGAAGAAAATGGAATTGATGAAGCAATGGACTTATATTCAAAAATCGTATAAAAATGGCAAAAGACAAATACGACTTCATCCAAGAACTACTGGAAAATAAAAAACTAAAACCCGCTCAACAAGAGCGGATTTTGATGCTTACAAAAGAGGAAATAAAAAAAGATGGCATTTTTGGGAAAGAGCTGGAGGAAAGAGTGAAGAAGTTGGAGATGCGAATTGAAGAGAATAAAAACCAAGAATTTAAAACTAAGGAAAAAACAACGCCTATCTTAAAGAAAGAAAGCGTCTTACCCAAATATGTTGCATCCAAAAATTTATGGAAATTCTTACATGACTATAATCAAGATAAAATATTAAAAACCACTTGCCACGAAATCGACAGTAACGAATTAAAAAATATTTTAGAATTTTGTGGGACAAACGAATATAATTTTCAGCAACATCAACAGAAAGTTCAAGAGCATTACAGAAATCATTTTTTTGATAATAAAAAATATTTTGTAGATCATAAAATTAAAAATTTAATCCTTTATTATTTAACAGGTAAAACTTATGGTGGTGCTTCAAATGGCTGGACAGACGAAAAAATTAAATTTAATTGGAATTCAGAAGAACTAAAGATTTGGAGCGATAAAAACCCAAATCTGGTTCCACACCCTAATGATGGATTTGCTAAAAACCAAAACAATAATTATGGTTTAATGCTAGAAAACTCTATCAAAGTTCATTTAGTAAAAGATAATCAATCACTCCGGTATTTTTCTCAAATTGTGCTTTACTTTAAAAGTTTATTTCATATCCGATTTGAAAATTCAATATTCAATATCATCGAAAATTGCAATAAATCAAATCACTGGGCAGATAAGGTTAAATTCATTGTCAGCGAAGACACATTTCCCAAAAATTTAGAATTTTTCACAAATGTTGAAAAATTGATTCAAGCGTATAAAATATTAATAAATCTAATTATAGAAGTAGGGAAAGAGAACAATCTAGTCCAACCAATTGTTGAATTAAAACTAATGGAAACCGAAAATGGTATTGACTTTTCCATTCATCACATCAATTCTATTTTCAAAAAGAGTGTAAATAATACAATTGATAGAAAAGGTACAACATTTACAAATTTGATTATAAATCAGTTGAATGGAATGTGTGAGTTTTATCTAAAAGCAGATTTTGGCAATAAGCAGTTTGCAGAAATTAATATATGGGATGGTAAAAAATCTAACAAAAAAGAATTAGACCAGTTTAATGGAGTTGAATATATTCTAAAATTTAAAAAAAGATAATTATGATATACTTGATTGACGATAAAAAAGAAAGGCAAGAAATAGACTATAACTGGACATCAGAAAAATTACAAAAACATCAAGGCACTTTAGTTCCTGTCTACACTTTACAGCAAATTGAGGAACTAGGTATTGGGAAAGAGATTTTCAACGAAGGAAACGTAATTTTACTTCACGAATCGTTTTTTGATAATATAACAAATAGACTTCAAAAAAATTCTACTGAAATCAGAAAAGACCTTAACGAACATGTATCAAAGCAGAATAGTTGGGTAGTCTACTTCAGTGGGAGCAAGAGTTCTAGAACAAATTCTGGTAAGATTGCCCACATACCTGTGTCAATTTTGTATAAAAATTTAGAAATGTTCATAGAAAAATTGCAAAATGGTGATATAAATTTAGATTACATTTTATTTGGGAGCAACCCAAAAATTGAAAATGAATTGTCAAGTAAACTCGAGATTTCGAACGATAATTTTGACGATTCCTTAATTAATACAAACACAAGTAATTTTGTATTTCAGACAGAAGGAAAACAAAATGTACCGATAAAATTGGAAAATGCTGTTAAAGAGCAGCTATCAACAAAAGAAGATTACGAAATTCAAAGTTCGGATACTTTTTTAAATGAATTGATTTCTAGATTTTTATCCGAAACAAAGTTCGATAACATATTTATCCCTCTCTGTTTTGGCGCCACGCTTTCTGATTTCAACGGATTAAGATTAGCATCAATGATTCGTTGCACAAAATCGAAAAACCAGCTGAGCAATATTTTCATCTACGGTTTCGTGGGAGTAGAATATATCTTTGATAATGAATATTTCAATATTCTCAAAACTAAAAATGTTGAATTAATAGACTATAAAAAAGCAAGTTTCAAAACCGCTTTAGAACGAGAATCGGATCCATTAACGATTGAGGAGCTTCCTAAAGAAATTAGCAAATTAAAATTAGAAGTACCTGACCATTATGAAGATAATCATTCAATAGCTAACGAATTCGGGATATATCAATTGGCATATAATGCTGGTATTGATATTAAGGAAATTACAGATTTTGATTCTGAAAAACTAAACTCTTCTTTTTTTAAATGGCTCATAGCGAAAAATGGATTATTTGAAGAATTACCAAAAGAAATTCAGGAAAAAAACAATCATTACAGGGTTCAGCTCCAAGGTATAAAAATAATTGATAAAATTGATTTGTCACAATTCACAAAAAAATGAAGATATTATTAATTGACGATAAAGCAGACTTAGGATGGAAACAGCTTATTGAAAAACTATTTCCTATTCCAACAATGATAATTGATACAGCCTTGACTATTGAAACGGCTATAAATAAAATCAGTGATAAATATGACTTGATTTTTTTAGATGTAAGATTGGATGCAATAGATCATAAAAAATGTAAAATCGAAGAGTTTTCTGGTTTCAAAATTCTTAAAGAAATAAAAAAAGAATTTTTGAGTGTAAATTTTGCAACACCTATTATTTTGTTGACTGCCACAAATAAAGTTTGGAATATTGACGCTTTTCGAAATTACGGTGTGGATGCCTATTACATTAAAGAACATCCGGATAACGTATTTGATAAAGAGACATCTAAGCAAAACTACGATAATCTCAAACAAGATTTTAGAAAATTAATTGAGGAGGGAAGTAAAAAAGAGCAAATTTGGTACTTATCTAAAGAGATAATTGATAAAATTTGCTCTCATTTTTATTTTCAGGGAAATAAAAAATATGAAAATGTAAAAGCAAGAATTATTGATAAATTAAAACTTGGTTTTGTTTACTTATTCAAAGAACAATCTCTTATAGAAAAGGAATTACTAAAAACTAATAATGAAGCTTTAGCCTTTATTATTTATTGGTCAATTTTAGAAGAAATAGTAAAAGGATTTTCTGATGTAAATGAAAATTGGGATGCAATATATAAAAGGAAATCAGATTGGAAGTTTAGAAATAAAGAATACTTCATTGAAGTTTTGACAAATGACAATATAAAAATTAACTTTTCGAAAGTTGGTCATGGACAATATATTAAAAGAGAAGTTGAGTATAAAAATGATAATATCGACTATAATAATTATATAGGGATAATAAATCTTAGTTTACAAGTGTACGGCTTATTAGCATCCTATATTCCGGAAAATAGTGAGTTCAATCAAAAAGCAGATGAATTTAAAAAAATTAATAAATTTAGAAACGAAGTGGACTTTATTCACAGCAATGTTCAGAATATTTATGAAAAGGAATTAATTGATCAAAAAGATCTAACTGAACATTTTGAATTCAGTGTAAAGGTTTTGAAATTTATCCGGGATATTCTAAAAACATTATAATGCACCTCCATTGCACATCAACTTTCCATATTTGCTACAGAAGCAGTGATTATTAAACATTTGGTAGTTTGAAAACACAAAAGT
>Ga0308169_10001659_pt1 | contig 25242 bp, 24 predicted proteins | sample PhyBR1_2_FD_202139 | JGI IMG/M metagenome (GOLD analysis project Ga0308169, IMG submission 202139) | Phyllosphere microbial communities from UC Gill Tract Community Farm, Albany, California, United States - DLSLSB.R1 | ecosystem: Host-associated > Plants > Phyllosphere > Unclassified | place...
GATCAGGCCAAACCTGAAATTCCAAGCATTTTGAAATACTCAGATCAGGCGAAAAACGGGTCTATGGTCAACACACCATCAACCTATGCCTGGTACTTGTCTGGTCTGGTATTTGAATGGCTGCTTGAAAATGGCGGTGTCGATGCCATGCATCAGGTCAACCTTGAAAAAGCCAAGCTACTGTATGGTTATATCGATGCCAGCGATTTCTATGCCAACCCGATTGCAGAAGCAAATCGTTCAATCATGAATGTACCGTTTACCTTGGCAAAAGCTGAGCTTGAGAAACAATTCCTGAAAGAAGCTGAAGCGAATCATCTGCTTAACTTGGCAGGTCACCGTTCAGTGGGCGGTATGCGTGCCAGTATTTACAATGCTGTACCATTAGAAGGCGTACAGGCTCTGGTTAATTTTATGGATGACTTTGCCAAGCGCAATGGTTAATCCTTAAAGCTAAAAAAGCCCATCACATGATGGGCTTTTTATTGAATAGAATCTGGGTGTTGAAGATAAGATCGTTACAATCAGCTTAAAGAATAAAGTGATGCAAAAGGTAGGCAGACATAAACATGCCAAGTACAAAAAATAGGCATGAGATGGTGTCTAATTGGAAGCGTTTAACCAGTTGATGTCCAACTGTTTGTATATTTTCTTCTTGCACGATTTTCATGGAAACTCTATTCCGATTTATTTATCGTTAATTTATATTGCTAGTTTGTATTTTTAGCATAAAAGATTGATTAAATAAAGTACTAAATAAAAATATGTAATTAAAATATTTATTTTTATTTAGCAGAATAGCTGCTGGCTTTCAAATTCCTGTCACCACCGGGCTGTGCGGGATACATAGCTTAAAATAACTCATAAAAATATAATAGCTGAGCTAACGATTTAAAATAAAAGTTTGAATTTAAAACTGTGGATAAATGTATTTTAATTTGAATTTAAAAATATTAAATATAATGCGTTACTGTGGATAAATTTTGATCAAATTGAATCTGCAGATAATAAATACTACACATAAAAAAGCAGCGCCACAGGTGCAGGAATAATCATGCGATGGCGCTGCCTGTTGTAGCCAATTATTTTTTAGCGTAAATATTCACTTGAATCCATAAATTGCCACGAATGAATTGACCAATTTCAAAGTCTTTATGCGCCTGATTTTTGGTGGCAATACGAATTAATGTGGCTTCCTGATTTTCATCATGAATTAAGGCAACGTCATACAGGGTATATGGCTGATCCATAAAAGACATCGATGTTTTACCAACAATATTGCCCTGGAACCAGGCTTCATCTTCCTGTCCCATATTTTCACCATACAGATAGGCAACCATTTTGGAAAAATCGACGGTGACCGGGTCTTTATCATCTTCCGATTTGGGTTCCCAAGCATCAATCTGTTCTTGCAAATTGGCAGGTGCCACGCCGTTATTGCGCGCAAGAATGTCATTTAAGGCACGGTGATGCTTAATGGAAGCAGGATCATCGACCACCAGTTGTTCATGATCCGAAACAGCTTCCAGTTCATAGGCCCAGGCATTGAGCTGCGCAAGATAGGGTTGATCTTTTTCGTATTGACCATGATTGACGCTATATAGTGTGTCAAAGGCATAGACAATGGTATTGGCACCCAGGTTTAAACGTAGTACTGCCTGGGTGTTGGATTTACAGGTAATAATCCGTTCAATCGTAGCAGGCACCTTATACGGGCTTTCAAAACTTGGGAAGGCTGTTTTGACCGCTTGCGGTTTGTTATTTTCAACGGCAATGACTTGGGTCAATTTTACTGTGGCTTGCTTAGGTCCCTGAATCAGCCAGGCTGATGCGTCCATGTCGCATTCTTGTTTACATAAACCCATCGGCATGATTGGTGCATCCAGGGCCAGCCCTAGCCACTTGGGTACATCTGTAGCCGGATTTTCTGTGAGCAGATTCCAATGTTCGACATGACTGCCAAAGTTCTGATCTTCAATGGTGATCAGTTCCGGTCTATTTTGATTTTTCATATTCACAATCGAGGGTTGGGTTGTATTTATCTATTAAATCGAGGGTTATTGTTAAATTTCAAGTCAAATGGTGAAATTTAACCATTAAACTCAGTGAAATGTACTCAAATTCCTGAATTTGAATACGATGAAATCTGAAATTTCGTTAAGCAAATCATGAGCATCTTGGCGAAATCTAAAAATCGCGCACCAGCTGAATCGATTTAGCCATCCTCCTGTCACAGGGAATTTGCTAAACTAGGCATAATTATTTTTAAATATGGATGTGGTGTGCTGCCATTTAAACTTTGGGTGGATGCCGATGCATTGCCTAAAATCCTGCGTGAAGTGATCATTCGCGCTTCTGATCGTTATCAGCTGGAAGTGACGTTTGTCGCCAATCAAAATGTGGGGATTACCCCGTCAGTACGGATTAATTCCATTCAGGTCATGAGTGGGGCAGATGCTGCAGATAAAGAAATTATTGAACGTATGAAAGAGCATGATATTGTCATGACTCAAGATATTCCTCTGGCTGCTCAAGTCATTGAAAAAGGTGGAATTGCTATTCATCCTCGCGGTGAAATCTATACCACCGCCAATGTTAAAGCGCGTCTGCATTTACGTGATTTTATGGATTCATTACGCGGAGCAGGTGTCAATACGGGTGGTCCGCCACCGATTTCTGAACGAGATAAACGTGAATTTTCCAGTGCACTGGATCAAACCATTCAGAAACAGAAACGTAAAACTACACCGTAATTTGAGCTAATCATGCCGTCAAAAACCAACATCATGTCCACCTATGCCTTATTGGTATTTATCTGGGCAACCACACCTTTGGCAATCGTCTGGAGTGTTGCTGATCTGCATAGTTTATGGGCTTTGGCACTGCGCTTTTTTATTGCTTTGCCTTTGGCTGTGGGCTTGTTGGTATTTTTGAAAACCAGATTACCTTTGAATGCCATTTCCCTGCATAGTTATGTTGCAGGTGCCTGTAGTTTTATTGGTTCGCAAATTTTTACCTATTTGGCGACCGGCTATTTAAGCTCTGGCATTATTGCCTTGATGTTTGGTTTGGCACCGATCATGACCGGATTAATCGGACGTTTTGCTTTTAATATTCATTTACATCGCTTGCAATGGCTGGGGATGTGCATTGCGCTATTGGGACTCGGCACCATCTGTCTGGGAGGAAGTGACCAGCATGTCCAGCCGATGGGCATAGGGTTGATGCTGATCAGTGTTTTTGTGTATTGCGCCTCCCTTTTTTGGGTCAAAAAGGTCAATGCACCGTTGAAACCCATGGCGCAGGCGACGGGCTCCATTTTGGTCTCTAGCCTGTTTGCACTGTGCATGCTGCCCTTGATCTGGCAGCATGCACCAGATCATATCCCCAATACAAAGGCATTGATCGGGCTGTTTTATGCGGTCATTATGGCTTCACTGCTCGCCATGTTCTGTTATTTCAAACTGGTACAAAATATCAAGGCGACCACGTTATCTTTGACCACCGTGTTGACGCCCATGTTAGCTCTGCTGTTTGGTGCTGTGCTGAATGATGAAAAATTATCGGTGATGGTTTTTGTGGGATCCTTTATTTTATTGTTTGGCCTGTTCGTTTATTTTTATCGTGATCTTAAGGCGAGCCAGAATCTCGCCACTAAGATCAAATCTAACCTTCAGTCTAAAGGTTAAATAACTAGTCTTTATTTTTGCTCACGATTACACATTCGGCCAGTTTTACCCGGTCTTGTGGGTGTAAGGTAATAAAATAGGCACCGGTGCGGAACTTACCGTTATCTTCTGCACGGCTATAGACGACCTGAGCAGTTGCGGCAATATGGAAGAAATTTTCAGGGTGGCTTAAAGTCACATGAATATAAGTACCTTCCTGAATCGGGCGATCATTAAAGAAACTGAAACCTGTTTCGGAAAAATTGACATGTTCCGGGATTGGTAACATGGATTGTACAATTGCATCGTACAAAGAACCGGTAATAAGGTTTAATTTCTGGTTGAATAAGGATAATATTCTAGCAATTTGTTGATCTTTTTCAGTTAATTGTTCTAATTCGTAGTTTACTGCGTGATCAAATTGATCTAATTCTGCGAGTAGTAGAAAATAGCGGGGCAGCACAAAGTTAGGATCATAAGGGTCATTAAGTGCGACATCATCAGAAATAATCTGATAATTAATTCGCAAGGCAGCATCGATTCGCGACATAACGCGGCGTTCCATATTGCCGCTTTGATGCTGTAAATTTTCCATAATTATTCCTCGGACTAAATGGTATGTTTAAACCAATCTCGCTGTACATAGGGTTGAGATATACTCGCGCACGGCGTAGTAACCACTTTATTTCTTTTATTGCTTTGGTGTCTATGATCGGTCTCACCCTAGGGGTGGCTGTATTAATTACTGTGTTATCGGTAATGAATGGCTTTGACCGAGAGCTGAAAAACCGTGTCTTGGGAATGATACCTCAAGCTACTGTTTCTTCAACACAAATTTTAACAGATTGGCCGGAACTTGCAAAAAAAGTTGAACAGCATGAACATGTCAAAGGTGTAGCACCATTTACCCAGTTACAGGGCATGCTAACTGCACAGGGCCAAGTGGCTGGAATTATGGTCACGGGCATTGAACCTGAATACGAAAAGAAAGTGTCCATTATCCAGAATCACATGATTGCGGGAAGTATTGATAGTCTGAAAAAAGGTGAATTTGGCATTGTTTTAGGTAAACAAATGACCGATTCACTGGGTTTGGGATTAAACGACAATATTACTTTAGTGCTTCCTGAGGCAACGCCGTCTCCTGCAGGAGTGGTGCCACGTTTCAAGCGTTTTAAGATTGTCGGTATTTTCAGTATCGGAGCTGAAGTAGATTCGATGATGGGTTATATCGCCCTGAACGATGCTTCAACTTTATTGCGCTTGCCGGATGGTGCCCAAGGTGTCCGTTTAAAACTGGATGATATTTTCCTGGCGCCTGAAGTGGCTGATGATATTGTTAAAGATCTGCCAAGCAATTTTTATGCATCGAACTGGACCTTTACCCACGGGAATTTGTTCAGCGCCATTCAGATGGAAAAAGCCATGGTCAGCTTGCTACTGTTCCTGATTGTACTGGTGGCTGTATTTAATATTGTGTCCTCACTGGTGATGGTGGTGACTGACAAAAAGTCCGATATTGCAATTCTGCGTACCTTAGGTGCTTCACCTTCAACCATTACCCGAATTTTTATGGTACAGGGCACCATCATTGGAGTGATCGGGACTGTTTCCGGTGCTATTTTGGGGATTATCTTCGCTTCGAGTATCAGTGGTTTGATCGGTTGGTTGAATACCGCATTCGGTTTGAACCTGTTTGATGCTTATTTCATTAATTACTTGCCGTCTTATTTACGCTGGCAAGATGTCGTGGTGATTGTGAGCCTGTCCTTGGTTCTAAGTTTCCTTGCCACAATTTATCCGGCATTCCGTGCTGCCAAAACTCAACCAGCTGAGGCCTTACGTTATGAGTAATATTGTCCTCGAAGCGAAAAATATCTCGAAAAGTTTTACTGACGGCAAGACTACGGTAGAAGTGATTAAAAATTTGTCCTTGCAGGTCAAAAAAGGCGAGTTTGTTTCTATTGTCGGTTCCAGTGGTTCCGGTAAAAGTACCTTACTGCATGTGCTGGGTGGTCTGGATTGTCCTACTGAAGGGCAGGTCTTCTTAAACGACAAGCGCTTTGATAGTTTAGGTGAAGCTGAACGTGGTTATTTGCGAAATCAGCATTTGGGCTTTGTTTATCAGTTTCATCATCTATTGCCGGAGTTTACGGCGTTGGAAAATGTGGCTATGCCATTGATGCTGCGTGCAGGAACGACCTATAAGCAATCTAAAGAACAGGCTGAATACCTGCTCAATCGGGTTGGATTATCGCATCGTATGACCCATAAACCGGGTGAGCTGTCTGGCGGTGAACGTCAGCGTGTTGCCTTGGCACGTGCTCTGGTGGCTAAACCGGAACTGATGCTGGCGGATGAACCGACCGGTAACCTGGACCGTAAAACGGCGGTGAAAATTTTTGAACTGCTGAGCGAATTACGTAATGAGTTCAATATGGCGATGCTGATTGTGACCCACGATGAACAGCTGGCACAAACTGCCGATTCGATCTTGCATATGCAAGACGGTGTCTGGATTGATGATTAAGGGTTTGTTAACATTTCATAAAGGGTTTGCGTTGTAAGCTCCAATTAAACAATGAGATATAACAGCGTAAAAATGAAATGCAAAGAAGGGCATATATTTAAATTTGATGACAAGGTTTAAGCTAATCTTCGCTTTCAACCCTTCGGGACGTGAATATTTTTTGATGCTACATCGTTGTGAACTACTCATTTAGAATGACTAAATTTCGTATTTCACGCCTTGTATCATCTAAAAAATACTCGTCGTCGCAAACATAGACGAAGTGTCAACCAACCCTAGACACTGATCGACAAATTTAAAAAATAATTGAAGCTCACTGCGGTGGGCTTTAATATTGCCAAAAATAAAAAAATTATAATCACAATGATTCAAATCATATGTATTGGCTGGGTACTGGGTATTGCAACCATGGGAAAAACCTTCCCGATCTTGCAGTCTTTATTCATTCCCTGTATCGCTCTTTTTACCCTGACTCTTATTTTAAAGTGGACTGTTTTAAAACAGGTTCATGCTTTATCTTTTAAATTGTTACAGCTCTGTGTGGGATTAAGTCTCGGGATCACACTTGGCTATAGTTATGCTGATCATCAACTGAGTGAACGCTTACTGCTTCGAGAGCAGCAGACTGAACAGGTGGAAGTAATTGCCTATATTAAAAACCTGAATGAAGAAGGCGATCAGACCATCCAACAAAAAATTCAGGTGCTGAATCGGCATAATGAAATCGTGCAGTGGCAGGCATTTTTAAGAAATGAAGCAGATTCAGGTTCATCTTCCGTACTTGAATTGGGTCAATATTACCGTTTGCAGGGACAAATTCTGCCGGCCCATAGCTATGCCACCGAGGGCGCTTTTGATCAGGAGCAATGGTATATCCAGCAAAATGTCATGTCTGGATTTAAAGTTAATGCAATAGAAAAGCTGACGCAACAGCAGATAGCTGCTTTGGGTTATGGAAAATACCTAAGACAACAAGCTTCTGTTTCTAATCAGATTCAACTTCGGGTCGAACAGCAGCGTTTGGCGTTACGCTATTTTATCAAGCAGCAACCAGTACAGCATAAAGGTTTGATGCTGGCTTTATTGACCGGGGACAAAAGCTTACTGAATACAGCAACCGAGCAACTGTTTCAGCGCTTTGGCATGAGTCATTTGCTCGCGATATCAGGACCGCATGTGCTGATTTTTGCCGTACTGCTGTGCTGGAGTTTACATCAGCTGATTCGTCGTTATCGACCACAGCTCTATTTAAAATGGCCCAAGCAATATCTGCTGATCTGGCCTTTTTGTATTAGCGTAGCGTTGTACTGTGCATTTGTCGGCTTTGAAATTCCGGCGTTAAGAACGCTGTTGAGCTGCTTATTGATCAGTGTTTTTATCTTGTTCAAACAAAAGGTCCGGCCACTTAACATTCTACTTTTTAGTGCATCGATCCTATTGATTTTTGATCCTTTCAGTATTTTATCGGCTGCATTCTGGCTATCTTATGGCGCATGTTTTGTATTACTGCGAATTTACCAGACCGTACAGCAGCAAAGGGGGGCGGATGAGCTAAAGACCAGAACACAGTACCTCAAAATACAGTTGAAGCTCTTAATCGAATCGCAATGGAAAATATTTCTGGCCTTATTTCCACTGATGATCCTGTTCTTTAAACAGATGGCATGGATTACACCACTGAGTAATTTATTTGCCATTCCCTGGATTGGTCTGGTGATTGTTCCATTGGATTTGCTTGCAGCGCTGTGTTATTTCATTGCTGAACCTTTGGGCAGTCTGGTTTTTCAAATCAATGATCTGTGTCTGGCTGCTTTGCTGTTGTTAATGCAACTTTTAGATCGACTGTTTGCCCCGACATTACAACCGATTGCCATGAATTTTGTCGTATGGCTCAGTGTGTGTCTGGGCTTGATCATCCTGTTTTTACCACGCAATGTGTTGCCTAAAACCTGGGCTGCATTGTGTTTTATGCCTTTAATTGCTCTAGACAGCAGTAAAAACGAATTTGAATTGAATATTTTGGATGTTGGGCAAGGACAGGCGATTTTTATCCGTGATCATGACCAGACCATGATGATTGATATGGGCGGAAATTATGATGAAAGTAAATTTAGTATCGGCAAGCAAATCATTTTGCCCTTTTTATCGGTGCAGGGCGTGAGCGAGTTGAATCAGCTCATATTGACTCATCTGGATCAGGATCATAAAGGTGGTTATGAGTCGATCAAACAGCAGTTACCCATCAGGCAAGTCTATTCAAATGAACAGCTTAAAGTCGCGGATTCTAGTCGGTTTGATTATTGTCATCAAGGACAAAACTGGCAGTGGGGTGATCGGGTAAACATGACCGTGTTGTCACCGAAAGCCGAAAATTTGCCCTATGCCAACGCTGAGAAAAATGAAATGTCCTGTGTGATGTATGTGCAGGTGAAAAATGCTCAACCTTATCAAAATTTTTTACTGATGGGAGATGCAGGCTGGCAAACGGAATATCAAATTCTGCAGAATTATCCGGATTTAAAAGTTGATGTGCTGGTTTTGGGGCATCATGGCAGTCGGCACAGCTCAGCCTATGCTTTTTTAAAGCAATTAAAACCGAAAGTAGTCATTGCATCGGCCGGATTTCATAACCGCTATGGACATCCCAGCGAAATGACCCTACAACGTCTCAAGCAGCTGAATATTCCGGTATTGAGCACAGTACAGCAGGGCAGTATTCAGTTTAGCAGACAGGCCAATGGGCAGATGAAATTGCATTATGCGCGTGAACAAAGACAATGGTTAAAACGTGCAACAACCAAGCTTAAATCATAAAGCTTAATTATAAGACCTGCTCATTTGCTAATGGAATTGCTGTATTTCGAGCTGCTGTCTCGGCACGGACTTTAGCGACCAGTTCTAAAGCTTCTGGTTTCTTAAGATAGTACAGTGCATCTAATTCGGGACTGGCTTTGAAGCGTTTATAGCTCCAGTGGTAATGCTCAGGATAACGACGGATCAGGTTTTCAATCGCTTGGAAAATAATGCCGGTGCCTTGATTGGTATCGACTGTATAAATGCGATCATCAATCGCTTCAAAATGCAAATCAAAGCCCTGATCATCATTGCGCAGTGCATATAAAAACAATGTTTTGGCCTTGGTTTTTTGAATCAGTTTGGCACTCAAATTACTGGTCGCCAAAGGGAGTCCAAAATAAGGAATCATTTCACCGCCAACATTGGGTGTGTGGTCCGGCAAAATAACCGTCGTTCCGCCTTGCTTTAAGGCTTTAAAAATCTGGCGAACTCCGGATTCATCGGTAGGTACTAAAGTTGCCTGTTCACGACTGCGCGCGTTACGCACAAACAGATCGGCCGCTTCATTTTTTACCGGCTTATACATGATGGTCATTTTAGTAAATTGAGCAATATAAGCATTCATGATTTCCCAGGTACCAAAATGCGGAACAATTAACACCACACCTTTGTTTTCTGCCAGTGCATCCAGAAGCAGCTGCTTGCCATGAACTTTGTGAATGCGCGCAAGATTGGCTTCATTGCTGGAACCCCAGATACTGAAGAACTCAAAATAAGAGATCAGTTCATTGCGGATGGCTTGAGCGGTAATTTTTTCCCGTTCTGCATCGCTCAGTTCGGGCAGGGCAATATTTAAATTCAGTCGAATGGTTTCTGAAGTTTTTGAAATTTTAAGGGCATTGACCAGACCCGCTAAACCACGAGCTATAAATCGAGAAATTTGAATAGGTTGTCGGCTAATAAAATGTAAAAGACGATATGTTGTATTCTGGGAGCTTCGATCGGTCATTGTTGTATTGTCAATTACATTATGAATGGAAAAGATAAATTTATTATAAGGGAAAACCGATAATTTAGACAGATTTAACCCGATCAGTGTATATAATGAGTCCAATTTAATTCAACATTGGATCGTTTTTCATGTCCGATTGGCCACCAAAACCAGAAAATGAAATTCAAAACATACAACCCAATCCGCAAAATATAACTGGAAAAGAATGGCACATTTTAGAAAAAGCCGTTTTAGCCTCTGTAGAAGAACAGCGCCGTGCACGCCGTTGGGGCATCTTTTTTAAATTTTTAACTTTTGCTTATATCCTGTTTATTTTGGTACTACTGGCTAAAAGCTGCAGTACTTCAACGACAGATCCAACAGCGACAACCAGTTCGCATATTGCCGTGGTCGACATTATTGGCACCATTGCTGCAGACAAGCAAAGCGTGAATAGCACCGATACAGTCAAAGCACTGAAGAAGGCTTTTGAAAATAAACAAAGTAAAGCGGTAGTTTTAAATATTAATTCTCCAGGTGGCTCACCTGTTCAATCGGATGAAATCTGGCAGGAAATTCAATATTTGAAGAAAGCCCATACAGACAAAAAACTGTATGCAATCATTGGTGATACCGGTGCTTCAGGTGCGTATTACATTGCTTCTGCTGCAGATGAGATCATTGTCAATCCTTCAAGTCTAGTTGGTTCTATTGGTGTGATTATGCCGAACTACGGAGTAACAGGTTTAATGCAGAAACTGGGCGTTGAAGACCGCACCATGACTTCAGGTGAAAATAAAGCTCTTTTATCGATGACTCAGCCGGTAGATGCTACACAAAAGGCCCACGTACAAGGGGTGCTGGATAATGTGCACGACCATTTTATCAATGCCGTGAAACAGGGCCGTGGGAAAAAATTGAAATCGACTGATCCTGCAATCTTCTCAGGTTTGTTCTGGACAGGTGAACAGGCGGTGAAATTGGGCATTGCAGACCGTACCGGTAGTTTAAATAGCTTAAAACGTGAACTGAAAGTAGAAAAAGCGGTGAATTACACCATCGAATATAGTCCTTTCGATTCAGTTCTGGGACGTGTGGGAAGTTCAATGGGGCAGGGTTTTGCCAGCTCAATTTCACAGCAAGTACAATCTGAACAAACGACAAAATTGCAATGAAACCACTGATCCACTTTGCGCACGCCAATGGCGTGCCATCGAAGGTCTATCAAAAACTGTTTGATGGACTGAAAGATGAATATGACATTATTTACGTGCCCTTGCTTGGTCCGGACAAGCGTTATCCTATAGACAATCACTGGCACAGCTTAACTAATCAGGTGATTGACAGCATTACGCGCCAAGCTCAGGGACGCAAAGTCATCGGCCTTGGCCATTCTTTGGGATCGGTGCTGACTTTTCAGGCGGCCTTAAAACGTCCTGAGCTGTTTGAACAGGTCATTATGATTGATCCGCCCTTAATTATGGGCAAAGACGGCTTTGCTTTGCATGTAGCCAAAACCTTAAAGTTAAAGGCTGTGGATAAGATGTCGCCGGCATCTTTATCCTTACGTCGTCGAGATCATTGGGAAAGTCGGGAACAGGCCGCTGAATTGCTTCGTTCTAAAGGCTTTTATCAACATTTTGATGAAGAATGTTTCCAGGCCTATATCGATCATGCTTTAACAGAAGACAAGCTGCGAGGCGGTGTGGAGTTGACTATTTCCAAAATGGATGAGGTGAATATTTTCAGAACCAATCCATCATTGTGGTGGCTGCCACAGCCAAAACTTCAAGTGCCTGTCCAGCTGCTGATAGCTGAGAAAGGGCCATTTATTGCACGTGGCTTTCCGCAAATAGCGAAAAAGAAGTTTGGTATTCCGTATACAGTTGTTCCGGGAAGTCATATGTTTCCGCTGGAAAAACCGCTAGAGACCGTAGAATTGATTAAGCAATTGATTCAACAGCAGGCAGCGTAATTTCTGCGCCAGTTGATCAATAAAAAATCAAGCCATAAAAAAACGCATCCTCAGATGCGTTTTTTTATATTGTAACCATTTTTAAATCTTGCAGAACTGCACCGGCTCAATCATGGCTTGACCACGATACAATACACCTTGTTCAGTATGCTGAATTGTACCCGTACAAATCCATTCTACTACTTGCGGATAAATCAGATGTTCAAGCACATGCACACGATTGGCAAGACTGATGACATTGTCATGCAGATTTACTTTTAACACGCCTTGAGCAAGTGCCTGTCCTGCATCCAGTTCAGCAGTGACATAGTGAACCGTACAGCCATGCAAAACATCACCGGTGTTCAGTACACGTTGATGGGTATGCATACCTTTGTAATTTGGTAAGAGAGAAGGGTGAATGTTGATCATTTTCCCTTCCCAAGCTTTGACAAACTTGGCACTCAAGATGCGCATAAAGCCTGCCAGCACCACTAAATCAACATCCCAGTCGAGTAATTGCTGATGCATGACATCATCAAAGGCTTCCCGATTCGGATATTGCTTGTGTTCAATAACGGCGGTTTTAATTCCTGCTTTTCCAGCGCGTTCTAAAGCATAAGCTTCAGGTTTATTGGAAATAACCCCGGCAATTTGACCTGAAAGATTGGCATCAATCAGAGCTTGCAGGTTACTTCCACTTCCTGAAACCAGGACAGCAATTTTAATCATGCGAAGTACTTATGCAAAAACCACACGGATTTTTTCGTCAGCACCTTCAACGGATTCAGCATTATCAACAATGTGACCCATAGTCCATGCTTTTTCGCCCAAGCTATTCAGCAATTCAACAGTTTTGTCAGCATCTGCTGCGTCAACAGCCAGTACCATACCTACGCCACAGTTAAATGTGCGGTACATTTCGAACTGTTCTACACCACCTTCACGTTGAAGCAGTTTGAACAATTCTGGCCATTGCCAAGATGATTCATTAATCACTGCCTGAGCGCCATTAGGAAGTACGCGCGGTAAGTTACCCGGTAAGCCGCCACCTGTAATGTGTGCCATCGCATGTACATCGACGTGTTTTAGTAATTCAAGGATAGATTTAACATAAATACGTGTTGGTTCCATTGCAACGTCTGCAAGCGGGCGACCATCCACGATTTGAGTCAGGTCAACGTTTTTTACGTCAAGAATTTTACGAAGAAGAGAGTAACCGTTTGAATGTGCACCAGAAGAGGCTACACCTACTAAAACGTCACCTGCTTTGACTTTAGAGCCATCAATAATTTTGCTTTGCTCAACTACACCTACACAGAAACCTGCAAGGTCATAGTCTTCACCTTCATACATGCCTGGCATTTCAGCAGTTTCACCGCCTACAAGTGCACAGCCAGCAAGCTCACAACCCGCACCAATACCTGTCACTACATTTGCTGCAACATCAACATTGAGGTGACCCGTTGCATAGTAATCGAGGAAGAATAATGGTTCAGCACCACAAACCAAAAGATCGTTTACACACATTGCAACCAGGTCTTGACCAATTGTGTCATGACGGTTTAAGTTGAGTGCTAAACGTAATTTTGTACCTACACCATCCGTGCCAGATACGAGAACAGGTTCTTCATAACCTTTAGGAATTTTACAAAGTGCGCCAAAGCCACCTAGACCGCCCATAACTTCAGGACGTTTCGTGCGCTTAGCGACAGATTTGATTCGATCGACTAATGCGTCGCCCGCTTCGATGTCGACACCCGCATCTTTGTAGCTTAAACCAGTGTTTGGGGTAGAAGTTGAGTTGCTCATAATGAAGTCTCCGCATTCGCGCCGCGATTATACCCGAATATACGAAACTCTTATGTTATTTATGCGCTAAAATGCTATCTTTATTCAAATATTTTAATGTCTAGAACAAATAAACTGAAAAAAGGCGAGTTTCTATGGTCGATCGCACCTCACGACGCATTTTTATACTTGCAGCAATCGCATTCATCCTTTGGGTTCTGTATTTACTTAAACCTGTGGTGTTGCCTTTTATTGGAGCATTTTTAATTGCTTATTTGTTCAGTCCATTGGTCGATAAATTACATAGAATAGGCTTGCCGAGATGGCTGGCAATTAGTGTGGTATTTGTAGGGATTGGGGTCGTACTGACTTGGGCGATGTGGTATCTGGTTCCATTGGTCTGGAAACAGCTCATGTATGCCAAGACTAGTATTCCTGCAGGTATTCACTGGGTGAACTATACCTTCCTGCCTTGGTTGTCGCATACATTTAATTTGATGCCGATGGAAATAGATACCGAGCAGATGTCCTCTGCCATTATGGATTACATTCAAACCAATTATAGTGCAGACAGTATTCAGGCTCTGGTACTGAAAGTTGCCCAGTCTGGCCTGAATTTTATTCAAATTGGCGGAACGATCATATTAATCCCGATTATTGCCTTTTATTTCCTGCTGGATTGGGATCGCATGCTAGACAGCCTACGCCGTCTGATTCCTCGTCCCTATGAAAAGACAACTTTAAACATTGTAGGTGAATGTCATAGTGTTTTAGGTGCCTTTGTTAAAGGTCAATTCTTGGTGATGCTTTTGCTCGGCGTGGTCTATGCAGTAGGTTTGCAAATGATTGGACTGGAAGTCGGTCTGATTATTGGCATGATTGCAGGTTTGTCCAGTATTATTCCTTATCTGGGTTTTGCGGTGGGAATTATTGCCGCTGTGATCGCCACACTATTTCAATTTGGTCTCGACTGGACCCATCTTGCCTTGGTGGGTGTGGTTTTTATGGTGGGTCAGATGGTAGAAGGTTATATTCTGCAACCCTTTCTGTTGGGCGATAAAATTGGCCTATCACCAGTTGCGGTAGTGTTTGCAGTATTGGCTGGTGCCCAGCTTGCCGGCTTTCTGGGAATGCTGATTGCTTTGCCTGTAGCAGCCATCATTGTTGTCCTGTTGCGTCACGCACGCGAATGTTATGAAAAGAGCCATATTTATGGACAATCTACAGTGATTATACAGAGTGCTAACACAGGTTCGATTTCGGTTGAAAGTGAACAGGTCGATGTAGAGGTGGAACTAAAAAATCATCCCTCAAAAAATCTGCAAGATGCTGAAAAATCGAGTAAGATTGAATTGATAGATCATAAAGAACCTTAAGGTTAAAACTCAAATATGCGTCAACTGCAACTTGATATTGAACCTCAACTGGATGCCAGAATTAGCGATTTTTCTGGTCCGGGATGGGGTCATGTGATCGATGCAGTTCGGCAACTCCATGCCGGTTTAATGAACCGCTTTTATGTCTATGGCGGTGCGGGATCTGGCAAGAGTCATTTGCTTTCTGCTATTTGTGATTCTTATCTAGAAGTTGGCAAATCGGCAATTCAGGTTTCACTGCTGGAATTGCTGGATGCACCTACTGAAGCGATTACTTCATTAGATCAATATGATCTGGTTGCACTTGATGATATTGAAGCAATTAGTGGGGTTCCACATTGGCAAAAAGCAGTCTTTCACTTAATTAATTACAATAATGAAGGTGGCGGACAGCTGGTTTTTTCGTCGCGTATGGCACCCATTGAGTTAAAACTTGAACTTCCAGATTTACAGTCACGCTTGACTCAGGCAGTCAGTGTTAAAGTGCCATCGGGGAGTTTATATGCTGACCGTTATGCATTGGTGAACTCGGTGTTGTCACGTCGCGGAATTCATATTGATCAGCAGATCATTGATTATTTATTGGTCCATGGACCTCATCAGACTTCGGTTTTACTGCAGACTTTAGAACAGCTTATTCAACTGTTAAAAGGTGAAAAAACCAGAATCAGTCATGCCAATTTAAGACAAATTTATGCCTTAATCGATGAATATCGGTAAACAATAAAAAATCTTGAGAAATTGTTCAAGCTGTGACAAAGTACAGCAAAATAGTTCGATGTTGCAGGGAATGTGCAACTTAAGAATAAAAATATATAGAAAAATACAAGGAGAAAGGTATGCTCAAACGGAGCATAGGTATAGGGATGTTATGCGTTGCAGGACATGCTTATAGTGCCGACATTATCGTAAATACGACTGAAGATACTAAAAAAGATGACAAGGAATGTTCATTACGTGAAGCAATAGAATACGTTAATTTGGGGTTGCCTGAAGCAGGTCATTTGGGCTGTGGTGGTAAAGGTTCCAGCGCAACCATCGTGCTTGAAAAACAAACAACCTATAAGTTAGATAACCAAATTAAAATTACGGCAGCACTGACTTTAAAAACAGTGTATGACAGCAGTTTTTCAAACGATATAAAGCCAGGTTTAAATAATGCCACGATTAAAATGGTGGGCAAGAATAATATCTTTTATATTGATGATGCAACAAAGGGCCTAGTTCAAGTTAACCTCATTGAAGTGAATTTGCAGGGGTGTGATCAGAGCGTTTGTGCTAGCCAAGGCGGTTTAATTTTTAACAATGAATATCTGGTTTTAGATCATGTGAAATTAACAGGCGGTATCGCAACCCAAGGTGGTGCCATTTACAATGTAGGTGTGCCGACTGAAACAGAATCATTGTCACGTAGTCTAGTTGAAATTAAATACAGTCTGTTTGAAAAAAATAAGGCGGATGAAGGCGCTATTATTTATAGTCAGGTTCCGCAATTTAGAATATCAAATTCTGTTTTTCGAGAAAATGAGACTAATTCAGCAAGCACTGCAAATATATATTCTGCTACAGATTTAGCTAGTACAGCTTTGTCTGTGTTTCCATACATGTCCTATAAAATTGCCAATAGTACTTTTTATAAAAATAAAGGCTGGATAATTAATGTTCGTGATGGTATAGGCTTAAATAACCTAACTGTCATAGGTAATACAGCAGGGATTCAATTTAATGCGCCTGCGCAAAAAGCCTATTTAGCCAATAGTATTGTTTTGGGAAATCCATATCCTATTACTCAGGATAATAACTGTTCTTTTATAAATACCGATAAAACTTATAATCAAAATAATGTCGTGGCGAATAGTTGTACGGCAGGCGACAGTCTATATCCAAATGATATCTGGACTGGTACACAGCTCATTGCAGGTGATGCATTAGATGGAAAATGTAAAACATTAAGTGAAGATCCGGACTCATTATTATGTCCTTATTTTCAATCTGATAAAGATTTTTTAGGATATTTTCGCCCGCGTATTTTGATGAGCTATAAGAGCCTGGCTGAATCATTATTCATCAATAAAGGTAAATTTCAGGTTGATTCAACTTCCAAAGTGATGGGATGTGAAAGCATAGATCAGCGTGATAATGCACGTGATGAAGATAATGATTTATGCGATCGTGGTGCAATTGAAATTGTGGTACCCAGCACAACAGGACTTGTGGGTGAAGATTTAATTATAGGGGAAACTGCCAAAATTTCAGTAGTTAGTTATCTTAGTGATAGTGATTTGGTGCCAAAAGAAGAATGTGATGCCATATTAGGTCAAAATCCTACAGGTGAAGCATGGCAAGCAGGTTGTTTGCAAGTGGTACAGACACAAACACCTTCCAAAGGTAAACTGAATATTAATGAAGATGGAACGCTGGTTTATACACCTCAAGGTAGTTGGCATGGTGCAGATATTTTTAAAATCCGGCTGGTGACTTCATCTACGCGTTTTAATAAAACCAAACCCTATATGGAAGTGAATGTGAATGTTGTACAGGCACCGCAAAATGCTATGGAAAGTAAGAGTGTGAACACATCAGGTGGTTCTGTTGGATTCTTCAGTCTATTTGGCATATTAGGTTTAGTTGGATTACGCCGGTATAAAAAATAATTAAGGATGATCTATGAAAAATTATAAAAAAGGATTGCTCACTGCCATGATATTGTCTGCGATGTCATTAATGGCAGCAGAACAGAAAACAATTTTTGTGAATACCTTCGATGATGAAGATAATACCAATCCCAATAAATGTTCATTGCGTGAAGCAATTAAAGCTGCCAGTTTAGATAAGGCTTATGGTGGCTGTACGCCAGGTAATACTGTCAGAGGGCAAAAAGATTATATTCAGCTTGAAGAGGGTGAATATATCCTTAATAGCGAATTAACGCCAGAATCAGAAATTTACATTTATGGAAAATTACCTGTTGATTATTCAACAAAAGATGTCTTAACCAATGAGTATCCAGCACGTCAAAATTTAAAAACTAAAATCAGTGCAAAAGATAAATCACGAATTTTCAATACTATCGACAGGGAATCAACACTGTCTTTATATAATGTTGCTCTAGATAGGGGAGCTTCAAGTGAAGTGGGGGGAGCATTGCTGATCGGTGGTTCCTTAAATATGACCAATAGTGCTATTTTAAACTCAGCTTCCGCTAAGGATGGCGGAGCAATTTATTTCGTCGCCCATAAACCAGAAAATCAAATTAATTTAAGCGGTACACTTATACAAGGTAATAGCGCAACTGAAGGTAGTGTTATTGCGATGGACTGCATGGCAAATTTGGGAAAAACAAATGCGATTATTAAAATTGATAAAAGCAGTATTGTGGAAAATGGTTCAGCAGCCAGTCTGAGTACAATCGATTTATGTGGTAGTTCAAGTGTAAGCATCACAGCAAGTACAATTGCGAAGAACACAGCAAATAGCAGTAATGGCAGTATTATTCGTGTTCTAAATACTGCAGATCATCGTTTAAGTCCAGGTTCCGAATTATTACTGCATAGTAATACCATCGTTGAAAATAATGCTCATAGTACTTTGTATTATGATGATACGGGTAGCATTTCTTTAAATTTCAATATCTTGGCTTATAATGCTGGTAAGTCATGTCGTTATGCACTAAATAATGGCGATTTGACAACTACTAAGCGTGTTATCTACGCTTATCAAAATGCGTTGCAGCTAGATCCTGGAACAGGACAGTGTGATTTACCGACAGCATCTACTGCTGGTAATACAAGTCTTAATACCAATATTAATTTAGGTTCAATCAGTATGGCGACAGTTCTGTCACCATATCAAGCTGCATCTAAATATAATTTATTTTTACCGATGTATTATCCGATTGATAATCAGAATACTACTGATTTAGTTAATACAGGTATGTCGGAATGTAGTGCCACAGATCAACGTAATTTGGCGCGTATTACAGATACTACCCATATATTAGATCCCAACTTAAATAACACCTGTGATATTGGCTCGATTGAACGCATGCGTTTAACTGCAGCTGATACGACAACGCTAACAAATAGATCTTATATAGCACTCATTTCAGATTATCAAACGCAAATTGATAAACTCAAAGAATATCTTGCTGATCCTGAGGCAGATAAAGAACTTAGAGTAAAGGATCAAGAAGACTTAACAAAATTTGAAGACTTAAAAAAATTTACCGAACAGTATGCTCAGTATCGTGCCATCTATTTTGATCCTTTTTCAAATGCTTTACCAAGTGAAGAAGCTGCCTCGGATATGGCTGGTGCAATACAACTTAAAGCACTTAATACCAATAACTATACAATAACGACCTATAACTATGGTATTGGCGAGTTTGTTGAAAAAAGCGGGGGAGGATTCGAGTTTGCCGGAACTGCTGATCCTAACTTTAAGTGTGAATGGAAAGAGGATCTAAAACAAATCATCATTTATCGTACGGATGGCCGAGTAGTAGATGGGCATGGTTACTGTTCATATACTATTACGTCTAAACAAGACAGTGCAGTCAAGTCTACTGGACTGATAACGGCAAATTTTGTCAATATTGCACCTATAGCAGAAAATGATACCTATTCAATTACTCCAAGTTCGAATTCAGTACTTAGCGTTAATCCATTAACCAATGATAGTGATGATGGGGATGGACCAACAAATCATCTAACTATTAATAAGAATGTATTTTATAAAAATGATCAGGGAGTTGAGTTACCGATACGTCTATCGACCATTCCTGCTGGTTTAATTGTGAATGCGGATCGTAAAGGTCCATGCCCAGGTAATTATATCAAAGACACCTGTTATGGTGGACAATTGTACTTTGAAGTGAAAAATAATTTTAGTCAGTTTGATTATGAACTGGATTATAATATTTTTGATGCAGAAGGAATGTCGTCAAATAATGCGAAAATTTACTTACTCAACACTGAAAAGAATACGAACAATGAAGCATCTGGAGGAGGCGGAAGTCTAGGGATATATAGTATTTTAGGCTTAGCTGGTCTTGCTTTATTTAGAAATCGTCGCAAGAAATAATATTCTAATCAAAAAAATGCCTCATTGATGAGGCATTTTTTATTTTTAAATTAAGGCTATTAATGAACAGCGATTAGAAATGATTAAAATAGAGCTGCTTGAAGAAATAACTAAACTAAAAACACCAAATAAAAGAATGTTTATCTTTTGATAACCCTTGTCTATTTAGTGACTAGTTATTTGGGGTTGCAAATATTTACTGATATATTCTGCGCGAATAAGTGGACGCTCTTCAGGTGTTGCCTTTTGCATACGGCTACCCAACTCTTTGCGTTCCTGACTACTCATTTTTTGCCAGGTTTCACGCATTTTTTGTTTTTCTTGCTCGGGAAGCTGGGTAAACCAATCCATACGTTGCTGTAAGGTTGTGCCTTGGGCTTCAGGTAATTCTTTAAGTGACTGGTAACGTTGAATGAGCGCGCGCTGTTCACTATCAGACAATGTTTCCCAGGTTTCTGCCACTTGTGTGTCAGCATCTTTGGAAAAAATCCAAAAACGTTCGAAACCAGCAAAACTGGTTTGTAAAAATCCGAGTGCACAAAAAGCAAATGCTAATTTTTTAGCTGCCATGTGGAGCCTTATCCTCACCTAAAACCATTAACATTTCCAAATCTTCAACCATTTGCGGGGATAGTTTTGGAGTCACTACAACTTGATTTTGAGGTTTTGTTGACATTTCAATGGAATTTGGCAGTACCACGAAACCTGCAATTGCTGCAGCAAGCGCAAAACCTGACATTTTCCAAAGTCCATAACGTGATGTTTCTCGTGCCTGAATTTCTTCAATGACATGATTCATCACCACAGGTTTGGCTTTGTGATGTTGTGCGAGTCCATCGAGTTTGGAAGTAACTTTTTTTAAGAAATCATCTTGTTTCATTCGGATGACCCTCCACGATATGGATTCAAATGTGCTAAAGAAGCTCGGAGACCTTGAATAGCACGGTGATAATGGGTTTTTACACTACCTTCACTGCACTCCATGATTTGTGCAGTGGTGTGTGTATCAAAACCTTCCCAAGCACGCAGCATGAAAGCTTGTTGCTGGCGAACAGGAAGCTGAGCGATAGCTTCTTGTATTTCTTCGGCAGTCACGGCTTGATCAAGAAAATCGAATGGACTAGGTGTACTTTCATCAACAATATCATTCAGTTCGATATCGTCATCATCCAAGCTGACCTTTTTAAAAAAAGAAAAAGGTTGTGCTCGGCGGACTTCTTTTCTACGCCAGTCTTGTAGTTTATGATTCAAAATGGTGTAAAACAGGGGATACCACTCATCAGTCGACTTATCTGCATATGCCTTATGCAAGGAAATAAAAGCTTCCTGCACGAGATCCATCGCAATGCCTTGTTGACCTTGAGTTGCGCTTTCCATCATCACTAAAGCACGTCCAGTCACATCCTGCATAAAAATTTTCAGGCGTTGTTCAGCCGTACTCTTGAGAGTACTCAAATTTTCCGACTGAGACGACTTCGGTGCTGAATCCATAGAGATGGAAAATCCTGTCATTGGATACCCACCATTATTTCCATATTCATAATCTCTATAACGTTGGAAATAATGGTTTGGTTGACAAAAAAATTATTATTTTTCTAGTGTAATCTATTTTTAAACATGGATGAGGGATGCTTAAAATAAAGTAACGAAAGATCAGATTTATAAACGTTGGCGTACCATTTCAAAGAAACATACAGACCCTGCAATAGCAACGTTTAAAGATTCCTGTCCACCCGGTTGAGGGATGGAAACTGCTTGTGCATGAGCAAGCGCGTAATCCGACACACCTTGACCTTCATTGCCTAAAATCCAGACACAAGATTGGGTGAGATCCTTAGAATATAAGCTTTCGGATTCATGTGAACTGGTCACGTATACAGGAATCTTGAATTGATCCAGAATATCTTCAAGTGCAATATTTTCATAAGTACGTAGTGAAAAATGAGCTCCCATTCCTGCACGAAGTACGCGCGGCGACCAAAGCGAAGCTGAACCTTTGGTACAGACGATTTGTTGAATACCTGCTGCTGCTGCAGAGCGAAGTAAAGTACCGACATTTCCCGGATCTTGAATATTTTCCAGAATCAAGGTGTCTGCTGTGAAATCCAGGGCATGGCGGGACGTGGGTAAATCTACAATCGCAAGACAAGCCAATGTCGTGCCTAGAGTGCTTAAATCCTTGTATAGAGATTCACTGATCACAAAGACTGCACCCTGATATTGTTCAGCAATGCGATCAAAATCAGGATGATTTAATGCCTGTTCAGTGGTAAAAATAGATTTGATTTTTCTATCTTCTGCGAGCCAGGCCAAACATAAGTGGGTGCCTTCAAGTACGGTTTGACCTTGTTTTTTACGATATGAATTTTGCTCAATTAAGCCACGTAAGTGCTTAATTTTAGGATTATCTTTTGATTCTAGAAAAATAGTCGGCATGGGAGATGAGATCCACGGAAGCAAGTCATAAGGACTTACTTCCGCTATAAAAAATTAATTATGGTAGTGAGTTACGAGGTCAACTTCATTTTTTGAACCAATCACCACAGGTACACGTTGATGAAGGTCAGTAGGTTGAATCTCTAGAATACGTACGCGACCCGTGGTAGATGCACCACCTGCCTGTTCCATCAGCATGCTCATCGGGTTTGCTTCATACATTAAACGTAGACGACCGGCCTTTTTCGGATCTTTAGTGTCATATGGGTACATAAAGATACCGCTACGGCAAAGAATACGGTGAATATCACCCACCATACAAGCGACCCAACGCATGTTAAAGTCTTTTTCACGGGGACCTGTTTTCCCTGCAAGCAATTCATCGATATAACGTTTTACAGGTTCTTCCCAGTGGCGTTGGTTAGAAGCATTGATCGCATATTCTTTAGTATCTGCTGCAACCTGAATATTTTCAGAAGTCAGTAAAAATTCTTTAGATTCTGGGTCAAAGGTAAAGAATACAACACCCGCACCAACAGTCAGTGCCATCATGGTTGATGGACCATAAAGAACATAACCTGCAGCGGCCTGATTGGTGCCAGCTTGCATGAAGTCTTCAGCTTTTGTCACTGCATTTTTAGCAGGCAAAATAGAGAAAATTGTGCCGACACACATGTTGATGTCAATGTTGCTTGAACCATCAAGAGGGTCAAATAAAACCAGAAATTCACCATTTTCTTGAGCAGGCGTGAAATCATCCAGTTCTTCTGATGCCAAACCGCCGACATGAGGATGAATTTTTAAAGCATCAATTAAATAATCATTGGAAATAACATCAAGTTTCTTTTGTTCTTCACCTTGAACGTTTTCGTGTTGTGCACTACCTAGCACACCAGCCAAAGCACCTTTTTGCAATAATTGATCGATGTCTTTACATGTATTACCAATTGTTTCAATAACTTGAGCGAGCTCAGGTGTTAGATTCCCGTTTTGTTGTTGTAAATATTGGGAAAGGGTGAGGTATGACATGACAGGAAAACTCCAATTAGAAAATGATAAAAAATTATCAAAAGAATATGGGCAACTATTTTAGATGAGAATGCAGTAAAAGAACAATTAAACTCGACTATTTGTCGCGATTTTACTCTTGTAAGTTTTGTGGAAAATGCTATGTTGAGGTTTATAGGTTATGGAAAACGTGATAGGAGCACAGTTATGACAACGCAAAAGTTTGATGCGACTCCAACGCCAAATGAAGCTATGAATTTAGAGGATATTTCTGTCGAAAAAGTGAAAGAAGCATGGAAAGGTTATGAGGCTAAACCTGAATACAAAGAATTCAACAAGCACGATCTGATTGAATCCATGCAACATCCAAAAGAAGAAACGAATGAATCTGAGAAGGTTTAAGGTTCTGAGTAAAATATAAAAAAGCGCTCAACTTGAGCGCTTTTTTATGAGAACCATTATTTGAGTAATGGTGGAACTGCTTCGTAGTTAATTTCTACACGGCGGTTTTCTTTCCATGCATTTTCATCATGACCTGCATTAATCGGCATTTCCTTACCATAACTTACCGCTTCCAATTGGGTTGCAGCAACGCCGTTGGTAATCAGGAAGCTTTCTACCGCTTTAGCACGACGCTCACCCAAAGCCATGTTGTATTCACGTGTGCCGCGCTCATCGGTATGACCCGTTAAAGCCACTTTTGAGTTAGCATTCGCTACAAGGAATTGAGCATGTGCCTGAAGGGTTTGATAGTCTTCATTCGACAGTTCACTGCTGTCATAGTCAAAGTGAACTACACGCTTAGCTAAAAATGCCTTGTTCGCAGCGGTGACACCTTTAGAAGAAGCACCTGCCAGGTTTTGTGCATTTAAAGCTGCATCTTCACTTAAACCTTCAGTACTTACGGTGGTGGCTTCACTCGGGTTTTGTCCTGCCTGAATATCAGTGGCAGGTTTACGGCTGGCACAACCTGTCATCACCAAGGCAGTTGCCAAAATAGGAAGCGCGAATAATTGAACTGCTTTCATCTTTATCTCCATGATTATCATTACTTTAGATTAATAAAATTGATTTGATTAAATTGTTATTTAGGTGCCCAGGCCGGTTCACGAACCTCGCCCTGTTCACTTGGTAAATTCATGCGGAAACGGCCATCTAGAGACATGATCGACAATAAACCACGGTTTCCTTCACGGGTTGCATAAACCACCATTTGACCATTTGGCGAGAAACTTGGTGACTCATCCAGACTGGTCGGGGTAAGAATGTTGGTAATACCGCTGTTGATATCCTGAATGGCCACTTTATAGTTGCTACCACTTGGACGATGGACCAGTGCAATTTTTTTACCATCTGCACTTAATGTACCACGTGCATTAAATGCACCGCGGAAGGTCAGACGTTTGGCCGAAGTATTGGCAAAATTATAGGTATAGATTTGTGGTGAACCGCCGCGGTCAGAGGTGAAAATAAATGATTTACCGTCTGGAGCATAACGTGCTTCAGTGTCAATGGCACTGTCATTGGTCATACGCTGGAGTTCACGTGTATCCAGATTCATTTGATAGATTTCAGGATTGCCATGCATCGAAGCTGTAAACAGCATGCTC